>JGI25327J35509_1001178_pt1 | contig 20856 bp, 16 predicted proteins | sample HigsolmetaAR202D_FD_35509 | JGI IMG/M metagenome (IMG submission 35509)
GGGGGGGGGGGGGGGGGGAGCCGCTCCAGGTACGGGCCGTGGTCGCGGCCGGTGCGGCGGCACCGGCTCGGCCACTCGGCGAGCACCCGCACCACGGCCCGGTCCGGCGGGGCGGTGAGCGCGGCCGGGTCGAAGCCCGCCTCGGGCACCCCGAGCCGGGCGGCCCAGCGCTGCACGGCGACCGCGCGCACGTGCGCGTACCGGACCACGAACCCGGGGTTGTCCCAGGTCCGCGGCAGGTCCGGCCATCGTACGGCGGAGCTGCCCGGGCGCGCGGTGCCCGCCGGGGCGGGCAGGCCGGGCGCGCCCGCCACGATGTCCCGCACCACCTCGCCGGGGAAGTCCACGGTGATGAGCAGCATGCCGTCGGGCGCGGTCGTCACCTCGCGGACGCCGGGCACGTCCCGCAGCCGCGCCGCCAGCTCCGCGGCCCGCTCCGGCGCGCGCAGCGCCGCCGCCGAGGCGTAGACCGCCTCGTGCCGCCACGACCCCCGCGGGGCCGGGACCTCGCCGAGGATCTCGCCGAGTCGCTCCGGTGTCGCCACACCGGCAGCCTAGAGCGGTTCGCGGGCCGCCACCGGGAGAGCGCGCCGACGGTAGGGTGTGGGGCCGTGACGACGTTTCGGATCAGCGAGGCGGCCGCACTGCTCGGGGTGAGCCCGGACACCGTCCGGCGGTGGGTGGACAGCGGACGGCTCGCGGCCCACCGGGACGAGCACGGGCACCGGGTGCTGAACGGCGCCGACCTGGCGGCGTTCGCCCGGGCGCAGACCGCGACCGACAGCGGCACCGGCCGCTCCTCGGCGCGCAACCGCATCCGGGGCATCGTCACCGACGTGATCAAGGACGCGGTGATGGCCCAGGTGGAGATCGCCGCCGGGCCGTTCCGGGTGGTGTCGCTGATGAGCCGCCAGGCCGCCGACGAGCTCGGCCTCGAGCCGGGCGTGGTCGCGGTCGCCGTGATCAAGTCCACGAACGTGGTCGTGGAGCGCCCCGACCTCGGCGGTACGGCGAGCGGCTGACGCCCGGCCGCGGCACGGCCGGGCGCACGGGGAGAGGGCTCAGATCAGCGCGAGCGGCTCCGCCGGGACGTAGCCGGTGAGCTCGGCGGAGGCGAGCAGCCGGTGCTCGGAGGAGCCGCGGCGGCACACGTACGAGTACCGGTCGGCCGAGTAGACCCGGATGCCCTCGTCGCGGCACTGCCGCATGAGCACCTCGTCCCACTCCTCGGTGACGTCGGCGATGCCCAGCTCGGTGAGCACCGGGCGGCGGCCGAGCAGGGTCGGCCCGGCGATCTCCGGCAGGAACCGGTGGTCGGCCCCGGGCTGCCGCAGCAGCGTCGCCCCGACCTGCGGGATGTGGGCGTAGAACGACGCCTTCCCGACGATCTCCGCGTCGGTGGCGTCGAAGTACCGGACGAGGTCGGCGAGGTAGTGCTCGCCGTACAGGTCCCGCGGGTCGAACACCGCCACGAGGTCGCCGTCCGCGAGCCGCAGCGCGCGGTCGAGCGCGGCCCCCCGGCTCTGCGGGCCGTCCGTGGTGCGCACCACCACGTCGCCGGAGCAGGCGGCCCGGGCGGCCTTCTCCACCAGCGCCCCGTCCACGCCGTCGGCGACGATGACGAGCTGCACCGGCGCGCAGACCTGGTGCCGGAGCTGGGCGAGCAGGTGCTCCAGCTCGGCCTCGTCGCGCACCGCCGCGATCACGGTGACGTCCCGCCCGCCGCGCACGCTCGGGATGCCCACGGCGTCGAGCACCGGGTCGAGCAGCGGGGTCACGCTCACCGACGCCCGCCAGGCGAGGTGGGCCTGTACGGCACGGCGGCCGGAGTCGGCGAGCAGCGCCTCCACCTCGGCGACCACCGGCTCCGGCTTCCGGTTCGGCTTCGGTTTGGCCAGCTCGAGCACCGGGGTGCCGCAGGCGCGCAGCTCGGCGAGGGTGCGCGGGTCGGCGTCCGGGGCGGCGACCACGAGCGCGGGCCGCCGGTAGGCGACCAGCAGCTCGTCGTACCCGATCGGGTCGTCCGGGTCCTGGCCGGGCAGCGGCCGCCAGATCGGCTCGGGCGGCGCGGCCGGCGCCTCACCGGGCTTCGGCCTGGGCTCGGCGAGGCCCATCGCGGCGAGCGGCACCTCGCCGAGGGTGAGCACCTCGTCCGTGCGTCCCCCGGCCGCCGGGATGAGGTTGTGCACCCGCGGCTGCACCGCGTGCGGCAGCACCCCGATCCGGTCCCGGCGCAGCGCGGACCGCCACTCGCGGGCCCGCGCCTCGCTGTAGGTGAACACGTGCTCGAAGTACTCGGCGGCGGGCACGAACGCCGACACCGGCCCGCCCGAGTGCCAGAACACCGTGCGCACGCCGCGGCGCTTGCACTCCTCCAGCAGGTCGCGCAGCGCCCGGTTCTCCAGGGCGATCGCCTCCAGCCACCGGCCGCCGTTGCCCTGGCGCGCGCCGGGCCGTACCGACTCCACCAGCAGCATGCTCGGCTGATGCTTGTCGAGCATCTCCCGCCAGTTGTCCGGCCCGAAGTTCGTCACCTGCCGCCACTCGTAGCGCAGCAGCGCCTCGGACTGCCGGTCGACGATGCAGGCGACGGTGAGGTACGGCCGGGCCGTGGGGCCCTTCGGCACGGTGAAGCCGTCGGCGAGGGCCTCGGACACCGTGGGCGCGGCGGCGGGGGCGACCGCGGCCTTCCGCGCCGGCTGGATGTCCGGGATCTCGGGCGGGAAGTCGGAGCGCTTGGGCGCGGGGCGGCGCCGTACCGGGGCGCGCACCTTGCGCAGCTCCCGGGCGAGCCGGGCCGGGTTCTTGCCGCTCGCGTTGATCGCCCCGCCGAGCCGCAGCCAGCGGTTCGCCCGCACCGACTCGAGCTTCCACTGCGCCACCTCGGTCTGGTAGCGCTGCTCGGCGAGGCTCTTGGCGAGCCGGGTGAGGTGGCGTTCGGCGAGCTTGAGGCGCTCCTCGGCCTCGCGCGCCCGGGTCTTCGCCTCGGCCTCGGCCCGGGACGCCTCCTCCAGCCGCCGCCGGTGGTCCTCGAGCAGGCGGGCCAGCTCGGCGGCCCGGGAAGCCTGGGCGACGGCCTCCGCCAGCGCCTGGCGGGTCGCCTCCAACTCCGACATCCGATCCCCCTGCATCGTCCTCCAAGGTCGAGAAAGGATATCGGGCTACATACTGACACCCGCGCTTTTTCCGTAATTCCGTACACTCTGCGGGGTAAGCGGCACGCTGTCCGACACCGTCCGGCACCGAAGCGAAGGAGAGGCGAGTGCGCAAGGGCACCTGGCCGGCATTCACCGCCCGGCCGTACGTGTGCGGAGCCCTCGGCCCCTTCACCGCCGACCGGATCGCCGCGCTGCGCGCGGCCGGCCCGGCCACCCAGGCGGTGTACGAGACGCCGGACGCGGTGCTGTACGGCTCGGCGCCGCTGGAGCCGTACGCGCCGGGCGCGTTCGCCTGGGGGGAGCGGCGGCCCGTGGCCGGCGACGACCGGCCGCCGTCGTGGCTGCGGGTGGCCGAGGAGCACGAGACGCCCGGGCTGATCGACGGCCCGGAGCAGGTCGTGCTGCACGCGGGCGCCTTCGGCCTGGTCGACGTGTACTACCTCGAGGCCGGCGGCGCGGTCTACTTCGCCGGGCTGATCGAGCCGCTGCTCGCGCTCGCCCGCCGGCCGTACCAGGTGAACTGGGACGCCTGGGCGGCGATCCTCAAGCTCACCTACCCGCTGCTGGAGGACACCCCGTACCGCGAGGTGCGGCGGCTGCCGGGCGCGACCGCGCTCACCTGGTCGCGGGCGCGGCGCCGGATCACCGTGGACCGGCGGGCCCCGCGCTGGGTGCGCGAGGAGCCGGTCGACCGGGGCGTGACCGCGCGGGAGATGGTGGCGCTGCTGCACGAGGCGCTCAAACCGTACGAGGACCGGCCGGTGCTCGTGCCGGTGAGCGGCGGGTACGACTCGCGGCTGCTCGCGAGCGTGGCGGTGGCCCGGAGGATGGACGTCGAGTCGTGGACGACGAGCCCGGACGACGGGCTCGACAACGACATCGACTTCGCCCGATACATCACCCGCGAGCTCGGCATCCCGCACCGGGTGATCCCGCAGGACCCCGCCGCCTACCCGGACGAGGCGCTGTGGACGGCGCGCCGGCTCGAGTACCTAACCAGCCACCACGCCTGGTACGCGCCGTTCGCCCGCCAGGTCCACGCGGCCGGGCGGCCGATCGTGGACGGCCTCGCCGGCGGGCCGCTGATGAAGAACTTCCTCATCAGTTCGGCCGCGGTGGGCGCGGAGAGCGCGGCGGCGCGCCGCGAGGCGCTGCTGCGGTCGCTCGCGAACGGCGAGGCGCACCTGCCGGTGCTGTCGGAGCGGGCCGCGGCGTGGATCGACGAGCGGGTGCGGGAGGCGTTCGGCCGGGCCACCTCGATGTTGCGCGGCCACCGCGCCGAGCTGCCGCTGAGCGTGCTGCACACCCGCACCGCCCGCGGCATCGCGCGATCCCCGGTCAACCTCGTCGGGCCCGAGGTCACGCCGATCTTCCCGTTCCTGCATCCGGAGTTCTTCGACGCGGCGCTGTCGGTGCCGGTGACGCGCAAGGAGGGCGGCCGGTTCTACCGGGAGATCCTGCAGGCGGCGAACCCGCGGGTGGCGGCGCTGCCGTCCACCAACGTGCCGCTGCTGCCGAACCGGCGGGTGCCGCTGCGCTCCGGTGGCCCGGCCGCGCGGGAGTGGAGCCACCGCATGCTGCGGCGCGTCGCCGCCATCGAGGGGCTGCTGTCGGAGGAGATGCTCCGGGTGGTCGCCGACGGCCCGGACGCGCTCACCGCCTTCCGGTCGTGGAACTCCCGGTTCTGGCTCCGCGGGCTGGTGCTGTTCGGGGCCTGGCTCGCCGACTACGAGGACCTGCTCGGCGACCTCACTCCGCCGTGGGCCTGACTGTTGGGCGGACCGTGACCGAGCAATCACGTGGCTATTCACCTGGGATGATGACGGATCCGTTGCTAATCGACGACTCCCGCTGAAATGGATTCGGACGGGTCGCCGAGCTGGTAATGTTCGGCCAGAACGCCGCCCAGGCACGGGGGAACCGCGACACGATCAGGGGTTCTATCCAGGGCGAGGGGCTTGTCACGACAGCTCCCCAGGCGGCGGACTTCCACCGGTAACACCCTGCTTCCCTCATCATGTGAGTGAGACTCATGTGCGCTTCAGCCTGCCCTGACCCGGTTTCAGAGGACTTCGTCTCCCGGGATCCGCAGTGGTACAAGCGGGCCGTCTTCTACGAGGTGCTCGTCCGCGGCTTCAAGGACTCGAACGGCGACGGCACCGGCGACCTGCGCGGGCTCATCGAGAAGCTCGACTATCTGAAGTGGCTCGGCGTGGACTGCCTGTGGCTGCTCCCGCTGTACGAGTCCCCGCTGCGTGATGGCGGCTACGACGTCTCCGACTACATGAAGATCCTTCCGGCCTTCGGCGATCTGTCGGACTTCGTGGAGTTGGTGGAGCAGGCGCACAAGCGGGGCTTGCGGATCATCACCGACATGGTGATGAACCACACCAGCGACCAGCACCCCTGGTTCCAGGCCTCCCGCCGCGATCCCGACGGGCCGTACGGCGACTTCTACGTCTGGTCGGACGACCCGAACAAGTACAAGGAGGCGCCGATCGTCTTCGTCGGCGTCGAGGAGTCCAACTGGACCTTCGACCCGGTGCGCGGCCAGTACTACTGGCACCGGTTCTTCCACCACCAGCCGGACCTCAACTACGACAACCCGGCGGTGCAGGAGGCCATGCTCGAGGTGCTGCGGTTCTGGCTCGACCTCGGCATCGACGGCTTCCGGCTCGACGCCGTGCCGTACCTGTTCGAGCGGGAGGGCACCACCTGCGCCGGCCTGCCGGAGACGCACGCCTACCTCAAGCGCATCCGCAAGGAGATCGACCGGCTCTACCCGGACCGGGTGCTGCTCGCCGAGGCGAACGGCTGGCCGGAGGACGTCGTCGAGTACTTCGGCGACCCGGCCACCGGTGGTGACGAGTGCCACATGGCGTTCCACTTCCCGCTCATGCCGCGCATCTTCATGGCGGTGCGGCGGGAGAACCGCATGCCGATCAGCGAGATCATGTCCCGCACCCCCAAGATCCCGGAAAAGGCGCAGTGGGGCATCTTCCTCCGCAACCACGACGAGCTCACGCTCGAGATGGTGACCGAGGAGGAGCGGGACTACATGCACGCCGAGTACGCCAAGGACCCGCGCATGCGGGCCTACCTCGGCATCCGCCGCCGGCTCGCGCCGCTGCTCGAGAACAACCGCGACCAGATCGAGCTGTTCACCGCGCTGCTGCTCTCCCTGCCGGGCTCGCCGGTGCTCTACTACGGCGACGAGATCGGCATGGGCGACAACATCTGGCTCAGTGACCGCGACCCGGTCCGCACGCCCATGCAGTGGACGCCGGACCGCAACGGCGGCTTCTCCGACGGCGACCCGGCGAGCCTCTACCTGCCGGTGATCATGGACCCGATCTACGGGTACCAGGCGATCAACGTCGAGGCGCAGATGAAGCAGCCCTCGTCGCTGCTCAACTTCACCCGGCAGATGCTGGAGACCCGGCGGCGGCACCCCGTCTTCGGCACCGGCGACTACATCGAGCTCTACTGCAGCAACCAGGCCGTGCTCGCCTTCCTCCGCGAGGACGGGGAGGACCGCATGCTCTGCGTCAACAACCTCTCCAAGTACCCGCAGCCGGTCGAGCTCGACCTGAGCCGGTTCAAGGGCATCAGCCCGGTCGAGTGCCGCGGCAACGTGGTCTTCCCGCCGATCGGCGACCTGCCCTACCTGCTCACCCTCCCGGGCCACGGCTTCTACTGGTTCGAGCTCAAGGGCGAGCCCCAGTCGCCGATCGACTGAGAACGTTCCAGCTCGTCGCGGGTCACGGCCGCCCGAGGGTCCTGCACCGGCCGTGACCCGCCTCCTGGCGGCACCACGGTGCCGTCGTGCCAGGTGGCGGGGCCGATCAACGGCGCTCGGCCCCGCCACCGGTGCACGCGCGTCGTCCCCGCCCCGGCACCCGGCCGGCCTGCGGGCCGTATGGACCGCACCAAAACGGTCGATACCAAGCGGTCGATTCCGCACACCGCATCGGCTCCGCATCCGGAAGTACGGCCGGACCCGGACGGTGGCACCGTCGTCGCGCCTGTGAAGCCTCGCCGCCGATTCCGGATGCCCTTGGATTCTGGAATCGGCGCTTGTTTATGTTGATAAAGTTCACATGTCGATACCTGATGGCTGCTCCACACCGGCATTTCGTGGCTGTGTAGCAGAGTGGCCGTGTCTCTCCTCGGCGTCCGATACGCGGGTGTAGCGGTCGGAGAGACGCTTTCCGCCGTGATCCCTGTCGTCAGTGGCATGCGTCTTTCTTGTCTGATTCACGTGCCACGGTGAATCGTGTGAGGACACGGAGCCTCAAAAGCCGGCCCGCCTACGTCGTTAAAGACCCAACGAATGGGTAAAGACCTCGGTGACGAAGCGTATCGATGCCGACGACGGGGCGGGGTGGAGTTCTGGGCAGCGTGGAGTTGACGGGGGAAGCGGCGTCCGTCTCGTATGCCCGATCCTGGGTCAAGGGCGTGCTCGGCGCCGGACATCCAGCGCTGGACAACGTGATGCTCATCGTGTCGGAATTGGTGACCAATTCGGTCCGGCACTCGCGATCCGGGCAGGGCGGACGGATCAGGGTCGCCATCACCCAGGGGGACGGACTCGTCCACGGCGACGTCACCGATGAGGGAGGGGAGTCGGTGCCGCGGGTCTGCCGGAACCCAGAAGGAGAGGGCGGCCGCGGCATGTTCCTCGTGGAGCAGCTCTCCCAGGAGTGGGGCTTCCACGACGACGCGACCGGCCGTGTGGTCTGGTTCACGGTCAAGTACTGACGCGGAAGGGCTTGGCGCCCGACCGGAGACCGAGAGGTACGGCCTGGCGGGAGTGGCCCCTCGGTGCCCGCCGAAATGTGCGGGCGTGACGAACGACCGTGGCCGGCTCAACGAGGAGTACTCCTGCCAATACCTCCCGCGCCGAATCGGGGAGCACACGTGCCGACTTGGACGGTCGTCGGGAGGCCGCACGATGAATTCATACGACTGGAGCGGAGCGAGCCCAGGAGAACCATCGCCGATCTCAAGGGTGCCGGGTTCGCCGAGGCATCCGGCCCTATGGAGCCGCAGCCGGCCAAGGTGATCGCGGGGCTCAGGAGAACAAGCGAGCGCAGGGAAGTGGTGCTCCTGGTGCTCCAATCCGTGAATCAACCGACCGCCGCAGGGTTGGCGAGATGAGGAAGATCCCGAAGGAATGGGTAGGGCTTTTCTCGGCGTTCCTCGGAGCCATCGCGGTCGTAGGTGGCGTATTGATCGGGGTTGCTGTCTTCGACCGCGTGACCGGGCGTCGATCCGCAGATGTCGAACCATGGAAGTTGCTGGCGGAAAAGACGACCTGCCCAAGGTGTCCTTCATCCGGGTTGCAAAGGACGTGACGGTCGGCCGTGAACCTTGGTGGGGTGCGGAGATTGCGGCAGATGGAGGCTGGGGCGCCCGGCAGGGCCGCTATCCACTTCGGCAAACTGTGATCAGATTTTCCGGCGAGGCTTCAGCGGCACGTGAATTGCAAATGGCGCCCTATGGCAGGGTGTACAACGATGAAGACCATCTTGCCACTGTTCGACCCGTCGATCTGGGTGCGGAGAGGCTGAAGGCGGACGCGGCCTCGCTTGGCTGTACGTCCTGGCGTGAAGAGCGTCGACCCAGTTGTTTCGGCTGGGCCTTTTACGGACGCTACGGCAAGTATGTCGTTGAGGTCACCTTCAGTAGTCACCGGGATCCGGACTCCAATCGCGGCCTGGAACGGGATGTCTTTCTGGAGATGGTGAAGGGGGCGGACCGGCGAATAGCAGAATTCAACATAAATTGATGGGCGTGTACCACTGCCGGCTGGTTCTTTGACGTAGCCTGGACACCGCGGTGTTCCTGTTGCTCATCCCGCAGGGTGCTATTCGGCCCGATCGCGGGACGTGCCCGAGGCGTCCGGACGACCGGGGCGTCCAGGGCATCGCCACTGCACGAGGGATGGCATCTGCGCGCCTCCGGCCGACGACCTTGCGGCGCAACGTCCCAGCGCGTTGAAACGGCGGTCATCTCACTCGGGTCGGTGCACGCCGACCGCGTGGGTACCCGGCTGAGCCGTGCCGACGACGGGATGGGCAGGGCCGTGGGGGACGAATGGTGGTCGGGACGGGAGGGCCGATGTCTCGCCAGGTGGTCACGCGACGCGGGGGTTCTGCGGTTCGGATACCCTCGTTCGGGTGAGTCGATTCGCCCATCCCGCCGGTGACCGGCATGCAGATCTGCTGCCCGAGGAACGTCCTCCGCTGCTCCCGGCCGACCTGAACGCGCTCAACCCGGAGATCTGGCCGCGTACGGCCTGCCGGGTGGACGGTGCGCTNACCGTCGGCGGCGTGGACGTGAGGGATCTGGCGAAAGAGTACGGCACGCCGCTGTACGTGATCGACGAAGAGGACTTCCGGTCGCGGTGCGCCGACTACCGGTCCGCGTTCTCCGACAGCGACGTGTACTACGCCGGCAAGGCCTTCCTGTGCCGGGAGACCGCCCGCTGGATCGACCAGGAGGGGCTCGGCCTCGACGTGTGCAGCGGCGGCGAGCTCGCCGTGGCGCTCAGCGTCGGGTTCCCGCCGGAGCGGATCGCGATGCACGGCAACAACAAGTCGGTCGCCGAGCTGCGGAAGGCGATCGAGGTCGGCGTCGGGCGCATCGTGATCGACTCGTTCGAGGAGATCGCGCGGCTCGGCTACCTCGTCGACGAGCTCAACGGCTGCCGTGCCGGGCGCGCGGGACCGCGGCACGGGCACCCGGCGGCCCAAGGTGCTGATCCGGGTCACCACGGGCGTCGAGGCGCACACGCACGAGTTCATCGCGACCGCGCACGACGACCAGAAGTTCGGGTTCTCGCTGTCCAGCGGCGCCGCGGCCGAGGCGGTGCGGCGGGTGCTCGCCATGCCGCAGCTCGAGCTCGTCGGCCTGCATTCGCACATCGGATCGCAGATCACCGACACCGCCGGGTTCGAGGTCGCCGCGCAGCGGGTGGCGTCGCTGCTCGTGCAGATCCGCGACGAGCACGGCGTCGTGCTCCCCGAGCTCGACCTCGGCGGCGGCTACGGCATCCCGTACGTCGAGGGCGACGACACGCTGGACGTGAAGATCCTCGCCGAGAACCTGCGGGAGATCGTGGCCCGCGCGTGCAAGGGCGCCGACCTGCCGATCCCGCGGCTCACCGTGGAGCCGGGACGCGGCATCGCGGGTCTCGCCGGCATCACGCTGTACGAGGTCGGCACGGTCAAGGACGTCGAGGGGCTGCGCACGTACATCAGCGTGGACGGCGGCATGAGCGACAACATCCGCACCGCGCTGTACGGCGCCGAGTACACCTGCCGNCTCGCCTCCCGGGTGAGCGACGCCGGGCCGATGCTGTCGCGCCTCGTCGGCAAGCACTGCGAGAGCGGCGACATGATCGTGCGCGACCTGTGGCTGCCCGCGGACATCGTCCCGGGCGACCTGCTCGCGGTGGCGGGCACCGGCGCGTACTGCCGCTCGCTCGCCAACAACTACAACTATCTGCCCAAGCCCGCCGTCGTCGCGGTCCGCGACGGGCGGTCACGGGTGATCATCCGACGGGAGACCGAAGAAGACCTGCTGAGGGGGCAGCTGTGAAACCCGGTGACGCTGTGGGCAAGCCGGCCGGGGAGCGCCGTCCGCTGCGGATCGCGCTGCTCGGCTGCGGGACGGTGGGCTCCCAGGTGGTACGGCTGCTGCGGGAGCAGGCCCGTGACCTGGAGGCACGCGTGGGCGCGCCGCTGGAGCTCGCCGGTGTCGCGGTGCGGCGCATCGACCGCCGCCGCGACGTGGAGATCGACCCGGCGCTGCTCACCACGGACGCCATGGGCCTGGTCACCCGCGACGACGTCGACATCGTCGTCGAGGTGATCGGCGGCATCGAGCCCGCCCGCACGCTCATCCTCGCCGCGATGGAGCGCGGCAAGTCGATCGTGACCGCGAACAAGGCGCTGCTCGCCGAGGACGGCGCCACGATCCACGGCGCGGCCCGCCGCCACGGCGTGGACCTGTACTTCGAGGCGAGCGTCGGCGGCGCGATCCCGCTGCTGCGCCCGCTGCGCGAGTCCCTCGCCGGTGACCACGTCCACCGGGTGCTCGGCATCGTCAACGGCACGACCAACTACATCCTCGACAAGATGGACTCCACCGGCGCGTCGTTCACCGACGCCCTGGAGGAGGCCCAGGCGCTCGGGTACGCCGAGGCCGACCCGACCGCCGACGTGGAGGGCTTCGACGCCGCGGCGAAGGCCGCGATCCTCGCCGGGATCGCGTTCCACACCCGGGTGACCGCCGCCGACGTGCACCGCGAGGGCATCACCGAGATCACCGCCGCCGACGTGGCGAGCGCCGCGGCGATGGGGTACGTGATCAAGCTGCTCGCCATCTGCGCGAGGTCCGAGGACGGCCGCTCGGTCGGCGTGCGCGTGCACCCGGCGATGATCCCGCGGAGCCACCCGCTCGCCGGCGTGCGCGAGGCGTACAACGCGGTGTTCGTCGAGGCCGAGTCCGCCGGCCGGCTCATGTTCTACGGCGCGGGCGCGGGCGGCCCGCAGACCGCCTCGGCCGTGCTCGGCGACATCGTGGCCGTCGCGCGCAACCGCCTCGCCGGCACCCGCGGCCCGGACGAGTCCACGTACGCCGACCTGCCGGTGCACCCGATCGGCGAGACCGTCACCCGGTACCACGTCGCGCTCGACGTCGCCGACAAGCCCGGCGTGCTCGCCCGCGTCGCCGAGATCTTCGCCAAGCACGATGTGTCGATCCAGACGGTGCGCCAGGAGGGCCACGGCGACGACGCCCAGCTCGTCATCGTCACCCACCACGCCAAGGACGCCGCCCTGTCGGCCACGGTCGAGTCGCTGCGCGAGCTCGACATCGTCCGCGCGGTGGCGAGCGTGATGCGCGTCGAGGGCGAGGACGAGCGCTAGCCACCGCGACGCCACGCCTCCCGGGCGGATGACGGCCGGCCCGGCGTCCGCCCGAGCGTGCCCACGCGGCGTGCGTACGGCCCGGCCGGGTTCCGGACGACGCGCGGTGGGCGTGCGTGCCGTCCCGCGGTGCCTGAGCAACGCGGGAAGGATGTCCATCTCGTCCGAATTGACACATCCGCTGGTCAGTCTCGGAGATACTGGTCTCCGCCGTTTCCGGCGTCGATCGCGTTTCCCGCAGAACCGTTGAGATCAGTAGATGACCGTCATTGCCAGTGGATCCACGCTGACGCCCGAGGGCTACCAGCGCACCCCGACCCGGCCGATGGAGGAGCTGCGGCGTGAGGCCGGNCGCTGGTGGGTGGGGGAGCGGCGGCTCGCGGATCCGCCGAGCGCCGANNACCTCGCCTGGCTGCGCGAGCTGACCGGGCTGCGCGTGCGCTGGCCGTACAACGAGGGGCGGCAGGAGGCGATGGCGCTGCTCGCCGCCCTCGCCGGAGCCGGGGTGCCGCTCACCGCCGAGGCGGTGCCGCCGTGGGCGGAGCGCGCCGACCCCGTGCTCGCCGATCTGCTGCGGTCCTGGCCGGAGCAGGGGCCCGACGGCGCCGGGGACCCGTCCGTTCCCCCGAAGGGCGCGGACGCCAGGCGCTCGGTGACCGACCTGCGGCGCGAGGAGCACAGCGTACGGCTGCGCCGCCACGCCTGGCGGTCGCACACCGCCGACGCCCCCGTGACCGTGGTGCTCGCCTCGCGCCGCCCGCATCATGTTCCGGGGGCGCTCGCGCAGATCGCCCGGCAGCGGCACGTGGAGGTGCAGGTCGTGCTCGCCCTGCACGGCTTCACCGCCGACCTGGTACGGCCCGCCGTACGGGCCTTCCCGCTGCCGATCACCGTGCTCGAGGCCGACGCCGCCACGGTGTTCGGCGAGGTGCTCGCCCAGGCGGCAGCGCGCGCCGACGCGGGCCTCATCGCCAAGTGGGACGACGACGACTGGTACGGCCCGGAGCACCTCGCGGACCTGCTCATGGCCCGGCTGTACTCGGGCGCGGACGTGGTCGGCACCGCCGCCGAGTTCTTCTACCTCGAGCCGCTCGACGTGACGATCCGCCGCACCGACTACAAGAGCGAGGTGTGGTCCGACCACGTGGCGGGCGGCACGATCCTGCTCGGCCGGGACACCCTCGCCGAGGCGGGCGGCTTCCAGCCGCTGCCCAAGGGCGTGGACTCGGCGCTGCTCAAGACCATCCACGGCGCGGGCGGCCGCATCTACCGCACCCACGGCCTGGGGTACATGCTGCGCCGGTCGGGCGCGGCCGAGCACACCTGGCAGCTCCCGCTCGCGCATTTCCTGCGGGTCGCCACGAACCAGTGGCGGGGCTTCCGGCCGAGCCGGATCATGGAAGCGGAATGACCGAGCATACGGGGGAGATCCGCGGGCGGGGCGCCCGCGCGGGCGGCGCCGGGACCGTCGCCCGCCACCGCACGCGGCCCGCCGCACGAGGCGCGGCGGAGCGAAAGGTCGTGCGGGTATCGTCCGAGGCCGAGGTGACCGGGGAGGAACATCCGTGACACCGCGCATCCGCGGAAACGACTACACGTCCCTCAACCCGCCGCGGATCGGCGCGTGGACGCCGACGATGCGGGTCAGCATCGTCATCCCGGCCTACAACAACCAGGACAAACTCGACCTCACCCTCGCCGGGCTCGCCACGCAGACCTACCCGGCCGAGCTGATGGAGGTCATCGTCGTCGACAACGGCAGCGAGCCCCGGCTCACCCTGCCCGCGCTGCGCCCGCCCGGCACCCGCATCATCCGCTGCGACACCCCGGGCCGGGCGAGCGCCCGCAACGCCGGCCTCGCGATCGCCACCGGCGACGTGATCCACTGGCTCGACTCCGACGTGGTGCTCGACCGGGAGGCGGTCGAGGCGCACATGCGCTGGCACCACCTCGCGCCGTACCTCGTCGTCACCGGCTACCTGCGGTTCTCGTCCGCCGAGCCGCCCAGCCCGCAGGCGGTCGTCGCGGCCCAGGACCTCGGCCTGCTCTTCGAGCCGAGCGAGCCGCACGAGTGGATCGTCGACCTGGTGGAGCGCACCGGCGGGCTGCGCGAGCACGCCCACCGCACGTTCAGCCTGCACATCGGCGGCTGCACCTCGGTGAACGCGCGGCTGTTCGAGGTCGCCGGGCCGATGGACGAGCAGCTGTTCCTCGGCCAGGACACCGAGATGGGGTACCGGCTGGCGCAGGCGGGCGCCGCGTTCATCCCCGAGCCGCTCGCCCGCGGCTACCACCTCGGCCCGACCATGCGCATGCGGAACAAGGAGCCGATCACGCGGGTGAGCCACGCGTTCATCGCCGACCGCATCCCGCAGTACCGCTGGCTGCGCTCGCACCCGGGCCGGCAGTGGCTCGTGCCGTACGTGGAGGTGGTCGTCGACGCCGAGGGCGCCACGTACGAGGACGTGCGGGCCACGGTGGACGCCAGCCTCGCCGGGACCGTGCCCGACGTCGCCGTGGTGCTCACCGGCCCGTGGGACACGCTCGACCCCGAGCGCCGCGCCCCGCTCAAGGATCCGCGTCTCGACCTCGCCCTCATCCACGGCCACTACCGGCACGAGGGCCGGGTACGGCTGGCGCGCGAGGTCGCGCCCACCAAGGCGCCGTTCCGGCTGCGCGTCCCCGCGGGCTGGGTGCCGGGCGAGGACACCATCGCCCGCCTCGTCGACCTGGCGATCGAGGACGGCTACGGGCTCGTCTCCGTGCTGCTCGCCGAGCGGCCCGAGCCCGGCCGGGCCACGGACGCCGCCGACGGCGACGCCACGACCGCGGGCACCGGGCAGGCCGGGACGCCCGGCGCGAGCGGGGGACGGGGCGTGGGCATCGTCGCCGCCCGGCTGGAGCGCACCGCCGCGTTCGCCCGCGCCGAGCTCGCCCGGGAGGAGGGCGAGGACCTCGTCGACGTGGTCGAGGAGACGTTCGGCACGATCTGGGTGGACGGCGAGAGCTACGGGTTCGTCCCCGCCGCCGAGGCGCCGAAGATCAGGGGCCGCCGCAGCACCTACCGCGCGCTGCAGGAGGCCGAGGCCGAGGTCGCGCGGCTCACCAAGGAGGTAGAGCGGCTCAAGGGCCAGGTGTCCAAGTGGCGCGAGGAGGCCGCCCGCTGGCGCAAGAGCGCGGTCGAGTTCCGCCGTGAGATCGGCAGCCTGCGCAAGGAGATCGGCACGCTGCGCAAGAAGGGCGGCGGCGGGTTCCGCTCGGCGGTCCGGCGCATCCCGCTCGCCATCTACGCCGCGCGCGCGGTCGGCCGCAAGCCGAAGAGCTGAGCGCGCCGCCGGTCAGGACAGCCGGTCGCGGAGCGTGCCGCGCAGCCGGGTGAGCAACGACCGCCGCGGCGCCTCCTTCGGCCGGTCGGCCGCCTGGACCGCGGGCTTCGCGGGTGCCTTGGCCTGCGCCGCCGCGGCGCTCGGCTTGGGCTGCGTCTTCGGCTGGGCGGCCGGGGCCGGTTTCGGCGGCCAGAACTCGGCCATCGGGGCCCGCCGTACCCCGTGGGTCTGGTCGATGACCGCGTCGAGGTCCTCGCCGGGCGCGGCGAGCAGGCGGGCCCGGTTGACCGCGTCGGTGCGCTCCAGGCGCGCGGTGCGGCCGTCGGGCAGCTCGGCGACGAGCACGCCGAGCGGCCGGTCCGCGGTCATCACCTTGATCATGCGCTCCAGCGTGTCCCGGCCGAGCGGCACGTCGACCGGCCCGACGTACCGGTACGGCGTCGGCCACGGCGTGCCGGCCGGCTCGTCGGCGAGCCGTACCCGGGCGTCGTCGGCGAAGTGAGCGCGCAGCAGCCGCAGCTCGAAGTCGGGCTCGTCGAGCACCGCGTGCCGCCCGGTGGGCAGCTTCGACCACGGCGCGACGAGCGTGACCGTCACGTCGGGCAGCGAGCCGTCGAGCGCCGCGTTCACCGCCGCCCGCACCTCCGGCTCGGTGTGCCCGCCGACCTCGTACACCACCTCGACGTACGGCACGAGCCAGCTGCGGCCGCGCTCCTTGCGCAGGTCGCGGCGGAGCGGAATGCGGTGCGCCAGGTACGGCTCGACCGAGCGCACGGTGCGCTCCCGGTTGACCCGCTGCGCGGGCAGGCCGAGGTGCACCGCCCGCGCGGCGAGGTCGGGCACGAACACCACGCCCGCCATCGCGAGCCGGTAGGCGAACTCGGTGTCCGAGCCTCGCAGCACCGCCGCGTCGAGTCCGCCCACCTGCGTGAACAGCGACCTGCGCAGGGACAGCGTGGGCCCGGTGCAGTTGTGGTACGGGTTCTTCGCGGCCTTCAGCCCGTCGAGTTTGCGGATCGTCTCCTCGGTGGAGCTGGGGATCGCCTTCGACAGGTCGAACAGCTCGCCGAGCGCGTCACGGGCGACCGCGTCCCGTACCCGCTCCGGCGTCACCTCGCCGAAGTCCTCGATGAAGTGCTTGCCGCCGATCGTCACCACGTAGTCGGTGAGGTGGTGCCAGCGCAGCAGCGCCTCCAGGTGCTCGGCGCAGACCACCATGTCGGAGTCGAGCCGCTGCAGGATCTCGCCCTCGGCCTGCGCCGCGCCGGTGTTGATCGCGTGCGCGATGCCCCAGCCGTCCGGCGCGGACGGCACGATCCGGGTGTTCTCCGGTGCGATCTCCGGCAGCCGCAGCGGCGGCTCGGCGCCGTCGTCGACGACGATGACCTCGGTGAGGTGCGCCGGGTAGGTCTGCGCGGCGAGCGCGGCGAGGGCGAGGTCGAGCAGGCGCTGCGACCGNGCCGGGATGACGACGCTCACCGTGAGCGCCGGCGTCCACGCGCCCAGGTCCGGCGGGGTCAGCGGGGAGTAGTCGTTGTGCCGGATCCTCGGTCGCGCCGGCTCCCGATCACCCGTCATCCATCCGCTCCTCGTCCGTTGCGGTCGCGATCACGACTGTAGTGCATCGCCGACGGGGTACGGCCGGGCCGGAGAGACGGGGAGGCGGGTACCGGTATCCGGAATTCCCGCGTGCCGGGGCCGCGGTCCTGCTCCGCCGGTTTTCGGCTCGCCCCTTGATAACGTTGTGACGTTTGCGAAACCATGGAAACGCGTCGTCGGGCCTACGGTGACCGGGCGTGCGGAGCGCGCGCCGCGGGACGGCCCGCGGAGCATCGAAGGCCGGGGTTCCCGGGTGAACGTTCCACGGCCCCCGCCGTGGAAATCAGCTCACCGGTATCCCGTCCTGCGATCGTCGCCGGTTCATCGTAGACTCTTTGCAACACCGCAGGTAACGGCGGAACGGGCCGGGTGACCGGCGACGGGACGGGCAGTGCCGACGGGGGGTGCCGGTCCCGCCGGGCCCGGGCGCCGTGGCCGTGAATACGATCGATCATCGCGCATCGGACGGGCGGTGTGCCGCAACCCGCACTGCGCACCGTGCCGAACCCTGCCGAACACCGCACTGAATACCGGATCGGATATATCAGCAGGCGGCCGTCCGCGCCGCCGTACGGGAGGAGCACCCACATGGCCAGGGGCTGGCGTGGAGTCATCGAGGAGTACCGTGACCGGCTTCCGGTGACCGCCAAGACGCCCGTGGTAACCCTGCTGGAGGGCGGCACGCCGCTGCTTCCCGCACCGCGGCTGTCCCAGCTCACCGGCTGTGAGGTGTACCTCAAGATCGAAGGCCTCAACCCCACCGGCAGCTTCAAGGACCGCGGCATGACCGTCGCCATCAGCAAGGCCGTCGAGGCCGGGGCGAAGGCGGTGATCTGCGCGTCCACCGGCAACACGAGCGCGTCGGCCGCCGCGTACGCGGTGCGCGCCGGCCTCACCTGCGCGGTGCTCGTGCCCCGCGGGAAGATCGCGATGGGCAAGCTCGCCCAGGCGCTCGTGCACGGCGCCAAGCTGCTCCAGGTGAACGGCAGCTTCGACGACTGCCTGGAGATGACCCGGAAGCTGTCGGCGGACTACCCGATCGCCCTCGTCAACTCGGTGAACCCGGACCGGCTGCAGGGGCAGAAGACCGCGGCATTCGAGATCGTCGACGTGCTCGGCGACGCGCCGGACGTGCACTGCCTTCCCGTCGGAAACGCCGGGAACATCTCCGCGTACTGGATGGGCTACAAGGAGTATCGTGAGGACGGGGTCGCCACCAGGACCCCGCGCATGCTCGGCTTCCAGGCCAGCGGGGCGGCCCCGATCGTGACCGGTGCCCCGGTGCCCCGTCCGCACACGATCGCCACCGCGATCCGGATCGGCAACCCGGCCTCGTGGAAGCTCGCCGAGGCCGCCCGGGACGAGTCCGGCGGCGACATCCAGTCGGTCACCGACCGCCAGATCGCCGCCGCGTACAAGCTGCTCGCCCAGGAGGAGGGGGTGTTCGTCGAGCTCGCCTCGGCCGCGAGCGTGGCCGGCCTGCTCCAGGCGCACGAGCGCGGACTGGTACGGCGGGGCGAGCGCGTGGTGTGCACGGTGACCGGAAACGGGCTGAAGGATCCCGACTGGGCGATCGCGGGCGCGCCCGCCCCGATCACCATCCCGGTCGACGCCCAGGCGGCCGCGGCCGCCCTCGAACTCGCATGATCCTCGCAACACGCAAGAGAGTCCGGTGATGCATGACCACTAGCACTGTCCGCGTTCGTGTGCCTGCGACGAGCGCAAACCTGGGGCCGGGCTTCGACGCGCTCGGCCTCGCGCTCGACCTCCACGACGAGATCGAGGTCACCCTCGACGAGCCCGGAGGAGGATCGGGCACCGGGCCGCACGCCGGCGTCCGCATCAGCGTCGAGGGGGAGGGCGCGGGGGAGCTCGACGAGGGCGAGGACCACCTGATCATCAAGGCGATGCGGAAGACCTTCGACCGCATGGGGGTCGACCAGCCGCGCAACATCCGGCTCCACTGCGTCAACCGCATCCCGCACGCCCGCGGCCTCGGCTCCTCGTCCGCCGCGATCTGCGCCGGCATCCTCGCCGCCCGGGCGCTCGCCGCGCCGTACGCGGCCCGCGCGGGCCCGGGGAGCGGCCACGGGGGAGCGACGGGGGACGACGACGTGTCCGGCGGAGACCGCCGGGCGCCGGGGGCGGAACTCCTCTCCGACGACGAGGTGTTCGCCCTCGCCACCGAGCTCGAGGGCCATCCGGACAATGTCGCTCCGTGTCTTGCGGGAGGCCTTACCATCGCGTGGCTCGACCAGTCCGGTCGGCCGAGTATGGTGAAACTGAACCCGCACGAGGGCATCCGTCCGGTGGTGTGCGTACCGAGGCAGCGGTTGTCCACCGAACGGGCGCGTGGACTGCTACCCAGGGACGTGCCTCACGCGGACGCCGCGGCGAACGCGGGGCGGGCCGCCCTTCTCATCGCCGCGTTGACCCGGCGGCCGGATTCCCGGTTGCTGCTCGCGGCCACCGAAGACCGGCTGCATCAGGATTACCGTGCGCCTGCGATGCCGCAGACCGCACATCTGGTGAAAACTCTGCGCGCGAAGGGCGTGCCCGCGGTGGTCTCGGGTGCGGGTCCAACCGTTCTGGCCTTCACAACGCCGGACACGCAGGATTTGATCGCACCAGAAGTGGGTAATGACTGGCTTATCCAGCCGCTGAGCGTCGATCCGGTCGGCTCGTTCGTTCAGTTTCCCGAGACACGCTGAAATCTCTTCGACCTTCAGGGAATAGCCGTGTGCGCTGGTGATGTTAGGCTGATAGCCGCACCAGATGCCCCCGTGCCGGGCGCGTGCTTGTCAGCCCCACATTGCCATTCCATACTTGCGATGCCTGTGCCCGCAGGTCTGGGTGGCACGGCGACCTCCCTGAATCCGTTGCCTCCGGTTGGGCCACATCCGGTTGGCACCCCGCGAGGCGGCGATCTCAGAGACGTGCGCGTTCGGATCACCTTGACATCTGGTCGGCGGCAATCAGCCGGGGGGTCACCCCCGAGCATCAGAAGCTCGCGGATCAGGACGGTGACGGCCACGAGCCGGTTCGACTCCAACGCACCGGTCTCCGACGCCTCCAACCATTCCAGTAATTCGCGAATCCCGACCCGGTCTGTCCCGCCGGGTCGCATCACCGGGACGCCAGGCTGATCAAGGCCGGCGCCCGACCCCTGGGAAGGACCCTTAGTGAGCGACACCACTGAACTCCTCACCGACGCCTCCGGCTCAGCGCCGCAGCAGGCCGCCGGCGACACCCCCACCCGCGCCACCAGCCGGCGCCGTCGCTCCGGCACCGGCCTGTCCGCCATGCTGCTCCCCGAACTGCAGAGGCTCGCCTCGAGCCTGGGCATCAGCGGTGTCGGGCGGATGCGCAAGAGCCAGCTGATCGCGGCCATCCAGGAGAAGCAGGGCGTCTCGGCCGACGGCTCCGCCGCCACGCCGGAGGCCGCCGGCACGCCCGCGCCCGCCGCGGCGGCGTCCGAGCCCGCCGCGTCCGGGGCGACGCCCGAGGTGAAGAGCGAGGCGGCGCCCGAGGGCGCGGCGAAGACCGAGACCCGCGAGCGGCCGTCGCGCCGCCGCGAGCGGTCCCGCGCCGCCGAGCCCGCTCCCGAGGCTGCGGAGCAGCCCTCGGCCGAGGCCGCTCCCGCCGCCGCGGAGAGCCCCGCCGAGCCCGCGCCCGCGGTCGCCGACCAGGGCGAGGCAGGTCAGGGCGAGGCGAAGGCCGAGCGCGGTGAGTTCCGCCGCGACCGCCGCGGCCGGGACCGCCGCGAGCGCAACGGCGGGGAGCGCAACGGCGAGCGCAACGGTGCCGAGACCCGCGCCGAGCAGCCCCAGCAGCAGC
>JGI25327J35509_1001210_pt1 | contig 20554 bp, 20 predicted proteins | sample HigsolmetaAR202D_FD_35509 | JGI IMG/M metagenome (IMG submission 35509)
CCGCCTTGGTGGCGTTCGCCACCGCGGCGGCGGCAGGGTGCTTGCCCTTGATAGTCGCCGGGTCGCCGAAGTGGCGGGCGGCGGCGGACCGCTTGCCCCGCCAGGCGAGGAACCGGTCGCGCAGGTGCGGCGGGATGGTGCGGACGTCGATCTCGTTGATGGTGGACATGGGGCCTTTCCGCGGAATGGGGTTGGGTTTTGCCAAGGATACGGACACAGCACCCGGACACACAGAGTCCGCGACGGAAGATGTTGACATGTAAGGGACTTTTTAGCTTCCGCAGCGGATTACGTATCCGTTGCGGCTCAGAAATGCAGGCAGAAGCCCCGGCTTGGCGGCCGTTGCCGCTAAGTCATTGATTTCATTGACCATACACCCCAGGACGGAAGCCCTGAGGGGCCGAAAACGCGCGTAAGTGCCTGATTTTACGGGCGTTTTTGGGCGCCCGCCCCCCCCTGGTCCAACCCCGCCCATCGACTGCACAGCGGTCGAGGGATGGACCGCTGTGCACCGCTGTGCAACCGATGTGCACCCTTGTGCGGTGACTGTGGATAAGTGCACCACCGCGTCACCCCTTTAAGGGGGTGACCGGTGTGCAACGTCATCCGGGCCGTGGTGCACGTCGGTCGACCGGTGTGCATCAGGCGGCCTTCGGGGAATCGCTGACCAGCAGGCCAGATACCCATGAACGATTTCCGCGCTGCCACAACTGCGCATCGACCACTATGCGCTTGTCGAAGATGAGCCGTTCCAGCCCGGCCCCCAACTCCTTGCGGGAGATGCCTCGCGCGAGTCCGTGCTGTTCCAACAGCTTCGGCAGGTAATTGCTCGCGCGCTTGCTGTGTGACGCGCTCAGGCGCCGTTCGCTCAACGCCTGCAGACCTTCCAGCAGCACGTCGTCGACCAGCTTGGCGCGCTCGCCTGCGGCCGCGTGTTCGCCCAGTGTGCGCGGCGCGTCATCGCGTACCAGTGCGTTGTCGTGCCAGCGGAGAATCATCGCGCCCGTGCGCTCGCCATAGTTGGCTTTGCCGCGGCTCAGGAACGTGCGCCCGGTCGGCTTGCGGCGTTCCGGGTTCACCGGGTCGGACTCGGTTTCCGACTCCATGAAGTAGCGGGTGCGTACGGCGTTGTTCCAGGCGACGGCGCCGAAGTACTCGGCCCCGCTCTTTGGCGTGTGCGCGTTCATGTAGACAACGCAGTCATGCGCCAACGCGATGCGCGCCATGCGGTTTGCGAAGATGGTGGCGCAGGTGGTGTCGCTCAGGTCGCCGTGGAACATTTGCGCGAGGTTGTCGAGAATGACCAGCTTCGGCCGGATGCGCGCGACTTCGGCCTCGATGTGCGCCAGCAACGGCAGCTCGGTCGGTGACTTGTCCCGGCCGTCGAAACGCATGACCCCGTTCGGCAGGCCGACACGGCTGCGAATGAACAAGCGGCCATCAAGCAAGGCAGGGTCGACGCCCAACTGCCGGCAGATGCCGCGCTGGCGGCGCCACAGTTCGGGGAGCGGGTCCTCGCAGTAGAACGCCAACACCGGGCCGGGCTCGTTGACCTTGCCCAGCCAGTCGACGCCGGCGGCCACGCAGGTGGCGAGCTGCTGCGAGAACAGCGTTTTGCCAACACCACCGTCGGCCGCCATCAGAGCAGGCTCCCCAGGCGACAGGCCGAAGCCCTCGATGATTTCGCGGCGCGGCGGTGCTTCGGCGGCGGCAACTTGCCGCATGTCCAGCTCGCGCTCGCCCTCCGCCGGATCGTCATTGGCCGCCGATACGTCAGCACGCGCGAAGTGCGGCAGCTTCCACTCCCCGCTGCGGTACTTGCCCACCGCGCCATCGAACAGGCGGCGCAATTCGTCGTCGCCCATGTCGCGGGTGTACCGCCCCCGATCGCGCTCGGCCAGGATCGCGGCCCATGCCGATGCCGGGTCCATGCCGTCGGCCACCACAAGCGCCGCCATGTGCGCCGTGATGCGCCCGGCGTCCCCGTGGCGCTCCGTGTCCACCACGGCCACAGGTGCGGCCTGTGCGGGCGCTGGCGGCGTTTCCGTGCGGTTGGGCGGCCACGCCTTGCGGATGGCGTCTGCCTTGTACGGCAGCGCGCCGGCCTCGTGGATCATCTGCGACAGGAACGGCGCGCCCTTGGTGTGCAGGAAGCCGGGGAGCCGCATGACGCGCGGCAGGTCGCACACCTCCGCGTCGGAACCGTGCCGCGCGATGATGGCCTGCTGCGTGGCCTTGAACTCGTGCGTCTGCAGCCCGTCGACCAGCCAATAGGCATGGTGCTTGCCGGGGCTGCTCTCCACGATGATGTGCGGCTCGAGCGGAAGGTCGGCCGGCATGGCCGCGGTCTTGGGCGGGTCCCAGTCGGCGAACACCGCGCGCACGCGCGTGATGTCGGCCGCCTTGGTCCCCCCGGCATTGACCGTCACGTAGACGCCGAAGCCTTCCGCGTTGTCGGCGGCCAGGCGTCGCGCCACCTGGTCGAAGCTTCCGGCGTAGGTGCGCACCGCGCCCGTCTCGGGATGGATCGCCCGGAAATGCCAGTGGTCGGCCTCTTCATCCAGCAGGGTCAGGAAGCGCGCGGCCTGCGCCAGGTCGACTTGCGTTCCCTCTACCGCAGTGGTAGCGTTGGCATCGAAGCCGCCCGCTTCATTGCTCTGCAGACGCCCCGTGCCCGCGGGGCGTTTGTCTGTCCGGGGGTCACTCATGGCCACCTCCCAGCAGGCGCACGATGCGGCGGGCCAGCCAGGCGGCTTCGCGCATATCGGCCTGTGCCTGCAGGCGGCATGGGACCTTGTACGGGTCCCATGCCAGGATGCCGCACAGGCTCGAGATACGCTCCGCCATGTAGACGGAACGGTCCACCACCTCGCGTGTGATGCCGGCCGGGCGCTTGGGCGGCTTGCGCTTGACGGCCGGGCGCTTGGATACGTGGAGAAACAGCGCAGCAGCGGCACGCTCGCGGTAGTCGGGCGATTTCAGGTTGGCGGTCGCGGCCTTGCGCAGCCGCGACAGCATGGTGCGCCCCGCCGGCGATCTGCGAAGCACGCGCACCGCGGCGGGCAGCATGTGCGCCATCAGCTCGCGCCAACACTCCCGCGTCAGCAGGCCCACGGCCAGCTGCCAGTCGAGCAGGTCGAGGCTCGCCTGCAGGATTCGGCACTCGTCGCCGCTGGCCTTGGCCGCGTCCAGCGCGTCCAGGACGGCCCAGCCGCGTGCTTCCTGCGCAGCCGTCAGCTGCGGCTCCGCGGGCGACATGGGACGGAAGGCGGCGGCCATCACGCGGCCTCCTTGCGCTGCGCCTCGAGCCAGTCGAGCACGTCCTGGCGGTGGTAGTAGCAGCGCGCGCCCAGCTTGATCTTGCGCGGGCCTTTGCGGAGCCACGCCCACTTGTCGAGCGTGCGGGTGGTGACCTTCAACTCGGCGGCGAGGGTCTGCCGGTCGATGTAGTCGGAGAGAAGGGACGATTTCGCCGGAACCGGCGAAGGGGTCAAAGATTCGTTCATGTGAGGCTCCCTAGCTGGAGCCGGCGCACATGCGCGGGGATACCTACCTGTGATAGCTTGCCCGCGCCAGGTGCAAACCCGGCTCATCGTTCGCGCGATGAAACCTAGGCCCCTACCGTTGGCGCGGTGGGGGCCTTTTTCTTGGCCCCCGCGGGGATTCGGCTTCTGTTTTCGTGCTCGATCAATGTGACAGAACACGCAAAGATTCTTTCACAAAAAGAAAAAGTGAGTCAGATTCCCCTTCAACAAAATCAAGCACTTACGCGGTGACAAAAAAGCCCCGCGTGTAGCGGGGCCTCTAAGAACTGCATGTGATCGATCAGGCAGCCAGCAAGTGACGGGCGTACACCCGTCAGCCCCTCGCCTCGATCGCTTCCAGCGTCTCCAACGCATCGGCCACCAGCCGGAACGCGGTCAGCGCGCCGCGGTGCAGCTGTTGCGCTTCCGCGCTGTCGCCCGGCCCCACGTCGGTCATGAAGTCCAGGACGGTGCGCGCATCTTCCAGGCGGGCGCCCAGGTCGTTCAGTCCCTCGCGGATTACACTCACAGTTGCCATGATCGAAGGTCTCCTCTTCGGTTGTGGAAGTCGCCCCGGCTCCACCCGGGGCGGCGCTTTACCGGCGACTACCGGCTTTTTTGCGGGAATCCGAAATGTGGATCACGTTGTCCGGCGCCGGCTCGCACAGGCGGCGCAGCAGCTCGAGCGCCTCGCGCTTGTGCTCCAGGTAGTCGCCCATGTCGTAGTGGCGGTCTTGCACGCCGTTGAGCCCGTGGGACTGCAGCTGCGCGCGAACCTCCTTGAACACGCCCGCCTGGCCCAACAGCGTCTCCACGGTGCGCCGGATCGTGCCAGGCGTCACCGGCCGGGGGATCTCGCCAGCCGCGACCATCGCCGCGCCTACGCGCCCGCAGGCATGGTCCAGGACCGATGCGCTCACCGGCGTGCGGCCCTTGTCGGTCGTGACCAGGTACTCGCCACGGTCGCCGGCCATCGCCTCGATCGCCTGCACCGCCTCGGGCAACAGCGGCAGCTTGTGCTCGCGCAGCTCCCGGCGCCGGCCCTTGCCGTCCCATAGCGTGATAATGCCGGCGGCCTCGTCGTAGTCGTCCCGCGTGAGCCGGGCCAGTTGCTCACGGCGCTGGCCGCCGGTCAGCAGGTGCAGCCGGAGCATGGCCCCGTAGGCGTCATCCATGGCCGCGATGCGCTTCCAGTACGCGGCCAGCTGTGGCTGCGTGAGGGTCCAGTAGCGTTCGGCCTTGGCCTTGCGCGCTTCCTCCGCGCTCTTCTTGGGACGGGGCACGCGCAGGTCGGCCAGCGGATTGCCGCGGACCTTGAGCGCACTGTAGCGGTGGCGGCTGGCGTCGCTCTGCGCGCCTCGCGCTGCGTTGAACGCGGCCTTCAACAGCGCGGCCAGCTTCTCCGGGTCGCGCACGCTGCCGGCTTTCAGTAGGCGATGGAACGCCGGCATGACGGCCTCGACGGTCACGGCATCCAGCGGGAGGGCCGCGATCTTCGGGAACGGACGGGACACGGCACGCGCAAACAGGGTTTCGTAGTCGCGCGCCGTGCGCTCAGGCTTCCCCTGCGCCCGCAGGTCGTCCAGGTAGGTTTCCACCAGCTTGGCCAGCGTGTGGCGGTCGCGCTCCCGCTTGGCCTCAGCTGCCGCGCGTGCGGCTTCCTTCGCGGCCCGCTTGGCGGCCACGGGGTCTCCCCCTGCCAACACCTGCGCCCGCAGCTTGGCGGCTTCCTTGCGCGCTGCCGTGATGCTCAGGCCAGGCGCCGGCCCGTATCGGCCGATGGTGGCGCGGCGCTCTGCGCCCTGCGCGTAGTAGTTGAGCACGAACGCGGCGGCGCCGGCCTTCGTGACGCGGACGCCAAAGCCCGCAGGGGCGTCCTTGTGGTCGTCGTAGAAGATGCGGTTCCGAGCGTCCGGCGTGTCTTTCGCTGCCTTGGCTTCCGCGATGCGGTCGGCAATGAATGCGTCGGTGATCTTGTGCCTCGCCATGCGCTGTGTCCGTGCTGTGTGTCCGCGTGTCCGCGTGCATCCGGTTTCGCGCAGGTTCTTCCCTTATCCGTCGGAAGTCAAGTGTTTTCGCGGGCTACCGGGCGAATAGACGCGTGTCCGTGTGATGGATCAGGGGGTTATGTCCGTGGTCGCAGCGGACTCAAAATCCGCCGCCCCCAAAGCGTGTGGGTTCGAGTCCCACCTTCGGCACCAGGATGCAACGCACCCGAAGCCGGGGCCCCATGGGGCCCCGGCTTCGTTTTGCGCCCGCTTTCCCTTCTCCGTGACATCCCTGTTCCGCGCGGTACAGCCCGGCAGGGAAGCCATGGCGACCGAAGGCTGGCGTGATGACGGCCCCGCCGTCGCGCGCGCCGTGTCCGGGGAATGCGACGGCGGCGTGGCCTTCGCGCCCGGCGATGCCACGCCTGCGGCGGCCACCCGCATCCCCCTCGTCGTCGAGGAGACCCGCTTCGGGAACGACGGCCTGTCGCTGCGAGGACGCCTGGTGCTGCCCGCGGATGCCACCACGGCCCCACCGCTCGCCGTGCTGGTGCATGGTTCGGAGAGATCGTCTGCCGTGGACGGCGATGCCATGCAGTACCTGCTCCCGGCGCAGGGCGTGGCCGTGTTCGTCTACGACAAGCGCGGCACCGGCGGCTCCAGTGGCGAGTACACGCAGGATTTCCACGCCCTCGCCGGCGACGCCGTCGCCGCGCTGCAAACCGCCCGCCGCATGCGCCCGGGCGGCTTCCCGCGCGCCGGTTACGTCGGTGCCAGCCAGGGCGGCTGGGTCGCGCCGCTGGCCGCGTCGCGCTCGGATGCGGACTACGTCGTGGCGTTGTACGGGCTTGCCGAAGGACCGCTGGCCGAGGACCGCGAGCAGGTTGCGGACGACCTCCGCGCCAGGGGACATGACGAAGCCGTTCTGGCGAAGGCACGGGAAGTCACCGATGCCACCGCGATGCTGATGGCCTCGGGCTTCACCCGCGGCTTCGACGAACTGGACGCCGTCCGCAGGAAATATGGGCACGAGCCATGGTTCGCCGACATCCGCGGCGAGTTCTCCGGCGAACTGCTCGGCATCCCGGCCTGGATGCCGCGCTGGCTGGTACGCAGGGTCGCGGCATCGCGCAGCGTCGGCACCAGCTGGGAACACGATCCCCTGCCCGTCCTGGAAGGCCTGGCCGTGCCGCAACTGTGGGTGATCGCCGAGGACGACCTGGAGGCTCCTCCCACGGAAACGCTGCGCCGCATCCGCGCGCTGCAGGCGCGTGGGCGACCGGTCGACCTTGCGGTGTTCCCCGGCACGGACCACGGCATGCGCGAATACGAACCGGCCGCGGACGGCTCGCGCATCCACCTGCGCCAGGCGGACGGCTACTACGCACTGGTCGCGGACTGGATCGCGCAACGCCCGCCCGCTGCCGCATATGGCGCCGCACGCGTCGAACGCGGTCGCACCGCAGGAACAATGGGCAGAACCGTGGAAACGGAAGAAAGCGGGCCCGTGGCCGGGGAGTGACCCGCGGGCGCGTCGGCCGGCCGCGGCGCGACATCACGCGCCAGCCGACGGACGGTCGATTTCTTGACGCGCGGGTAACAATGCCGGCAGTAGGCTGGACCTGTCGAAGGAAAAGCCGGAACGGCACAAGCCCGAAGGCGATCTCTTCGACAAGGAAGGCCCGGCCGGACGGGGAAACCCGTCAGACCGGGCTTTCTGTTCGCGCCGTCCGCACCGGATCCGGCCAGGGCCACCAGCCGCGCCCGGTCAGCGCGTAGCGGTCCGCAGCGCGCTCGAAGCGGTTGCGCACGCTGATGCCACCGCACAGGAAGTACAGCGGCAGGAACAGCGGCCCCAACACCATGTACTGGTAGACGTGCGCGCGCTCGTGGTCGCCGAGCACGATCTCGGGTTCCTCGCACAGGCCGGCCCGGTGCGCGTAGGTGCGGCATCCGGTCTGCAGCGACTCGCCGGTGTGCAGGATCACGTTGCCGAGCGTGAGCGCCCCGCCCGGCCCCCACGGGAAACGCCGGAACACCAGTGCAGGCGCTTCAGGGCCGACGCCCACCCGCGCGCCGAAGGCCAAGCCCGCCAGCCCCGCGACCAGGCCCGGCAGCGTGTTCGGCAGTGTCCAGACGATCCCTGCCAGCAACGCCAGCAATCGTACGGCTCGAGGTTGCGGCACGGCCTCCCCGCTCACTCGTCCCCTTCGGGCATCAGCAGCCAGAGCAGCAGGTAGAAAAGGATGCCGGGGAACGCCGCCGACAGCACCGACAACAGCACGTAGCCGACCCGGGTCCAGGTGGAGTTCCAGCCGAACCGCCGGGCGACGCCGCCGAGGACGCCGGCGAGGACGCGGTCGTTGATGCTCCGGGTCAGTGCGGGCCGGCTCATGTCGCTCGCTCCCTCGCGTCCATCTGCCCCCCGAGTCTAGCGCAACGCATGTCACGTACCACTGCGGATCCCGGCAAGCCGTGCGCGGAACCAGTCCGCCGCCGGCTCCGGCCGCAGGTCCGGCGGGCAGCGGACCCGGTACGCCCGGCCGCTCACGCTGCTGAACGTCGCCGCGCGCTCGATGAACAGCTCCGCGGTCGGCGCCAGGCCGCGCCTGCGCAGCCATTCATGCTTGCGGCGGAGGTGTTCCTGCGCGCGATCCGCGCCGTACCAGCGGCCGTTGCGCTCGAACTCGCATCCGGATCCGGCAAGCGTCGCGATCAGCGCCTCGATCTCGGCCTGCGCCTCCGGCGTCGCCGGCTGCGCCCACGCGCACGCCGCGGCCACGCATGCCGCGAGCAGGATCGCAGCAGGGCGGCCACGGGCAGCCATCAGCGGCTCCTTTTCGCCAGCCAGCCGTGGATCGCGGACGGCACTTCCTTCTGCGCGCGCCCGGAGACGTAGATGCCGATGTGGCCGCTGCGGAACGAGAGTTCGGAATAGTCCTCGCTGCCCACCAGGTCCTTCAGTGCCTTCGATGCGGCCGGTGGCACCAGGTGGTCCTGCTCGGCGTAGATGTTGAGCACCGGCATGTCCACGAAGCCGAGGTCCACCTCGCGCCCGCCGATCACGATGCCGCCGTTGACGAAGCCGTTGCCCTGGTAGAACTGCTTGATGAACTGGCGGAAGGCCTCGCCCGCCTGGTCCGGCGAGTCGAAGATCCATTTCTCCATGCGCAGGAAATCCTCGACCGCCTTGCGGTCGTCGAGGATATCCACCAGGCCGACGTACTTCTGTACGAACAGCCGCCACGGCTTCAGCGTGAGGTAGCAGAAGTTCATCATGTCCGCCGGCACGTTGCCGAGCGTGTCGACGAACAGGTCCACGTCCATCTCGCGCGTCCAGTTGGACAGCATGTTGTCGCCGGTGTGGAAGTCCACCGGCGTGACCATGGTGACCAGGTTGCGCACCCTGTCCGGGTTCAACGCGCTGTAGCACAGCGAGAACGCACCGCCCTGGCAGATGCCGAGCAGGTTGATCGCATCCAGCCCGTACGCCTCGCGCAGGTGGTCCACCGCGCCGCCGAGGAAGCGCTCGATGTAATCCTCGAGGGTGAGGTAGCGGTCGGAGCGGTCCGGGTAGCCCCAGTCGATGATGTAGACGTCCTCGCCACGCTCCAGCAGTCCCTTCACGATCGAGCGGTCGGCCTGCAGGTCCACCATGTACGGCCGGTTGACCAGCGCGTAGCAGATCAGGAGCGGCACCTTCGCGGTCGGCGCGCGTTCCCCGATGAAGCGGTAGAGCACCACCTTGCCGTCGCGCCAGACCTCCTCGCGCGGGGTGGCGCCGAAGCCGACGTCGCCGATGCCACGCAGCGTGCGCAGGCCCGCCGCCAGCTTCTGCTGGAACCTGGCCACTTCGCCGGCGAGCTCGTCGGGCGTGATGTGGATCGGGTTCATGCCGCCACCTCCCTGCATGGCTGGTGCTTATGCCCGGCGCCTGCCCCTGGGCAGGGGTTTCGGCGCTTCCGGGATCGCATTGGCGAAACCGGGGACCGGCGTCCGCGCCACCCGCACCGCCCGGGAAGCACGGGCGCGCGACGCGCGTGGCGCAGGCTTCGACGCGGCCTTCGCCCGCTTCTCCTTCGATTCCGCCCTGGCCGGTGCCGGCCTGGGCTTCTTCGCGCCGGGCTTCCCGGCCCCGGGCACGGCAGCGCGCTTCGCAACCGGTTTCTTCCGTGCGCGTTTCGCGGCAGCGGGCGCGGGGCCGTCGCCTGCGCGCCGCACAGGGTCGTCATCCCCCGGTGCACCGCGCATCCGCCGCAACGCGCGCTCGAGCCCTGCGATCTTGCGGTGCGCGGCGTCCATCTCGGTGCGCGTGGGCATGCCCAGCGTGGCGCAGGCCAGCTCGACCTCCTTCTGCACCCCGGCGCGCAGGCGCATCATCGCGTCCACGTACCTGCCGTAGGCCGTCCGGAACTCCTTCGACAGCGCGATTGCGGCATAAGCCTCCTCGGCGGCATCGACCCACAGGTCGAACAGCTCGCGCGCGCTGGTCACCGGGCGGCCCTGCTCGCCGCGCGCCTCCAGCAGGCGCTCGAAGGCGGCGAATGCATCCTCGGAAGCCTTCGCCAGCAGCGCGTCGAAGGCGGCGGTCGCCTCCTGGCATTCCAGGTTCGCCGCCGCCAGCGCCTGCAGCCGTTCCTGGTGCTCGCGGGTGAAGCCGAAGGCCGGCATCCGCAGCCAGGCGCGGCCTTCGTCCAGCCAGAACTGCAGCCACGGCTTCGCCTCCTCGTACCAGCGTCCGAATCCCTGCAGCCCGCGGCCGTCCATACTGCCCAGCAGGCCGGCGAACACGTTGCCGCCGGCACCGCCCAGCACTTCCTTCCAGGCCCGGGCCACCTCGGCCGCGCCGGCCTCGCGGCCGGCGAACTGCGCGGCGAGCTGCTGCATCCGCGCGTACCACTCGCCAGCCAGGCGATTGAAGCGCATGAGCACGTCGTCGCTCGAGGGATTGCCAGGTGCCTGTCGCGTCCACCAGCCGAGCATGTCCTGCCACGCCTGGGCGGCCATGCGCGCCGCATCACCGGGCTGCTCCGCGGCGGATCCCCGCAGCGCCTCGCCCCATGCTTCCCAGTACTGCCTCGCCAGTGTCCCGAAGTCCGCCGCCATGGCTCTCCTCCTGCCGCCGGATCATAGCAACCCGGCACGCCGTGTCCGGTTCAGGGTTTGGGGATGCGCAGCGTCTTGCTGATCATCAGCGAGCCCGACAGCGCGTACACCAGCACCAGCGGGTGCAGCAGCCACGGCCCGATCCGGACCGTGCCGAACCAGAGGTCCCCGCCGATCCGCCCCAGCCAGGCCGCGACCGCCAGCAGCACCACGATCAGCAGGCTGGTCGGGATCGGCGTGCCCTCGAAATACTTCACCNTGTCGCCACCCCCGGACAGGGCCTCGGCGGTCACGTTGTAGCGTGCCAGCCGGCTCACCCCGCAGGCGACGAAGTACGCCAGCACGGCGCAGTCCCAGCCGCCCTGCAGGCCGCAGGCGTAACCGAGCGCCGCCGGCGCCACGCCGAACGAGATCACGTCCGCCAGCGAGTCCAGCTCGCGCCCGAGGGTGGATGCCACCTTGCGCCAGCGCGCGACCCTGCCGTCGAGCGCGTCGAACACGAACGCCAGCGGGATCAGCGCCATGCCGAGCAGCAGGTCACGGACGACGCCATCCTGCAGGAACCGCATCGCCGCGAACACCGCGCCGGTGCCGCACACGGCATTGGCCAGGGTGAGCCAGTCCGCCAGCTGGAAATCGCGCAGCATCGAGAAATGGCGTGGGCGCGACATGGCGGGCTCCGGCAAGGGGATCCGAGACCAGAGTGCCAAAAGCCGCGCCGGGATGACAGCGGAAGAACCGCGGATCCCGGGATCCGCCCCCGCCCGCGCACCCGGCGGGACTCTCCCGCCGGCATTTCCCGCACGCCCCCTCGCTGCGGGGGTGGGACATCTGTCCGCCCCCGCGCGCACGCATCCGGGCGATCCACGTCCGGGGTGAAACTCCCCCGTGTTGACGGAGGAAGGCCGGGATGGGGGCAGGGCCGCTGCGAAGCCCGGCGCCGGGCCGCGCTTTGCCCCGCCCCACCCGTCTCACGGCATCGCCAGGTGCGAAGCCTCCAGCGGCCGGCCCTGGCCGCGCGGGGTGGTGGCGATCTCGGCGTCGCCCGGCAGCGGCACGCCCTCCTCGAGGTGCGCGGCCACGCGGTCGAGCGCCGCGTACACGTACGGCAGCAGCGGCAGGTAGCGCGCACCGTAGTCCGGCAGGCCGAGGAAGCCGTCGAAGTGCTGGGCGTTGCGCACGCGCCAGAAGCGCACGTCGCGCCCCGCCTTCCGCGCCGCGGCGACGTAGGGNGCGCTGCTGAACGCCACGGGGATCAGGCCGTCGTCCACGCCATGGACGATGAACACCGGCAGGCCCTTGCGCGGCAGGCCCGCGCGCGTCGCGGCGACGCCCGCCTGCACGCGCCTCGCGTCCGCGTCGTCGCCGTCATGCAGCGCACGCAGGCACAGCAGGCCCGGCAAAGTGAAGTCCGGCGGCGCCAGCTTCGTGTCCACCACGCCCAGCGTCGGCGACGGCGGGATGCCGCTGCCGTCGCTCCACCACGACGCGCGTTCGGCCGCCGTCGCCGCCCGGGGCGTGAAATCCGCGTTGAGCGCGGCGAAGGCGTAGCCGCACGGATGCTCGCCGACACCGTAGCGGCCGTAGGCCGAGGCGTAGGTCGCCGCCACCGAACGCCACAGGTCGAAGCCGGTGGACAGCGCGCCGGCACGGATCGCGCCTTCGGTCCAGCCCGCGGCCAGCATGCGCCCGTAGGCGGACTTCGCCTGCGCAGCGGTGTCCGTGCCGTCGATCCAGCCGGCCTTCTTGAGCGAGGCGCAGCGCTGCGCCCAGAACGGGGCGACCTGGGCCATCAGCGGCGGCTGCGGCAGGCCCTCGAGGTGGAGCTGGGCGCAGGGCATCAGCAGCGCCGCCTCGGTGGCGTAGTCGTACAGGGACCGTGCGCCGGGCGNGTCCACGTACACGTTCGGCTCGCCGGCCACCACCGCGTCCAGCCAGTCACCCTCCAGCTCGGCCGCGCGCAGCACCGCGCCGCCGCCGTTGGAGATGCCGACGGCGATGATCCGGNTGTTGTCGAAGGTGAACGGCGCGGCCCGGGGCAGCGCCTCGTCGAGCATGCGCAGCGCGAACACGGCGGCCTGGTGCACGTGCAGGCCCCAGTCGGCCTCCGGGTTGTCGCGCGAGTGGGCGTGCTTGAAGGCGATGCCGGACGCGCCTTCGGGGATGCCATCGGGCACGAACGCGAGCCCATCCGTGCCCACGCCGCCACGGGTGCCGTCGGCGCGGGTGCCGGTCCCGGTGTCGAGGTCGAAATAGTCGGTGCCCGCGCCCTTGTCGGTGTAGGCGACGGCGCAGCCGCGCGGCAGGCCCCAGGCGCCGGCCACCGCGATCGCACCATAGACGCCGCGCGAGCCGGACGCGGGCGCCACCACCACGCAGCGGCGGGAAGTATCGAAGCCGTCCGGCAACTGCAGCAGGACGCGGTGCGGATGGCGCGCGCCCGGCACGGTNGCATAGGCGTGGAACTCGCGGCCCGGCACCTTCGCGGCGCTGCCGTACAACGTGCCGTAGCCGCCCTCCGGCGAGAGGTCGGCGATGCCACGCCAGTTGGACCAGATCGCGCGCCGGCGCAGTTCCGCCGGGGTCGGCGCCTCCGGGTCCGCGAACGGCGGCGGCACCATCGAGCGCAGACCCTCGAGGCCCAGACCTGCGGTCAGCAGGTCGTCGCCGTCGCGGTGCTCGGTGACACGGGGTTCCGTGAACACGGGGTCCTCCGGGGTGGAACGGGGTTCGCCCCCCGTGGCGCAGGCGGCGATGCCCGCCAGCGCGAGGGACGCGCACAGTCTGCCGATCTTGGATGTGTTCATGCCGGCAAGGTAGCAGCCGCCCGGAGCGGCATCATCGTACTTTGGTACCACGCCCCCGCGGGCCGATCCTGCTACCGTTTCCCCTCTCCCCCGCAGGTCACGGATCCACGCGCATGAACGACCGTTTCCTCGAAGGCCGCACCGCCCTGGTCACGGGCAGCACCTCCGGCATCGGCCTGGCCATCGCCCGCGCCCTTGGCGCGCATGGCGCACGCGTCGCCGTCAACGGGCTGGGCACGCCGGAACAGATCGCCGACGCCGTCCGCGCCGTGCGCGAGGCCGGCGCGCCCGATGCCCGCCACTTCGCCGCCGACCTGCGCGACCCCGCGCAGATCGAGGCGATGATGGCCGAGGTCGCCGCGTGGGGCCCGCTCGACGTGCTGGTCAACAACGCCGGCATCCAGCACGCCGTGCCGCTGGCCGAGATGCCGGTGCAGAAGTGGAACGACATCATCGCCATCAACCTCAGCTCCGCCTTCCACACCATGCGCCTGGCCCTGCCCGGCATGGCCGAACGCGGCTACGGCCGGGTGGTGAACATCGCCTCGGTGCACGGCCTGGTGGCCTCGAAGGACAAGGCGCCCTACGTGGCCAGCAAGTTCGGCATCGTCGGCCTGAGCAAGGTCGCGGCGCTGGAATACGCCGCCGTGGGCTCGCGCGATACCGGCGGCGTGACCGTCAACTGCATCTGCCCGGGCTGGGTGGAGACGCCGCTGATCGAGCCGCAGATCGAAGCCCGCCGCAACGGCGGCAGCCGTGAGGACGGCGTGCGCTCGCTGCTGGCAGAGAAGCAGCCCAGCCTGCGCATGTCGCTGCCCGAGGACATCGGCGCGATGGCGGTGTGGCTGTGCCGCCGCGAGGCGCACAACATCACCGGCACCGCCCTGCCCATCGACGGCGGCTGGACCGCACAATAGGCCCTCCACCCGGCGGTGACGCCGGTCGCCACGGAAACGCAGCACCTGCCGCGATGCCGACCCTGCTGATCGCCGACGACCACCCGCTGTTCCGCGCCGCGCTGCGCAGCGCGGCCGCGGAGGTCGCCGCCGACATCGACACCTGCGAGGCCGACTCGCTGCAGGGCGTGCTGTCGCTGCTGGAGTCGCGCGACGACATCGACCTGGTGCTGCTCGACCTGCACATGCCCGGCAACCACGGCCTCGCCGGGCTGGCCGCGATCCGCGCCCAGTTCCCCGCGGTCGCGGTGGTGCTGGTCTCGGCCAACGAGGATCCGCAGACCGTGCGCCGCGCGCTCGACTACGGCGCCGCCGGCTACATTCCCAAGAGTGCCGGGCTCGACGAGCTGCGCGAGGCGATCCGCGCCGTGCTCGCCTGCGAGCAGTGGCTGCCGCCGGCCATGCGCGCCGCGGTGGCGCGCGCGCAGTCCTCGCCCGCCGACACCGAACTGGCCGCGCGCCTGGCCAGCCTCACCCCGCAGCAGTTCCGGGTGCTGGCGCTGGTCGCCGAAGGCCTGCTCAACAAGCAGATCGCCGACCGCCTCGGCATCCAGGAGCGCACGGTCAAGGCACACCTGTCGGTGATCTTCGAGAAGCTCGGCGCGCGCAACCGCACCCAGGCCAGCGTGATCCTGCGCGAGCTGGAGATCGGCGACCCGACGCGCCACGTCTCCGGCTGAGCGGAGCGGCATCCCGCCAACACGCGCAAGGCGCGGCCGGGAACCTCCGCCGCCCGGGCCCGGTCCATGGCACATCCCCCGCCGGAGACCCTGCCATGCACGCCTCCACCCGCATGTTCCGCCGGCATGCCGCCTGCGTCCTGATGCCGCTGCTGCTGGCGGCCGGGACCACCATCGCCGGCGATGCCGGCATGCCCACGCCGATCCATCAGCTGCGCATCTACGCGATCTTCGACGACACCCGCGACGCCTTCCACGAACGCTTCCGCGACCACGCGATGCGGATCATGGCCCGTCACGGTTTCGACGTCGTCGCGACCTGGGAAAGCCGCGACGCCGACGGCCGGCTGCGGTTCGTGTACCTGCTGCAGTGGCCCGACGAGGACACGATGCGCGAACGCTGGGCCGCGTTCATGGCCGACGCCGAGTGGGCGGAGATCAAGCGCCACACCGCGCGTGAGCACGGGCAGTTCGTCGGCGACATCGAGGAGCTCACCCTCGTCCCGACCGCCTACTCGCCGCACGCCGCGTTCACCGGGGATTGAGGTCCCGCCCGCGCGCGATCCGGGACACCGCCACCGTCACCCGTGCGCGGGACCCCGGAAACCCGCCGGCGAAAATTTCGCCAAACCACCGGCGGGCCGCGCCGTTGCCCGGGCCGCGTGGCTTATCCACAGGATTGTGCGCAGGGCCATCCACACCATCTGTGGAAAACACCGGCCTCCCCCGGCCGGGCGCAAGCGCGTCCCGCGGCCGGCCATCTCCGGCCGGCCGCCGCATCGATGCAACCGGCGTGCTCAGCCCGCGACCGTGCCACGCACCTCGCCCAGGCCGATGCGCACCGCGCCCGGGCGCTCGCACCAGCCGCGCAGGATCACGGTGTCGCCGTCCTCGAGGAAGGTGCGGGTCTCGCCATTGGGCAGGACGATGGGCTTCTTCCCGCCCTCGGTCAGCTCCAGCAGCGAACCCGCCTGCTCCGGCAGCGGACCGGACAGGGTGCCGGAGCCGAGCAGGTCGCCGGGCTGCAGGTTGCAGCCGTTGACCGTGTGGTGCGCGACCAGCTGCGCCGGCGTCCAGTACGCGGCCTCGGCGGCATTGCCCAGGGTCAGCCGGTGCGGCGGCATGCCGGCCTCGGCCATGCGCCGGGTCAGGATCAGCGTCTCGAGGGTGATGTCCAGAGCGCCCTGCTCGCGGTTCTCCGGGCTGTCCAGGTACGGCAGCGGCGCGGGGTCGCCCTCCGGGCGCCGGAACGGGCGGCGGAACGGCGCCAGCGCCTCCATCGTCACCAGCCACGGCGAGACCGAAGTGACGAAGTTCTTGGCCAGGAACGGGCCGAGCGGCTGGTATTCCCAGGCCTGGATGTCGCGCGCCGACCAGTCGTTGAGCAGGGTCACGCCGAACAGGTGACGCTCGGCCCCGGCCATCGGGATGGGCTCGCCCAGCCGGTTGCCGCCGCCGACGAAGAAGCCCAGCTCCAGTTCGTAGTCCAGGCGGCGGCAGGGGCCGAACGAGGGCGTGGCCGCGTCCGGCGCCTTCGTCTGCCCGTGCGGCCGCGGGAACACGTGGCCGCTGGCGCGGATCGAGGACGAACGGCCGTGGTAGCCGATCGGCACCCACTTGTAGTTCGGCATCAGCGGGTTGTCCGGGCGGAACAGCCGGCCGACGGCGGTGGCGTGGTAGATGCCGGTGTAGAAGTCGGTGTAGTCGCCGATCCGGCACGGCACGTCCAGTTCCGCCCCGGATTGCGGCAGCAGCAGCCGGCTCCACTCCCGCTGGCGCGGGCTGCCCTCGGCCAGGCCGCGCGACAGCTCCGCGCGCAGCGCAGACCACTCCTCCGGCGTGCGCGCCATCAGCGCGTTCATGTCGTCGCCGGCGAACAGGCCGGTGCCTTCCAGGTCCAGGATCCGGTCGCCGATCGCCACGCCGATCCGGAANCCTTCATTGCTGCCGCGCCTGCGGTAGCGCCCGAACGGCAGGTTCTGGATCGGGAAGTCGCAGCCGGGCTCGTTCGCCGAGGCGACCCAGCTCCGCAGCGCCGGATCGTGGGTCGCGTTGGTCTTCAGCGTCATCGCGGTGCCTTTTCCGGGTTGAAGTGCTTCTTCAGCCCCTGCCAGCATCGGTAGTAGTCGCGCTGCAGCTGCGGCGACTCGAGGGCCTGGCGCGTGGGCTGGATGATGAACGGGCTTTCGAACATGAAGGCCATGGTATCGCCCACCTTGTTCGGACGGCTGGTGTCCATGGCGCTGGCCTTCTCGAAGGTCTCCGCGTCGGGGCCGTGGCCGCTCATGCAGTTGTGCAGCGACGCCCCGCCCGGCAGGAAGCCCTCTGTCTTGGCGTCGTACACGCCGTGGATCAGGCCCATGAACTCGCTGGCCACGTTGCGGTGGAACCATGGCGGGCGGAAGGTGTCCTCGCCGCACAGCCAGCGCGGCGGGAAGATCACGAAGTCGATGGTGTCCACGCCCGGGGTGTCGCTCGGCGCCTGCAGCACCAGGAAGATCGACGGATCGGGGTGGTCGTAGCTGATCGAACCGATGGTGTTGAAGCGGCGCAGGTCGTACTTGTACGGCGCGTAGTTGCCGTGCCAGGCGACCACGTCGAGCGGCGAGTGGTCGATGCGCGCCTTCCAGAAGTGGCCGTTGAACTTGGCCACCAGCTCGAAGTCGCCCTCCACGTCCTCCCACGCGGCCACCGGGGTCTGGAAATCGCGCGGGTTGGCCAGGCCGTTGGAGCCGATCACGCCCAGGTCCGGCAGCCTGAACAGCTGCAGGTAGTTCTCGCAGACGTAGCCGCGCGCGCGGCCATCGGGCAGCTCGACGCGGAAACGCACGCCGCGCGGGATCACCGCGATCTCCTGCGGCTCGACCTCGAGCACGCCCATCTCGGTGGCGAAGCGCAGGCGGCCTTCCTGCGGCACCACCAGCATCTCGCCGTCGGCGTTGTAGAAGAAGCGGCCTTCCATCGGGCGGTTGGCGGCGTACACGTGGATGCCCATGGCGTGGTTGCCGGCCAGGGTGGTCATGGCCTCGACGAAGTCGGCCGGTTCGTCGCCGTAGGGATGCGGGTTCCAGCGCAGCTGGTTGGGCGGGGTCGGCACGTCACCGAAGCGGCTCAGCCAGCGCGGCTGGCTGGCGGGCACGAAGGGCTCGTGCATCGCCGCCGGGCGGATGCGGTACAGCCACGAGCGGCGGTTGCTGGCGCGCGGCGCGGTGAACGCGGTACCCGAGATCTGCTCGGCATACAGGCCGTAGGGCGCCTTCTGCGGGGAATTGCGCCCCACCGGCAACGCGCCGGGCAGGGCCTCGGTCGCCCATTCGTTGGCGAAGCCGGTCATGTAGCCGGTGGCGGTCAGCGTGGACTGGGTCATGGCGGCTGCTCGCTGAGGTTGGACCGGCCCATTGTTGGCCGCCACATCCATCACGGCAAGCATATGAGGCAAATATATGTTATTCAATTCATGAATATTCCTGCCGGCCTGCCGGATGACCCGCCGCCTGCGCGAGCTCGACCTCAACCTGCTGGTGGTGTTCCGCGACCTGATGCAGACGCGGAGCATCTCCGCCACCGCGCTGCGCCTGGGCATGTCGCAGCCGGCGGCGAGCAACGCGCTGGCGCGGCTGCGCGCGGCGCTCGGCGACCCGCTGCTGGTGCGCGCCGGGAACCGGATGCAGCCGACGCGGCTGGCCGAGCGCATCGCCCGCGACGTGGACGAGGGCATCGCCCGGCTCGAGTCGGCGATCGGCCGCCACGACTCCTTCAACCCNGCGCGCGACGCGCGGCGCTTCGTCGTGGCCATGACCGACCTGGGCGAGGTGTATTTCCTGCCCCGCCTGCTCGAGCACTGCATGCGCCACGCGCCGGGCGTGCGCATCGAGGTCTCGCACGCCTCCGGCGCGGCNCTGCGCGGTGGCCTGCAGGACGGGAGCATCGACCTGGCCCTGGGCCCCTACGTGGACCTGCCGGATGGCATCCAGCGCCGGCCGCTGTTCCGCCAGTCCTGGGTCACCCTGTTCCGCCGCGGCCACCCGTTCTCGCGCCGCCCGCCCGCGGGCCTGCCTGCCTGGCGCGCGGCGCGGCACCTGATGGTGCGCAACCTCGCCAGCCCCTACCTCGAGGCGCGTCAGCGCATGGAGAAGGCCGGCGTGCGGTTCTCGGAACACGACCAGGTCGCCAGCTTCCTCGCCGCGCCCTTCGCGGTGGCNGCTTCCGACTGCGTGGTCACCGTGCCCGGCAAGCTGGCCGCGCAGTTCGCCGGCCTGCTCGGGCTGGAAGGGATGCCGCCGCCGCTGCGCCTGCCGGAGCTGGTCACCCAGGTCTTCTGGCACCGGCGCAACCACGCCGAACCGGGGCTGGCCTGGCTGCGCGACGCGATGGGGGGACTGTTCGCGGAAACCGCCACGCCACGTGGCTGACGCGCCTGCCCGCGCCTACACGCGGGAATAGCGCCAGGACACCATCCGCCCGTCGCGGTACGGCATCACCCCGTGGAACGGGCGCGGATCGTCGTCGAACACCAGCGGCAGGAAGTTGCGGTCGCCTTCCCACAGCGGCAGGTCGAGGATGCGGTCCACGTCCACCCATTCCAGCGTGCCCTCTGGATTGGACGCGAACGGTTCGCCGCTGAACCGCGTGACCACGAACACGAAACCGAACCAGTCCTCGCCCTTCCGGCCGAAGCCGGGCCAGCTGATCGTGCCGCGCAGGACCATCTCCCCGCATTCGATGCCGGCCTCCTCGCGGATCTCGCGGCGCATGCCGGCGACGATGTCCTCGTCGGGCTCGAGCTTGCCGCCCAGGCCGTTGTACTTGCCGAGGTGCTGGTCACCGGGACGCGCGTTGCGGTGGATCATCAGCACCTGCCGCCGGTCGGGCGACAGCACGTAGCCGAGCGTGGCGACGATGGGCGTGTACGGCATGCGGGTCGGGCCGGGTGGAAAGCGCGGATTGTAGCGGGCCGCGGCCTAGGGCCGGCTGGCCAGCAGGCGGTCGAGCACCGACTTCAGCGCCAGCGGCCGCACCGGCTTCTGCAGCAGCGACAGTCCCTCGTCGAGCACCGCGCGCCGCACCTCGGCACCGACGTCGGCGCTGAGGATCAGCGTCGGCCGCGCCCCGAAGCGCGCGGCCAGCCGCGCGCGCAGCGCGACGCCCGTGTCGCCGCCGTCGAGGTGGTAGTCGAACAGCCACAGCGTGGCAGGCTGCCGCGCCAGCGCCGCCTCGGCGCCGGCGCCGTCCACCACCGCGTCCACCCGGCAGCCCCAGCCTTCCAGCAGCCTGCGCAGGGCCTCGAGCGCCCCCGGATCGTTGTCCACCAGCAGCACGCGCGCATGGTCCAGCGAGGGCTTGGCCTGCACACCCTCGCTGCGCACGGGCGGTGCCACGCGCGGCAGCCGCAACGAGAACACCGTGCCCCGCCCCGGCGTGCTGCGCAGCCCGAGCGGCGCGTCCATCAGCCTGGCGATGCGGTCGGCGATCGCGAGGCCCAGGCCCAGGCCC
>JGI25327J35509_1001219_pt1 | contig 20509 bp, 16 predicted proteins | sample HigsolmetaAR202D_FD_35509 | JGI IMG/M metagenome (IMG submission 35509)
CCGGGTTGATGGCCGTCGAGCGCTCGTTCTCCATCATGTCGCGCGGCAGCAGGTGGCGACGGTTGGAGGTGGCGTAGAAGATGACGTTTTGCGGGCGNCCCTCGATGCCGCCTTCGAGCACNGCCTTCAGCGACTTGTAGGAGGTGTCGTCGGTGTCGAANGACAGGTCGTCGCAGAAGACGATGAACCGGTGCGGATCGGCCTTGAGCAGCGCCATCAGGGCCGGCAGGCTCTCGATGTCCTCGCGGTGGATCTCCACCAGCTTCAGCGGGCGGGCACCGTCGCCGGCCAGCCGCACGTTGGTCTCGGCGTGGATGGCCTTGACGAGGGAGGACTTGCCCATGCCGCGCGCGCCCCACAGCAGGGCGTTGTTGGCGGGCAGGCCGCGGGCGAAGCGCTCGGTGTTCTCCGCCAGCACGTCGCGCATGCGGTCGATGCCGCGCAGNAGGACGAGATCGACCCTGTTGACCTTCGGAACGGGGTCGAGTCGGGCCGGGGAGGGATGCCAGACGAAGGCGTCCGCCGCATCGAAATCGGGCGCCGTCGGGGCGGGCGGAGCGATTCTCTCGAGGGCGTCGGCGATCCGCNTCAGCGTCGCCAGCAGGGCGTCCGTGTTCGGGCTGTCGGTGGTCGGTTGTNCGGGCATTCCTCGGCCTGTCATTCCTCGTTAGACTTGTGCCTGCGTGCCCGCGGCGGCAGCCGGCGGCCGGCGCCGGACAAACGGCAGCGGCCACGCCGACGGACGGGTGATGTCGTGCCGTCGGCCGTCACCACGGGCGGTTTGCTTTCAGCGGGCTCATCGTTATAGTCCGCGCGCTCTAATAACCCTTTGCGCCGCATGCATGCCAGCGATGCGGTTTCTCGCCGGAGGTCCGTCAGTGATCACGCCAGCCTTCGCCCANTCCGCCGGATCGGCCGGTGGGGGCGACATGCTCATCCAGCTCGTTCCGTTCATCCTCATCTTCGTCATCATGTGGTTCCTCATCATCCGTCCGCAGCAGCGGCGGGTGAAGGCCCACCAGGAGATGATCAAGAACGTGCGGCGCGGTGACACCGTCGTCACCTCCGGCGGTCTCGTCGCCAAGGTGACCAAGGTCGTGGACGACGGCGAGATCGAGGTGGAGATTGCCGAGGGCGTCAAGGCGCGCCTCGTCCGCGGCATGATCTCCGAGGTCCGTTCCAAGTCCGAGCCGGTCAAGACCGAGGCACCGAAGAGCTGATTGATATCGCGCGCGGCGCCGCCCACGGCCGCCGCGCCCCGCCCTGCGTCAAGGCTGTCCCATGCTGCGCTTCTCGACCACCAAGGTCGTCCTCATGCTCGCCGTCACGGTGTTCGTCTGCCTTCTGGCAGTACCGAACCTGATGGCGCCTGATACCCGCAACGCCCTCCGCGAGGCCATTCCGGGCTGGGTGCCGTCGTGGCTCGTGCCGACGCAGGCCGTGGTGCTCGGCCTCGACCTGCAGGGCGGCTCGCACGTGCTGCTCGAGGTCGATTCGAACGATCTTGTGCGGTCGCAGGTGGCGACCCTGCGTGACGATGTGAGGCGGATCCTGCGCGAGACGCGCGTTGCGCCGCAGGGCGGCATCGTGGCGATGCCGCGCGGCGTGCAGCTGCGCTTCGCCAGCGAGGCCGACCGCGACAAGGTGCTGCCACGGCTTCGGGAGCTGTCGCAGCCCATCGGCAACGCCATCCTCGGCCAGACGGGCGAGCGCAACATCGACATCACGACGAACGGGGACACCGTCCAGCTCACGCTGAGCCAGGCGGGCATCGACGAGCGGGTGCGCCGCGCCGTCGACCAGGCCATCGAGGTGCTGCGTCGCCGCGTCGACGCGCTCGGCACGACGGAGCCGAACATCCAGCGCCAGGGCGCCAACCGCATCCTGGTGCAGATGCCGGGTCTGCAGGATCCGCAGCGCCTCAAGGAGATTCTCGGCCGCACCGCCAAGCTCCAGTTCCGTTTCGTGGCTGATGCCGGCGCCAATCCTTCCGACGTGGAGATGATGCCCTCGCGCGACAGCGGGGGGCAGATGATGCCCGTCGAGCGCCGCGTCATCGTCGAGGGCGAAGACCTCACCGACGCGCAGCCGGCCTTCGACCAGCGGACGGGCGAGCCCATTGTCAACTTCCGCTTCAATGTGCGCGGTGCCCAGCGCTTCGGCCAGGCCACGACGGAGAACGTCGGCCGTCCGCTCGCCATCGTGCTCGACAACGAGGTCATCTCGGCGCCGCGCATCCTGCAGCCCATCACCGGCGGCTCGGGCCAGATCTCGGGCAACTTCACGGTGGAGCAGGCGAACAACCTCGCCATCCTGCTGCGCGCTGGCGCGCTGCCGGCCAAGCTCACCATTGTTGAGGAGCGCACGGTCGGCCCTGGCCTCGGCCAGGACTCCATCGAGGCCGGCAAGATGGCCGCCATCGTCGGCACCGTGCTCGTCGCGGTCTTCATGATCGCGAGCTACGGCATCTTCGGCCTCATCGCCGACCTTGCCGTGCTTATCAACGTCATCATGATCATCGGCCTTCTGTCTGCCCTCGGAGCCACGCTGACGCTGCCCGGCATCGCCGGCATCGTGCTGACGGTGGGCATGGCGGTGGACTCGAACGTGCTGATCTACGAACGCATCCGCGAGGAGAAGCGAGCGGGACGCTCGGTGATCTCGGCCCTCGACGCCGGTTTCAGCCGGGCGCTGTCCACCATCATAGACTCCAACATCACCACGCTGATCGCGGGCGTCGTTCTGTTCCTGCTCGGATCGGGGCCGGTGCGCGGCTTCGCCGTCACGCTGTCTATTGGCATCGTGACGACGGTCTTCACGGCNTTCACCCTGACGCGGCTGATGACGGCGCTGTGGTTCCGCACCGTGCGTCCCACGACGATCCCGCTTTGATCTGCTGCAGCGAGTGACGAAACCATGCGTCTTCTGCGCCTTGTCCCGGACGATACCAAATTCGGCTTCATGCAGTATCGCCGGGTCAGCTTTCCGCTGTCCGCGATTCTGTCCATCCTGACGGTCGTCCTGTTCTTCACCGTCGGCATGAACTTCGGCATCGACTTCCGCGGCGGTACGCTCATCGAGCTGCAGGCCAAGAGCGGGGAGGCCGATCTTGCCGCCATCCGCGCGAAGGCCGGCTCGCTCGGCTTCGGCGATGTCGAGGTGCAGACCTTCGGCGGGCCCGACCAGGTGCTCATGCGCTTCGGCCTGCAGGGAGACAGCGAGCAGGCCCAGCAGTCGCTGGTCAGCGCAGCGCGCGGTGCGTTCGAGACCGACTACGACTTCCGCCGCATCGAGGTGGTCGGTCCGCGCGTGTCGGGCGAGCTCGTCCAGTCGGGCACGCTCGGCGTCGTCGTGGCNGTCATCGGCGTGCTCATCTACCTGTGGTTCCGCTTCGAGTGGCAGTTCGCCGTCGGCGCCGTCATCGCGACCCTGCACGANCTCGTCCTGACCATCGGCTTCTTCGCGCTGACGCAGATCGAGTTCAACATGACCTCGATCGCGGCCATCCTCACCATCGTCGGCTATTCGCTGAACGACACCGTCGTCGTGTACGACCGCATCCGCGAGATGATGCGCAAGTACAAGCGCCTTTCGATCGCGGACATGATCGACGTTGCCATCAACTCGACCCTGTCGCGCACCGTGATGACGTCNGTGACGACCTTTCTCGCGCTGCTCGCCCTCGCCATCTATGGTGGCACGGTGATCGAGAGCTTCTCGTATGCGATGATCTTCGGCGTCGTCATCGGCACCTATTCGTCGATCTTTATCGCCGCCCCGGTGCTCATCTACCTCGGCGCGCAGATGGGCAGCGAGAGCGAGGCCGGTGAGAAGGCGCAGGCGGCGGCGCAGCGCTCGGCTCCCTGAGCGGGAGGATGGTGATGGCCGGACCGCGCTATGACGGCTTCGTACCGGGACGGCACCAGATCGACGCCTACGGCAACGGCGGCTTTCGCTTCGCCGACATGTCGCACAAGGGCTCGATCCTGGCGCTGCCATCGGGGATAAAGGCCTGGGAGGCGACGTCGGCGCAGAACCTCGGCCCCGCCGATTTCCTCCCGGTGCGGGCGGAGGCCGACGACATCGAGCTGCTGATCGTCGGCACCGGTACGGAACTTGTGCCGCTGGGCGAGCACTTGCGCTGGCACCTGCGCGAGCTGCGCATCGCCGTCGAGGTGATGCCGACTGGCGCGGCCGCCCGCACCTACAACGTGCTGGTCGCCGAGGGGCGCAAGGTCGCCGCGGCGCTCATCGCCGTCGCGTAACCCGTCGCGCAGCACGGAAAGGGAGCTGCCGTGAACGACGCCGCCGGGCCGAATACAGACGCCTTTGCCTATTGCGCCGGCGAGGTGCGCCGTCACGACCCGGACCGTTTCTTCGCCACCCTGTTCGCGCCGGCCGAGAAGCGGCCCTATCTGCACGCACTCTATGCGTTCAATCTGGAAATCGCTCGCGTGCGGGAGGTGGTGAGCGACCCGATGCCGGGCGAGGTGCGTCTGCAATGGTGGCGCGACGAGCTCGAGGGAAGGGCGCGTGGTGACGCGCTGGGCCATCCGGTCGCCGCTGCGCTGCGGGAGACCGTCATCCGTTTTCGCCTGCCCGTCGCGGCGCTCATGGCGCTCATCGATGCGCGCAGCTTCGATCTCTACGAAGATCCGATGCCGAGCCTCGTCGATCTCGAGGGCTATTGCGGCGAGACTGCCTCGGCGCTGTTCCGCCTGGCATCCCTGATCCTCGCCGACAGCGGTGAGGTCGGGCCGGCCGATGCGGCGGGACATGCCGGCGTCGCCTATGGCATCACCATGCTGCTGCGCGCCTTTCCGTGGCATGCGGCGCGCGGCCAGCTCTACCTGCCGGCGGATATTCTCTCGCGCCATGGACTTTCGCGCGAGGAGGCGCTGTCGAGGGAAGAGGCGGCGCGACTCGCCCCCGTGCTGGCCGAGATGCGCGCCATCGCCGAGGACCACCGGCGGAAGGCACTCGCCTTCATCGCCGAGACTCCGGCAGTTGTGCGCCCCGCCTTCCTGCCGCTGGCCATCGTCGCTCCCTACCTTGCGCGGATGAAGCGGCGCTACGATCCCTTCCGCGACGTTGTGGAGGTGGCACAGTGGCGCCGTCAGTGGGCGCTGTGGCGCCTCGCGCGGCGGCTCTGAACGCAGGCAGTCCCTATTCCGCGGCGTGGCGGGCCTGCCCCTCGAGCCAGGCGGCGAGGTCTGCCCGCGCACGGTCGGTGAGGGCCTTTTTCTTGGCGAGTGCCTTGTCCTTGCCGCGCAGCCGGCGACCGTCCGCCCCCTTCGGCTCCGCTTCGAGCGGCGGGAAGAGGCCGAAGTTGATGTTCATCGGCTGGTAGGACTGCGGGCCGCCGTCGATGGTGCTGATGTGGCCGCCCGTGATGTGGTTGAGCAGCGCACCGAGTGCTGTCGTCGCCGGCGGCGGCGTGAGCGGCTCGCCGAGTCGCTCGGCCGCGGCGAAGCGCCCGGCGAGAAGGCCTATGGCGGCACTTTCCACATAGCCCTCGCAGCCGGTGATCTGGCCGGCGAAGCGAAGGCGCGGTTCGGCCCTGAGGCGCAGGGTGCCGTCAAGCAGGCGGGGCGAGTTGATGAAGGTGTTGCGGTGCAGGCCGCCGAGGCGGGCGAACTCCGCATTCTCCAGCCCCGGAATCATGCGGAAGATGCGGACCTGCTCAGAGTACTTCAGCTTGGTCTGGAAACCGACCATGTTGAACAGCGTGCCGAGGGCATTGTCCTGCCGCAGCTGCACCACCGCGTAGGGGCGCTCGTCGGGCTTGTGCGGGTTGGTGAGGCCCACCGGCTTCATGGGACCATAGCGCAGCGTCTCGCGGCCGCGCTCGGCCATCACCTCGATAGGCAGGCAGCCGTCGAAATAGGGCGTGTCCTTCTCCCACTCGCGGAACTCGGTCTTCTCGCCGGCGAGAAGCGCATCGACGAAAGCCTCGTACTGCTCCCGCGTCATGGGGCAGTTGAGGTAGTCGGCGCCGGTGCCGCCGGGGCCGGCCTTGTCGTAGCGCGACTGCGCCCAGGCGACCGACATGTCGATGCTGTCGCGATAGACGATGGGGGCGATCGCATCGAAGAAGGCGAGCTCGCCCTCGCCGGTGAGGCTGCGCACGGCCTCGGCGAGCGCGGGTGAGGTGAGGGGGCCGGTGGCGATGATGACGCTGTCCCAGTCCGCCGGCGGCAGGCCGGCGACTTCCTCGCGCACGATGGTGATGAGCGGATGCGTGGAGAGCGCCTCGCTGACGGCGGCGGAGAATCCGTCACGGTCGACGGCGAGCGCGCCGCCCGCCGGCACCTGGTGGGCATCGCCCTTGGCCATGATGAGGGAGCCGAGCGCCCGCATCTCCTGGTGCAGCAGGCCGACGGCGTTGCTTTCGGCGTCGTCGGAGCGGAAGGAATTGGAGCAGACGAGCTCCGCCAGGCCCTCGGTCTTGTGGGCCGGCGTCATGCGCACGGGGCGCATCTCGTGCAGGATGACGGGCACGCCGCGCGAGGCGAGCTGCCAGGCGGCCTCCGAGCCGGCGAGGCCGCCGCCGACGACATGGACAGGTGCGATCTTGGTCATGCCGCCTATGTGTCCGCAGGCCGNGCCCGCGTCAAGGCGCGCCGNGGGCAGNCCCGGAAAACACGAACGCCCGCTGGCGGCGGGCGTTCCGAGCAAACAGTCCGGTGGATGGCGCAGCGGGCGGAGAAGCCGCAGCGCTCACCCTCAGACGGCAGCGTGCTTCTTCGCGACGAAGGGAATGTCCCAGCGCGAGATGCCGAGGTCGTTGAGCTCNCGGTCGGTCAGACGCGACAGCTCACGGACGGTCTCGCGGTAGCGAAGGTACGCCTTGATCTTGGCAAGGATGTAAGAAACGAACATGGGGCTCTCTCCTGTTCTTGCGGTCGCAACATGCTCGTTGCGCCGAACCGGACACACACTAGTTGTTGCGNTGCAGCATATAAGTGCGGCAACGCACATTGAGGAGAGGCAAGTTTGTATGTCAGCCCCGCGTCACCTGCATAACACGGCGGCAGTCGTGCCACAATTCGGGCACCGTTATGCTCCCGATGTGGGCAAAAGGGCGCTCCAGGTCTATTCCGCGGCCTGTTTGCGGTTGCGAAGGGGGCGCCNCGCCAGGACCTCGGCAAGGAAGCGTCCGGTGTGGCTTGCAGGCACCTTGCAGATCGCCTCGGGCGGGCCTTCGGCCACGATGGTACCGCCGCCGTCGCCACCCTCCGGGCCCATGTCGATCACCCAGTCGGCCGTCTTGATGACCTCGAGGTTGTGCTCGATGACAACGACGGTATTGCCCTGGTCAACGAGCTCGTGCAGCACCTCGAGCAGCTTGGCCACGTCGTGGAAGTGCAGGCCCGTCGTCGGCTCGTCGAGGATGTAGAGCGTGCGGCCGGTGGCGCGCTTCGATAGTTCCTTGGCCAGCTTGACACGCTGGGCCTCGCCGCCCGACAGGGTCGTGGCCTGCTGGCCGACCTTGACATAGTCGAGCCCCACGCGGGCCAGCGTCTCCATCTTGTCCCGGATGGCGGGNACCGCCTTGAACAGTTCCTTCGCCTCCTCGACGGTCATGTCGAGCACGTCGGCGATGGACTTCTCGCGGTACTTTACCTCCAGCGTCTCGCGGTCGTAGCGCTTGCCCTTGCACACGTCGCAGGTGACGTAGACGTCGGGCAGGAAGTGCATCTCGATCTTGATGACGCCGTCGCCCTGGCAGGCTTCGCAGCGCCCGCCCTTGACATTGAAGGAGAAGCGCCCCGGCTGGTAGCCGCGCGCCTTTGCCTCGGGCAATCCCGCGAACCACTCGCGGATCGGCGTGAAGGCGCCGGTGTAGGTCGCCGGGTTCGAGCGCGGTGTGCGGCCGATGGGCGACTGGTCGATGTCGATGACCTTGTCGAGATGCTCCAGNCCCTCGATGGCATCGAAGGGGGCGGGATGCTCGATGGCGCCGTTGAGGCGTCGCGCCACTGCCTTGTAGAGCGTGTCGATGACGAGGGTGGACTTGCCGCCGCCGGACACGCCTGTGACGCAGGTGAAGAGGCCNAGAGGCACGTTCACCGTCACGTTCTTGAGGTTGTTGCCGCGGGCGCCGACGAGCCGGAGCATCCGGCTCTTCTGCGGCTTGCGCCGCTTCTCCGGCACAGGCACGGACAGACGCCCGCTCAGATACTGCCCTGTCAGCGAGTTGGGGTTGGCGATGATCTCCTCGGGCGTGCCCTGGGCGACGATCTGCCCGCCGTGGATGCCGGCGCCGGGCCCCACGTCCACCACATGATCCGCCGACAGGATCGCGTCCTCGTCATGCTCGACGACGATGACGGAATTGCCGAGATCGCGCAGGCGGCGCAGCGTGGCGAGCAGCCGCTCGTTGTCGCGCTGGTGCAGGCCGATGGAGGGCTCGTCCAGCACATAGAGCACGCCCGTCAGGCCGGAGCCGATCTGCGAGGCGAGGCGGATGCGCTGGCTCTCGCCGCCCGACAGCGAGCCCGAGTTGCGGGAGAGGGTCAGATAGTCGAGGCCGACGTCGAGCAGGAAGGTCAGGCGCTCGCGAATTTCCTTGAGGATGCGTCCGGCGATCTCGTTCTGCTTGTCGGTCAGCTTGCCGGGCAGGGCCTCGAACCACTTGCGCGCGTCGGCGACGGACATCTGCGCCACCTCGCCGATGTGCAGCCCGTCGATCTTCACCGCCAGGGCCTCGGGTTGAGGCGGTGCCCCCCGCAGGCGCCGCAGGGCGTCTCCGACATGAAGCGGCCGATCTCCTCGCGCGCCCAGTCGCTCTCCGTCTCCTTCCAGCGGCGCTCGAGGTTGTTGACGACGCCCTCGAAAGGCTTCTTCACCTCGTAGGAGCGCAGGCCGTCGTCATAGGCGAAACGCACGGCCTCGTCGCCCGTGCCGTAGAGGATAACGTCGCGCGCCTTCTGGGGCAGCTCCTCCCAGGGCACGGTGAGGGAGAAGCCGAAGTGCTTCGCCAGCGCCTCGAGCGTCTGGCCATAGTAGGGCGAGGTGGACTTCGCCCACGGCGCGATGGCGCCGCCGCGCAGCGTCAGCCGTCTGTCCGGCACGACGAGGTCGGGGTCGATTTGCATCTCGTGGCCGATGCCGCCGCAGACCGGGCAGGCGCCGAACGGGTTGTTGAAGGAAAAGAGCCGCGGCTCGATTTCGGGGATGGTGAAGCCCGAGACGGGGCAGGCGAAACGGGAGGAGAAGACGAGGCGCCTGGGTTGGCCCTTTTCGTCCTTCTCGTCGGCGAATTCCATCACGGCGATGCCGTCCGCGAGCTCGAGTGCGGTCTCGAGCGACTCCGACAGGCGCGCTGCGATGTCACGGCGCACCACGAGGCGATCGACCACCACGTCGATGTCGTGCTTGAGCTTTTTGTCGAGGGTCGGCGCCTCGGCAATCTCGTAGAACTCGCCGTCGATCTTCACGCGCTGGAAGCCGCGCTTCATGAAATCGGCGAGCTCCTTGCGGTACTCGCCCTTGCGCCCGCGCACGACGGGGGCGAGGAGGTAGAGGCGGGTCTTCTCCGGCAGTGCGAGCACCCGGTCGACCATCTGGCTCACCGTCTGGCTCTCGATCGGCAGGCCGGTGGCCGGGGAGTAGGGCACGCCCACGCGCGCCCACAACAGGCGCATGTAGTCGTAGATCTCGGTGACAGTGCCGACAGTGGAACGCGGGTTCTTCGAGGTCGTCTTCTGCTCGATGGAGATGGCCGGCGAGAGGCCGTCGATCTGGTCGACGTCCGGCTTCTGCATCATCTCCAGGAACTGGCGGGCATAGGCCGACAGGGATTCCACGTAGCGGCGCTGGCCTTCGGCGTAGATCGTGTCGAAGGCGAGCGACGACTTGCCGGAGCCGGACAGGCCCGTGAAGACGACGAGCTTGTCGCGCGGAATGGTGAGGTCGACGTTCTTGAGGTTATGCTCGCGCGCCCCGCGGATCGTGATGGTGCGGGTGGCGGCCGCCTCCGCGGCATGGTCGAAGAGATCGTCGATGGAAGCCATGGGTCCACAAACCGGCTGAGCTGCGCCGAAGCCTCGACGCCGCAGGAAAAGCTGCTGTCACCGCATCACGTGCGGGGTCCCTGAAGCCGTCCTCAGGGGAGTGCGCCGCCACATCCCCGGAAACGACAGTCGTCGGACCCGTGAGCCAACCCGATATAGTGCGCCTTGCGCCAATTGCCCACTGGAGCAGATCGCCGCCGGCGGGNGCGGCCGCCGCGGCCCGGCCGGCGCCGTCGTAACGGGCAGCTTGCGCGCCGCGAGTCGGAGCGGTAAGAACATACCAAGAACAACTGGGCATGCAACTGTGGACAAGCCGCCGNGGGGACCGTCCGGCGCTATCAGGCGTCGGGTCGGCTCTGGTTTANGGTNGGTGGAGAGAAGATCGGAGGTGCAGGTATGGCCGGCAGCGTCAACAAGGTGATCCTCATCGGCAATCTGGGACGCGACCCGGAAGTGCGCACGTTCCAGAACGGCGGCCGTGTCTGCAACCTGCGCGTCGCGACATCCGAGACCTGGCGCGACAAGGCGACCGGCGAGCGGCGCGAGAAGACCGAATGGCACTCGGTCGTCATCTTCAACGAGAACCTGCTGCGCGTGGCCGAGCAGTATCTCAAGAAGGGCTCGAAGGTTTACATCGAGGGCCAGCTCGAGACCCGCAAGGCGACGGACGCCTCGGGTGCCGAGCGCTATTTCACCGAGGTCGTGCTTCGCCCCTACCGCGGCGAGCTTACCATCCTCGACAGCCGTGGTGGCGGCGGCGATCGTTGACGACGAGGGTGGCTTCGGCGGCTCGCGCGGCTCAGACTTCGGCCGCGCCTCGCCGATGGAGCGCAGGCCGGCGGCATCGGGTGGCGGTGGCGGCTACGCGGGCGATCTCGACGACGATATCCCGTTCTGATAGCAAGGATTCCACGGAAGTTCGGGCGGCGGAGGCATCCGTCGCCCGTGTCGTGTGGGGCTGGGGACGGCGATGACGAGCGAGTTCGACACGGATGCGATGGTGGCGGGCCTGTCGCGCTGGGTACTGGAGGAGAGCCCGACCCGGGATGCTGCTGCGATCAACCGCATGATCGACCTCGTCACCGCCGAGGTCGAGGAGCTGCCGATCGCGGTCGAGCGGCTGCCCGGCAGGCAGGGGCTCGGCGACACGCTCGTCATGCGTGCCGGCCCTCGCACGGATGCCAAGGGTATCCTCGTCATGTCGCATGTCGACACCGTCCACCCGAAGGGCACCATCGACGGGCCTTTGCCGCTGCGCCGCGACGGGGACAGGCTCTACGGGCCTGGCGTCTATGACATGAAGGGTGGTGCCTATCTGGCGCTCGAGGCCTTCAAGCGCGTGGCCGTGGCGGGATCGGCGCAGCTGCCGATCACCTTCCTGTTCACGCCCGACGAGGAGATCGGCAGCCCGACGACGCGCGAGATCATCGAGGACGAGGGCCGCCGGGCATCCTATGCGCTGGTGACGGAGCCGGCGCGCGACGGCGGCAAGATCGTCACCGCCCGCAAGGGGGTGGGGCGCTTCGACGTGCGCGTCGAGGGGCGGCCGGCCCATTCGGGCACCAGCCACCAGCTCGGCCGCAGCGCCATCCGCGAGGCGGCGCGGCAGATCCTCGATATCGAGGCGATGACCGATTACGGGCGCGGCATCACGACCACGGTCGGGCTCGTCTCTGGCGGCACGGCGGCCAACGTCATTCCGCACTTCACCTATTTCTCCGTCGATCTCAGGGTCATCAACGAAGCCGACGGCGTCGCGGCCAGCGAGAAAATCCTGTCCCTGAAGCCCTATGATCCGGACGTGAAGCTCACGGTCACCGGCGGCATGAACCGCCCGGCCTACGTGAAGACTGACGAGATCGCCCGGCTGCTCGCCCATGCGCAGCAGCTCGCCGCCGACATCGGCTTCGAGCTCGTCGATTCGCCGATGACCGGCGGCGGCAGCGACGGCAACTTCACCGCCGCGCTCGGTGTGCCGACCCTCGATGGCCTCGGCATCGACGGCGACGGAGCGCACACGCTGCAGGAATACGGCCTCATCTCCTCGCTCGCGCCGCGCGCCAGGCTGATGCAGCGCCTGCTCGAGACGCTGGCCTGACGACCTTCTTCCAGCAGGCTTCGGGCAAGCTTCGCCCTGCAGTTTCCTCCGCGATGCGGCTTCACTCCCGTCGGCCTGCCCGGCGGGCTCTTGTTGCGTGCCTGATGGAGGCGTTCGGGCGCGCCGGGTGACAGCTTGGGGCGAAACGTCTGAGAATGGACGCGGATCGGGCACTGAAGCGCACGGCCGGGCAAGCTGCCCGCCAGAAGCTGGAGGACGAACTCGCCTTCGTCGGCTTTGATCGCAGGGACCGCGAGAGGCTGCGTCAGCTCAAGCCCGTGGTTGCGGAAGAGCTTCCGGCGATCCTCGACGATCTCGTCGATCATCTGGGTGCCAGCGGCGTGGCTGGTGACCTCTTCGCGCGCAAGGACGTGCGCCGCAACGTCCGCACCGTGCTGCTGGCGCACTGGCTGCGCGTCTGTGATGCGCGCTTCGACGAGGGCTATCGCCAGTCCGTCAAGGCGGTGGCGGAGATGTACGCCAGCCTCGGGCTGTGCCCGCGCCTGTGCCTTGGCGGCTACGCCCGCACCACGAGCGCCCTCACGCGCTCCGTCACCCGGGCCATCCTGCGCTCGCGCCATATCTGGGGCCACAACAGCCTCGGGGCCAATCTCGACCTTGCGCTGGATGCGCTGATCAAGGCGGCGATGTTCGATCTCGACCAGTGCACGGCCGCCATGGAGGCACGCCGGAAAGAGGAAGAAACGGCGCAGCGTCAGGCGATTGTGGAGGAATTCGAACATCTTGCATCAAGTGTCGTCGAGGCTGTCGCCGCAGCCTCGCGGAACGTGGAGACCATGGTCGGCAAGCTGCAGGCGGCTGCCGAACAGGCGAGCCGGCGCTCGCACCAGGCTTCCGCCGTGGTCGATGACGCCGGCGCCGGTGCGTCGGCGGTGAGCCAGGCGGCGGACGTCCTGCGGCAGGCCATTGCCGAGGTGGCGCGGCGTGCCGGCGAGGCCGCGCAGTCGGCCAACGAGGCGAGCAGCCAGGCCGGCCGCACGCGCGAGACGGTCGGTGCACTTTCGGAGGCCGCCCGGCGCATCGGCGAGATCCTCGGCGTCATCGAGGCGGTGGCCAAGCAGACGAACCTGCTGGCGCTCAACGCCACCATCGAGGCGGCCCGCGCGGGCGAGGCGGGACGGGGCTTTGCCGTCGTCGCGTCCGAGGTCAAGCAGCTCGCCCAGCAGACGGCTCGCGCCACCGAGGACATCGCCGGCCACATCCGCGACATACAGGCGGTCGTTGACCGCGCCGTGGAGGACATCGGCGCCGTGAGTGCCAGCATCGAGGGCATCAATCTCGCCTCGGCGTCGATCTTCTCGGCCGTCGAGCAGCAGAGCGCCGGCGCGGCGGAGATCGGCACCCATACCGGCCGGGCCAGAGACGGCGTACATCGCGCCAAGGACGAGCTCGGGCTGCTCATGGCCGATGCCGAGGCAGCCGGGCGTCTGGCCCAGGAGGTGGTGGAGGCGTCCCGGGCGCTTCTGGCGCAGGCGGACAGCTTCAAGGGCGAGACGGCCCGCATCCTCGCGCAGCTGAGGGCTGCCTGACCGGCCCGCATGCCGCGGCCGGGCTCCGGGGCGCACCTCGGGAACAAAGCGTCGACGGTCCGGTTCCTGCGATCTCGGACAGTGCCGGAGATGCGCATGGCGACGGACAGCGGCTTCTCACGCGCCCGGAAGGCTCTCGTGACCCATGGTTGCCACGGCGGGCGGGACCATTCCGAGATGGGCCATCTGTCGCTCGCGCGGATACTCGCCGCCACCCTCGACCTTGACTATGCGGGACGGGTGAGGACAGCGTGGGGGCGGGCAGCCTCTATCATTTCCCCCGCCGCACGCTGTGCGGGCGCGACGAGGTCGAGCGCCTCCGGGTCACGGGAGAGGATGACCTGTTCGGCGGTTGGGTTGCCGAGCCGTTCATGGCGACGAAAGCCATCGTCCATCCGCTCGTGTCGGACCGGGCCGAAGCGCCGCCCTCGTGGCTGCCTGCCTTTCCGCGTGACGTGGAGGGGGTGGTGCTCGACGGCCTCACCGTGTTCAACGCTGCTGACGCGCAGGAGGCTGGCCGTCGCCTCCTCGCGCGCGGGCCGGTCCGCCTCAAGCCGGTGCGAGCCGAGGGAGCGCGCGGGCAGGTTGTCGTCCACTCCCGGGAGGAGTTCGGGCAGGCGCTCGCCGCTGTCCTCGCCTTTCACGACGTGCGCCACGGTCTGGTGCTCGAGGAAAACCTCTCGGATGTCGACACCGCCAGCGTGGGCGAGGTGCGGGCGGCCGGGCTCACGGTGGCCTATTTCGGCATCCAGAGCCTGACACAAGACAACGCGGGCGAGACGGTCTACGGCGGCTCGTCGCTCTATGTCGTGCGCGGAGGCATGGCCGCGCTCCTCGACCATCCACTGGATGAGAAGGCCCGGCGATGCGTCGCGGTGGCCCGCGTCTTCGACCGGGCGGCGGATGCCCACCTCGGCGGCTTCTTCGCCTCGCGCCGTAACTATGACATCGCCTTCGGCACGGCGGCGGATGGGAATGAGCAGCTCGCCGTTCTCGAACAGTCGTGGCGCGCCGGCGGCGCGACCGGAGCCGAGATTGCGGCGCTCGCCCTGTTTCGCGCCGACCCGCGCGTCTTCGCCGTGCGGGCCAGGACCGTCGAGTGCTACGGCGACGCGCATGTGCCGGACGGGGCTGCCGTGCACTATCGCGGCGACGATCCCGAGCTCGGCCGGCTGGCGAAATACACTATCGTCGACGACGTCATCCGGTCCTGAGCCGAGGGCGCAGGGAGCGGCTGCCGCACCGCGAACCAAAGGCAGACCGGCGCGTTATCCCGTTGTGGGCAGGTCCGGATCCGCCGGACAGCCATGCCTGAGACGGCGCATCGCTATGGAAACGGCTGGCCTGGGACACGCAACGCGCGCCCGACGACGCGGCAAGGTTCTGCGTGACACGGGCCGGGCGCTGGGCGGTGCATTGATCTTCTCCATGCCGATGCTGATGACCATGGAGATGTGGTGGCTGGGCTTCACGATTGATCCGCTGCGCCTTGTGTTGCTGGTCATCTTCTGCCTGCCGCTCCTCGTTCTTCTGTCGCGGCGGGTCGGTTTCGAGGCCACCCGTGGCTGGTGGGAGGACGTGGTCGACGCGCTCTTCGCGCTGGGCATCAGCATGGTGACGAGCACCGTGTGCCTCGTCGCTTTCGGCGCCATCGGCCCCGGCATGTCCGCTCGCGAGATTGCGGGAAAGATCGCCATTCAGGTTGTGCCGGCCAGCATCGGCGCCCTGCTGGCGCGCAGCCAGCTCGGCTCTGACGGGCCGGACGAGGGGAAGCGGCAGGAGAGCTATGGCGGCGAGATGTTCCTCATGGCTGTCGGTGCGCTGTTCCTCGGTTTCAATGTGGCGCCGACGGAGGAAATGATCGTCATCTCCCACCGCATGACGCCCTGGCATGCGGCGGCGCTCGTTGTGCTCTCGCTGATGGTGATGCACGGCTTCATCTTCGCCGTGGGCTTCCGGGGCGGGACAGAGCTGACGCCACAGACGCCCTGGTGGAGCGCCTTCATCCGCTTCACGCTGCCCGGGTACGTGATCGCAATGGCGATGAGCCTCTATGTCCTCTGGACGTTCGGCCGCTTGGACGACGCGGCGTTTGAACAGGTGATCGCCACGACGATAGTGCTTGGCTTTCCGTCTTCTGCCGGCGCAGCCGCCGCCCGGCTCATTCTCTAGGAGGCGGCCATGAACGCCAGCCGAAAACGCAGGGACGTCTCCGCGAGCCACGGGAAACGGTTCGAATGGGCCGTGGGCGCTGTGGCCTTCGTCATTGTCGTGGTCCTGCTCGGCTATCTCCTCGGCCTCGGCACCGCGTCCGGCAGGCAGCCGCCGCACTTCTCCATCACGGCCGGCGATGTGGTGCGGGTTGGCACCGGATACCAGATGCAGGTGGTCGTGACCAACGAAGGAGATGAGACTGCAGCGGACGTGACGTTGCGCGCGGTGCTGCACCGCGACGCCGGCGAGGAGGCGCGGGAGCTGCGCTTCGACTTCGTGCCGCAGCGCTCGACGCGGCGCGGCACGCTGATCTTCGAGCAGGATCCGGGCAGCCGCGCGGCAGTGCGCCTCTCCGTCAGCAGCTACGTGGAGCCCTGAAGAGCCGTCAACCGGAGGCGGTCTTGGGCAGGGATTCGGTCGGGAAGGTCTCCGTCCGCTCGATGCAGCTCGATGTCGAACGCTCGTCGAGCTCCTCAAGGAGCCGCAGCCGTGCCCGGCTGAGGCGACTCTTCACCGTGCCCAGCGCGCAGCCGCAGATCGCGCCCGCTTCCTCGTAGCTGAGGCCGAGCACGCCCACGAGAACGATGATCTCGCGATGCTGGGGCTGCAGGCGCTGGATGGCGTCGCGGAGCTCGCGCCCCCGCGTCGACCACTCCTGCGTCGCGTCGACCCGAAGGCGTGTCGAGGCGCAGTCGCTGGCGCCGGGGGCCTCGCGCCGGGCAAGCTTTGCCTGCGTGTAGAAGGTGTTGCGCATGATGGTGAAGAGCCAGGACTTGAGGCTGGTGCCAGGCTCGAACTGCTCGATCTTGGCCAGGGCCTTTGTCAGCGTCTCCTGAACGAGGTCGTCGGCATCGGTGGCATTCCGGCAGAACGTCCGCGCGAAGGCGCGCAGGGCTGGAATAAGCGTGACGATCTCGGAGCCGGGTTCCTGGTGCGAGGCGTGTCCTTTCTCGAGCCTTTGGTCAGGCTGCATGGCGTGATGCCTCCGCAAATGCTGTGCTTTTGGCCGGCCCCCCTTCCATCCCCGTCTACAGGGGACAATGTCCGCCCCGCTCGATAGTTCCGCCCTTCGGGAGAAATGGGCGGGAGCGGAGAGCCGGCCCCGATGCGGCCGGCGTCCCGAGCGGACGGGGCAAGCTGCGGAGACTGCCGGACGGAACAACCCGGCCCGCCCGGCCGTTGAGCCAATGGACCATTTTGCAAGGATCAACGGAGGAGCGCGCCATGGCCGAGCGCCCGGTCTGGAAGGGGCAGCTGCGCCTGTCGCTCGTCTCCATCCCGGTGGAGATGTATTCGGCGACGAACTCGTCGGCGCGCGTTGCCTTCCGCCAGATACACAAGCCGTCTGGCAAGCGGGTGCAATACCAGAAGGTCGTCCCCGGCGTCGGGCCGGTGAAGAACGACGACATCTGGAAGGGCTACGAGGTGGAGGACGACGAATATGTGCTGATCGATCCGGATGAGATCGACGCCATCCGCCTCGAGACGAAGAAGACGCTGGAGCTCGTCCATTTCGTCGACGCCTGCGAGATCCCGCCGCTCTATTTCGACCGGCCCTATTTCCTCGCCCCCACCGACGAATTGGCGGAGGACGCCTTTCGCGTGGTGCGCGATGCGCTCGCGCAGACCCGCAAGGCGGGGCTCGGCCAGCTCGCCATGCGCGGCCGGGAATATCTCGTCGCCGTGCGTCCGTGCGGCAGCGGCCTGATGGCGGAGACGCTCCATTACGAGGAGGAGATCCGCAAGACGGACCCCTTCTTTTCCTCGATCTCGAGCAAGCCCGCCGAGAAGGATCTGCTCGACGTTGCCAGGCAGCTCATCGAGCGCAAGAGCGGCCCCTTCGACGCCAGCGCCTTCGAGGACCGTTATGCCGAGGCCATCCGCAACCTCGTCGAGGAAAAGGCCAAGGGGCGGAAGCCCCGGCGCGTGCGGGCCGAGGAAGAGGCACGGCCGCGCGGCGGCAATGTCGTCGACCTGATGTCGGCTCTCAAGCAGAGTCTCGAGAAGTCGGCAAGAAGCAGCCGCAGAAGAAGCCGGCGGCGAAGGCGGGCTCGTCCTCGCGGCGCCGGAAGTCGGCGTGAGGGGTCCATGGCCGTGACGCAGAACCTCCTGCGGGAGTACAGAGAGCGGCGGGACTTCACCAGGACCGCCGAGCCCGACATCACGGACCGGGAGGCCCAAGGTGGCGAGGGACTGCTGTTCGTCGTGCAGAAGCATGCCGCCACCCGCCTCCACTACGATTTCCGCCTTGAATGGAAGGGCGTGCTGAAGAGCTGGGCGGTGACGCGCGGGCCGAGCCTCGACCCCGGCGACAAGCGCCTTGCTGTGCGGACGGAGGACCATCCGCTCGCCTACGGCGAGTTCGAGGGCGTCATTCCCGAGGGGCAGTACGGCGCGGGCACGGTCATGTTGTGGGACCGCGGCACCTGGGAGCCGGTGGAGGACCCCGAGAAGGGCTTGCGCCGCGGCAAGCTGACCTTCCGCCTGAACGGGGAGCGCCTGAAGGGCGAGTGGGCGCTGGTGCGCATGGCGCCGAAGCCGGGTGAAAAGCGCGAGAACTGGCTGCTGATCAAGCACCGGGAAGGGCAGGCTGGCCGGCGTCGCCCGGCCGACATCCTGGCGCGGCATACCCGCAGCGTCGCATCCGGCCGCACGATGAGGGACATCGCCGCTGCCGGGCGCACGATCGCCCCCGAGGATGTGGCGTCCGAGCGGCGCGCCCGCCGGCCATCGGCAAAATCGGCAGTTCCGAAGGCGGCGAAGGGGCGACGCGGCGAGCACGCGCTGCCGCGCTGGGTGGAGCCGCAGCTCGCCACGCTGGTCGACGCCGCCCCCGAGGGCGGACAATGGCTGGCGGAGATGAAGTATGACGGCTACAGGGCCCTCGTCGCCATAGGCCGCGGCGCCTGCCGCGTCTACACGCGCAACGGCAAGGACTGGACCCACCGTTTCGGCGAAATCGCACGGGCGGCCAGCCGTCTGGATACGTCGGGCGCGCTGATCGACGGCGAGATCGTGGCCTTCGACGACAAGGGCAAGACCGACTTCTCCACCCTGCAGGCGGCGCTGCAGGCGGGTGGCAAGGGGCTTACGTTTTTTGCCTTCGACCTCCTGTGGCTCGACGGGGCGGATATCCGCTCGCGCCCGCTCGTGGAACGCAAGGACCTGCTGCACCAGCTGCTGGCCGAGGCCGGGCCGCCGCTTGTCTACTCGACGCATGTTGTCGGCAACGCGCCCGAGGTGAACCGGCGGCTGTGCGCCGCGGGGCACGAGGGCATCGTGGCCAAGCGCGCGCAGGACGCCTATCGTTCCGGCCGCGGGCGCAGCTGGCTGAAGGTGAAATGCGCGGCGCGGCAGGAGTTTGTCATCGGCGGCTATCGGCCCAGCGACAAGAAGGGCCGCACCGTCGCCTCGCTTCTCATCGGGGTGAACGAGGGAGGTCGGCTCGTCTACAAGGGGCGTGTCGGCGCCTTCGAGGGGGACCATCTGGCCCGGCTCGAGCGCCTGCTCGCCAGCCGTGGCCGCAAGACATCCCCCTTCGTCGAGCTTCCGCGCGACATTGCGCGCGAGGCGCGCTTCGTGCGGCCGGACATCGTCGTCGAGGTGGGGTTCGCCGAGTTCACGCGCGAGGGCGTCGTGCGCCATGGCGTGCTCAAGGGCATCCGCGAGGACAAGCCGGCGCGCGAGGTGGTGATGGAAACTCCGGGGGCAACCGCCATGCAGGACCATGAAGCGGGGGATGTCATCGCCGGCGTGAAGCTGTCCAACCCCGATAAGGTGCTCTTCGCCGGGCAGGGTGTCACAAAAGCGGACCTTGCGGCTCACTACGAGCGGGTCGCCGGGCGCATCCTGCCTTTCGTCACCGGGCGACTCCTCAGCCTCGTGCGCTGTCCCGAGGGGGCCGGCACGCAGTGCTTCTTCCAGAAGCACGGCAACAAGACCGTGGCACGGCAGTTCCGGCGCCATGAGATCACCGAGAGCGACGGCGAGCGCGGCATCTATCTCTATGTCGACGACCTTGCCGGCCTCGTGGCCGGCGTGCAGATGGGAACGCTCGAATTTCACATCTGGGGCTCGCGCATCGACCGACTCGAGCAGCCGGACCGGCTCGTCTTCGATCTCGACCCTGACGAGGCGCTCGACTTTGCCGCCGTGCGTGCCGCCGCCTTCGATCTGCGCGAGCGGCTGGCTGCTCTCGGTCTGACGACCGTGCCGCTGTTGACGGGCGGCAAGGGCATCCATGTCATCGCGCCGCTGGCGCGCCGGGCCGCGTGGCCGACGGTCAAGGCTTTCGCCCGCGCCTTTGCCCGGCATGTCGCCGCAGAGGCGCCGGAGCGCTACGTTGCCCAGGCCGCGAAGGCCAAGCGCACCGGCCGCATCTTTATCGACTGGCTGCGCAACGAGCGTGGCGCCACCGCCATCGCGCCCTATTCGACACGGGCGAAGAAGAACGCGCCGGTTGCCACGCCGGTGGGCTGGGACGAGCTGAAGACCNTCTCATCCGCGCAGGCCTTCACCATTGCCGACATGGAAGCGCGCCTTTCCGCCCCCGACCCCTGGGCGGATGAGGCCGAGCTGCGCCAGACCATCACCAAGGCCATGCTCGGCAAGGTCAACGCGAGGGACGA
>JGI25327J35509_1001221_pt1 | contig 20466 bp, 16 predicted proteins | sample HigsolmetaAR202D_FD_35509 | JGI IMG/M metagenome (IMG submission 35509)
GATGACGACACCGCGCCACCCGACCCCACCCACCACCCGCCGATGACGACACCGCGCCACCCGACCCCACCCACCACCCCGAAGCTCGTGGTGGAGGACTGCCACAAGGCCTTCGACGACAAGGTGGTCCTCGACGGGCTCGACCTGCAGGTAGAGGATCACGAGGTTGTGTGCCTGGTGGGAGCATCGGGCTCGGGCAAGTCGACGCTCCTGAAGGCGATCAACCTGCTGGTGCCCATCGACTCGGGCCGGATCGTCTTGGACGGGCAGACGATCACCGATCCCTCCGTCAACCCCAACGAGGTCCGGGCCAAGATGGCGATCGTCTTCCAGTCCTTCAACCTGTTCCCGCACATGACGGTGATCGACAACATCACCCTCGCCCCCCGCAAGGTGCGGGGCATCTCCAAGCGGGAGGCGGTGGAGCGAGGCGAGCAGCTGCTGGACCGTTTCGGGTTGGCCGACAAGCGCAACGAATACCCCGAACGCCTCTCCGGCGGCCAGCAGCAGCGAGTGGCGATCATCCGGGCCCTGGCGACCCAGCCCGAGCTGCTCCTGCTCGACGAGGTGACGTCGGCTCTCGACCCGGTACTGGTCGGCGAGGTGCTGGCCCTCATCCGGGAGCTGAAGGAGACGGGGATGACGATGCTGATCGCCACCCACGAGATGGGCTTCGCCCGCGAGACCGCGGACCGGGTGGCGTTCCTCCACGCCGGCCGGGTGTGGGAGCAAGCCCCGCCCTCCGAGTTCTTCACCGCCCCCCAGCGGCCGGAGACGCAGGAGTTCCTCCGCCGGATAACCGAAGCGGGCCGGCTCTGACGCCCCGGGTCAGGGGCGCAGCTCCGTCAGGGGCAGGCGGATGGTGAACACCGAGCCGCGCCCGAGCTCGGACTGGACCGACACCTCTCCGGCGTGGCTCTCGACCACGTGTTTCACGATCGACAGCCCCAGCCCCGTCCCCCCGGTGGCGCGGGACCGGGCCACGTCCACCCGGTAGAACCGCTCGAACACCCGCCCCAGGTCGCGCCGGGCGATGCCGACACCGGTGTCTTCGACCGAAACCACCGCCTCGTCCTCCACCGCGAGGACCCGGACCGTGACCGAGCCGCCACGGTTCGTGTACCGGACGGCGTTGTCCAACAGGTTGCGGATCGCCAGCCCGAGGTCCGGCTCGGACCCGAGCACCCATGCCTCCGACAGATCGGACTCGAGCCTCACCCCCTTCTCCTCCGCGAAGCCCCGGACCCGATCGACTTCGTCTGCGACGAGCGCACCCAACTCGACCGGCCCGTGCTCCGACCGGCGACCTTCCAGCCGGGACAGGTCGAGGAGGTCGTTGACCAGCTGGGCGAGCGAGCGGGCGGCGGCTTCGATCTGGGCGGCGAACTGCGGCACTCGCTCGGGCGCCTTCTCCACCGCCAGCCGCAGGGTCTCGGCGGCGGCGAGGATGGAGGCCACCGGCGTCTTCAGCTCGTGGGAGGCGTTGGTGACGAAGTCGCGCCGCATCTCGTCGATCCTCCGCCTGTCGGTCACGTCGCTGACGACGACCAGCGCCCGGCCGTCGTCGAACGGGGAGGCGATGACCCGCAGGATCCGGGCCGGCAACCCGTGCTCGACGTCGACGTCGACCTGCTCACCGGAGCTGCGGGCGCGCCGGACCACCTCCTGGATCCGAAACGGCACCACCTGTTCGAGCGAATCGGGGACCGGTCCCAGCAGTTGACCGAACGACTGGTTGGCGTAGAGGACGGCGCCGTCGGCGCCCACCAGCAGCGTGCCCTGGGGCATCGAGTCGAGCACCAGCTCCAGGGTCTTGCGCTCGTTCTCGATGTCCCGGAGGCGCTCCCCCAGCTCGGTCGCCACCGACGCGATCGCCCTGCCCAGGTCGTCGAGCTCGGCGAGCGAAGATCGGCGGACGTCGATGTCGAGGTCACCGCGGGCCACGGCGGAGGCTTGCTCCGCCAGTTCGGTGAGAGGGCGTGCCAGGCGCCGGGCGACGAACGCCACCACCAGGACTCCGATGGCGGCGGCGACTGCGACGAGGGCGACGAGGTCGCGCCGGAACTCACCCACCGGTTCGTTGACGACGTTCTCCGGCAGCGACAGGCGCACCGCCCACCCGGATTCGGTCGGCACGGCCACATAGGTCTGGGGGAATCCAGTCGATTCGCTCACTCTGCGATCGGTTCCGGTCTCCCCGTCCAGTGCGGCGCGGATCTCCGGACGAGACGCGTGGTTCTCCATCTCGGCGGGGTCGACGTGGGAGTCGGCCAGCACGGTGCCGTCCCGATCCACGACGGTGACCCGAGCGTCGAGGTGCTCACCGAGCCGGGAAACGAGGGCGTCCATCTCCCCTTGGTCCGACGGGAGCGAGGCGGACAGCAGGCGGGCCTGTTCCCCTAGCCCGTGTTCCACTTCTCGGAGGAGCACCTCTCGAGCAGAGCGCTCCACGAAGAACCCGAGCACTCCGAGCACCAGCACCACCGTGATGGCGTAGGTGACGAGGAGGCGGCTGGCCAGCGACTGGCGACGAGGTGGTGCCATCGAGAGTGTTCTAGCGGAAGGTGGCGCTCACGGTACGCCACAAGAGAGCGAGGGGCTCGCCGAGCCCCTCGCTCGTCGTACCTGTGGCTTCTTCTCCTACTCCTGGCCTTCGATGCGGGTGACGATGAGGTTCGCGCCTGCCTGGTAGACGTGGCCGGGGTTCTCGCTGCGGACGTATCCGGTGAGGGTGATGACGTCCCCAGCTTCGGCTTCGACGACGACGGCGCCGTAGCCTTGGCCGGCGTTGTTGCCGTCGTTGGGGATGTCTGCGGTCCAGGTGGAGCCGAGCGCCTCGCCGTTCAGGAAGATGCGGGCCACCCCGTAGTCTGCGATCTCGTCGCCGCCTCCGGCGTCGCCGCCGAAGTCGAAGAACTGGGCGGTGCCTTCGATGCGGTACAGGCCGGCTTCTTCGATGGTGATCGCATCGACGAGTTCGGTGTCGTCCGCTGTCGGCCCGGCATNATCCNTGAGTCCCGCGCTGTCCACGTCCTTCACCCGCAGCTCGAGCGGCGAGTAAGCCGGGTTGATGTCGGTGATCTCATAGCCGACGAGGGACTGGCCAGCGGGACCCTGCGGGCCGGGATCGCCCTTGGGGCCTTGGGGGCCGGGATCGCCTTTCGGTCCCTGGGGACCCTGCGGGCCGGGATCACCCTTGTCGCCCTTCGGCCCCGGGGGACCCTGCGGGCCGGGATCACCCTGGTCGCCCGTGCCGACGATCTCGGTCAGCCGTTCGGCGAACCGATGCATGAAGGCCGCCATCTGGCCCCGGGTCACGGGATCGTCGGGACAGAACCGGTCGTTGACGGGCGGATTGCAGCCCCTCGTCAGACCGGTGTCCCTCAGCCACTCGATGTCCTCGTGGAACACGTGGTCGTCCGGTACGTCGCGGAACTGATGGGAAGCGACTGCGACGCCGCTGAGCCCCAGCATCCCAACGACGAGTACCGCGAGGACCATGCGTCTAGGCATGATTCTCCTTTCCTNCCAGCCACAGGCGGGGCCCTACCATAGTCGTTACCTCCGCAGATCGAGAAGGTTTGCATAGGACTNGCGGACCATCTTTCGAAAGGGACGCGCCGGGGTCTACGTTTCTGCGGATGCCCCGGCGCGCCACCGCCATCGCCCTGTTCCTCCTCGCCGCCTGTGCCGCCCCCGGCGGCGTCGAAGGTCCACCCGACGTGGCCGTCGGCGGCGACGAGCACTCGGTGGTCTCGGTGATCGACGGGGACACGATCGTCGTGGAGTCCGACGACCAGGAGGAGCGGGTGCGCCTGATCGGGGTCAACGCTCCCGAAGCGGGCGAGTGCCTCGCCGAGGAGGCCACCCGCGCCCTCGAAGAGCTGACGGGGACGTATCCCGTGCGTCTCGTCGCCGACGCCTCCGACCGCGACGGCTTCGGACGGCTGCTGCGCTACGTCTACTCGGGCGACGTCTTCGTCAACGAGGCCCTCGTCCGCCGCGGGCTGGCCATCGCCCACCGCTACGAGCCGAACGTGGCGAACCAGGAGATACTGGAGACGGCGGAGGCGGAGGCCCGAGCGGAGGGAGCCGGGATGTGGTCGCCCGATGCCTGTCCCAGCGAGCACGCGCTGCGGATCGGCGACTTCAACTACGACGCCGCCGGCCCCGACGACGAGAACCTCGACGACGAATGGATCGAGATCCTCAACGTGGGCACGGACACCGTGTCACTCGACGGCTGGGTCCTGAAGGACGAGTCGGCGTCCAACCGGTACCACTTCCCGGCGGATGCCGCCCTCGCTCTCGGCGGCTCGCTGATCGTCCGCTCCGGCTGCGGACCCGACACCGCCACCGAGCTCCACTGGTGCGCCGAGCGCTCGGTGTGGACGAACCGCGGCGACACCGCCTTCCTCATGGATCCCGCCGGCAACGTGGCGGACTACCGGTCGTATCCGTAGGTCAGTCGACGAACTTGTAGCCGAGGCCCCTCACCGTGAGGATGTGGCGCGGGTTGGAGGGGTCCTTTTCCAGCTTGGTGCGCAGCCGCTTGATGTGGACGTCGAGCGTCTTGGTGTCGCCGAAGTACGACGGGCCCCACACCTCGTCCATCAGCATCTCCCGCGACGCCAGGCGGTTCTTCCGCCGCATCAGGACCTCGAGCAGCTCGAACTCCTTGGGACGCAGCTCCACCGGCTCGCCGTCGACCCTCACCTCGTGGGCGTCGACGTCGAGCTCGATGCCTCCTCCCCGCAGCACCTCGTTGGCCTGCGCGAAGGTCCCCGTGCGCGACGCCCGGCGCAGGTTCGCTCTCACCCGGGCAACGAGCTCCCGGGTCGAGAACGGCTTGGTGATGTAGTCGTCGGCCCCGATCTCGAGGCCCAGCACCCGGTCTGCTTCTGGAGTCCTTGGCGGTGACCATGAGGATCGGCACGTCGGACTCCCTGCGGATCTCCCGGCAGACGTCGATGCCGTTCATGCCGGGCAACATCAGGTCGAGGAGCACCAGCGACGGGTTACGGTGCCGGACCGCCTGCAGGGCCGACGGACCGTCGGCGACCGCCGACACTTGGAAGCCTTCCGTTTCGAGCACGAAACGGAGTGACTCGACGAGCGTCTCCTCGTCCTCGACGATCAGCACCTCGTAGGGGCGGCGCTCATCCACTGTGGGGCATCCCTCCCAGGCCCACTTCGTTGAACTCGACTCGCTCCCCGGTCAGGAGGAAGACGAGTTGCTCGCCGATGTCGACGACCTGGTCGCCGACGCGCTCCAGGGCGCGGGCCACCATCATCGCCTTGGTGGCCCACTCCAGCCGTCGGGGATCGTGACCGACCTTCACTACCTCCTGGTACATGTCCCGGTTGAGCCGGTCCACCGGCTCGTCCATCGCCGGCAGCAGCCGCGCCTCGTCGGCGTCGCGCCGTATGACGGCTTCGATGACGGTGCGGATCATCGCCCGCACCAGGTCACCCATCTCCTGGAGGCGCTCGACGATGGCGTCGACTCTGGGCAGCCCGTCTGTGGCGCGGGTGAGCTTGGCGATGTTGACGGTCTGGTCGCCCATTCGCTCCAGCGTGGTGTTGACGTGGAGGAGCATCGACATCAACCGCAGGTCGCCGGCGAGCGGCTGCTGTCGGGCCATCAGGTTCATCCAGCGGTTGTGGATGTCGAGGTAGGTCTCGTCGATGGACTCGTCGGCGGCGATGACCTCCTCGGCGCGGTCGAGGTCCCCGGTGGTGAACGCCTCCACGGCCTTCTGGACCATCTGCTCGGCCTTGTCGGCGACGCCGAGCAGGGTGCGCTCCATGTCTTCGAGCTCCTGGCGGAAGGCGGTGCGGATCTCTGCCATCAGCCGAACCTCCCGGTTATGTAGTCCTCCGTCTCCTTCATGGCCGGCTGCGTGAACAGCTTGTCGGTGAGATCGAACTCCACCAGCTTCCCGGTCCGCTGGCCTCGCTCGTCCACCTCGACGGAGAAGAAGGCGGTGCGGTCCGAGACACGGCCCGCCTGCTGCATGTTGTGGGTGACGATGATGATCGTGTACTGCTCTTTCAGGGACAGCATCAGCTCTTCGATGCGCAGGGTGGCGATCGGGTCGAGAGCCGACGCCGGCTCGTCCATGAGCAGCACCTCGGGGTTGGGGGCGAGCGCCCGGGCGATGCACAGCCTTTGCTGCTGGCCGCCCGACAGCGAGTAACCCGACTCGTGGAGCTTGTCCTTGACCTCGTCCCAGAGTGCCGCCTGCCGGAGTGCCCGCTCGACGAGGTCGTCGAGCTCCCCCCGTTTGCCCTTGAAGCCGTTGATGCGCGCTCCCCACGCCACGTTCTCGTAGATCGACTTCGGGAACGGGTTGGGTTTCTGGAAGACCATCCCCACCCGCCGCCGGACCTCGACGGGATCGACGTCGGGGTCGTAGATGTCCTGGTCGTTGAAGAACACCGCTCCTTCGACCCGGGCGCTGGGGATGAGGTCGTTCATACGGTTCAGCTGCGCAGCACCGTCGACTTGCCGCACCCGGAGGGGCCGATGAGGGCGGTGATCTCGTGACGGGCGAAACGGAGAGTGACGTCCTTCACGGCCAGGAAGTCGCCGTAGTAGACGTTGAGGCCCTCGACCCGCATGACCGCGTCGGCGGGCGTCGAATCCGTCGGGGCAGCGGGCCGGGCGGTGGCCGCTTGGGTCTGGGTGTCTTCCATCGTCTCTCTCGTAGTCTGGCGTGCGGTCGGGAGATTCACCATCGGGCCTTCCTGGTGTACCGGTTGCGGAGGAGCACTGCTCCGGCGTTCAACACGAGCAGCAGGACGAGCAGGGCGAGGCTGGCGGCGGCGGCGATGTTGCGGAACTCCTCCTGTGGATAGGAGGTCCACTGGAAGATCTGGATGGGCAGGGCGGTGAACTTCGAGAACGGCCCGGTCGGGTCGACGGTGATGAAGCTCGCCGCCCCGACGAGGATCAGCGGCGCCGTCTCCCCGATGGCGCGGGCCACGGCGAGGATCGAGCCGGTGAGGATCCCCGGCATGGCCACCGGCAGCACGTGGCTGCGCACCATCTGCCAGCGGGTCGCCCCCAGGCCCAGCGCCGCGTTGCGCAGCGAGTTGGGGACAGCCGTCAGGGCCTCCTGAGCGCTGATGATCACCACCGGCAGGGTGAGCAAGCCCAAGGTGATGCCGGCCGCCAGGATCGTCCTCCCGTTGTCGGAGGGCGGCGGTCCCGTCGTGAAGATCGCCCCCGAGGTCACCGGCTCCAGCGCCCGCACGAGGATCGCCAGCCCCAGCATGCCGTAGACGATCGAAGGAACCCCGGCCAGGTTGTAGATATTCGTTTGGATGAAGTCGTTGAGCCGTGACGGCTTGGCGTACTCGACCAGGTAGATCGCCGCTCCCACTCCGACCGGGACGGCGAAGCCGATGGTGATCANCACCAGCCAGGCAGAGCCGAGGATCGCGGTCCGGATCCCGGCGATCTCGGGGATNGANGAGGCGGGCGTGCGGAGGAACCGCGGGTTGAACCAGTTGCGCCATTCGATGTGGACCGAGTCGATGTCGACGTCGGGGAAGCGTCCCGCGGCGAACCCCTCCTCCAGTCGGCGGGTGAACCCGTCGGGGTCGAGGAGGGACGGGACGAGGTCGTAGGAGGCGATGACATCGGGGACGATCACCCGCTCCTCGACCAGGGCGAGGACGTTGGCGTGGTCCCGCGGCGGGGCCGTGCAGCCCGAAGGAGCCTGTTCCGACGCGCACAGCGCGTCCCAGGACGCCGCCGCTTCGAACACGAGGCGGTCCTCGTAGAACCTCTGCTCCCGCTCCAGGCGCCTGCCGACGCCGGTCGGGATGGTCGACTCCAGCAGGCCGACCAGGTCGTCGTAGGGGACGTCCGCCAGCGAAACCTCCGCCGGGTCGTAGCCGAGGTCGGCGACCACCTCCTCCGGCTCGCGGGCGTTGACGATGGCCACCCATCCGAACGACTCGTTCACGATCGTGTACACGAGCGTGGCCAAGGCGACAACGGCGGTGGTGAGGGCGAGCAGGCACATCGCCTGGAACAGGCGGGCCCGCCGGGTGCGCCGGTCGAGGAGGCGCCGATACTCGGCGNCGGTGGGGAACAGGTCTTCGGNGCGGGGAGGGGCCTCGACGCTCACTCGTACTCCTGGCGGAACCGCTGGACGAAGCGACGGCTCAGCCAGTTGAGGCCGAGCGTCATGAAAAAGAGCGTGAGACCGACGGCGAAGATCGAGTTGTAGTCCACGCTGTTGTAGCTGAGGTCGCCGCTGGCGGTGATGGCGATGTACCCCGTCATCGCCTGGGCGGACTGGAAGGGGTTGAGCACGTAGCCGAACAGGGAATCCTGGCCCAGCACGAAGTTTCGGGGTGCCGCCCCCGCCGCCAGGGTCACGACCATCGTCTCGCCGACCGCTCTCGACAGGGCGACGACGAAACCGGCGGCGATGCCCGACAGGGCAGCCGGCAGGACCACCCGGAGGGAGACGTCGAACTTCGAGGCGCCGAGTGCGTAGGCACCCTGGCGCAGCGAGTCCGGCACCGCCGACAGGGCGTCCTCGGCGAGCGAGGAGATCAGGGGNAGGATGAGGATNCCGACGACGATCCCGGCCGAAGCGACGTTGAAGAACCCGACGACGTTGGCCCCGAAGANCGACCGAAGCAGCGGCGTCATGAAGGTGAGGGCGAAGAACCCGTACACGACGGTGGGGATCCCGGTNAGGACTTCGAGCACCGGCTTGAAGAACGCTCTCACCCGCGGGCTGGCGTACTCGGACAGGTAGATGGCCGACANCAGGCCGAGGGGGCCGGCGACGGCCATGGCGATCAGGCTGATCATCAGCGTCCCCAGGACCAGCGGCCAGATGCCGAAACGCCCGGCCTGTGGCTGCCACACGGTCGAGGTGAGGAAGTCGACGACCGAGACCCGCTCGTCGGCGAAGAAGAGGTACGACTCCTTTCCGAGCTCGTAGAGGATCCCGACGGTGATGGCGATCGACAGGGCCCCACAGACGAACAGGAAACCCTGGATCGCGAGCTCGCCGGGCCGGGCCCGCCGGCGGAACGGGTTGGGTGCCGTCCCTTCGGTGCTCATTCGTCCTTCCAAGCGTAGGTGTGGGAGGTGGGGCCGTCCTCGCGCCCGGCCCCANCTCCGGNATCGCCGATCAGTGAGCCGAGGAGGATGAGCTCACCATCCGGCAGCTTCGGCGATGGCGTCGGCCGCCCCCTGGAGGGCATCGTNNGGAGCGGGGAAGTAGCCGACGTCGCCGATGACCTCGTTGACGTTGTTCAGGTAGTAGGCGATGAACTCCGCCACCTGGGGCTTGTCTTCGATGACGGAGGGAGCGGTGTACATGAACAGCGGGCGGGAGATCGGGTACGTGCCGTCGTCGACGGTCTCGGCAGACGGCTGGACTCCTTCCACCGCCACCGTCTGCAGCCGGTCGGCGTTCTCCTGGTAGTAGGCGTAGCCGAAGTAGCCGATGGCGCAGGTGGTGGTGAGATCGCCTTCGGTGCAGCCGTCCTCGGCGACGCCGGTGACGGTGAGGTTGTCGTCCTCNCCCACGATCTCGGCGATCGAAGACAGGATCGGCGAAGGCTCATCCGCGTCGTACAGGTCGGGCCAGACCACCTCGAAGAAGTAGTCGAAGGTCCCCGAGTCGGCGCCGGGAGAGAACAGCTGGATGGGATGCGCCGGGAAATCCGGGTTGACGTCGGCCCAGGTGGCGTTGGGGTCGGTGAGCGAGAAGGCCGTGGCGATCTCTTCGAGGGTCAGCTCCTGGGCGAAGTAGTTGCCGGGGCTGATGACGAGGGACAGGGCGTCGCTTCCCACCCGGATCTCGAGCGGGGTGCGGCCGTTGCCCTCACAGGCGGAGACTTCCTCTTCGTCGATCGGCCGGCTGGCGTTGGCGATGTCGATGGCCGCCTCCGAGCAGAACCGGTCGAACCCTCCGCCGGACCCGATCGAGTCGATCGAATACTCGGGGCCGCCTTCGTCGATCCACCGGGTGAGGATGGCCGTGGACAGGGGAAACACCGTCGACGACCCGGCGATGCTGACATCGACGGAGGGATCCACATCGATGGGGTCGATGAGGGGAAGCCCCCACTGCGATGTCTCCGCCGAGTCGGTCGGTTCGCCCGCAGGCTCGGTCGACGTCGAGGTCACGGTCTCGGCGGCGGTGTCGTCCGCCTGACCCATGGTGGTGGTGGGAGCGGCCGGCGCCCGGCACGCCGCCAAGAGGAGCGAGAGGGCGGCCAGTGCTGCCATGGATCGCAGACTCATTCGGTCCTGTCTCCTGGTTTCGGGGTCGATCGTCCGCCAAGGTAGGGACGGCGGTTGTCCCGAATCGGAGCCTCGGGTGAACGGGAGGTGAACCTTTCAGGAAACCCGCGACCGGGCCACCGCAAGGTCCTGGAGGGTGTCGTGGGCGTTGATGCCGTGGACCTCCGGCACCCGGATCCAGGTGCCGTCCGGCTGCAGCTCCCAGGCGAGGGCGTCGTCGGCGAGGAGCACGTCGAGGATCTCGTCGAGGCGGAACTGGGCGGCGGTGTCGGTGACCGGGGCCAGCACCTCCACCCGCCGGTCGAGGTTGCGGGGCATCAGGTCCGCCGATCCGATGTAGTAGGTGCGTTTCCGCCCCCGAGCCCCGAAGCGGTATATGCGGGAGTGCTCCAGGTACCGGCCGACGATCGAGCGGACGGTGATGTTCTCCGACAAGCCAGGCACGCCGGGACGGAGGCAGCAGATGCCCCGGACGATGAGCTCGACGCGGGTCCCCGCCTGGGACGCCCGGTAGAGGGCGTCGATCATCTCGGCGTCGACGAGGGCATTCATCTTCATGGTGATGTGCCCGTCCTTTTGGGCGGCCTCCTCTTCGATCAGCTCGAGCATCCGCCGGCGGATGCCGCCGGGCGACACGCTCAACGCCCGATAGCGGGTNTGGCGGGAGTAGCCGGTGAGGAAGTTGAAGAGGTCGGAGAGGTCGGCGCCGATCTGGNTGTCGCAGGTGAACAGGCCCAGNTCCTCGTAGATCCTCGCCGTGGNGTCGTTGTAGTTGCCGGTTCCGATGTGGGCGTACCGNCGGATCACNCCGTCCTCGTCGCGCACCACCAGAGCGACCTTCGAGTGGGTCTTGAGCCCGACCACGCCNTACATGACGTGCACGCCGGCGTCCTCGAGGCGCTGCGCCCACTCGATGTTGCGCTCCTCGTCGAAGCGGGCTTTCAGCTCGACGAGGGCCACCACCTGCTTGCCGGACTCGGCGGCCTCGATCAGCGACCGCATGATCGGGCTGTGCTGGGACGTCCGGTACAGCGTCATCTTGATGGCCAGCACGTTGTCGTCGCGGGCCGCCTGGTCGATGAACGCCTCCACCGAGGTCGTGAACGAGTCGTAGGGGTGGTGCACCAACAGGTCCCCGTCGCGGATCACCTCGAAGATGTCGGGAGCGTCACCTTCCACCGCCTGGAGGCGCATCGGGGTCAGCCAGTGCCACGGCTCGTAGTCGAGCTCGGGTCGGTCCAGCGCGGCGATGGCCGACAACCCGGAGAGGTCTATGGGCCCTTCCACGTGGTACACGTCGGCCCCGTCGGCACCCATCTCCCGCATCAGCAGGTCGAGGACCTCGGCGGGCATGTCGGGGTTGATCTCCAAGCGGACGACGTGGCCGAAGCGGCGCCGGGTCAGCTCCGACTCCATCATCGCCAGCAGGTCGCCCCCCTCCTCCTCTTCGATCTCGATGTCGGCGTTGCGGGTGACCCGGAACACGTGGTGGCTGAGGATCTCCATCCCCGGGAACAGGCTCTCGAGGTGGGCGGCGATGACCTGCTCCAGGGGCACGAACCGCTCCCCGTCGGGGAGGACGACGAAGCGGGGCAGGATCGGCGGCACCTTGACGCGGGCGAACCGCGTCACCCCGGTCTCGGGGTTGCGGACGAAGATGGCCAGGTTGAGCGACAGGTTGGAGATGTAGGGGAACGGGTGCGCCGGGTCGACCGCCAGCGGAGTGACCACCGGGTAGACGCGGTCACGGAACTGGGCGTCGAGATAGGCGCGGTCGTCGGCGTCGAGGGTCTCGTAGTCGCTGAACACGATCCCTGCCTGCGACAGGGCCGGTGCCAGGTCGGTGAGGAACGTCTTGGAGACCTCGGCGTACTGGCTCGTGACCTCCTTTCGGATCTCGGCCAGCTGCTGGGAGGGGGTGAGGCCGTCGGGTGGTGTGGCCCTGACGTTCTGGGCGACCTGCTCCTTGAGGCCCGCCACCCGGACCTGGAAGAACTCGTCGAGGTTGGTCGCCCAGATGGAGAGGAACTTGACCCGGGCGAGCAGGGGCAGCTGCGGGTTCTGGGCGAGGGCCAGAACCCGGCGGTTGAAGTCGAGCCACGACAGCTCGCGGTTGAGGTAACGGTCCGAGGTCACTTCAGGGGAGGTATCGGGTCGCGGATCGCCGCCCATGAACACATTGTGCCGGAACGCCGGGGGTTGAGGCGATCGATTCAGCTCGACGCCAGGCCGTGGAGCAGGTATTGCCGCATGGCGGCGAGGATCTCGGGGAGGCGGGCGTCGGGGTCGGGTGCGGCGATGACCGCCCGGGCCGCCGACATCATGGTGTCCTGGATGAACCGCCCCGCCAGATCGGGTGGCATCGCCCGCAGCGAGCCTTCGGCCACCCCGGCGGCGTAGGCGGCCGCCACGCCCCTCACCAGGTCGGCGTGGGCGTCGCGGATGCGCTCCTGGGCCTCCTGTGAGAGCCGCCCCACCTCCCGGTGGAGGATCACGCCCAGCACCCGGTCGGTGGCCACGAACTTGACCGTCCGCTCGGCGATCTCGGCGAGCTTCTCCGGCGGGCCGAGCTCGCCCGGGATGTCGGCTAGGAGCCGCTCCACCACCCCGGGGAGCTCCTCTTCCACCAGCGAGGCGATGACGTCGTCGCGGTCGGCGAAGTATTCGTAGAGGGTGGTCCTGCCGATGCCCACGGCGGCGGCGATCTCGCCGAAGGAGATGTCGGCCGAGCCGAACTCTTCGATCAGCTCCTGGGCGGCCTGGAGGATCTCGCGCCGGGTGAGCTCCTTGTGCTCGGCGATGGTCTCGGCGCGGATGCGGGGCATGTGCCCAGGGTACAACCGATTCCGGTCCGAGACCGCAGCGGGCTCAGCTCCGAGGCGCCCGGTACCACTCCACCTCGAGCGGTGGCAGCGGGTCGCTGCCGAGGATCAGGTCGGCGGCCTTCTCGGCGATCATCATGACCGGCGCGTAGATGTTGGCGTTGGTGACGTAGGGCATCACCGAGGCGTCCACCACCCTCAGCCCTTCGGTCCCGTGGACCTGCAGTGTCAGCGGGTCCACCACCGACATCTCGTCGATGCCCATCTTGCAGGTGCAGGACGGGTGCAGCGCCGTCTCCCCGTCCCGGGCCACCCAGTCGAGGATCTCCTCGGGGGTCGACACCGCCGGCCCCGGCGAGATCTCCCCGGCGTCGAAGGGCCGCATGGCGGGCTGGCCCAGGATGTGGCGGGCGACCTGGACCGCCTCCACCCACTCCCGCCGGTCCTGTTCGGTGGACAGGTAGTTGAACTGGATGGCGGGCTTGACCCTGGGGTCGGCGGAACGGATCTTCACCCATCCCCGGGCGTCGGAGTTCATCGGCCCGACGTGCACCTGGTAGCCGTGGCCGCCGGCGGGGGCGGTCCCGTCGTAGCGGATGGCGATGGGCAGGAAATGGAACATGAGGTTGGGGTAGGCGACGTCGTCGTTGCTGCGCACGAACCCGCCGCCCTCGAAGTGGTTGGTGGCGCCGGGACCTCTGCGGAACAGCCACATCAAGCCGACGATCGGGCGCCGCCACCACGCCAGCCACGGTGCCACCGACACCGGCTGGGAGCAGGCGTGCTGGATGTACACCTCGAGGTGGTCCTGGAGGTTCTGGCCCACCCCGGGCAGGTGGTGGATCGGCTCCACTCCCACCGCTTTCAGGTGGTCGGCGTCGCCGATGCCCGACAGCTGGAGGAGATGGGGCGAGTTGAAGGCGCCACCGCAGAGGATCACCTCTCCTGCCGCCACCGACTCGGCGCGCCCGCCGATGGTGTAGTCGACCCCGACCGCCCTGAGGCCCTGCATCCGGATCCTGGTGACGAACGCCCGGGTCCTCACCGTCAGGTTCGGACGGTGCAGCACCGGATGCAGGTACGCCCGCGCCGCGCTGAGTCGCCGGCCCCGGTGCACGTTGCGATCGAAGGGAGCGAATCCCTCCTGGCGGTATCCGTTGACGTCGTCGGTCAGCCGGTAGCCGGCTTGCTGGACCGCCTCGAAGAAGGCCTGGAACAGCGGGTTGGCGGCAGGGCCCCGCTCGAGGACCAGGGGGCCTTCGGTCCCGCGGAAGTCGTCGCCTCCCGCCAGGCATTTCTCCATCTTCTTGAAGTACGGGAGGCAGTGGGCGTAGTCCCAGGTCTCCATGCCGGGCTCGGCGGCCCACTTCTCGTAGTCCATCGGGTTGCCCCGCTGGAAGATCATCCCGTTGATCGACGAGGAACCGCCGAGGACCTTGCCCCGGGCGTGGTAGATGCGCCGGCCGTGCATGTGCGGCTCGGGGTCGGACTCGTAGCGCCAGTCGTAGAAGCGGGAGCCGATCGGGAACGAGAGGGCGGCGGGCATGTGGATGAACACGTCCCAGCGCCAGTCCATGCGGCCGGCTTCGAGCACCAGGACACGATTCGATGGGTCGGCCGACAGGCGGTTCGCCAGCGCCGATCCCGCCGATCCGCCGCCGACGATCACGTAGTCGAAGATCTCCATCAGTAGGGCGCCTCCACGTCGCCGGTCTCCACGTACACCGCCTTGATCTGCGTGTAGTGCTCGACGGCGGCGAGGGAGTTCTCCCGCCCGATCCCCGATTGCTTGTAGCCGCCGAACGGCATCTCGATCGGCGTGATGTTGTAGGTGTTGATCCAGATGGTCCCGGCCTGGAGGCGGGCCGCCACCCGGTGCGCCCGGGAGATGTCCCGGGTGAAGATCCCGGCGGCGAGGCCGTACACCGTGTCGTTGGCGCGCTCCACCACCTCGTCTTCGGTGCGGAACGACAACACGGCCATCACCGGCCCGAAGATCTCCTCCTCGACGATCGCCATGCCGTCGCGGCAGTCGGCGAAGACGGTGGGCTCCACGAAGAACCCGTCGGCCAGCGCCGGGTCGGCGGGCCGTCCCCCGCCGATGACGAGCCGGGCACCCGCTCGCTTTCCCTGTTCGATGTAGGCGAGCACCTTCTCCATGTGCTCCCGGGAGATGAGAGCGCCGACGTCGGTGGTGGGATCCAAGGGGTCGCCGATCGTCATCTTCTCGACCCGGGCGACGAGCTTCTCCAGGAAGGCGTCGTGGACCGACTCGTGGACATAGACCCGGGTGCCGTTCGAGCAGATCTCCCCCTGGGTGTAGAAGTTCCCGAGGAGCGCCCCCGACACGGCGTTGTCCAGGTCGGCGTCTTCGAAGACGATGAGCGGCGACTTCCCGCCCAGCTCGAGCGTGACCGCCTTGAGCGTGGAGGCGGCGTCCGCCATGACCGCCTTGCCCGTGGAGACCTCGCCCGTCAGCGACACCTTGGCCACGTCGGGGTGGGCGACCAAGGCCCGACCCACTCGGGCATCGCCCTGGACCACGTTGAATACTCCGGGCGGCACCCCCGCCTCGATGTAGATCCTCGCCAGCTCCACGGCGGTGAGAGGCGTCAGCTCGGCGGGCTTGTAGACCATGGCGTTGCCGCAGGCCAGCGCCGGGGCCGACTTCCAGCAGGCGATCTGGATCGGGTAGTTCCATGCCCCGATGCCGGCGCATACTCCGAGCGGCTCGCGGCGCGTGTAGGCGAAGTTGCGCCCCAGGTCGTAGTGGTGGCCGTGGAGGGTCGGAGCCACCCCGGCGAAGTACTCGATGCAGTCGGCGCCGCTGGCGACGTCGACCTCGAGGGCCTCGGCGATGGCCTTTCCGGTGTCCATCACCTCGAGGCGGGCCAACTCGTCGTTGCGCTCCCGCAGGATCCGGGCAGCCCGGTTCATGATCCGGGCGCGCTCGGCTCCGGTCATCGCCGACCAGACCTCGAATCCGCGCCGCGCCGATTCGACTGCCCGGTCGACGTCCTCTTCCGATGCCTGGTCGACCACGGCGATGACCTCCCCTCGCGCCGGGTCGAGCGACTCGAAGGTCTCACCGGAGGTGGCGGGGACCTCCCGGCCCTCGATGAAGAGATGTACTTCCCTCACGTTGGTCTCCCGTCTGCTCATGCCGACGGAGGCTGGAGTCTTTCGCCCGCCGCCTGGGTGAGCCGGTCGAGGATGATCGCCATGGTCACCACGGCGATCGCCACCTCGAATCCGAGCCCGGTGTTGGTGCGGGTGACGGCCCGGACCGCCTCGAACCCGAGCCCCTGGCTGCCGGCGAGGCCGGCGATGATGACCATCGCCAGCACCATCATGATCACCTGGTTGACCCCGGCCATGATCGTGGGAGCGGCGAGCGGGAGCCTCACCCCGAACAACGTCTGCCGATCCGTCGCCCCGAAGGCCCTCGACGCCTCCAGCGCCTCGGCCGGTACCTGGCGGACACCGAGGGCGGTGAGGCGGATGCCGGGGACGACCGCGTACAGGACCGAGGCGATGATCCCCGGGACGGCGCTGAGCGTGAACAGCATCACGACGGGGATGAGGTAGACGAACGACGGGACCGTCTGCAGGGCGTCGAGGATCGGGGCCAGTGCGGCCTCCACCCGTGGCTTCCTTCCCGCCCAGATCCCCACGGGGACGGCGATGAGCACCGACAGCACCACCGCGGCCACCACGTGGGTGAGCGTCACGATCGACAGCTCCCACATCCCGATCAGCCCCACCACCGTGAGCAGGGCGGCGGCGACCGCGGCCAGCTTCCACCCTCGCATCCGCCAGCAGACCCAGGCGGTGGCGAAGATGAGCACCGGCCAGGCGATCACCTCGGTCAACAGGTCGCGGGCGGGGACGAGGATCTCGGCGACCATGAAGTCGTTGAACGGCCGGGTGATGAACGACAGGTTGTCCCGCGCCCAGATCACTGCCCGATCGATGGGAGCGAGGATCGACACGTCCGACACCGGGGGGAACTCCGACCAGCCCAGGGCGNTTCCGAGGAAGAGCGCCCCCACGACGGCCGCCGCGCCGATCGCGGTCGCCCGCCAGGAGACGTGATGGGTGCGATCGGTGTCGGCGAAGCTGGCACCGATGCGATCGAGCACCATCGCCACCGCCACGATCGCCAGCCCGGCGGCCGTCCCTCTTCCCGGGCTCCGCTGTTGGAGGGCGTCCATCACCTCCTGGCCGAGGCCACCGGCGCCGAGGAGGGTGGCGAGAACGACGATCCCCAGCGCCATCATGATCGTCTGGTTGATGCCGGTCATGATGCTGGGCATGGCGAGAGGGATCTGCACCTTGAAGAGGGTCTGGGCCCGGGAAGATCCGAACACGGTGGCCGCCTCCACCGCCTGTCGGTCCACCTGGCGGATGCCGAGGGCGGTGAGACGGATGATCGGCGGCAGGGCGTAGATGACCGTGGCGATCGTGGCCGGGACCCGTCCTATCCCCAGGAACAGGATCATCGGGATGAAATAGATCGGGGCGGGGACCGTCTGCATGGCGTCGAGGACAGGACGCATGACGGACTCGAGCCGCCGCGAGAACGCGGCGGCCACCCCGAGCGGGATCCCGATGACCAGGCAGATGAAGACGGCGATGGCCATCAACGCGAGCGTCTGCATGGTCTCGTCCCAAAGGCCCACGATCCCCGGGTACACCGAGGCCAGAGCCGCCACGGCCGCCGGCCACCAGCGGCGGGTCCGGGCGATCAGGAGGAAGGTGGCTCCCGGGACCACGTACCAGGGCAGCCACTGCAGGAAGCCCTCGACAGAAGTCAGCGCCCAGTCGATACTGCGGCTGAGGGGGGTGAAGAAGGACGTGAACAGGGGGTGGGTGCGCCGGTTCGACCTCGCCCAAGCCTGGAAGGCGTTGATGGGATCGGAGATCACCGTGTCCCACGCCCTCGGGAACGGTTCGCCGTGGTAGGAGACCTGGAGGACCGCGACCCCGACGACCAACAGCACCCATGGGGCGTAGCGCCGCACTCGATCCGCCCCCGCCANCATCTCGAGGGGGGCGGTCGACGCAGTCATGTCGCCAGCATCTGGATCACCGCCTCCCGGTCGACGCAGCCGATGACTCGGCCTTCGTCGTCGACGACGTCGATCGGAGAGGGATCGTCGAGGAGGGCGGGGAGGATCTTTTCGATAGTGTCGGTGGCCGCCACCTTGCGCCCGTTGGCCGTCTCCGACTTCGGGCCGGTCGCCACCGTGCCAGCGGTCACCACCTTCTGTTTGGGGACGTCCTTGGTGAACTCGCGGACGTAGTCGGTGGCCGGATCGGCGATCAACTCGGCGGGTGTGCCGATCTGGTCGAACGAACCGTCCTTCATGATGGCGATCCGGTCGCCGAGCTTTATCGCCTCGGCGAAGTCGTGGGTGATGAAGACGATCGTCCGCTGGAGCCGGTGCTGGAGGCCGATCAGCTCGTCCTGCATCTCCCTGCGGATGAGCGGATCGAGCGCCGAGAACGGCTCGTCGAAGAACAGCACCTCGGGGTCGACCGCCAGTGCCCTCGCCAGTCCCACCCGCTGCTGCATGCCACCGGACAGTTGCTGGGGGAAGTGGTTGCCCCAGCCCTCCAGGCCGACCACGGCGAGGATCTCCTCGGCGCGCTCCCGCCGCTCCGCCTTCGGCACGCCCTGCACCTCGAGGCCGTAGGCGACGTTGTCGATGACCCGCCGGTGGGGGAACAGGCCGAAGTGCTGGAACACCATCGACAGCTTCTGGCGTCGAACCCGCCGCAGGGTCGCCTCGTCCATCGCGGTGAGGTCTTCGCCGTCGAGGAGGATCCTGCCCCGGGTCGGGTCGGTGAGGCGGGAAACGCAGCGCACGAGGGTCGACTTGCCGCTTCCCGACAGGCCCATGACGACGAACGTCTCGCCGCGGTTGACGGTGAAGCTGACGTTGCGCACCGCCACCGTCGCCCCCGTTCGCTCGAGGATCTCGGCCCGGCCCGCGCCGGCCTCGGCCATCGCGATCGCCTTGTCGACGTCCCGCCCGCCGAAGACCTTCCAGCAGTCGGCGACCTCGATACAAACCTCAGACACGAGCCAACCCGGGATAGACGCCCCCGGTAATGTAGCCCGCTGGGGGTACGCCGAGCCGGACAGAGAAGGGAAAAGCGGATGGGTACCGACCGAACGCATGGGCGCCTCATAGCGCTGTTGGCCGTGGTCGCCCTGGTCGTGACCGCCTGTGGTGGAGGCGGTGACGGCAGCGCCGCGACTGGAGGAGGCGACGACACGGGCGCCGGAACCGGCGGGGGTGGTGGCGACGAGCCGACCATCTCGCTGGCCGTCAACCCCTGGACGGCCTCCGCGCTGAACGTCGAGATCGCCAAGATCGTCATCGAGGAGAACCTCGGCAACCCGGTGGAGATCGTCGCCATCGACGAGAACACGATGTTCACCGGAATGGCCGACGGGACACTCGACGCCGCTCTCGAGATATGGCCGTCGGGTGTCACCGCCGACGAGCGGGCGTTCTTCGACGACGGCTCCGTGGTCGACATCGGCGAGCTGGGCGCCATCGGAAAGATCGGATGGTTCGTCCCCAGGTACGTGATCGACGAGAACCCCGAGTTGGCGACGTGGGAGGGCTACCGAGATCCCGAGGTGGCCCAGATGTTCGCCACCGCCGAGACGGGCGACAAGGGCCGGTTCCTGGGGACCGACCCGTCGTACTCCCAGTACGACGAGGCGATCATCGAGAACCTCGGCTTGCCGTTCCAGGTGGTGTTCTCGGGCTCGGAGCCGGCGACGGTGGCCGAGCTGGCCGCCCGCCACGCCGCCCAGGAGCCGATCCTCATGTATTGGTGGACGCCGACCGCGGCCGTCGCCGAGTACGACCTCGTCAACGTGACGCTGCCGCCTTATTCGGACGAGTGCTACGAGGTCCCCGAGGAGATCGACTGCGACTACCCCGAAGACGTGCTGTTCAAGGCGGCTTCGGCGCTGCTGGAGGAGAAGGACCCCGAGGTGTGGCAGTTCCTCCAGAACTTCACCATCACCACTGACGACCAGCTGTCGATGCTGCCCGCCGTCGAGACGGAACAGCGGGAGCCGGCCGAGGTCGCCCGGGAGTGGGTGGACGCCAACCAGGACGTCTGGAGCGCCTGGCTGCCGTGACGGANCCGCCGGGTGGGCCGTCCCGCCTCGGGGCCGGCCCACCCACCCCGCTCCGCTCCAGGCCGGCCCCGATCAGCAGCTAATTAGCGCTAAGTCTCTGCCGAGTCTCTGCCGGGNTGCTAGACCGACACGGTGACGGCGGGATGACGTCCCGCCTCGATCGCATCGGCCACCGAGCGCAGGTCGGCCCA
>JGI25327J35509_1001222_pt1 | contig 20427 bp, 16 predicted proteins | sample HigsolmetaAR202D_FD_35509 | JGI IMG/M metagenome (IMG submission 35509)
GAGCCGGCGCCCGCCGCGGTCGCCGCGGCCTCCACTGACGGCACCACGGGTACGGCGGGCACGGCGGCCGCCGGGAACGAGGAGCGGGCATGAGCAAGGAGTTCTCCAGGATCAAGGAGGCGCTGGCCGGCTGGTCGGAGATCCGGCAGCTGCTGCGCGGCGGCGAACAGGGCCGGCTCGTCCCGGTCGTGATCCCCAAGGACCGGCGCGGCTTCGCCTGGGTGGCGCCGCTGCTGTTCGCCGCCTACCTCGCGGGCACCGCGGTGCTCGCCGACGGCGTGATCGCCGCGGCGTCCGCCGCCGGCGCGGTCGTGCTGCTGCTCGCCACCGGCGTGTGGCTGTGGCGGAGCGCGATCATCGAGATCGAGGAGGGCACCACCGGGATCCGCAGCCGGTGGGGCGCGATCACCGGCACCCTCTCCCCCGGCCGCCACTACCTGTGGCTGCCCTGGGACCGGGTGGACGCGGTCGTCGACACCTCCACCGAGATCCCGTACACCGCGCCGGTCACCTCCTGCCCGACCGCCGAGGACGTGCCGCTGAAGGCGATCGAGTTCTTTCTCAAGTTCCGCATCGTCGACCCGGTGGCGTTCGTGCGGACGATCGGCGCGAGCAACTTCGACATGGTGCTGTCGAGCGCGGTGCAGGACGCGATCCGGCAGCGCGCCCGCCAGGTCACCACCGAGCGCGCCCACGACCTGCGCGGCTCCGACGTCGGCGACATGCAGGAGGCGCTCAACCGGAGGCTCGGCCGGTACGGCGTGCGCGTCACCGGCGCGAACATCCCCGACGTGCAGCTCCCCGACCAGTACCAGCAGCACCTCGCCACCCGGGAGAAGGTGGCCAAGGAGATGGCGGCGTACGAGCGGGAGTGGGAGCTCACCCGCCGGCGGCGCATCGACACGCTGCTGATGGAGATCGAGCGGGCGAAGAAGACCCGCGACGCGCGCATCGTCGAGGTGAAGGCCGCGCACAACACCGCGCGCAAGGACGTGGCGCGCATGCTCGAGGAGCAGGAGACCGAGGCGCAGCGGGTGCGCTGGGAGATCGAGGCGCGCGGCCGGGCACAGCTCACCGCCGCCGAGAACGAGGCGAAGGCGCTGCGCCGCCTCGCCGAGGCCTACCGGGACAACCGCGCGGTGCTCCAGTACGAGCTCGCCCGGCGGCGGCTCGACGTGGGCGCCAGGCTCGCCGAGGCCGCGCCGCAGCCGGTGGTGGTGCGCACCTCGGGCGGCGACACCTCGGCCCTGTCCACCCTGCTGCTCGCCCAGTACCTGCCCCGGCTCACCGAGGCCGGCCGTACCGCGCGGGCGCAGGTGAACGGGGAGCAGGCGCCCGCCTCGGGCTGACCGGGATGATCCGTCCGGCACGACCAGGACCGCCCCGCGGCCTCGTACGCCGCGGGGCGCGGCGTGCCGGGCTCAGCGGCCCGCCGCCCGCGCCCGCAGCTCGTCCCAGACCTCGTCGACGCGGGCCTGCAGCTCCTCGAGCGTGCCCTCGTTGACGATCACGATGTCGGCCACCCGCAGCCGGTCCTCGCGGGTGGCCTGGGCGGCGATGCGGGCCTTGGCATCGGCCTCGGACATGCCGCGCAGCCGGGTGAGCCGGTCGACGCGGATCTCGTCGGCCGCGTCCACCACGACCACCACCTCGTACTGCCCGGCGAGGTCGTTCTCCACGAGCAGCGGCACGTCGTAGACGACGATGGCGTCGTCCGGGGCGGCGTCCTGCAGCTCGGCGGCGCGGGCGGCGACGAGCGGGTGCACGATCGCGTTGAGCGCGGCGAGGCGCTCGGGGTCGGCGAACACGATCGAGCCGAGCCGTGGCCGGTCGAGCGAGCCGTCCTCGCGCAGCACCTCGGGGCCGAACTCCTCGACCACACGGGCGAGGCCGGGGGTGCCCGGCTCGACCACCTCGCGGGCGATCCGGTCGGCGTCGATCACGATCGCGCCGTGCGCGGCGAGGCGCTTGGAGACCTCGCTCTTGCCCGAGCCGATGCCGCCGGTGAGCCCGACCTTCAGCGCCGCCATCGGCACCTCCACTCTCCTTGGGGCGCTCCGTCCAGGGGCGGTACGCCGCCGGTACGGCACCGCCGGCCGCCGGCGGCGGGCCGATGTGGCCGCACCGCTACCGGGGCGCGGGCGTGCGTTCCTTGCGCAGGTGCACGAGGGTGAGGTGGTCGTGCACGCGCTCCCGATGGGTCTCCCGGTAGCCGAGACGCCGGTACAGGCGCAGGTTGGCCTCCGACTGGTGGCCGGTGAACAGGGCGAACGCCCCGACCTCGGGCGGGGCCTCGGCCTCCAGCCGGGTGATCAGGGCGGTGCCGATGCCGCGGCGCTGCATGTCCGGGGCGACCACGAGGCGGCCCACCAGCAGGGTGCGGTCCTGCGTCCGGCCGCGCACCGCGCCGACGATGCGGGTGCCGGCGAGCGCCTTGAGCACGAGCGCGGACTCGATCGCCGCGCGGAGCTGCGCCTCCGACTCCACCAGCGGGGCGATGAACGCGTCGCCGTAGAGCTGCGCCTCGGTGACGTAGGCGGCCCGCTGCACGGTGAGGATCTCACCCGCGTCGGCGGGTTCCGCCCGGGTGATCTGGATCACGCCGCCACTGTACCGGGCGTGATCAACGGGCGGGAAGCCGGGTCCGGACGGCCGGGCCTGCCCCGCCCCATCCACCGGTCACGGGCCGAGCGTCGCGGGCTCGGCCCGTGACCGGGAGGGACGTCAGCTCTGGCCGCCGGAGAGCTTCTCGCGCAGCGCGGCGAGCGCCTCGTCGGAGGCGAGGGCACCACCCTGCGACTCGCCGGAGTAGGCCTGGGCCTCGGCCTCGGCGGCCTGGCGGCGGGCCTCCTCGATCTGCCGCTTGTGGGCCTCGTACCGGGCCTGGGCCTCGGCGTACTGCCGCTCCCACTCCTCACGCTGCTTCTCGTAGCCCGGGAGCCACTCGCCGGTCTCGGGGTCGAAGCCCTCGGGGTACTTGTAGTTGCCGTGCTCGTCGTACTCGGCCGCCATGCCGTACAGCGTGGGGTCGAACTCGATCTCCGAGCCGACGGCGCCCTCGTTCGCCTGCTTCAGCGAGAGCGAGATGCGGCGGCGCTCCAGGTCGATGTCGATGATCTTGACGAAGATCTCGTCGCCGACCTGCACGACCTGCTCGGGAATCTCCACGTGGCGCTCGGCCAGCTCGGAGATGTGGACGAGGCCCTCGATGCCCTCCTCGACGCGGACGAACGCGCCGAACGGCACCAGCTTGGTGACCCGGCCGGGCACGACCTGCCCGATCTGGTGGGTCCGGGCGAACTGCTGCCACGGGTCCTCCTGGGTCGCCTTGAGCGAGAGCGAAACGCGCTCGCGCTCCATGTCGACGTCGAGGACCTCGACCGTGACCTCCTGGCCGACCTCGACGACCTCGGAGGGGTGGTCGATGTGCTTCCAGGACAGCTCGGACACGTGCACCAGACCGTCCACGCCGCCCAGGTCGACGAACGCGCCGAAGTTGACGATCGACGAGACGACGCCCTTGCGGACCTGGCCCTTCTGCAGCGTGTTGAGGAAGGTCTGCCGGACCTCCGACTGGGTCTGCTCCAGCCAGGCGCGGCGGGACAGAACCACGTTGTTGCGGTTCTTGTCCAGCTCGATGATCTTCGCCTCGAGCTCACGGCCGACGTACGGCTGCAGGTCGCGGACCCGGCGCATCTCGACCAGCGACGCCGGCAGGAAGCCCCGCAGGCCGATGTCGAGGATGAGGCCGCCCTTGACGACCTCGATCACGGTGCCGGTGACGATGCCGTCCTCTTCCTTGATCTTCTCGATCGTGCCCCAGGCGCGCTCGTACTGGGCGCGCTTCTTGGACAGGATCAGACGGCCTTCCTTGTCCTCCTTCTGGAGAACGAGGGCCTCGATATGATCGCCGACCTCAACGACCTCGGCCGGGTCGACATCGTGCTTGATCGAGAGTTCACGCGAGGGGATGACGCCCTCGGTCTTGTAGCCGATGTCGAGCAAGACCTCGTCTCGATCGACCTTGACGACCGTGCCCTCGACGATGTCGCCGTCGTTGAAGTACTTGATGGTCTCGTCGATCGCGGCGAGGAAGGCCTCCTCGGAACCGATGTCGTTGACCGCTACCTGCGGGGTGTTCGAGGTGGCCTCGGTGCTGCTCGTCATGTGTGGAAGTGCTCCGAACGCGGACAGGATGTCGATGGTGGACGAATGCGCGGCGGACCCTTTTTCAGCCGAGGAAAGGGATCTTCTTGACCCTGATCTATCGACGACCGAGCGCGAACCCGCTCCGTCCGAGGCACGCGCGAGCCCACAGCGCAGCGATCAGCATATGAGACGATCCCGCGCCGGGTCAATTCGAGCTACGGCCGAGAGCCCACCACCGCTCTAGTAGGCCAGAATCCTCTTGGTCCGCTTTTGAGCGATATTACCCTGTAGCTTCTTCGGTATCGAGACGTGATCAGGGTCGCCGTCGGACGTGTACCGCTTCGAGGGGTGCCTGTCGAGCCACTCCAGCCAGTACGCCGAGCACCATCTGCGACACTCGCCCCCCTTGCCGTTGGCCTGGATCCGCGGGATCTGCTGCGGCCGGAAGTCCTTGGAGTGCGGGGACGGGGCCGGTTCGGCACCCGCCAAGAACACACCGGAGAAATCATAGCGCGTGCCATCCCACGAGCCACGGTGCGCTGCGCGCCGGTTCTTCCGGCCCGGCAGGTTCCCGTACGGCAGCGCGAACGTGGCGGACGGCGGCGCGCCGAGCCGCCGCAGCAGCCGCTCCTGCCGCACGATCTCCTTGGCGATTCCGCGGCGGGACAGCCGGCGCAGGTCCGCGTGACCGTAGGTGTGGTTCGCCACCTCGAAGCCGTTGCGCACCAGCCAGCCCACCGCGTTCGCCTGGGCCTCCGGATCCGTGATGCCGAACGGGTCACGGTTCACCCAGAACGTCGCCACCGGCCGGAAGCCGGGGTGGCGGCGGGCCACGTCGAGCAGCACGCCGACGGCGGTGTCCGGGTGCGGCCGCCCGGAGGCGTCGAGCGCGAAGTGGCCGGGCGTGCCGTCGTCGAAGGTGAGCACGACCGGGTGCGTCCCGGCCGGGATGTCGATCCGGCCGCTGACGTACTCGGCCGCGGTGACCGGCACGTAGCCCGCCCGGGCGAGCCGCTCCAGCTCCCTGCGCAGCTGCTTCGGCGTGCGGTCGAGCGACGACCTGCGCTTCTTGACGATCCGGTGGTACATGAGCACCGGAACCAGGCCGAGCTCGTTCGCCTTCACCTTGCGCGCCGACTCCACGGTGGCGGTGAACCGCTTCCGCTGCGGCGCGTCCGCCGGCCCCGCGGCCGCGCCGCCGCCGCCGGGCACGTCCGCGGGCCGCGCCCGCCCCCGGTCCCGGGCCGGGGCCTCGGTACGGGGCTCGTCACCGCCGCCGGGCAGGAACACGAGCGCCGCGATGATCATCACGAGCACGTTGGCGATCGCGACGCCGCGCGACGGACTCGCGGAACTCCGCACCCCGCTCCTTCAGGTTGACCGTGCGATGACCAACCATAGACCGGATCTTCGCCGAAGGGGGCTGAACGAAAAACCTTGCNAAAACGGCCATAAACCCGGTGAGAGCGGGATTTTCGCGGCGCGGTGGGTCAGTGCCCGGCGTCCTCCCAGGTACGGCCGACGCCGATCGAGACCTCCAGCGGCACCCGCAGCTTGTAGGCGCCGCCCATGCGGGCGATCACGATCTCGCGCAGCCGGTCGAGCTCGCCGGGGGCGACCTCGAACACCAGCTCGTCGTGGACCTGGAGCAGCATGCGCGAGCGCATGCCCTCCTCCCGCAGCGCCTCGGTCACGTGCAGCATGGCGATCTTGATGATGTCGGCCGCGGACCCCTGGATGGGCGCGTTGAGCGCCATGCGCTCGGCCATCTCCCGGCGCTGCCGGTTGTCGCTGGTGAGGTCGGGCAGGTAGCGGCGGCGGCCGAGGATCGTCTCGGTGTACCCGTCCTTGCGGGCCTGGGCGACCACCGCCTCCAGGTAGTCGCGCACGCCGCCGAACTCCTCGAAGTACTCCTCCTTCAGCGCGCGGGCCTCGGCCACCGGGATGTTGAGCTGCCCGGCGAGCCCGAAGTCCGACAGGCCGTAGGCGAGGCCGTAGTTCATCGCCTTGATCCGCGCCCGCAGCTCGCCGTCCACCTGCTCGGGCGGCAGGTCGAACACCCGGGCGGCGGTGGCCGCGTGGAAGTCGTGCCCGGACTCGAACGCGGCGATCAGCGACTCGTCGCCGGACAGGTGCGCCATGATGCGCAGCTCGATCTGGCTGTAGTCCGCGGTGAGCAGGGTCTCGTACCCCTCGCCCACGGTGAAGCCCTGCCGGATGCGGCGGCCCTCCGCGGTGCGGATCGGGATGTTCTGCAGGTTGGGCTTCTCCGAGCTGAGCCGGCCGGTCGCGGCCCGGGTCTGGTTGAAGGTGGTGTGGATGCGGCCGTCGTCGCCGATCTCCTTGATCAGGCCCTCGACCGTGGTGCGCAGCTTNGTCTGGTCCCGGTGGCGCAGCAGGATCACCGGGAGCTCGTGGTCGGTCTGCGNGGCGAGCCAGGCGAGCGCGTCCGCGTCCGTGGTGTAGCCGGTCTTGATCTTCTTGGTCTTCGGCAGGCCGAGCNTGNCGAAGAGGATCTCCTGGAGCTGCTTGGTGGAGCCGAGGTTGAACTGCTCGCCCACCACCCGGTGGGCCTCCTCGACCGCCTGCTTCACCGCGGCGGCGAACTCGGCCTCGAGCTTGACCAGGTGGTCCCGGTCCGCGGCGATGCCGGTGCGCTCCATCTCCGCGAGCACCCGCTGCAGCGGCAGCTCCACCTCGCGCAGCAGCCGGATGCCGCCGCGCGGCTCCAGGTACGCCTCGAGGGCGTCGGCGAGCTCGCGTACCGCCCGCGCGCGCAGCGCGAGGTTCTCGGCCACGTCCTCGGCGGGGTCGTCGAACAGCGCGGCCTGGCCGTTGGTCTCGGCGGTGGCGCGCAGCTCGCGGTGCAGGTACCGGAGCACGAGGTCCTCGAGCGGGAACGACGCCTGGCCGGGCAGCGCCAGGTAGGCGGCGAGCGCGGTGTCGCAGGTGAGGCCGCGCAGGTCGAGCCCGTGCGCCCACAGCGCGAGCAGCGGGCCCTTGGCGTCGTGCACCGCCTTGGGCCGGTTCTCGTCGGCCAGCCAGTCGTGCAGCGCCCGCTGGTCGGCCGGGGTGAGCGTGGTCATGTCGAGGTAGGCGGCGGCGTCGCCGGGGGCGGCGATCGCGAGCGCGTCGATGCGCCCGGTGCCGCTGCCCCACGACCCCTGTACGGCGAGGCCGGCCCGGCCCTCGGGCAGCCTCGCCAGCCAGTCCGCCACCTCGTCGGGCCCGAGCACGGTCAGCTCGACCTCGAACCCCCCGTCGGCCGCGGGCTCGGCGTCCGGGGTGCCCAGCACCTTGAACAGCCGGTCGCGCAGCTCGCCGCGGAACTGCAGCGTGTCGAGCAGGCTGTGCACGCCCTCCCGGTCGAACGGGCCGCGCCTGAGGTCCTCGATCTCCACGTCGAGCGGCACGTCCCGGCGCAGCTCGGTGAGCTGCCGGTTCCGGATCACCTGGCCGAGGTGCTCGCGCAGCCGCTCGCCGGCCTTGCCCTTGACCTCGTCGACGCGCCTGACCAGCTCGTCGAGCGAGCCGAACTCCCGGATCCACTTGGCCGCGGTCTTCTCCCCCACCCCCGGGATGCTCGGCAGGTTGTCGCTGGGGTCGCCCCGCAGCGCGGCGAAGTCGGGGTACTGCGCCGGGGTCAGGCCGTACTTCGCCTCGACCTCCTCGGGGGTGAAGCGGGTCATGTCGCTGATGCCGCGCCGGGTCATCAGCACGGTCACCTTGTCGCTGACCAGCTGCAGGTTGTCCCGGTCGCCGCTGACGATCAACACGTCCATGCCCTGCGCGGCGGCGCGGGTGGCCAGCGTCGCGATCAGGTCGTCGGCCTCGTACCCGGCGACCGACAGGCGGGGGATGCGCAGCGCGTCGAGCATCTCGAAGATGAGGCTCATCTGGCCGCGGAAGTCCTCGGGGGTCTCCTGCCGGTTCGCCTTGTACGCCTCGTAGGACTCGTGCCGGAAGGTCGGCTCGGACCGGTCGAAGCACACCGCGACATTGCTCGGCCGCTCGTCGCGCAGCAGGTTCACCAGCATGGAGGTGAACCCGTACACCGCCTCGGTGTGCTGACCGTCGGTGGTGACGAGGTTCGCGTCCTTCAGCGCGTAGAACGCGCGGTAGGCCAGGGAGTGCCCGTCGAGCAGCATGAGGCAGTCGCGGGCGGGAGTCGCTTCGGTCTTGGGCACATGTGCAGCCTAGTCCGCCGGGCCGACAGAAACGCCGAGGTCGGCGCAGCGAGACCCCTGGGCGGGTACGGCGCCGCCGTCACGGCGGTCCCTGCGCCCCCGCTTTCCCCACCGATATGCGGTGATCCGTATTTGTCACTGATATTGCATACGGATCACGGTGATCGGCCGCGCCGGTGAGCCCGCACCCGAGGCGATCGGCGGGTGGATCAATTCGATGCGGCGCGGCCGCCGGTGATTCCCTGCGTGCGCGCCTCACGCGCCCGCACCGCCGTACCCTCCGCGCACGGCGCGGCGACCGCTCCGGGCGTACGGCCACGCGACGGAACACCGGCCGCCGCTCGACCCGGAGAGCGTGTCCGACACACTGTCACATACATCATCAAACATCGCAATAGACGCCGCATTCTCCGCGGCGAACGACGACCCGATCATCCCTCGCCGGCCGCCNTGCCGCGCCACCGCCGGCGGCCGCGGCCCGAGGCTCAGCCCCCGATCACGCCGTGGGTCGCGCGCCGCGGCGCGGCCGGCTCCGGCCGCCCCGGGATCCCGCCGCCCGCCGTCCGCACGGCCGGGCCGCCGTTCATGACACTCTGTCGCGTTCCATGCCCGAACATGTAGCGCGGACCCCTCTGACCTGGATATTTTTTTGCTCACGCCCGAGAAACACCCTGGTCACCGATCGGTGACGACTGGTTCGAAATCGGGCGACGCGGCATTATGCTCCGCGACGTCATCGCATACTCATGCGACGTGGCATGTTCCGGGGGCTCACCCCACCATGACCTATTGAGGGAGCACCATTGCGCAGAGCCGTGATCGCGTTCACGGCCTTCCTGGGTGGACTCATCTTCCTGCTCGCGTCCGGCACCCCTGCGGCGTGGGCCGAGGACGAGAGCCTGAGGGGCACACTCCAATACCAAGGCCGACCAATCGACGGCGTGAAAATCAGCGTGGCATCCGAGGATGGGCAACCCATCGGAGAGGCCACGACCGCAGCCGACGGCAAGTGGGAGATCCCGCTCCCCGGACCGGGGACGTACCAGGTCACCATCGACCAGTCGACGCTCCCTCCCGATCTTGAGCTGCGGTTCAAGGATCGGGCGACCCTGACGCTCTCGGTCTCCGAGGACCAGCAGCGCACCGCACTGTTCGCGCTGGTCCCCAAGGGAGATGCCGCTGATTCCGGGGGGCAGGCGGCCGCGGAACCCTCCGTCTGGCAACGGGCGGCCCAGCTCGCCTTCGAGGGACTCAACCTGGGGCTGATCATCGCGCTCGCCGCGATGGGCCTGTCGCTCATCTTCGGCACCACCGGCCTCACCAACTTCGCCCACGGCGAGCTGCTCACCCTCGGCGCGTTGATCGCGTACTTCTTCAACGTGACGGTCGGGCTCCACCTCATCCCCGCCGCGATCATCGCGGTGATCCTGGGCGGCGTGCTCGGCTACGCACAGGACCGGTTCTTCTGGGGCAGGCTGCGCAAGCGCGGCACCAGCCTCATCGCCATGATGATCATCTCGATCGGTCTGGCGCTGTTCCTCCGGAACCTGTTCCTCTTCCTGTTCGGCGGTGAGGGCGCGCCGTACGCCGACTACAACGCCCAGCAGGGCATCCAGATCGGGCCCATCTCGGCGACGCCGAAGAACCTGTGGGCCATGGCGATCGAGATCACGGTCCTGGTGATCGTGGCGCTCGCCCTGCTCAAAACCCGCACCGGCAAGGCGGCCCGGGCGGTGGCCGACAACCCGGCGCTCGCCGCCTCCTCCGGCATCAACGTGGACCGGGTGATCCGCATCATCTGGACGGTCGGCGGCGCCGTGGCCGCGCTCGCCGGGATCATGCTGGGGCTCTCCCAGAACCTCAACTACCAGATGGGCTTCCACATCCTGCTGCTCATCTTCGCCGGCGTCACGCTCGGCGGCCTGGGCACCGCGTTCGGCGCCCTGGTCGGCTCGCTCGTGGTGGGCCTGTTCATCCAGNTCTCCACGCTCTGGGTGCCCACCGAGCTGAAGACCGTCGGCGCCCTGCTGGTGCTCATCCTCGTCATGCTCTTCAGGCCGCAGGGCATCCTGGGCCGACGCGAGCGCATCGGCTGATCGGAGACGTCCGTGGACTGGAACACCATCCTCGTCACCACGGTGGAGGCCGCGGTCAACTGGGAGACCGTGGTCTACGCACTCGCCGCCATCGGGATCAACATCCAGTTCGGCTATGCCGGGCTGCTCAACTTCGGCCAGGCCGCCTTCCTCGGCGTCGCCGCGTACGGCATGGCGGTCACCGTCGCCACCTTCAACCTGCCGTTCTGGCTCGGCATCGTCATCGGCCTGGTGGCCACCGTGCTGCTCGCCCTCCTGCTGGGCATACCCACGCTGCGGCTGCGCGCGGACTACCTCGCCATCGCCACGATCGCGGCCGCCGAGATCATCCGGCTGATCTTCCGCTCGGTGACGTTCTCCGACATCTTCGGGGGCTCCGACGGCCGCCAGGGCTTCGCCGGCGAGTTCTTCGCGATGAACCCCTACCCCCGCGGTGAGTACGGCATCGGCCCGTTCGGGTTCAACGAGCGGGTGATGTGGGTGCTCACCGTCGGCTGGATCCTCGTCGCGCTCGCCCTCACCCTCGTCTATCTGCTGATGAAGAGCCCGTGGGGCCGCGTGCTCAAGGCGATCCGGGAGGACGAGGACGCGGTGCGGAGCCTCGGCAAGAACGTGTTCGCCTACAAGATGCAGGCCCTGATCCTCGGCGGCCTGATCGGCTGCTTCGGCGGGTTCATCTTCGCGCTCAGCCAGGCCTCGGTGCAGCCGGACCTGTTCGGCACCGAGCTCACCTTCTACGCCTACACGATCGTCATCCTCGGCGGCGCGGCCCGCGTGTTCAGCCCGGTCGTCGGCGCGATGATCTTCTGGGTCCTGCTGGTCTTCCTCGGCAACACGCTCAGCGAGATGGTGGGCGCCGGCATGATCCCGTTCATGAACGTGAACCAGGTCGGCCCGGTGCGGTTCATGCTGGTCGGCCTCGGTCTGATGCTGCTGCTCATCTTCCGGCCGCAGGGTATCTTCGGGGACAAGAGGGAGATCGCACTCAATGCACGCTGACCAGAAGGCGGGCGGCGAGGCCGCCGCGCTCACTCCCCGCAAGGCCGCGGCGCTGAAGGCGTTCGAAGGGCTGCCGCACGAGCCCGGTGTCCCCAAGCCCGACCCGATCCTCGTGGCCGACAAGGTGGTCCGCCGGTTCGGCGGTCTCACCGCGGTGAACGTCGACCACCTGGAGATCCAGCGCGGCTCGATCACCGCGCTGATCGGGCCCAACGGCGCCGGCAAGACCACGTTCTTCAACCAGCTCACCGGGTTCGACACCGCCGACTCGGGCACCTGGACGTTCAACGGCAAGCGGATGAACGGCCTGCCCGCCCACCGGGTGGCCCGGGCGGGCATGGTGCGCACCTTCCAGCTCACCAAGGCGCTGTCGAAGCTGACGGTGCTGGAGAACATGCGGCTCGGCGCCCAGGGTCAGCGCGGCGAGCGCTTCTTCCAGTCGCTCATCCCCGCGCTGTGGCGGCGCCAGGAGGAGGAGATCACCCGGCGCGCCGAGGAGCTGCTCGAGCGGTTCAAGCTCGCCGCCAAGCGCGACGACTTCGCCGGCTCGCTCTCCGGCGGTCAGCGCAAGCTGCTGGAGATGGCCCGGGCCCTCATGGTCGAGCCCGAGATGATCATGCTCGACGAGCCGATGGCCGGCGTGAACCCGGCGCTCACCCAGTCGCTGCTCGGCCACGTCAAGGACCTGCGCGAGCAGGGCATGACCGTGCTGTTCGTCGAGCACGACATGGACATGGTGCGCGACATCAGCGACTGGGTCGTCGTCATGGCGCANGGCGCGGTCATCGCCGAGGGCCCGCCGGAGACGATCATGTCGGACGAGCGCGTCATCGACGCCTACCTGGGCGCCCACCACGACGCCCCGCTCTCGGTCGAGGAGGAAGAGGAGCAGCTCCACGAGGCCGAGGCCGAGCTGGAGGCCGAGGCGGGCGTCACCCACGAGGACGGCCCGGCGGCGAGCCCGGACCGGGCCGAGGAGAACGTGAAGGAGCGGGCCGAGTGAGCGAGGAGTCCACCATGACGCCTGAACCCGAGGCGCGGAACGCCGGCGCGGCCGCCACGGCGAAGTCCTCGGCCGCCGTCACCGACCGCTCCGAGCACCTGGCGGGGGCCGAGAACGCCCTGCTGCGCTGCGACGAGCTGTACGCGGGCTACCTGCCCGGCGTGAACATCCTCAACGGCGCCGACCTGTACGTGAAGCCGGGCGAGCTGATCGGCATCATCGGCCCCAACGGCGCCGGCAAGTCGACCCTGCTGAAGACGATCTTCGGGCTCGTCCCCGTCCGCAGCGGCACGGTCCGGCTCAAGGGCGAGGACATCACCAACCTCAAGGCGCACGACCTGGTGGCCCGGGGCGTGGGCTACGTCCCGCAGACGAACAACGTCTTCCCCAGCCTCACCATCGAGGAGAACCTGGAGATGGGCGCCTTCCAGGTGCCCAAGAAGTTCAAGGAGCGCTTCGAGTTCGTCTGCGAGATCTTCCCGGCGCTCGCCGAGCGGCGCAAGCAGCGGGCCGGCTCGCTCTCGGGCGGTGAGCGGCAGATGGTCGCCATGGCCCGGGCGCTGATGACCGAGCCGTCGGTGCTGCTGCTCGACGAGCCGTCGGCGGGCCTCTCGCCCAAGCTCCAGGACCTGGTGTTCATCCAGGCCCAGAAGATCAACCGCGCGGGCGTCACCGTGATCATGGTGGAGCAGAACGCCCGCCGCTGCCTGCAGATCTGTCACCGGGGCTACGTGCTCGACCAGGGCCGCAACGCCTACATGGCGAGCGGCCGCGAGCTGATCAACGACCCCAAGGTGATCGAGCTCTACCTCGGCACCCTCGCCAGGGTCTGAACCCGCACCACATCGCGCCAACGCCCCGCCCTCGCGGCGGGGCGTTGCCGTGTCTCCGGCCCCGCCGAGCCGACGCCCCCCTGCCCGCTGTGCGGTGCGTCCGCGCCGATACGGCAAACGCAGGTCATGCCCCGTCTAAGGCACTCACGCGGGCGCTGGGACAACGTGGCATGGCCGAGACGGGGAACACCGGACATACGCGACATACGCGCCAGAGAGCCACGCGGCGGCTTATTCATGCCAATCCAGTCGAACACCGGCGTACCGGGCGGTCCGCGCCGCCACCCCGCGTACCGAGCCCGCCGTACCGGTGCCCCCTCACCGGGTACGGCGGTGCCTCATCCTGCCCGAGGGTAGGCACGGGAGCTGTGACACACGCGGAGGGAAAGCGGGTCCGGTGCGACAAGGCGGGCGGATGTGCCCGCCGACGGCCGACGTACGCGCGCCTCTCCCTGCCCTGGCACCCTCTTCCCCGCCCATGTCACCGGTCTCATGCCCCTCGCGGTGTCCCCACGGCGTCCCGGCCGTCCCACCGCCATGCCTCACTCTCGGCCGCATCCGGGGCGGCCTGGCCTCCGCCGCCCACGAGGACTCCCCCCGCACGGCGTCGGGACAAGGCCTGCCACGGCCGCGGGGCGGAGACGACGACAGGGCCCCGACCCGTTGCGGATCGGGGCCCTGTCTCTGAGATCAGGGGGTTCGACCTAGGACCGTCGGATCAGCCGTCGATCTTGCCGGTCTTGTAGTCGATGTTCTTGACCTCGTTGTTCTCGTCGTACTGGTAGATGCCGATCGTGGCCTCGGCCGGGTCACCGGCGGCGTTGAACTCGATCGGNCCGCTCACGCCGTCGTAGTCGAAGTCCTTGCCCTGGTCGAGCAGCGCCTTGCAGGACTTGAAGTCGTNGCACTTCTCGCCGCCGGAGCTGACCTCCTGGAGCTTGGCCGCGATGTCCTTCGGCGCGTCGCTCTTGGCGAGCTCGGCCGCGAGGGCGATCAGGTTCGCCGCGTCGTAGGACTCAGGGCCGTAGTTCCAGTCCTTCAGCTTGGGGTCGACCGTGAGCATCCGCTTCCGGAACTCCTCCGGAGCCGCCGCGCCGGGCTGGGTGCCCTTGGCGCCCTTCAGCGTGCCCTTCGGGAACCCGTCGGGGCCGGTGCCGTAGTTCGACAGGTTGCCGTCGACGAAGTACCAGGCCACCTTGTCGNNGGTGAGGCCCTGCTTCACCAGCTCCGGCACGATCTTCTTGGTCTCGTCGAAGCCGATGAGCGCGATGGCCTTCGGGTTCGCCGCCTTGATCTTGGCGACGTCGGCGGAGTACTCGGCCGCCTTCGGGTCGTAGATGACCTTCTCGACGACCTGGCCGCCGCCGGCCTCGATCGTCTTCTGGGTGTTGTCGGCGAGACCCGTGCCGTAGGCGTCCTGGAGGGCGAGGATGCCGACGGTGTCGTGGCCGTCGGAGAGGATCAGGTCACCGAGCACACGGCCCTGCAGGACGTCCGGCGGCGCGGTGCGGAAGTAGAGGCCGTTGTCGTTGTAGGTGGTGAACTGGTCCGAGGTGTTGGCCGGGGACATCTGGATGACGCCCGCACCGGTGATCTTGTCGATCACCGTGAGCGACACCGAGGACGAGGCGGCGCCAATGATCGCGTCAACCTTCTGCTGCAGCAGCTTGTCGACCGACTGCGAGGCGATGTTCGTGGAGGTGTCGCCCGAGTCGGTGTCGATCAGCACGACCTCCTTGCCGAGCACACCGCCGGCCTCGTTGATCTCGTTGACCGCGAGCCTCACGCCGGCGAACTCGGGCGGACCGAGGAACGCAAGCGAACCGGTCGACGGCAGCAGGGTGCCAATGGTCAGGGTGCCGTCGCCCTGGGCCGCGGCAGGAGCGGAAGATGCCGGCGCGGACGACGCACCCGCCGCCGGCTCAGCGGCATCTTCGCCACCACCGCTACAGGCCGCCAGGGCAAGGCTTGCAGCCGCCGTTACGGCCAGCAAACGCCCAAAGGGGGCAATGCGGATCATGAAGTATCTCCTTCATCCAGGCCGGGGAATGCGTCAGCGCTGCCGACCCGTCCCGATCGAACGCTGGCAAGCTATAAAACCGCCCGGGCATTCGGCCAGATCTGCACGCGAACTGTGGACGGTTGGATGCGGAGTCGTAATAAGGTCTCAACTTACCCAGCGCGACCCCTCTGACCTGGGAAGCTGTGGNGTNCCTGNGATCACTTCCGCGGGGCGTCCACGGCGTCCCCGCGGCCGGTCGCCCCNTCGATCACCATCTGCGCCACCTGCCGCATGCTGGTNCGCCGGTCCATCGACGCCTTCTGGATCCAGCGGAACGCCTGCGGCTCGGTCCACCCGTGCTCGGCCATGAGCAGGCCTTTCGCGCGTTCCACGAGCTTGCGGGTCTCCAGCCGCTCGGTGAGGGTGGTCACCTCCTTCTCCAGCGCGATGATCTCCTCGTGGCGGCTGATCGCCATCTCGATCGCGGGCACCAGGTCGGATTTGGTGAACGGCTTGACCAGGTAGGCCATGGCGCCGGCGTCCCGGGCCCGCTCGACCAGCTCACGCTGGGAGAAGGCGGTGAGGATGAGGCAAGGGGCGATGCGCTGGGATACGATCCGCTCGGCGGCCGAGATGCCGTCAAGGATCGGCATCTTGACGTCCAAAATCACCAAATCGGGACGCAGCTCTTCGGCCAGCTTGACCGCGCTCTCACCGTCACCGGCCTCCCCGACGACGATGTATCCGTCCTCTTCCAGCATCTCTTTCAGGTCGAGGCGGATCAGCGCCTCATCTTCCGCGATCACTACTCGCCGTGGAGAACTCACGAGCCAAAGGGTACCGATGTCCGGTAGATTAGGTACACGTCGGTCCGGTCCGGGAAGCGCGGTGACCTGGTAGAGTCGGTAAGCGATCTTGGCCCGGCGGCGGATTTCGTCACAGCGGGTTATGGCCCCGGTATCCCAATTGGCAGAGGATGCGGATTCAAAACCCGTAAAGTGTGGGTTCGACTCCCACCCGGGGCACATTCGGCAAAGCCCGTCCGGTCACATCCGGACGGGCTTTACGTTGCCCGGGCGGCTCAGCGGCCGTGCGACACGGCCGAACCGATGACGTGGACGCGCAGCGCGTTGGTCGAGCCGGGGTTGCCGGGCGGGGAGCCGGCCACGATGACGACCTTGTCACCTTTCTCACATCGGCCGAGGGAGAGCAGCGCGGACTCGACCTGGCGGACCATGTCGTCGGTGTGGTAGACGAACGGCACCTGGAAGGTCTCCACGCCCCAGGTGAGCGCGAGCTGGCCGCGCACCTCCGGCGAGGAGGTGAAGGCGAGCAGCGGGATCGGCGAGCGGTAGCGGGCGAGCCGCCGCGCCGTCTCACCGGACATGGTGAACGCGCACAGGGCCTTGGCGCCCACGATCGCCCCCACCTCGGCCGCGGCACGGGCGATCGCGCCGCCGGTGGTCTCCGGCATCCGGGTGATGGTGTGGGTGGACTGGAGCGTTGCCCGCTCGGCCTCGCGGGCGATCCGGTCCATGGTCTGCACCGCCTCGACCGGGTAGTTGCCCACCGAGGTCTCGCCGGAGAGCATCACCGCGTCCGCGCCGTCGATCACCGCGTTCGCGACGTCGGACACCTCGGCGCGGGTGGGCCGGGGGGCGTGCATCATCGAGTCGAGCATCTGGGTCGCCACGATGACCGGGTGGGCCTTCTCCCGGCACAGCTCGATGGCGCGCTTCTGCACGAGCGGCACCTGCTCCAGCGGCAGCTCGACGCCGAGGTCGCCACGGGCCACCATGATGCCGTCGAAGGCGTCGACGATCTCCTCGAGCCGCTCCACCGCCTGCGGCTTCTCGATCTTCGCCAGGAGCGGTACCCGGACCGCCTCCTCATCCATGATCGCGCGCACCAGGTCGGCGTCCTCCGGGCTGCGCACGAACGACAGCGCGATCAGGTCGAAGCCGGTGCGCAGCGCCCAGCGCAGGTCCTCCTCGTCCTTGGGCGTGAGGGCGGGCGCGCTCACCGCGACACCGGGCAGGTTGAGNCCCTTGTTGTCGGAGATCATGCCGCCGACCAGCACGCGGGTGCGCACCCGGGGCCCGTCCACGTCGGTGACCTCNAGNGTCATGCGGCCGTCGTCGACGAGNATCCGGTCGCCGGGCTTGACGTCGTTNGGCAGCCCTTCGTACGTCGTGGAGACCTGCTCGCGGTCACCGGGCACGTCCTCGGTCGTGATCGTGAACACGTCTCCGTAGCCGAGGCGCACCGGCCCCTCGGCGAAGCGGCCCACGCGGATCTTCGGGCCCTGCAGGTCGGCGAGCACGCCGACGGCGCGGCCGTGCAGCTCGGCGGCCTTCCGAACCCGGTCGTAGATCTCCTTGTGCTGCTCATGCGTGCCGTGGCTCAGGTTGAACCTTGCCACGTCCATGCCTGCAGCGACGAGCTCGTTCAGCCGCTCCTGCGAGGATGTGGCGGGGCCGAGTGTGCAGACGATTTTTGCGCGACGAGTCACGGAGTAAAGCCTAAATGGTCCAGACCACTAGGATGACGCGCTCGGGCAAGCAGGCGGCCAAAATGTCATGACGTGCCCCTTCCCGCCACCCCGGTGACGATCTAGCCTGCCAACAGTGGCGGCGCTGACCGGCGGGTCGCGGCGCCCACCACCGTCTTCCCGGAGAGGCGCCCGGCATGCACCCGGTCAGGCACACCGTGCGGAAGCCCGCTCCGCACGCACCCCGCACACCCCTCTGGCACGCCGTCGCGGCGTCCGTGGCCACACACGCGCATTCGGTCGTGCACGCATGCACGAGAGGCCGCGCGCGCCCGCTCACGGCGCCACCGGGCGCCCTCCCCGCCGCCTTCCGCGGTACGGCAACGGCCATGGCCCGCACGAGGCCCGGGTCCGTGCTCCGCACGGCGCTCATATCCGTGCTCCGCGCGGCGTCCAAGGCCGCGCTTCGCACGGTGCTCGCCGGGACGCTCGTGGTCGCCGCCGTGGCCGCCTGCTCCGGCTCCGCCGCCGGGGAGCCGGCCGAGGCGTCTCCGCCGCCCGGGCTGTCGGTGAGCCTGGCCCAGTGGCGTGCGGACGAGGCCGACCACCAGGTGTCGGTGGCGGTCCGCAACGACTCCGCCACGCCGGTCCACTTCGCCCGGGTCCGGCTCGTCACCGAGTCGTTCCGGGCCCTCCCGCCGCACCCGGTCGGCACCACGCTCGGCCGTACCCCGCGCACCGACCTGCGCATCCCGTACGGCGAGGCCGTCTGCCCGGCCGACCGCATCCCGGCCGGTACGGCCCGCCGCGATCGTCGCCGACCTGCGCGTCGGCGACGGCCCCGAGCGGCGCGTGCGCTTCCCCCTGCCGCATCCCGACCCGCTGCTGGCGCGCCTGGTGCGCGAGGAGTGCGGGGCCCAGCTCCTGCGGCGGAGGATCGACATCGCCTTCGGCGAGTCCTGGACCCCGGTGCGCACGTCCGGGCGGGACGCGCTGCGCGGCGTGCTGCGGATCGAGCGCCGGGCCGGCAACGAGGCGATCGAGATCGTCGAGCTCGGCGCGACCACGAACTTCGCGCTGCTGGCGGCCTCCGGGCGGTCCCGCCCGGTCGCGGTGCCGCCCGCGGGCATGCCCCGCCTGGAGCTGGCCGTCCTGGTCACCCCGGCCCGCTGCGACCCGCACGCCTTCGCCGAGGCGAAGAAGGCCCACCTGTTCCCGATCCGCGCCGCGGCGGGCGGCGGCGACCCGCTCTGGCTCATCGCCTCGCCGCCGCCGCAGGTGCGGACGCTGTTCACCGAGCACGCGCGCCAGGCCTGCGGCCTGCCCGGCGCCTGACCGGCGCCGAACCTAGGGGGCGACGGTCGCGGCCCGTTCCGCGTTCACCAGGCCGCGCCCGTAGAAGCCGTTGTGGTCCGGGCCGCCCTCGCACACCTGCACCGCGCCGTCGGGGAACCGTACGGCCGGCGGCGTCGGGCAGGGCACCTTGGTCGCGGTGGCGTACAGCAGGCGCTCCACCTCGTCCGGTTCCAGGCCGAACCCCTCCTTGCCCTCCCGGCCGAACCGGCTGATCAGGATCGCCGCGACCCCGGTCGCGTGCGGCGCGGCCATCGAGGTGCCCTCGAGGTACTGGTAGTAGGCGCAGGTCCCGCCGCGGCACTCGCGGACCACCGAGTCGTCCTTGGGCCGCCCGTCGGCGGTGAGCTTGCCGTTGGCGCGGAGCGCCCGCTCCGGGGCGGGGGCGAGCACGCCCCGGGTGTGGTCGACGCCGTCGTCGGAGGCCGGGTCGAAGGTGTCGCCGCCGGGGGCCGACAGGTCGGCCTGCTCGATGCCGTAGTCGGCGTACTGGGCCTTGCGGCCGTCCGGCCCGACCGAGGTCACCGAGATCACCCCGTTCGCCTCGGTGGGCATGGTGAGACAGCTGTTGTCCACCTTGCGCCGCCGCTCGGAGTTCTTCGGGTAGTCGGGGCTGGTGTCGTCCACGCTGATCTTGCCGAGGTCGGTGGCGCCGTTCCCGGTGGCGGAGATGAGCGTGACCCCGCGCTTGCGCGCGTAGTCGAGGGCGCGCTGCATGCCGATCACGATGCCGGCCTGCTCCAGCTGCTCGGCACGGGTGCCGCCGACGCCGGGCCGGGTGCAGTTGAACAGCCACGGGTCGATGTAGAAGCTCATGTTCACCACGTCGATGCCGTGGTCACCGGCGTAGGTGAGCGCGTCCATGCTCGGCTTGAGGAAGAAGAACCCCGAGTCCTGACCGGCGCGCAGGTTGACGAGGGTCACGTTCGGGGCCACCCCGGCGATGCCCAGGCCGTTGATCGGGGCGGCGACGATGCCCGCCACGTGCGTGCCGTGGCCGTCGTCGTCGACGTCGACCGGGTCCCGGCAGGTCTCCACCTCGCACGGGCCGTCGACGGTCTCGCCGTTGGGGTCGGTGGGGATGTCGACGACGAAGTTGCGGCTCAGCTCGCGGTCGAAGTTCGGGGCGATGTCGGGGTGGTTGCCGTCGATCCCGGTGTCGATGATGCCGACGCGGACCCGCTTGTCGCCGGGGGCGATGGCGAGCGAGCCGTTGGCGGTGGCGCCGATCATCCGCATGTCCCACTGCCGCCCGGCGAGCGGCTCGGGCTCGACGGCCCCGCCGGTACGGCCGGCCCGGGCGGCGGCCGGACC
>JGI25327J35509_1001228_pt1 | contig 20379 bp, 17 predicted proteins | sample HigsolmetaAR202D_FD_35509 | JGI IMG/M metagenome (IMG submission 35509)
CCGTGAACTGCGATGCCTTCATCGCTTCCGCTCCTCTCCCAGCCAGGAAATGGCGCGGAAAACTCTAACCCGATTCGAGGGCATTTAAGGGAGGCAGACCAGCTTCGTCCGCTCCCTCATCGAACGTCGGCAGCTCAAGGAGCGTGTAGCCAGCGAACTCGTCGGTCTCGATCAGGAGCTGGGACTTGGAGTTTTTCGTAAAGAGGGCGATTGAAGGATGCCACGGCTTGCCAATGTCTTCGATGACGTCGCGTGCGTACGTCCCGACGTCCTGGTCCGATCCATGGCTGTCTGGCTCAAGAAGCCTGGCGGTAGGCCCATCCGACCTCGAGGTCGGCACGCAGGTCATGCAGAGCGTTCACGCCGACGCGCTTGCCAGCGAACTGAAGCGCGTCGAGGTGCTCCGTCATGCGGGCCAGCTCGGCCTGGAACAAGGCCTCCAGCTGGTCTCTGGTCAACGTTGACGCCGCAGGCTTCATCTTCATCTCTTGCAGCAGCATGTTGAGCCGCCGGGCCATGTAGCCTGCCCTCATATAGCAAGACTGGTGGAGAGAAAGTGAAAGGTGGCTCTGGGCGATTCTGGAGAAGCGCCTTGGGATGCGCGGCCGCCAGTAGAAGACGTTTCCCCTGCGGACGAGATTCTGGACTTCGCGTCGTCTAGCCATCCCCGACTGCCCCGACTCGAAGGACTGGGTACACCCGATGTGCCACAGCCCTGTGCCCCAGTTGCGTGCACAAACGCGCAAGACGGCCCGGAATCGGATTCGCAGCTGACGGATTGCGGAACTAGATCAAGGACTTGGAGATAAGCTGGCTGGGGCGCCAGGATTCGAACCTGGGATCGCGGGACCAAAACCCGCTGCCTTACCGCTTGGCTACGCCCCATCGCCCGGGCTATGAAACGAACCGACCTGCAAGCGACGCCGCCCGATATAGACAGTCAGCTGCCACGACGCAACGCAGAATAAAGCCGTTCACAGCCCTCTGCGGTCGATACGGGTTGCACCTAGAGTACCCCATCTCCAGGGACCGCCCTTGAACAATAGAGGTTGATGCGGGCCGCGCGCGGGAAACCACTGCCTAGATACCCGCCCTGCATGGTGTCACACGCGGTTTCGCCGGACCAGCACCTCTTCCCAGGCAAGCGCGTGGCGCACGATCTCTTCCAGGTCGGCGTGAGCGGGCCGCCATCCCAGCACCTTGAAGCAGCGTTCGGGATTGGCCACGATGGCAACGGGGTCTCCCGGCCGGCGGCCGGACTCGACCACCTTGAAGTCCTGGCCGGAAACGCGCTTGACCGCCTCGATCACCTCGCGGACCGAATAGCCCTGCCCATAGCCGCAATTCGCAACGAGGCTTTCCCCTCCTCCGCGCAGATGCGTCAGGGCGAGATAGTGGGCGTTCACAAGGTCCGTGACGTGGATGTAGTCGCGGATGCAGGTGCCGTCGGGCGTGTCGTAGTCCGTGCCGAACACTTCCATATGCGCCCGCTTGCCTGTGGCCGTCTCGCAGGCGACCTTGATCAGATGCGTGGCGCCCCGGGTGGACTGGCCGGTGCGCTGCTTCGGGTCCGCACCCGCGACGTTGAAGTAACGCAGGGCCGCGTAGGTGAAGCCGTGGGCCGCCGCCGCGTCGGCAAGCATCATTTCCGTCATCAGCTTCGAGCGGCCATAGGGTGATTCGGGCTCCAGCGCCTCGCCCTCCGGCACGGGAATCACGCGCGGCGTCCCGTAAACGGCGGCGGTGGAGGAGAAGATGAAGTGTTTCACGCCGCCGCGCACTGCGCATTCGATCAGCGCGCGGGATTTCACCGTGTTGTTCAGATAGTAGCCGAGCGGGTCGGCCACCGATTCGGGAACGATGATGGAGCCGGCGAAATGGATGATGGCGTCCACCTCATGGCGGCTCAGGATGTCGTCCACGAGCGCCTGGTCGCCGATATCGCCGACGATGAGCTTGGCGGCGTCCGGAACGGCCCAGTCGAAACCGGTGGAAAGCCGGTCGAGCACGACCACGGTTTCGCCATGGTCAAGCAGCTCCCAGACCATGTGGCTGCCGATGTAACCTGCCCCGCCTGTTACCAGAACCGCCAAACCTGACCCTCCAATCCAAAAGGGCCACGGGCTTTGCGCCCACGGCCCTTCATTTCAGTTCAAGCGGACTGCGCCAGGAAGCGCCAATCAGGACCGGGCAAGGCCCAGGCCCCTGATCACGCTCCAGCCCGCCGGCACCAGGCAGGCCGCGAGCGCCACCTTGACGAGATCCGGCACCACGAAAGGCACCACACCGAAAGTCCAGGCGCCTTCCGCCCCGATAAGCATCGCAAGCCAGGCAAAGCCGAGGGCCATCATCACCACTTCAGCCGTAAGCATCGCGCCGAAAAGCTTGAAGACGTTGCGGTCCCAACNGCGGTCCGCCGCATAGCCGACAATGACCGTCATGGCCACGAAGCCCGCGAGATATCCGCCNGTGGTGCCCAGCATGTAGGCNAGACCGATGCCCTTTTCCGGCGTCGCCTGGAAGACGGGCAGTCCCGCGGCGCCTTCCGCGAGATAAAGAAGAACCGTAGCCAACCCGAGCCGCAGGCCGAAGCTGGCGGCGATGAGGAGCACGGCGAGCGTCTGCAGCGACATGTCTACCGGCCCCAGAACCAGCCTGGTCTTTGCCGAGAGCGTCAACAGCAATGTGCCGGCGACGACGAGAAGACCCTGCGCCAGAATGCGCGCAACACCCGATTCGGGGATTGCCTGGGATACGAGCGGACGGGAAGCAAGCGCCTGCGACATGGAGCCTCCGTGGCTTTGGCGTACTAAAAGGATTGCGCCTTTTCTATATTCGCTTCCGGTGAAGGCGGCAATCTCTCCATAACTGCCGCGNAAGAAAGAGCGTCATTGCCCATGCCTCTCGATTTCGACAAAAGCTTCGAACCGCAGTACGGCTCNGCCATCGAGGTGGCGCCGGGCGTAAGGCGGATCACCGCGAACAACCCGAGCCCATTCACCTTTTACGGCACGAACACCTACATCGTCGGCGGTAAGGGCGCGCTCGCCATCATCGATCCCGGGCCCGAGGACGAGGCGCATCTTCAGGCCCTGCTTGAGGCNGCGGGCGGGCAGCCCNTCAGCCACATTCTCGTCACCCATACCCACCGCGATCATTCGCCTCTGGCGCGGCGGCTTTCGGAACTTACCGGGGCGCCCGTTTTTGCCGAGGGTCCGCACCGTCCGGCAAGGCCTCTCGGCGCAGGCGAGGCCGGCCACCTCGACGCGAGCGGCGATACGGCATTTGANCCCAATATTCGGCTTCACGACGGTGCAGTGGTGGAAGGCGACGGATGGGCGCTGCGCGCCATCCACACCCCGGGCCATGCGGCCAACCACATGGTCTTTGCGCTGGAGGGTACCGGCCTCGCATTTTCCGGCGATCATGTCATGGCATGGTCGACCACGGTCGTTGCGCCGCCCGACGGTTCGATGACCGACTATATGGCCTCGCTCGACAGGCTGATGGAGCGAAGGGACAGGCTGCTTCTGCCCGGGCACGGCGGTCCGGTCCGGCAACCGCAGACCTTCCTGCGCGGCCTCAAGGCGCATCGCAGGATGCGCGAACGGGCCATCCTGGAGCGGCTTGCCGCCGGGGACAGAACCATCTCCGAGATCGTTGCCGCCATCTATCGCGACACAGACCCCCGCCTTCATGGGGCGGCCGCCCTTTCCGTTCTGGCGCATCTGGAGGATCTGGTCGCCCGCGGGCGCGTCAGGTCAGAGGGCCCGCCCTCCCTCGACGCTGTGTACCGGCCTGGCTANCGCTACAGGCTTTCGCCCTCCAGGCGGCGGTCAAGCTCTTCGAGAAAGCGCCGGATCCGCGTTGCGTTTTCGCCCAGATCATGCCGCCCGTAACGGGAGACCGAGCGCATGTCGACATAGGTGCCGTTGAGACGCTCCTCGACTCGAATCGCCACGTCGGCTGGAAGGCCCAGCAGAAAGGAATGCGCCACCGCTTCTATTGTCACGGAGGCGAACTCTTCGCCCTCGGGCAGCGGCGTCAGAAGTTCCCAGCCCCGGTCCTCCAGCAGGCGACGGACNGCGGTCAGCACCTGCTCGCCGGCATGTTCGTAGCGTCTTCCGGCCAGATCGGGGTATGCCCCCACCTGCAGCAGCCTATCCTTCTCGGATGCCGGCCGCAGCGGATTCATGGGCGGCACGCGCAGCGCCCTCGCCTGCACGAGCTGAGGCGGCCGTGAAATATCGGTCGAAATGTCCGTCAGGCGGGGATGAACGGCAAATCTGTAAGCCGACACCCCGTAAGGCACGAGCGCCAGAGCCGAAAGCAACGCGCCGAGCAGGGCCGATTTGAGCCCATAGAGCCCGTGCTCCCAGAACTGCACGACGCCCATGATGGCAAGACAGAAGCCGGCAATCGCAATGAGAAAGACGAGGCCGAGGAGCCAGAAAAACGGCACGGTTTCCAGAATGCCGAGGCGGTGAGACGTGGCGGANGTCAGAAAAAGAACGACGGCAAATGCACCGACGCTGCGGGAAACGCATGCTGCCTTTGAATATCTCGGCTCCAGTGTCCTCATCTGCTCCCGCGCCCGCAACCATTGTATCCATTAGAACCCGATCGGGAACCGGCAAAGCAAGCGATATCCGCCGGGCGTGGATTTCGCGCCCCGCGCGGTGGGCGCGCCNCCACGAATCGGCCATAAGCATCTCCTGATGGAACTTTCAGGAGTGTTTATGCATTTCTGGCGGTTCAGGGTTTGGGGGGTAGCGTATGGTAACCTATGACAGCTTCGATTGTGGAAGAANCCGGTACCGCCCCGCCGCTTGAACTTGTCGAGCTCGAGCTGGTGCTCAGGCACCAGGATTTCGTGGAAACAGGGTTTGAAGGCGCGGTGCGCCAGGCGCTCGAGCGGATCGGAGGCTCGCTGCTCTTTCGCATGCGCATGGACGGCGTTGACGGATACGATTGGGTCGCCGCCGTGCAGCTCGGCCACGAAGAGAACCACACGCTGGCGATCGTGGCGCAGCCCACCGATGGCGGCCCGCTTCTGGTGGAAGAAGCCGCATCGAGCAAGTTGCCTGTTGCCCGCCTTGCTGAAGCCTATGCCGACCTTATGAAGCAATTTGCCACCTCTTGAGGCGGGTAAGGCACAGCCTTGCCAGGAGGAAATCCGATGCAGAAAGGCAGATCGGCACCCGGATTCCAGCGCAATCCACAGAAGCGTATCGACATCCTTCCCCATGACCGCAAGGTCAGCGTGACCGCCGGCGCTGTGGTGCTCGCGGCAACATCCAGGGCCAGCCGCCTGGACGAGGAAGGCTACCCACCGGTGCTCTACATTCCCTTCGAGGACATCAACTTCGCCAGTCTGCAGAGGACGGAGCTGAAGACGCATTGCCCCTATAAGGGCGACGCGTCCACTGGAGGCTGGCGATGGCAAGCGAGCCGCAGCGCCGCGAGGTCATGTGGGCCTATGAAGATCCCTATGACGAGATGCTCGCCATCAAGGGCTACGGCGCCTTCTACCCTGATCGCGTGACGATCGAGGAAGAGGAGCGCTGACGCTCCCCTCAGTGCGGGCGGCAACAGGCCTGCGCTGCCGATAGCCGCGCGATGGGCAGCCGGAACGGCGAACAGGACACATAATCGAGCCCGATCTCTTCGAAAAAGCTGATCGATGCGGGATCGCCCCCGTGCTCTCCACAGACGCCCAGCCGCAACCCGGGACGAGCTGCCCTGCCCTTCTCCGCCGCCAGCCGCACCAGCGCGCCCACGCCATCGAGGTCGAGCGTGACAAAGGGATCCTGCTCGATGATCCGCTGGCGCCGGTAGTCCTCCAGGTAATCGCCCGCGTCATCACGTGATATGCCGAACGTGGTCTGCGTCAGGTCATTGGTGCCGAAGGAGAAGAATTCCGCCTCGCGCGCGATCTCGCCGGCATTCAGCGCCGCGCGCGGCAGTTCGATCATCGCGCCCACCAGATAATCGATGGCCGCCTTCTTCTCTTTCAGCACCTTAACCGCAACGCGGTCGATGATCTTCTTGACGAAAGAGAACTCCGAAGCGGTGCTTACGAAGGGCACGATGATCTCCGGCACGACCGGCATGCCCGTCCTGCCCGCCGCCTCGACCGCGGCCTCGAAGAGTGCGCGCGCCTGCATCTCCGCGATCTCGGGATAGCTTATGGCGAGCCGGCAGCCGCGATGGCCGAGCATCGGGTTCTGCTCCCGCAGGCTTTCGATACGATGAAGGAGGCTTTCCGCATCGACCTTCATCCGCTCGGCAATCCGGGCAATGTCCTGCGGGTCGCCCGGCAGGAATTCGTGTAGCGGCGGGTCGAGCAGGCGAATGGCGACGGGCAGGCCCGCCATGATCTCGAACAGCTCCGTGAAATCCGCCCGCTGGAGGGGAAGCAGCTTGTCGAGCGCCTCCCGGCGCCTTGCCTGCGTGTCGGACAGGATCATCTCGCGCATGACGCTAATGCGGTCCGGACCGAAAAACATGTGCTCCGTGCGGCACAGCCCTATGCCTTCTGCGCCGAAGGCGCGTGCTGCGCGCGCGTCATCGGGCGTTTCGGCATTGGCCCGCACCTTCATGCGGCGATTCTCCTCCGCCCATTGCATGACCGTGGAGAAATCGCCGGAAAGAACGGGCTGACGCAGAGGCACCGCCCCCGCCAGCACCTGGCCCGTCGAACCGTCGATCGTGATGATGTCGCCACGCCTGAAGCTCCGGCCCAGCGCGGAAACGGTCCCCGCACGGTAGTCGATGCGCAAGGTGCCGGCGCCTGAAACGCATGGCTTACCCATGCCGCGCGCCACCACGGCCGCATGGCTCGTCATGCCCCCGCGCGTCGTGACAATTCCCTCGGCAACGTGCATGCCGTGGACGTCATCCGGGCTGGTTTCCACGCGCACGAGAATGACCTTTGCGCCATGGGCGGTCATGCGTTCGGCCTCCTCGGACGAGAAGACGATTTCACCCGTCACCGCGCCCGGCGAGGCGGGCAGTCCGACAGCGATGACCTCGCCCTGCGCCTCAGGGTCGATCGTGGGATGAAGGAACGAGTCGAGGGCGCCAGGGTCGATGCGGCAGAGCGCCTCCGCCCGTGAAATCAGGCCCTCTTCAGCCATCTCGACAGCCATCCTGAGTGCGGCCCGCGTGGTCCGCTTGCCAGTGCGGGTCTGCAGCATCCAGAGCTTTCCCCTCTCGATGGTGAACTCCAGATCCTGCATGTCGCGGAAATGGGCTTCGAGCCGCCCGGCAATTTCGGCCAGGGCGGCGAAGGGCTCCGGCATCAGCTTTTCCAGGGAAGGCAGGCCGGACCTCGCCTCCCGGCGGGCGCGCTCGGTAAGGTGCTGCGCGGTGCGGATTCCCGACACCACGTCCTCCCCCTGCGCGTTGACGAGAAATTCGCCATAAAGCCCCTTCTCGCCCGTGGAGGGGTTGCGCGTGCATGCGATTCCCGTGGCGGAGTCCCGGCCCATATTGCCGAACACCATGAGCTGGACGTTGACCGCCGTTCCCCAGTCATCGCGGATATTGTGCAGGCTGCGGTATGTGACGGCGCGGGGGCTCCTCCAGCTTCCGAACACCGCCTTGATCGCGCTCCAAAGCTGCCTGCACGGGTCCTGCGGAAAAGGCTCACCGGATTCGACCTCCACCTGCGCCTTGAAGCGCGCGATCACGTCCTGCCAGTCTTCAGCCGAAAATTCCGTATCGACGTCATAGCCCCGGCTTGCCTTTTCCTCGTCCAGAATCTCCTCGAACAGATCATGGGCGAGGCCGAGCACCATCTCCCCATACATCTGGATGAACCGGCGGTAGCTGTCATAGGCGAAGCGCGCGTCGCCCGACTCCAAGGCGAGCGCCTTAACGGTCCGGTCGTTCAGTCCGACGTTCAGCACCGTGTCCAGCATGCCGGGCAGGATTACGCGCGAACCCGGGCGCACGGAGACCAGAAGCGGGTGCTGCGCGCCTCCGAACTCCCGGCCGGTGATGCGCTCCAGTTCGCGCAGCGCATTCTCCACCTGCGATTCGAGTTCCGGCGGCCAGCTGCCCTCATGGGCATGAAAATAGGTGCAGGCCTCGCTCGTGATGGTGAAGCCCGGGGGCACCGGCAGGCCCAGCCTGCACATTTCGGCAAGATTGCTGCCCTTGCTGCCAAGCAGGTCCCTGTCGCCGGCGCTGCCTTCGGCCTGTCCGTCTCCGAAGCTGTAAGTCCACTTCGTCATCAGTCCCTTCGTACTCCGCAAGCTTCGCCGGTCAAACAGGATAATTCGCTTGCTCTTCCCACCTTCTTGCGCCGGATGGATTGAAGATCGCTTTAAGCTGCCGACCTCTGGGGGGCGGGCCGATCCTCCTTCAGCCAGTCATAGCGTTGGACATAAGCCGGGGCATGACAATCCCTCAAAGCCAAATTCACGCGAAGCGGCTTGCGCGTGACGGCCGCGGCTGTTAGAACAAAAACAGAACATCGAGGAGGACCGTTATGCGCGAGACTGGAAAGCTCGATTATCTCGAAATGCCCGCAGCCAACGGCACGCTCGACAGCGTCAAGGCCTTCTATGCCAACGCCTTTTCGTGGACCTTCACCGATTACGGCCCCAGCTATTCGGCCTTCAGCGAGGGGCTCGACGGCGGTTTCTACGGCTCTCCGGTGGAAGGCACCGACAAGCCTCTACCGGTTCTTTATTCCCATGAACTTGAAGAGACACTGCGGCGCGTGGAAGAGGCAGGCGGACGCATCGTGAAGCCGATCTTCAATTTCCCCGGCGGCCGGCGCTTCCATTTTCTGGACCCGGCGGGAAACGAGCTGGCGGTCTGGAGCGAAAAATAAACCTTATCGGCGAAAGTAGCGCCCACGCTGGTTCGGGTGTGTTGGCGTAGATTAGGCCCTCGCGGGGACGAGGCTCAGCTTGCCTCGCGCATGCGCTCAGCCGTCTGCAGATCGACGGAGACGAGCTGGCTCACCCCCTGTTCGGCCATGGTCACGCCGAACAGGCGGTTCATGCGCGCCATGGTGATCGGGTTGTGCGTGATGACGATGAAGCGGGTCTCGGTGGAAGCCGCCATCTCGTCCATCAAATTGCAGAAGCGCTCGACGTTGTGATCGTCCAACGGCGCATCCACCTCGTCGAGCACGCAAATGGGAGCCGGATTGGTCAGGAAGACGGCGAAGATGAGTGCCAGCGCCGTCAAAGCCTGCTCGCCGCCCGAAAGCAGCGTCATCGTCTGCGGCCTCTTGCCGGGCGGACGGGCAAGAATCTCCAGACCCGCCTCCAGCGGGTCCTCGGATTCGACGAGTTGCAGTTCCGCCATGCCGCCGCCGAACAGATGGGTGAAGAGCCGCTTGAATTGACCGTTCACCACGTCGAATGCGGCAAGCAGACGCTCGCGCCCCTCGCGATTGAGGCTCTGGATCGCCTGGCGCAGCTTGCGGATCGCCTCGATCACGTCTTCGCGCTCCGAGATGATTCCGTCGAGCCGTTCGGAAAGCTCGCGGCTTTCCTCCTCCGCGCGCAGGTTCACCGCGCCCAGCCTCTCGCGCTCGATCTTCAGCCGCTCCAGCCTGCGCTCCACGTCGGCCACATCCGGCAGCGGGTCATCGGGCTTCAGCTCAGCGTGGCGGATAGCCAGATGCGCGGGCACGTTCAGCGCTTCCTGAATGCGCGCTTCGGCCTCCTTGCGCCGCTCCTCGGCGGCAGCCTGGCGTTCCTCCGCGCGCACGCGGTTTTCGCGCGCGGATGCAAGGGCCTGGTTCGCTTCGTTCGCGCGTTTGTCGAGCTCGACCTGCCGGTTCTCCGCCTCCTGCAGCCGGTCGCTTGCCGCCTTGCGCAGGCGCTCGGCTTCGGCAATCTGGGTCAGCAAAGCGCGCCCCCTGGCCTCGATCTCGTCCGGCGCATCGGCCAGCTTCTCGAGGTCGGCAGCAGCTTCGGCGCGGCGTTCGGTGAGCGCCTTGATCTGCTGTTCCGCATTCTCGGCACGCGCGCTCCAGCTCTTGCGCTCCTCGGCGATCGCGGCAAGCCTGCGCCGGCGCGTCTCGGTCTCCCGGCGCAGCCCTTCATGAGCCGCCCGCGCCTCTGCCGCCCTGGCGCGCGCATCGGCCACTTCGGCGGTCACGGCAGCGAGCCGTTCCTGAAGCTCGGAAATGTCGGGCGCGGCCGCGACGGTTGCCTCCGCCTCAGCAAGCGCCTTGACGGCCTCCGCGTGCTCCTCCACAAGGCGCTGCCGCGAGTCCTCCAGTGCCGCGCGGCGGGTCGCAAGTTCACCCGCGGCCTTTTCGGCGCTGGCAAGCGCGTCGCGAGCGCCGCTTACCGCGCGCTGCCTCTCACGCAGGTGCTCGCGAGCTTGCCGCTCGCTCTCCACGGCCTCTTGCACCGCCTTTTCGGCATTTTCCAGTACGCTCTCGGCCGCCCGCAGCGCNTTGGTCGCGGCGACGGCTTCACGGTCGAGCTCGGCCAGCCGGTTCTTCTGGGCGAGCCGCTGCGCAGCCGCGGTGGGCGCCTCGGCGCTCGCCACATAGCCGTCCCAGCGCCATAGCGCGCCATCCAGGCTCACAAGGCGCTGCCCCGGTTTCAGCTCCTTCTGCAGCCGCGGACCGTCCTGCTTTTCGACAATGCCGATCTGCGCGAGGCGTCGGGAAAGCGCACTCGGCGCCCGCACCACCTCGCTCAAAGGCCGTACCCCTGCAGGCAGCGAGGGATCGTCCGGTGCCGGCTCGGCACCCGCCCAATGAGCGGGCGCGGCCGGATCGAGCGGCACATCAAGGTCCTCGCCAAGCGCAGCCCCGAGCGCCGTTTCGAAGCCGGGCTCCACCTGCACTTTCTCCAGAACGGCCGGGAAAAGGTCATTGCCCCCGGCATTCAGCACCTTGGCGAGCGTGCGGGCCTCCGTCTCGATGCGCTGCAGTTCCGCGCGNGCCTCGTTAAGCGGCGGCCGGGCGGCGGCTTCCGCAGAGCGCGCTTCAGCCACGGTCTTTTCCGCNTGACCCACCGCCTGCTCCGCCTTCTCCTGGGCCGCGAGCGCTTCCTCCAGCTCGCGGCGCTTCTGCGCCGGATCGGGCAAGCCCGAGATCGCCTGAGCGATCTCGGCCAATTGCCGGTCAGCGGTTTCGAGCTGACGCGCCAGCCGGTCGCGGCGGTCCCTTCCCTCGCGTACCGCGCGCTCGGCTTGCGTGCGGGTGGCGGTTGCCTCCGCCTTGGCGGCGGTCAGCGCTGAGAGCGCCGCCTCCTTTTCGGCCAGATGCGCGCTTGCCGCCTCCAGAGCGGCAGCAAGTTCGGCCTCCCGCCCCTGCCCGCCGTCTTCCGCCTCGCGCAGCGATTCCTCCTCGGCGGCAAGCCGGGCCAGTGCGTTCGCATTGTCGCGGATCATCTGCTCCTCACGGGCAATGTCCGCGTCAAGCTGCTCGATGCGCCTGGTGAGTTCCGCGACCCGCTCGCGCACGCGGCGCGCCTCATCCTCCATCTGCGCGCGGGCAATGTTGAGCCGTTGAAGGGCGGCGGCGGCGGACGCCTCGGCTTCGCGCAGTTCAGGCAGGCGCTTGGCGGCGATCGCCTGTTCCTTCACCGCCTCCATCTGCGCGTTCGCGCACTCGGCAACGCGGCTCATGGCCTCCGACAGCGCAGATTTCGCCTCCGCCTCCTGCTCCTTGGCCTGGGTCCAACGCAGATGGAGAAGCGTGGCCTCCGCCTTGCGGATTTCCGCCGAAAGATTCTTGAAGCGCGCCGCCTGCCGCGCCTGCCGCTTGAGGCTTTCGATCTGGGTTTCGAGCTCGCGCACCACGTCGTCGAGCCGCTCCAGATTCTGCTCGGCGGCCCGCAGGCGCAGTTCCGCCTCGTGCCGGCGCGTATGCAGGCCGGAAATGCCGGCCGCTTCTTCTAGAAGCGCCCGGCGCGCTTGGGGCTTGGCCTGGATCAATTCGCCGATGCGCCCCTGCCCCACCATTGAAGGCGAGCGCGCTCCGGTGGACTGATCGGCAAAGAGAAGCTGCACATCGCGCGCACGCGCCTCCTTGCCGTTGATGCGATAGACGGAGCCCGCTTCTCGCTCGATGCGGCGGGAGACCTGAAGCTCGTCGGCGTCGTTGAAAGCGGGCGGCGCGGTGCGGTCGGAATTGTCGAGGAACAGGGTAACCTCGGCGGTATTGCGCGCCGGCCGTGTCGCCGAGCCGGAGAAGATCACGTCGTCCATGCCCGAGGCGCGCATGTTCTTGTACGAGCTTTCGCCCATGACCCAGCGCAGGGCCTCGACCAGATTGGACTTGCCGCAGCCGTTCGGCCCGACGACGCCCGTGAGCCCAGGTTCGATGACGAACTCGCTGGGCTCGACAAAGGACTTGAAGCCGAGAAGGCGGAGCTTCGTGAATTTCATGCGCGGCGCTCCAGACGCGCAGAAAGGGCGCAGCCGATGGTGGCGGCGTTATTGCAGAAGCGGATCGATGATCGCCGACATCTGCTCAATCGACATTGCTCCCGAATACTTCTTCCCGTTTATGAAGAAGGTAGGCGTTGCATCAACCCCGAAATCCGCTGCTCCTCGCGCACGTACCGCTCTCACATCGTCAAGAAGCGCCTGGTTCGTCAAGCAAGCCTCGAAGGACTCCTGTGTAAAACCGGCAAGCTTCGCAATATTCAGGAGCGCTGTACGGGCGTCCTGCACGGGGGCCCAATTTCCCTGCTGCTTGAAGAGGACATCGACCATCGCGAAGTACTTGTCCTCGGCGCAGCGCGCGAGCATGAAGCCGGCCTCCGCCCGCGGGTCGAAGGGGAATTCNCGCAGGATGAGCCGCACCTTGCCCGTATCGATGTACTTCTCCTTCAGCGCCGGATAGGTGTTGACGTGAAAGTTGGCGCAGTGGCTGCATGTCATCGACGCGTATTCGACGATCGTCACGGGGGCGTCGTCGGCGCCCTGCACCTTCTCCGGGAGCGCGCCCGGCTCAAGCAGCTTGTTCATATCGACTGTGCCGGACGGTTGCGGCGCATCGACGGCGGCCGTTGTCATGTCATCCTGGGCCTGCGCAGTGCCCTTTCCGTCACTGCAGGCGGCAAGGAGTGAAAGCGCCGGAAGAGCGGCGATACAGGAAAGAAGACGCCTGCGGGTAGTCGGTTCAGTCATGCGAATCATCAAGCTCCGTTTGAATCCTACCGCTTGCGGACAATCGGCGATAGTTCAGGTGAAATAGGCGATCATGCGCGTGATACCAAACGGGAATTTAACCGGCCATCCTCACGAATCCGCGAGCGGAGGTTTCCGCCGCGAGGCGAGCAGGCTCTCGCCGAGCCGTTTCAGGCTGTCCCGCAGCCCCTCCTCTTCGATGCCCTCGGTAAGCCTGTCGAGCCTCTCGCGCTCGTCCTGCGAAAGCGTACGCACGGATTTCGGCCGCTCGGCAGGCCTACGCGCGACCGGTTTCTGCACGATCTTGATCCGCCCGATGGCCGCAAAACCCAGAAAGCTGTTGGCGCGCGAGATGATCTCCGCCGTCTCGTGCTGCACGTAAAGCGCCGCCGGCCCTTCGCAGGCGATGACAAGCGTCGCCGGCTCGAAGGGCTCGTCCTCGCTTCGCCGCCTCGGCCAGGCGATTTTCTCCGGTTGCGTGCGGTCGGCCAGCCGCTCTCCGACGATCTCCGGCCAGGACTGCACCAGCGCGACCGAAAGCCCCGCCCTGCGCCGCAGGACGGGATCGAGTATCTCCGATGCCAGATCGCTGACGGGGACGGGATTGTGCCCGCCGCTTTTCCCTGTCATGAGCTTGTCCTCGTTTGAACCTTCAGCCTATCGCAAACTGGCGCCAATGACACCGACAATAACGGCCAGGAAAACACATGAAGAGGACCGCGGCGCAACCGCCGCCGCGCTCCTTTCCTGGTACGATCGGCATCATCGCCGGCTGCCCTGGCGGCTTCCGCCCCGTGAGGTGCGGAACGGCGCCTCTCCCGACCCTTACCGGGTGTGGCTGTCCGAAATCATGCTGCAGCAGACCACGGTTAGCGCCGTAAAGCCCTATTTCGAGCGTNTCATGGCGCGCTGGCCCACGGTCGAGGCCTTGGCCAATGCCGATNCGGACGACGTGATGAAGGCCTGGGCAGGGCTCGGCTACTATTCGCGGGCGCGCAACCTGAAGAAATGCGCCGAAACCGTGATGGACCGCCACGGCGGCGCCTTTCCCGACACGGAGGAGGAGCTGAAGCGGCTTCCCGGCATCGGCGACTATACCGCGGCCGCGATCGCTGCCATTTCCTTCGGGCGGCCTGCGGCCGTCGTTGACGGCAATGTGGAGCGGGTGATCGCCCGCCTGCATGCCATCGAAACGCCCCTGCCCGCCGCAAAGGCCGAGATCAGACACATCGTCCAGCGCTTGGTTCCGGAGGACCGGCCCGGCGACTTCGCCCAGGCGATGATGGACCTCGGAGCCACGATCTGCACCCCTCGCAGCCCGTCCTGCATCCTGTGCCCGGTCCGCGACAGCTGCGCGGCCCGTGCGCTCTCGGCGCCCGAGCGTTTTCCGGTGAAAGCGCCGAAGGCGGAAAAGCCCTCGCGGCAGGGTGCGGCCTTCGTCGCCGTGCGGCCCGATGGCGCCGTGATGCTGCGCCGCCGGCCCGAAAAGGGCCTCTTGGGCGGCATGAGCGAGGTGCCCACGAGCAGCTGGACCGCACGCCGCGACGGGGCCAGCGGTACGGATGCCGCCCCATTTCCCGCCGAATGGAAGAGCCGCGGGACGATCACCCACGTCTTCACCCACTTTGCGCTCACGCTTTCCGTCTACCGCGCCGATGTCGAACACCGGCCGGCGCCGGCCGGCCACTGGTGGTCGAAGCCGGCCGACCTTGACGGTGAAGCGCTGCCCACCGTTATGAGAAAGGTGATTGAAGCCGCCATCCCCGGTGCGACGAAAGCAAGGAGAACTTCCAAAAAATGAGCGAAATTCGCCACATCGTTTTCGACATCGGCAAGGTCCTCATCCATTACGACCCGGAAATTCCCTTCCGGCGCCTCATNCCCGATGCCGAGCGGCGCCGCTGGTTTCTCGAAAATGTCTGCACCCATGAATGGAACCTGGAGCAGGACCGGGGCCGCACATGGGAGGAGGCCGAGGCGGAACTCCTTGCCGTTCATCCCGATGAGGAGACGAATATCCGCGCCTTCCGCCGCTATTGGCACGAGATGGTGTCCCATGCCTATGAGGATTCGGTGGAGATCCTGGAGGGCCTGCTTGATGCCGGCCATGACGTGACGATGCTCACCAACTTCGCCGCCGATACCTTTGCCGAGGCGCGCAAGCGTTTTCCGTTCCTCGAAAAGCCCCGGGGTGTCACCGTTTCCGGCGAGATCGGCCTGATCAAACCCGACCGGGCGATCTTCGAGCACCATGCCGCAGCCTTCNGCCTTGAACCTTCAGCCACACTCTTCATCGACGACAGCCCGGCGAATGTGGCAGGCGCCAAAGAGGCCGGATGGCAGGCCGTTCAGTTCGTGGGCGCNGACACGCTACGGGCGGATCTGGCGCGGTTCGGGTTGATGCCGCGGCGATAAACGCGCCGCGGCAATATCAGACATTATAATGCCGGCATCGGCAAAGCTTATCAAACTTCAAAGGGCCTTCATGTCCGAGTTCACGCGCCCGGACTCAGGCATTGGTTTATGAACCCTCATCATTCTCAATACAAATAGAAATATACATCATTCGTATTACCTAAATTCGGTTTAGGCGGATACACTCCCCCATGTAGATATTTACAATGTTAAGGAAAAGGCGATGCCATCATCTTTATCGCTCCCTTCGCAAGCCCCTACGGCATCCGCAAGCTTTCATGAGCAGGCTTCTTGTCAGCCAGACCTTCGCCGCCGCGGCCCGTCATCCGCGGCGGAACGTCGGCCGCCCATGATCGGAGCCCTAGATTTTAGCTCCGTCTACCAGAACACCGTAATATCGCCAGAGGATGGTCTCGCGCCGTCATGGGGCGATGTGGTGATTGAGGGCGCCCGATGGGTCGGGCAAAAGGCCCATAATTACTACGAGCGGACGCTCCAAACCTTGCCCAGGCTCAAAAAAACCCTGCCCAGATGGATCGACTCTCAGAAGCGTCAATACCCGATAGCAGATGAACGGCGGTTTCTCTACAATGGGGCCTTCGCCGGACTGGGCGAACTCAATCAGCTTTTGCTTGACAGCGGCGATCAGTCCAACCTCCCGCTCGCTGAACTTGAGCGTGTGAATGGCAGCTTGGCCAACCTCAAAAGCGCGTTTGACGAATTCATCCAGTTGCGGAAAATGGAGAAGGATGAACCCTTCAAAGCATTAGCCAAACTGCTCATTTCGCCTAGCCGCGACACACTCCAATCCCATCTCTATAGAGAGTATCTGCTTCCGGCCGTGGCTCAGATACTGGCGATGAACGGAGTCCAGTTCTTGACGTCGGCGGTCTTGAGCCAATTCATGAATACATTGCCCCAAAGTGTGCAGGACGCCATCGTACGGGAAGTGCTTGGCGAAGAGGCGGTGAACGATCCGGATGCGCTGTCCAAAGCAATCTCCAAGGCGCCGGAATATGTGTTTGACCAGGTCGAAGGCCTGATCAGCCGGCAGCTCGCAGAGGAGTTGCTGGCGTCTCATGATCTGACCGAACAGGGACGCGAATGTCTTGAAAGAGTGGTCGATGCGATGGACAAGTTCTCTCATCCGCCGAGCACCTTTCTCAATGAAGTAAACGCCGAGCCTTGGGAGTCGTATGCTGTACAGGCCCCCGCGGCGGCCGCCGGCCAAACGGCTGCAACTTACTTCAGAAACGACCCGCCGTTTTCCAAATCCCTGAAAACGGCGTTGTCGGGATTGTTGGCAGGCTCCCTGGTCCATTTNGCAACCCGGCTGATCCAGGGTAAAATATGGGATGCATTCTTCCCAGAAGCTTTGGCGAANACTCTCTTCACNCTCGTGTCTGCGTTCGTCGAGCCTGAANTTTCTGCANGTATTGAACAACATGCAAAATCTGGAAATACATCAAAATATTGCAAGATACTTGCTCTAGCAGTTACAAAATTCATTCTTAAAGAATTTAAGATGGCATTTGCACTTGCACTAAATGGCAAGAACATCAATTCGCTGGGAGGAATGCAGGCGCACGTTCGGAATGCCGCGGTGACAATAGCAGCGCCGTTTGCCAATTTTGGTTTACAAATGGGGCTCAACCGCTGGTACGATTACAGCAAGAAAAATTCTGCAGACTACCGCTTTTCATCGCAGGTTGTCGAAACCGCCGAGGCGGTCGATAGTCTGATTGAGGCGTTGCAGCAAAAGCTTTCCCAAAATGAACTCACGCCAGAGCAGCATGAGGCATTCACCCAGGCGCTGCAACTTCTAGAAGAGTGCAAGAGAATAAAGGAGTGTGTGGATAACTGGAATCCCGGTCCGGAAGCCATATCTTCCGACGAGCTTTCTCGCGTACGGGACGCAACCATAGACCAGTACGCAACGCTGGCGCAGTCATCGGCCATGGCCGCGCATAACATTTAATATTAGCGGTCTCTGGCGTTCGAACGCGCCCGTCAGAACGGCCTGCCTGACCTCCCTCAAAGAGCGCGGGCTGCAAGTATCAGGCGCCCACGCTCTCCAGGTTTTGCCGGGCGATACGGCGCAGCTCGTCGATCGGCTTCAGGGCGCCGTCTTCCTCGAAATGCCAGAAGGTCCAGCCATTGCAGGCGTCCAGCCCCTGAACGCGCGCGCCGAGACGGTGGATTGATCCCGACTCCTGGCCGATGGCGATCGTGCCGTCGGCCCGCACGTCCGCGGCCCAACGCCTCGCCTTGTCGAAAAGCCTCGTGCCAGGCTTCACAAGCCCTGAATCGACAAGGCTGACAAAGGCCACGCGCGGCTCGCTGCGCTTGGCCATCAGGGGGGCAAGACTTGCCTCGTCCAGAGGTTCCACCGCGGCGATCCGCGCCTCGGCGGCGGCAACGTAGCTCGCATCCCGCTCGATACCGACGAAATGACGCCCGAGGCGTTTGGCCACGGCGCCAGTTGTGCCCGAGCCAAAAAACGGGTCGAGCACCACATCCCCCGGCTTCGAGGAGGAAAGAAGCACGCGCGCAAGAAGCGCCTCAGGCTTCTGCGTCGGGTGCACCTTGCTTCCATCCGCGTTTCTGAGGCGCTCCTTTCCTGTGCAGATGGGAAACAGCCAGTCCGAGCGCATCTGTAGGTCGTCGTTCGCCGCCTTCATGGCCTCGTAGTTGAAGGTGTAGCCCTTCGCTTCCCGGTGGCGGGATGCCCAGATCAGGGTTTCGTGCGCGTTCTGGAATCGCCGCCCGCGGAAATTCGGCATCGGGTTCGTCTTGCGCCAGACAATGTCGTTCAGGATCCAGAAGCCCAGATCCTGCATGATCGTGCCGACGCGAAAGATATTGTGGTAAGAGCCGATCACCCAGATCGTGCCGGTGGGCTTCAAGAGCCGCCGCGCCGCAAGCAGCCACGCGCGGGTGAAGGCGTCATAGGCGGCAAAACTTTCGAACTGATCCCACTCGTCATCCACCGCGTCGACCAGCGACTGGTCCGGCCGATGAAGCGCGCCTGCAAGCTGTAGGTTGTAAGGCGGGTCGGCGAAAATCAGGTCGACGGACTTCTCCGGCAGAGCCTCCATCACCGGAATGCAATCGCCCTTCAGGATCGAATCCAGCCATTCGGGCTCGGCGGAAGGATGGGTAGCCTCCTTGAGAGGACGCACAGCGGACATACGCAGACCTCGACGCAACGGCGTTAACTGAGCGTTATGGTTACCGACGAGGGTAAATTTTCCGTAAGGAGAATCCCTCAGATCCCGATTATTCTATCTTTAGTTGCAGCAATATCGGACATCATGCTATTTTTGATTGTATCACCAAAACGATATCATGATGGAGATATCGCATGCGTCTTTCATACTTTNTTGCATTTATGTTCGCGCTCTTCGGCGCGGCGCCAGCCCTTGCACAAAGCAAGACGATGCTCGTGCTNGACGGTTCGGGCTCGATGTGGGGGCAGATCGGCGGTGTACCGAAAATCGAGATCGCGCGTGACGTTCTGCGCGATGTTCTCAGCGCGATCCCGGGCGACCGGGAACTCGGCCTGATTGTATACGGTCATCGCCGGGAAAAGACCTGCACGGACATCGAAGTGGCCGTACCGGCGGGCGTCGGGACAGCGGAACGGATTGTGCAATTTGCCGAAAGCGTCAATCCGAAAGGCATGACGCCCCTCACGGACGCCGTGCGCGTGGCTGCGGAGGAGCTGAAATACGAGGCCGATCCTACCAATATTATTCTTGTCACGGACGGTATTGAAACATGCCACGCGGATCCCTGCGCCGTTGCGGAGCAGTTGGAGGAGCGGGGTATCGATCTTACCGTCCACGTCGTGGGTTTCGGCATTTCCGATGAAGAAGGCAAGCAGGTGGCCTGCCTGGCCGAGCGCACGGGCGGCCGCTACCTCAGCGCGGCCAATGCTTCGGAACTGTCCGAGGCTCTGGCCATAGCGGTCGCCCCGGAGGAGCCTGAAACCGTCCCGGAAGATGCCGGCGAGCCCTCAAACGAGGAGGAGCGCGCCGCAGTGCCCCAGCCGGCCAAAGTGGAACGGAACCTCGTCTGCGTCGCGCGGCTTGCCGAAGACGGCACGCCGATGGCGAGCAATCAAGCCGTAAAATGGGAATTCTTGCCCCTTGGAGAGGATGGTGATCCAGCCGAAGAGGCTGAAGCCCGGATCAATGATAGCATCTGCAACACCCATCTCGCGCCGGGCCGGTATCTCGCAAAAGCGCGCCTGGGCAACATCGTCGTAGAGCAGCCGATCTTGGTGACGGACGATAGTGTCACGCAAGTCGAGGCAATCTTCAATGCAGGAAAAGTCACCGTTACCGCGAAGAACGCGGCGAACGACGCCCTGCCCATGGAGGATGCCCGCCTGACCGTCGCCTCCCGCGACGGCATGATTCAAGGTCGCGGCATACTGTCCGCCTTCGTCAGCGCTGGTCCTGTCACGGCGATAGGGCGCACCGAGAATGCCACGGTCGTTGAGGAGCGCATGATTTCTGCCGGTGAGGAAATCGAAATCGATCTGATCCTCGGCTCCGGCACCATTCTCCCCTCCGCCGCCTACGCCGAAGGCAGGCCGGTAGAGGACAGCAACAGTGTCACCTACGAGCTGATCGCAGCCGAGCCGAATGCAGAAGGCGAGCGCGCGGTCTTCTACCTGGGCTCGGGCGCGGAAGCCAAGGAGGTTCCGGCTGGCCGTTATCTCCTGCGTGCGCGGCGCGGCCAGGCTGAGGCAACTACGCCCATCGTTGTGCAGCCAGGCCAGATCATTCAGCCTACGGTTAACCTCAATGCCGGCACGCTCTACGTGAATGC
>JGI25327J35509_1001249_pt1 | contig 20179 bp, 25 predicted proteins | sample HigsolmetaAR202D_FD_35509 | JGI IMG/M metagenome (IMG submission 35509)
TTCGTGACGGTCGGTCAGTTGCCGCGCGCGAGCATCTGGCGTTTGGCGATCTGCGCACCGAAGAGCGCCGCCGGAATCGTCGCGCCGATCCCGAGCACCCGATACCACGTCGGCAAGTCCGCCGATGTGGCGAANCCCAGCGCCACGCCGAGAATGCCGAATGCAAGCGCATTGAAGTACGGCACGGTGCGCGCAAGTCGCGCCGCCAGGTATCCGCCGAGCACCGTCGAGGCGGTGCCAAGGACGAAGGAAACGAGCACGTACTCGCGGTTCTCCATCAGCCGCTCGATCACACGTTGCAGCTCTTCGTTCGTCATGTGCGCGTTCACATCCGGCGCATAAATGCCGAACAAGATCATTCCCGCCAGGATATCGACGCCGATGACGGCAAGCGTCGCAAGCAAGACGGCTCTGAAGCTGATGGCCTGCATGCAATTACGATAACAAAAGCATGCTCCTATCGCGACGCGCCCAAGCGCATCGTCGCACCGCTCGTCTAGCGATCGAAAGTGCGCTTCCTTCCCTCCCCGAACGGCCGCAAGCAGCGCGGACATACGGCGCGGCCGACCTGCGGACGCTCCGTAGTGAACCGCGCGCCGCGATGCCCGCATTCGCTGCATCTCAAACGCTTGCCGACATCCACCGCCATGGCCCGCCAACCGGCGCGCTGCGCAATCTCCTCGAGCCGCGCGATCGTAAACCGCCCGCAATTGCCGCATACGATGTAGACGGGCATGCCGCATTCCCCGAGAAATCCCAGCGTCCCTGCACGCGCGGGCTTTTTCGACGGCATGGATCGCGCAAAACGGATCGGCCTCAGCCAGCTGCAAACGAGCTACTCTTCGCAGCTCGGGCAGGCGCTGCGATAGCCCGTTGTCATGGCAACGGGCGTGCGCCGCACCGCCTTGAGCTTCGGCAGCAGCACGCTGATGGTGAGCAGCGTCTCCTTGCAGAGCTTGCCTTCCGGTTTGAGCTCGCCGAGCACGCGTTCGTCCACTTCGTCTGCGAGCACTACGGTGAGCGATTCCAAGCATTCGATCGTGCGATCGATGAGCGTCAATGGCGTCACGAACATGATCGGCCTCGTTCGATATGGGACTGAAGACGCGCCGGGCACGGACGTGGCGCAGCGCGACAAAGCTCCGAGCGGCCTCGAAGGCCTGTTTTTTTATACAGGCCACCGACGGCGCGCAAGAGGCCGCTCGTAAGTACTTGAATTGCTACGAATCGATTTCGACCGGCTCGATCAGATCCGGTGAGTCGTTGCGCGGGCTATTGACGCGTTCCGAGACGGGCCAGGCGCGCATGAGCTCGCTCGGATACTCCTTGAGCGCGCTGCGCGCCTGCTCCACCGTGCCGGCGAGCCACGCATCGATTTGATCCTTGGCGAGAATCGCCGGCATCCGACGCTGCTCGCGCGGCAGGAGCTGGCCGCCCGAATGATTGTGAATCTCGGCCATCAGATCGTTGGCCGGCATCGTGATGATGGCGCAGGAGACGATCTCGCCTTCAGGCGAAAAAGAACGATCCCAAATCCCTGCGAGCGCAAACGTCTCGCCCTCGACCGGCTTGATGAAATAAGGCTGTTTGCGCCGGCCGTTGGGCCGCAGTTGCCACTCGTAGAAGCCCACGCACGGCACGATGCATCGCTGNCCGCGCGCCCACGCGCCCTTCCACGCGGCAGCCGTGTCGAGCTTTTCGATGGTGGCGTTGATCGTCGGAAAGCGCGGCGGCTGGCCTTTCGCCCAGAACGGCACGAGCCCCCAGCGCATCAACACAGCCTCGCGCTCGCCGTCACGCTGNCGAATCGCACGCACGACCGGCACGAGATCGGTCGGCGCCACGTTGTAGCTTGCTTCGTAGGCGCGCTCNAGCGCGTCCGACAAACCGATGTGGGAATTGGCGCGATCGATCGAGTACTCGCGCTCGAGCGCTGCCTGATCCGGTGAGACGTAGCGGCCGCACATGTCAGGCNACCGCTAGCAAGGAGACGACGCGCGCATGATTCACGTCAGCCAAGACGCGCGGCCGCCCAGCGCACGATCGGTTCGACGCGTGCCGATACGAGCTTGAGCGCGCCCGCCTCATCGACCCATCGATATTCATTGTGCTCGGGACGCCCGAGCTCTTCGATGACGGGCAACGACACGGCAATCGTCGCGGTCTTCGCGAGGTAATAGCGCGCCACCTTGCCGCGGCTGTACGGAGGGGTTTCGATGAAGTCCTCGCCCCAGGCGAAGTCGAGATCCGCGATCAATGTTTCCTCCTTGACTTCGCGGATCGCCGCCGCGAGCGGCTCCTCGCCGGCCTCGACCATGCCCTTGGGAAAATCCCAATGCGTGAATGCGCGCAGCAGGAGGTAGCGCCACCCTTCTGCGGTCTCACGCACGACCACCACACCGGCGGACAATCTCGTCGGACGGGACATGGGACCAGTTTATATGTGAAGCGACGAAGGGATGGAAGCCGTCGCCTCTGCGTCGCGTCGTCCGCGGCCGACGGTCGATGCCGATCATCAGCCACGTGATTGAACGACCCGGTATTGATAGACTGGATCTATGAAGCGCCGCGTCTGATCGCGCCCATTACGTCATTGGCTGCCGCACATGAACCTTCGCGATCTTCGTTATTTCGTTGCGCTCGCCGAGACCGGCCATTTCGGCAGGGCGGCGGAGCGCTGCTTCGTCAGCCAACCGACGCTGTCGGCGCAGATCAAGAAGCTGGAAAGCTATCTCGGCGTGCAGCTCATCGAACGCCAGCCGCGGCGGGTCGTGCTCACCGATATCGGCACGAAGATCCTGCCGCTCGCGCGGCGCATGCTGGAGGACAGCGATCAGATCGTCGCGCTCGCCCGCAACGAACACGATCCGCTGTCCGGCAAGATGAAGGTTGCGCTCATTCCGACGATCGGCCCGTATCTGTTGCCGCTCGTCATGCGCCGTTTGCGCAAACAGCTGCCGCGGCTCAAGCTGATGCTCTACGAGTATCAGACGCAACCGCTGCTCGAGCGGCTGCGCTCCGGCGAAATCGAGCTCGGCATTCTCGCCTTGCCGGTGCCGCTGGACGGACTCGAAGCGCGTGAGCTCTACGAAGAGCCGTTCACCTTGGCGGTGCCGACCAACAGCGAGCTCGCGAAGAAATCGCACGTCAAAGTCGACGACTTGAGCGGCGAGACGCTGCTGCTGCTCGAAGACGGCCACTGCCTGCGCGATCAAGCGCTNGAGGTNTGCGGNCGCATCGATGCCAAGGAGAGCGAGGACTATCGCGCAACGAGCCTGGAGACGCTGCGCCAGATGGTCGCCGCTGGACTGGGCGTCACGCTGTTGCCCGAGCTTGCCACGCGCGGTCCGTTCGGCACGGGCCAAGGGCTTGCGGTCAAGCATTTCGCGCGGCCGGTGCCGTCGCGTACGGTCGGCGCCGTCTGGCGCAAGAGCAGCGCGCGCACTCAAGCGCTGACTGCAATCTGCGATGTAATCGAAACCACGATGAAGGAGATGAAGAAGTGATACGGCGCCTTGCGCTCGCGTGCCTGTGGCTGTCCTTGGCTGGCTGCGCGCGATCCCCGTCCGAGCCTGTCGAAGTCGTCAACGCCTGGGCGCAACCCACGCCGCCCGGCGCGTCGGTGGGCGCGATCTATGTGGAGCTGCGCGCGCACAGCGCCGATCGTCTCCTTGGCGCGAGCTCTTCGATCGCGCGCAGCATCGAGATCCACGAGACGACCTTCGAAGACGGCATCGCGAGAATGCGCCCGCTCGAAGGGGTCGACTTGCAGGCACACGAGACGGTGAGCTTCGCGCCCGGCGGCAAACATCTCATGGCGATCGATCTCCTCGAGCCCTTCGCGCCCGGACAGACCTTCCCGCTCGAGCTGTCCTTCGCGAACGCCGGCACGATCGCGGTCGAAGTCACGGTCGCGGCTGCGCCGCACGATCATGCGGATCACGGCGATCACTCCGATCACAGTGATCACGGCTACGACGATCATGCGCACGGCGACCACGTCGATCACACGCATCACTGAGCGATGACCACCCCTGCCGCGCCGCCGATCACGCCCGCGCACCTGCATGACGATCAGGTGCTCGCGCTGCTGCAATCCGGCGCGCACGCGCAGCTGCTGATCGCTCACTTCGGCGAGGAGGAATATCGCGAGCTCTCGCAGCTCGCCAAGCTCGCCGCGATCCGCAAGAACAAGCGCGGCCCGCTCGTGTTCATCCTGCCGGGCATCATGGGCTCGCGTCTTGCAATGAAACGCGGGCGCACGCTCGATCTGTATTGGCTGCATCCGCATGCGATCGCCGCCGGGCAGCTCATGCAGCTCGCGCTGCCCGGCTCGCGTGCGTTGCGCCCGATCGGCGTGATGCTGCCCGGCTATCTCAAGATGAAGCTGATGCTCGAGGTGTGCGGCTTCAGACCCGTGCTGCACGCGTTCGATTGGCGCGCCGACTTGGAGCGCAATGCGCGCTCGCTCATGCGCGCCATCGAGCGCAGCGACGCGCGTCATACGATGATCGTGGCGCACAGCATGGGCGCGATGATCGCGCGCGCGGCGCTACGCTTCGACACCGCCAAGCGCATCAAGAAGCTCGTGCAGATCGGCGCGCCGAACGAAGGCTCCTTTGCGCCGGTGCAGGCGCTGCGCGCCGTGTATCCGACGGTGCGCAAGATCGCAGCGCTCGATCGCACGCACAGCGCGGAAGAGCTCGCCCGCAAAGTGTTCCTGACGCTGCCGGGCCTGTATCAGCTCCTGCCTTCGGCCGAGTCGGGCGAGATCGATCTGTTCGATGCGGCGAGCTGGCCTTCGGACTGGTGCCCGATGCCAAGCTCCTTGCGCAGGCGCGCCGCGTCAGAGCACGCCTGCCGCGACCCGATGCGCGCTGTCATGTCGTCGTCGGGTACGGGCAAGACACGATCACCTCGCTCGTCAACACGGACGACATGTTCACCTACGAGATCCGGCCGGCAGGCGACGGTACGGTGCCGCTGACACGTGCGTGCTGGGACGGCGCGCGAACGTGGTATGCGCGCGCGAACCATGGCGCACTGTCGACCAACAGCAATGTGCTGGGCGCAGTCATCGACATCCTGCGCCAGGACGACACCACGAAGCTCACCTCGAACGCACCCGAGCCGCCGCCGAGCACGGCGGTACGCCATGTCAGCGACCGCGACTTGCGGCGGCATGCGCTCGTCAAAGTGGAATGGGATGCCCTCACCGTCGATAGTCGTCGACGCATCCTCGAGCCGATCTTCACGCCCGAGTTCGTCGCGCCCACGGACTGACTATTTACCGCCCTTGGTGAGGTCGAACAGCACCTCGGACTTCTCGTATACCTTGGCGATCCGCTCGCCGTCCCAAACATACGCAAGCGCCGGACCGGGATGCGGAATCGAGACGGCTTGCGGACGAAACGCCGCAATGCATTCGCCGCCTGCGTGACGCACGCTGCGATAGACGAGTCCCCATTCACCGCGCGCGTACCGTTCCTTCGCAAAAGCCTGCGAGACGGTGTAATCGTTCGGATCGTGCAAGTGCGCATATCTCGGCGGTCGCACGTCGAGCAACGGCTTGACGGGCCGACCGACGTAAGCGCGCATATCGATCTCGCACGGCGGCTCACGCGTTGCGGCGAGAAAGCGGCCTCGGTGATAGGCGGTTTCGCGCACCGCCGTTTCGAGCGAGCGCGCGGCGTAATAAACACCGTAAGAGCCGTCGCTGAATCGGCTGGCTCGACCCAAGTGCGTGAAGGCAGCCATCACGACGCTCGCGCCGGGACCCGTGACGCGCTCTTCCGGCAGCACGAGCGGGGCACTGCCGTTCTCGTCGCGCAAACGATCGTTCGTCAGACCCTCGAGGTACCAGGCCAGCTCCATCTGATCGGCGCCGACGATCCCTTCGAAGACATTGATCGGCGGATGCTTGGCGGCAACGATGCGATAGGACTTCTGCCAGCGCAGGGTGACGCGCCGTGGCTCGGACCGCTGCGTCATCCGCGTTCGGCATCCAGATAGCGACGCACGTCGGCCAGATCGATGACTCGACCGCCCAGCATGCGCTCGAGCGCGGACTTGCCGCCGAAGGGCGGTGCGCTGTTCGGTTTCTTGATCCAGGCGTGCGCTGCCGCTTCTGTGGGCAGCAGGATCCGCAGCGCCTTGTAGATCCCCATGATGTAACTGATGCGCTCGAGCGTATCGGCGCTCAAGCGCGCAGCGCGTTCGCTCTTCCACTTGAAGAACGTCGAACGCGGCGGAGAGCCGAGCAAGGTCCGCTCCTCTTCGGCAGAAAGCCCCCAACGGGAGGTGATGTTGAAGAAGGCCGTCAGGGCGGTCTCCCCGAGGGCATCGGGATCGACACGCGGATCGAGGTTGGGTACCTGGAGCATGGCCAGTCCTGTTTTGGAGCTATTTAGGAAAATACTCCAGTTATGGACTTTTGGCCAGAGCCCCGCCACGGCGGCAGGGCCGCGAAGCAATCGGCAGGATGATTGTGGTCGGGGCCTTCTAAGACTGCGTGATGGACGCCGCGCGAACGCGGCGCGCCGGCGAGCTTACGGCGCCGCGCGTTTCGACCACAGCGGACAGATGGGCGCATCGGCGGCCGCACCGACGCGGCGATGCCCGACGCCACCCTGCATGCATCTCGGATCTCGAGCCCACTGCACGGCATACACCATCGGATCGAGCCGTGAGTTCACCATCTCGCGCAAGTATCGACGCCACTGCTCTCTCGTATTCATGATCGACTCCGCTAGGTCAATCTCCAACGTCGCCCCGCCGTGAGCGGTTCCGCTTGTCTCTATTCGGAGATCGGCCGGAATGTGCCGGCGTTTAGCGACAGGGCCAATCTATCGAGCGCGGCGCGACGATTCTGCGGACTTGCTCTCACGCAGCCGCGCGAAAGCGTGATCGATCCCACAAGGGCCGCATGAGACGGCTCCTTCAGACAAAGCAACAGACGATCGCCATGCAGGCAAAGCCTGATGCGTCCATGGGCGGGCTGACTGGTCCGACCTCCAGTCAAACGAAGAGCGGAACGACCAGTGCAATACGGCGGCGGCGCGCCGCGAGCAATGCCTCAATCCAAGAACAGATCGGGCAATAGATCGCGATTGCCCGGCGTTACAGCGTAACGGTCGAAATCGGCGACGCCTGCCTCGCGCAGCACCGCTTCGTCCGTGAAGAAATTCCCCGTACAGCTGCGCGCATCGCGCGTCAGGATCTCGTAAGCCGCATCCGCCACGATCTCGGGCGTACGGCCGCGCGCCACATCGGCCATCGGAATCACATTGAGCGCAGCGGTCGCGATGATGGTGCGCGGCCAGAGCGCATTCACGCCGATTCCGCACGGACGCAGCTCCTGCGCCAGGCCGAGCACGCACATGCTCATACCGTACTTCGCCATGGTGTAGGCGAGATGCGGCGCAAACCAACGCGGCTTCATGTTAAGCGGCGGCGAGAGCATCAGAATATGCGGATTGCGCCCTTCGGCGGCCGCGCGCTTGAGATACGGCAGAGCGGCTTGCGAGCAGACGAAAGTCCCGCGCACGTTCACGTCGAACATGAGATCGAAGCGCTTCATCGGCGTCTGCTCGGTGCCGCTCAAGTGAATTGCACTGGCGTTGTTGACGAGGATGTCGATGCCGCCGAAGTGCTCCGCGCAGCGGCTCATCGCTTCTGCTACGGCCTGCTCGTCGCGAATGTCGAGCCGAATCGGCAATGCGTGGCCGCCTGCCTCCTCGATCTCGCGCGCCGCGGTATGAATCGTGCCGGGCAGCTTCGGATGAGGCTGCTCCGTCTTGGCGGCGATGGCGATATTGGCGCCGTCGCGCGCGGCACGCTTGGCGATCGCAAGCCCGATGCCGCGCGATCCGCCGGTGATGAAGAGCGTCTTACCCTTGAGCATAGCGTGAGGACAGCAATCGCAAGTTGCGACTCACGCTAACCGTTCAGGAAGCACCCGCGCAATAGGCATCCGCCGCGCTGCCGGGCACCAGCGCGACGTCACGTACAGCGATCGCAAGCGAGGCTTCGGCAGCGCATTTCAGATCTGCATGCCGAAGTCTCGCTGCAAGAGCGCTCAGCGAATCGTCTTGCTCGCGGTATTCGAATTCGCGCTTTCGACACCGGCGGTATTCACCGCCCGCACGGCGAAGTAGTACGTCCCCGGCGCGAGATTGTCGACCACGTAAGAAGAGATGCCGGGATTGCGGACCATGACCGAGCGGTCGAGCGCATTGGCGCTCGTGCCGTACAGGATGCGATAGCCTGCAAGGTCGTTGAGCGCCGAACCGTCGCGATTGCGCGTGGGCGGCACCCACGTCACCGTCGCCGCGCCGCTCCCGACGTCACTGACCGTGATGGAAAACGCCGGCAACGACGTCGTGGTACGACCGTCGCTCACTCGAATCACGATGTTCGAGTAGGTGCCGATGTGGGAGCGGCTCGGCGTACCGGACAAGCGACCCGTCGTCGTGTCGAAGGTTGCCCACGCCGGTCGGTTCGTGATGTTGAACGTGAGCGTATCGGAATCGGGATCCCGTGCCGTCGGCCGGAAGCTGTACGTGCTGCCGACGACCGCCGCTGTCGGTGGCGTACCGGAAATCGTCGGCGCCCGATTACCGGAAGAACTATTGCCAGATGAGGTCGCTGGCGACGTCGAGCCACCATTGACCGCCACGATCGAGAACGGCCGCAGGCTCGCCGTCGATCGGCCATCCGACACGGNAATGCGGATGTTCGACCAAGTGCCTGCCTGAGGCGGCTTGCCGCTCAAGCGCCCCGAGTGCGTGCTGAACTGCGCCCACGCAGGCTTGTTGACGATCGAGAATCTGAGCCCTCTGCGCGGCGTGTCCGGATCGGACACGTGCGGGCGGAAGCTGTACCACTGCCCGACACGAACCTTCGTCGACGGCGTACCGGATATAGTCGGTGGCGCAGCCATGCTTGCCTGCACGAAACCGAACAGCAAACCGGCAAACAGCGTAAGCACGCTAACACGATGCGGCGGCGTGAAAGACGCAATGGACATACGAAGACCCCCGTCGGCCCGCCCATTCGTCGGAACACGCACTCGCACCGCTTTCTTTTTCGAGATAAGACGGCGGCGTGCATGCCCCGTTTGCAAACGGGCCTGCCTTTAGCCAGCTGCAAGGAAAATCTTCCCGCGCTGCATGCGGGAAGCACTCACCTGCACGAGGATCACGAGTACGCCAGGGCGCGTCCGTACGCCGGCCGCCGAGTCGTCAACGCGAATCGACGAAAGTGTCTGCTCGTGTGGCGCTCACGAGTTAACCGAACGATGCGTCCGATCTCAAAATGTCGTTCAACTACGACAGCGCTCGGAAGCGCGTCGCTTTCAATAGACAAACGTATTCTGCGTGCCGCAGACGAGCGCGTTTACCACGCGGTTAGACAAAAATGACTACATGAAGCGTCAGCAATGCACGTGCACGCTGCGCGACTCGCCGGGCGAGCGAGCCGCGCTTGCGCTGTCTTGGTGCAACTCAGCCGAGAATGGCTTCGCGCTGATAAAGCTTGACTGCGACGAATGCGAGCAGTGCGCCGAGCACCAGCGTCGTGCTGGCGGAAATCACGATGTGTGCGAGCGGAATCGGATCGCCGCGCAGGAGGTTGGTAGCGAGCAGATGCTGGCTGAGGCTCGGTACGAACATGAGCGCGGCATTCGGCTTCGTGCCGCTCAGGAACGCAAACAACACCGGCGCAAGCGGCACGAACAGCACGATGGACAATGACGACTGCGCTTCGCGGTTGGTGCGCGCGAACGACGCTACGACGGTCATGAGCGCAGCGCCGAGCGGCACGAAGGCAAGCATGACGCCGAAGATACCGAACACGATGGACCAACCGAAGTTGGCCGACATCCCGAGCGCCTCGAGCGATACGAAGCGCAGCACGAAGCCGAACATGATGAGGCTGAGCAACAGCGATGCCGCCATGAATGCAGCCGTCGCGAACATCTTGCCCAGGATCAATGCCCCGCGACCGACGGGCAGTGCGAGCAACGGCTCGAGCGAGCCGCGCTCGCGTTCGCCGGCGGTCGTATCGATCGCCAGATAAAATCCGCCGAGCAGCATCGACATGAAACAGAAGTACGTCAGCATGCCGAGAAAGAGCGCGGCACGCCCTGCCGGCGTCGAAACATCGAGCGTGTGCACGTCGACCGGACGCACGACCTTCGGGCTGATGCCGCGCACCAGCAGTCTCAGCGCCGCAAGCTGCCGCCCGTACGCTTCGAGCAGCTGACGCGCGCGCTCGGCATTGCCGGCGGTTTGCGTGTTGGCGCTGTCGACGACGAGCTCGATCGGTGCGGGCTCCCCCTCTTCGAGCCGGCGCGGATAGTCCTCCGGAATGAGGAGCACGAGCTCCTCGTTNCCCTCGCGCACTGCCTGCATTGCCTCGTCGACCGAAAACTCGACCAGCTTCGGCTGAACGCCGTTTTCCTCCAGGAATGCGAGCAGATTCGGCGCGCGCTCGCCGCCCGCGACCGCAAGCGCAAGCGGCTTGTCGAGCGTCTCCTCGATACGTTTGGAGGTGACTGCCGCCACTGCTGCGAAGACGAGCGGCGCAAGGAGCACGCCGAAGAAGATCGCCGAGAGCATCACGCGTCGATCGCGGAGGTTCTCGATCACCTCCTTGGCGAAGACGACTGCGATCGGATGGCTCATGCACGCACCTCCGCGTCGGCGACCCGCACGAATGCTTCTTCGAGATCCGCTGCGCCGGTGCGCGCAAGTATCTCCTCGGACGTACCGCTCACCACGACACGCCCCGCCGAGACGATCACGATGTGATCGCACAACGCCGCTACTTCCTGCATCACGTGGCTCGAAAACAGAATGCACCGACCCTCGGCTCGCAGCTCGCGCAACAGCTCACGCAACATGCGCACCGCATTTACGTCGAGCCCATTCGTCGGTTCGTCCAGAATGAGCGTGCGCGGCCGATGAATGAGCGCGCGCGCAAGCGCGACCTTCAAACGCTCGCCCTGCGAATAACCTTTGGCGCGTCGATCGACGACGCGTTCGAGTCCAAGCCTCGCCACGAGCGCATCGATCGCGCGTTCGAGCGCCTCGCCGCCGAGACCATGCAGCCGGCCGTAGTAGCGGATGTTCTCGCGCCCGGTCAGATTCGCGTAAAGACCGCTCGCGTGCGGCAGCACGCCGAGCGAGCGACGTACCGCCAGGCTGTCGCGCGTGCAGTCGTGACCATCGACGAGCGCACGACCCGAATCCGGCCGCAGCACCGTGCTCAAGATGCGCAGCGTGGTCGACTTGCCGGCGCCGTTGTGTCCGAGCAGGCCGGTGATCTTGCCGTCGGCGGCCGTGAACGAGACTCGATCGAGCGCGCGCACCGCGCCGAACGAACGGCTCAGTTCTTCGACGACGATCATGGCGCTGCCCCCGTCAGCGAAAGCAGAAACGGCGCAGGCGTGACCTTCGCGGCGCACTCTGCGTCGAGCTCGCGCAGCGACCCCGAAGCGACGAGCTCCGCGATGAGACGCGGTACGCACCCTGCGGCAAGTTGTCCGTGCCCTTGGCCACGCAGCACGAGGTGCAACGAATTGGCAAGCCCAGGCCGGATTTCTTCCGCATAGGCCGGCGGAGTCACCGGATCGTTCTCGCCCGAAAGCAGCAGCGTCGGCGCATCGCTGCGCAACGGCTCGTAGAAATCGGCATCGACCGGTCCGCGCGGCCACACTGCGCAGACTGCGCTCAAGACCGTCATGAAATCGCTGCCCATGTACGTGGCCTCGAGCGTCTCGCGCTCGACCTCGCGACCGCTCCAACGCGGCGCATCCTCGCTGCAGATCACGCTGAAGTGCATGCCGTACGCAAGCTGCGCCTGCATGTCGCGCCGAATCATCTCGTACTGCGCGGCAAGCGCCTGCGGACGCTTGCCGGCCTCGGCCTGATGAATCAAGAGCGGCAACGTGGCGGCAGTCTCGTCGCTGTAGCTGAGCAGGCGCACGGCGCCGTTCAGCTCGGCGAGCCCGAGGCGCACGACGATGGGCGCGGCATTGATCGGATCGGCGATCGGCACTTCGAGCGGCGATTCGCGCAAGCGCGCATGCAACCGCGCGAACTGCTCGCGTACGTTGGGGAAGGCCTGCCGACACGCGGCATCCGCCGCGCAACGATCGAACAATGCATCGAGCGCCTGCTGTGCAACGACCGGAATCTGCGGCCCGAGCGCCAGCTGCGGCGGCACGACGCCGTCCAAGATCATGGCGCGCACGCGCTCCGGATGACGTCGTGCGTAATGTTGCGCGACGCGCGTGCCGTAGGAGATGCCATAGAGGTTGATGCGTTCGTAGCCGAGCGCGGCGCGCACTCTGTCGAGATCGGCCACTGCAATGCTCGTCGTGTAGAAGCGAGGATCGCCCGGCAGCTCCTCGAGGCAGCGCTTCGCGAGCTCGCCGATGCGTTCGGCGTCGATGGCGGTCAGCTCGACATCATTCGGCAGCGGACAGCTGAGCCGGTTCGATCCGCCGGTGCCGCGCTGATCGACGATGACGATGTCCCGATCGCGTCGAATGCGCGCGAACACCTGCGCCATCGTGACGTAGAAGTCGCTTGCCGCTTGCCCGGGGCCGCCGCTGATGACGAACAACGGATCGGGCTCGGCGCGCGTCTTGAGCGCGGGCACGACCGCCACTTTCAGGCCGATCGTCCGCCCGCCCGACGCTGTGGGATCTTCGGGTACCGCGAGCGTGCCGCAACGCGCCGCGACGCTGGCGCCTGCACCGCCGCTCTGCAGCCGGCATTCCGCCAACGAAAGCGTCGTGCTCGCGTGCGTTGCGGCCGCGAAGAACAGCACGCCGGCTGCAACGAGCAAGCGCCATACGCGTACCTTTCGGTCAGCATCGCGGCCATCGTTCACGAAGTCATGTCCTCCTTGTATGGGCACGCTATTGTCTACCGAGCTCTCCTGCGGACGAAGCAATTTTTCGTACTGCCGGTGCGCGCCGTGATGTCGCCACGCGGCGAAGACACCATGTGCGACTTGCGTCGTCACGGCTCGGGTACCATTCTTAGCTTCTTGCGGCCGAGCGCCGCGGTGGCGCCGACGAGCAGGGGGTCGCTGTGAACGAAGACGCAAAGAAGTGGGTGTGGTACGCCATTCCGGTGGCCGTCGTGATCGCGATCGGCGCCGCACTGTATTACGGCTACAAGCAGAAGACGCCGGCTCCCGAGCCGCAGGCACAGATCGAAACGCCGCCGGAGCCGCTCGACACCGAGCCGCAGATCAAGCATCCGCTCGACACCGAAACGCTCGCCGAAGAGCCGCTGCCCTCGCTCGAGGAAAGCGACGCCGCCGTGCAGCGTTCGCTCGTCGACGTCTTGGGCGAAGCGATCCAGCAATACCTCGTGCCGAAGAGCCTCGTCCGCCACACCGTCGTCACCATCGACAACCTGCCGCGCAAGAAGACGGCCGTGCAGATGTGGCCGCTCAAGCCGATGAGCGGCCAGCTCATCGTCGACTCCGACGAGACCACGACATTGAGCGAAAGGAACTTCGCGCGCTATGCGCCGCTCGTCGGCCTGCTCGAGAAGGCCGATACGCAACGGCTCGCCGCCCTCTACCGGCGCTACTACCCGCTCTTTCAGCAGTCGTACGTCGAGCTCGGCTATCCGGACGCTTATTTCAACGACCGCCTGGTCGAGGTCATCGACCACTTGCTCGAAACGCCCGAGGTGCGCGGGCCCATCGAGCTCACGCAGCCGGGCATGTTCTACGAATATGCCGACCCCGCGCTCGAAAGCCGCTCGGCGGGGCAAAAATTGCTTATTCGCATGGGCCCACGGAACGCCGCCGTCATCAAGCGCAAGCTACTCGAGCTGCGCGAAGAGATCGCCAAGAAGGGACCGTAAGACCTCGTTCGAGGGATCGACATGAACAAGGCTGTCGTTCTGCTCACGTTGACCACCGCGGGCAGCGTACTTGCCTGCGCGCATCTTGCCGTCACGTTGCGCGAGGAGCGCGCCCAGCGCGCCGAGCTCGAAGCGCGCGTTGCCGAGCTCAAGGAATTGGCCGATCGCGTGAACGCCTTGAACCAGGTGCGTCCGCCGCTCGGCGTCACGCCTGTTTCACCTGGACGTTCGCCGCGCACAGAAACCGTCGCAAACGAGACCGCGCCGGCTTCGTTCACACACGACGCAGACGATGCCAGCGACGCGACCGCGCGGCTCGACCCGCGCGAACGCGCGCGTGAGCGGCTCGAGCGCCAGCGCGAGCTCTTGCAAGATCCCGAATATCGCGAGGCCCTGCGTAAACAACACCGCTTGCAGTTGGCAACGATGTATCCAGGCCTCGAGAATGCGCTCGGGCTGACGGCGGAGGAAACGGAGCGGCTGCTCGATCTGCTCGCGGCGCAGCGAGTGCAGGATATGACCGAATTCGTGGATGGACCGCGCTTCTTTCGCAATCGGCCCGATGCGATGCGCGAGCTCGAGGCCACGCTGCGCGAACGGCAACTGCGGCATCTGGAGCAAATCGAAGCCGAGCTCGGCTCGAGCGTCCGTCAGAAATGGGCCGAGTATCAGGAAACGATCGGACAGCGGCACCGTGCCGCTAGCTTGCAATCGCAGCTCACCGCGGCTGGCTCGCCGCTCGATGCACAGCAATCGCAAGCGCTGCTCGATGCGCTCCTTGCAGAACAACGACATCAAACGAACGATCTGTCAGGCGGCGGATGGAACACAGCGTTCGCCAGTAGCGCAACGCTGAACGCAAGCATCGATCCGTCCGATTGGCTTCGCGCGCAGGAAGAATCGCACCAACGCATCTTGGCTGCGCTGGCTCCCAAACTGAACGGCGAGCAGCTCGGGCAGATCGCGAAGATTTTTGCGCGCGAACGTGAAACGCAACGCGCCTCGCTCGAGCTGATGCAGGTTCAAGGCTTCGAAGCGGGCGCACCGATCATCGGCGGCCCGCGCTTCGGGCCGCTCCCGGCAGCCGGACCGGCCATCGAGGCCGCACGCATGCAACGGCCGCCGCGCTGACCGCAGCCATACGGCTGCTGCCGCTATTGCGAAGCGACGCGCAGAGACGGGCTCAAGTTCGAGCCGCGTCCAAGCGCACGAGCGCATCCTCGAGCACGTGCGCGATATCTTCTTCGGTATACGGCTTGCTGAGCAGAGCAAGCGGGCGAGCGCGTTCGATGCGATCGGCCACCTCGGCAAACGATGCGCCCGTCATCAGCACCGAGCGAATGCCGTACCGTTCGAGCAGCGCCGCAGCAGTATCGATACCGTCACCGCCATCCCAGACGAGCCCCACATCGACGATCGCGATATCCGTGGGCGTACCCGCCGCGATCGCCAAAGCAGTGCGCAATGACGGTGCAATGCCGCTCACCGAGTGACCCAATTCTTGTAAGACGTTCTGCAGATGTAGGCCCGTCAACGTCTCATCCTCGACGATGAGCACGCGCAGCACGGGATTGACGGGACGGTCAGGGTTGCAATTCATCTTCTTGCGCTCAGGCTGAGGCCCGTTCCGCCGTGAATAATCGAGCTGCATAACGCCGATGCTCCAGCTGCTGGCCTGATTGGCATCGTCCGAGATGCCGGCAATGCCCGGCGCGCGCTTCAAGTTCCGGTGGGAGAGCCGCTTGTTGTCGGCATCTTACCTGCAAGAGCGAGCTCTTGGCCGTTCTCTTTTCTACTTCAAACAGCTTGCGCTCAATGAGCATCCTCGTTTGCGGGAAACCTCGCAGCACAACGACCCCTGCTTATCCTGGGCAAAGACGGCATGTCGGGCTCCCCTTNGATACCCACTAGTGCCGACGTAGGCACTTTGCCGTACTATGCCCTATCGAAGCCCAGGGACGCCATTCATGCGAATTCTCCTAGTCGAAGATGAGTTGCTCGTTCGCATGTTTGCGGTCGACGCACTCGAAGACGCCGGCTTTCGCGTCGAAGAGGCCGGTACGGCCGCGGAAGCACTTAGCGCCTTCGCGCAGTTGGCCGACGAGCTGTGCGCAGCCATCATCGACCTCGGCTTGCCCGACCGTTCCGGCGACGAGCTCGCCGCCCAGTTGCGCGATCGACGTGCAGATCTGCCGATTCTGATTGCGAGCGGTCGTAGCGAGGGCGAGATTCGCGACCGCTTTGCACACGATGCGCATGTTGGCGTGTTGATCAAGCCATACACCGCCGCGATGCTCATCGACAGCCTCGCGACGGTGGGCATCAAGGGCGCGGAGCTTCGCCCATTCCGATAGACAACCCGCGTTCTCCGCGCCCTGTTTGCTTCAAGCCTGCGCGACCTGCGGCACCTTCAGCCCTTCCGCCTGCAACGTGCGTTGCACGTGCGGCCGAGCTGCCACGCGCCCGTAATAGCGTGCAAGACGCGGCCATTGCGCGAGATCGAGGTCGGCCGCCTTGCTCCAGTTCAAGATGGTGAACAGATAAGCATCCGCCACCGTGAACTGTTCGCCGAGTAGATAAGCGCGTTCACCGAGCTCGCCGTCGACATAGGCGTAATGCGTTGCCAGCTTCTTGCGCGCGAAATCCCGCCAACCATCGGCCGGCAGCTCCGGATGGAAGAATGCATAGAACGTCTTGTGGAGCTCGCTCGTCGTGAAGTTGAGCCATTCGAGCACTCGATAGCGTTCCTGCGTTCCGACCGGCGCAATCAAACCGGCGGCCGGCCGCTGATCGGCCAGGTACTGCACGATCACCGGACCCTCGGTCAACCGCGTGCCGTCGTCGAGCTCGAGAATCGGCACGTAGTTCTTCGCATGGATCGCCGCGAGGGGCGTGCCCGACGCCGTCGAATGTGCCTTCAGATCCACCCGCTCGAGCTCGAAGTCGTACCCGGCCTCGTTCAGTACGATGTGCGGTGAAAGCGAGCACGCGCCCGGGGAGTAATACAGCTTCATTTCGAACCTCCTGTACGTCCGTTCAATGACTTGAACACGCACCTTAGGTCGCAACGGTTGCTTGCGGGAGATTCGAGACGCTTGGTTTTCGCGCCCACCGTCTACGCGTGCACCCCGCTCATTCGTGACCTGCCCGAAACAATCAAATTCCGCGCCGAGGGTCTATACATGCTGGAGGGTCGGAGTANGCTCTGCGTCACTCGGTCAAGTTTTATCTATTCCCGCATCGTTCGATGCGGGCCCATGCAAGCAGATGGGGATCGGCTCCATGGACGTACTATCCAATGTGTTGAAGGTGACGAACTTGGCCACTCACGTGCTGGGTGCGCGCGAGTTCATTCCTCCGTGGGGCATTCGTATCGAAGCGCAGGCCACTGCCGCGGTGCACATCGTCAAGCGCGGCTCCTGCTGGCTCAAACGCGGCGACCAAGAGCCCATTCGATTGAATGCCGGTGATGTAGTGCTGTTGCCGACCGGCGAGGCGCATGCGCTGTCCTCGGATCGCGAGATGCGCGATCTCGAGCCGCACCGCGAAGCGCTGGCCCGTGCACAAGGCGTCGTGATTCCGCCCCGCCGCGGCGTGCCGGATCTGTCGACGGAGCCGACCGTGCTGCACTGTGCGGGCTACGAGCTCTCGCAGGAAGCCGCGCATCCGTTGCTCTCGCTGCTGCCGCCCGTCGTGCGCCTGCCGGCCGACCAGGCACAACGCGACAGCGAGCTCGAGCTCTTGCTGCGTTTGATCACGCAAGAGACGACGCGGCGCGATGCCGGTACGGATCTCGTCGTGCCGCGACTGATCGATGCGCTGTTCGTGTACATCCTGCGCGCTTGGCTGCGCGAGCAGCCGGAAGGCTCGGGCGGCTGGTTGGGCGCGCTGCGCGATCCGCAGATTCGCAAAGCGCTCACGTTGATTCACAACTCGCCGCAGGCGCCGTGGACCGTCGAGTCTCTCGCACGCTCGGTGGCCATGTCGCGCGCGGCATTCGCCAAGCGTTTCACCGAGCTCGTCGGCGAGCCGCCGCTCACTTACGTGACGCGTTGGCGTATGGACCTCGCAGCGAAGATGCTGCGCGAATCGACCGAGCCGGTCTCGAGGATCGCAAGCCGCGTCGGTTACATCTCCGAAACGGCGTTTGCGAAGGCCTTTCGCCGTCGTCGCAACGTCGCCCCGGGACAGTATCGACACGGCCGTGCGCGCAAACGCGCCGAGGCCGTGGCGACAGCGTGACGAAAGCGACGTCAAGATGACTGCGGCGCGCGAATTTGCGCGCCGCAGCCTTGCTCATCGGACATGCGCTAGTGGCTTCTGCTCCACTCGTCCGGCGGATTTTGCCGACGCACCTCTTGTGGATCGGCAGCCGTGCCCTTGCGGTAACCACGATCGAACTTGCGTCGCCTGAACATATAAATGGTCAGCGCGAGCGCGAGGGCGATCAGGATCAGGCAGGGGATCAAGTACTCGCTGAAGAATTGAATGAGAGGACCCATGGTACTCCTCGTGCTCGCCGCGAAACGCGACGCCGTACCGAGGTAACGGCCGAAGCCGGCTCATGGGTTCCACGAGCGGGAAGGAATTGCCAGGAGCGCAGCGCGACGGCCGCCGCGCACATCCAGGATTACTGTCGTCGCATTCTCGTGACGATGATGGCGACGATGATCGCGATCAAGACGAGCAGCACCAACAAGCGCATTACGATCGATTCCTCAGGTGGTGAAGCGTGCGGTCAGCTCGGCCAACTGCTCAGGGGTGTCGAGATCGATCGCCGCATTTGGCATCGGAACACGCACGAGCGTATCGCGATTCCGTTCGAGCACGGAACGAGCACCCTGATCGCCGCGCAGCTGCGCGAGCTCGGTAAAGTAGACATAGGGAAAAATGGCGGGCACCCCGAAGCGACCGTCGTACACGCTCGCCGCGATGGAGCCTTCCTGAGTCTTCCAGGCATCGATGAGGCGCTTGAGATCGCCGCTCGTGACCGCCACTTGATCGCCGAGCAGGATCATGGCCGCTTCGCAGGCGGGCGGCAGTGCCGCGAGTCCTGCGCGAATCGAAGAGGCCATGCCTTCCTCCCACTCGCGATTGACGACCCAGGAGGCGGAGGTGCGAGATAACAAAGGAGTGATGTCTCGCGCGTGAGCGCCGATCACGACCGTGACGTTGTGACCGGCTACTGCCACGGCATTGGCGATCACGATATGCAGCGCCGGCCGCCCGCCGATGGGCGCCAGCTGTTTCGGCTGACCGAGGCGGGTCGACGCGCCGGCTGCAAGGACGATGATGTGGGGCACCATGATGCGCCGATCGTACTCGGACGCACCACGTCATGAAAGAACGGCGCGATGCGGGTCCAAGCGATCGAGTGATACAGTGTACGAAGCGCCTTGCGCGAGCGCGCAATCGGCACGCTGCCCTTATGGGCTTTGGCTTGACGACGAGAGCACACGTTCCATGGCTGTTCGACCGGTTCTCAAGATGGGCGATCCCAGGCTTTTGCAAGTAGCCAAGCCGGTGGAAACCTTCGACACGCCCGAGCTGCACGCGCTGCTCACCGACATGCACGACACGATGGAGGCATTGAACGGCGCCGGCCTTGCCGCGCCGCAGATCGGCGTCTCTCTCCAGGTCGTCATCTTCGGCGTGAGCCGCAATCCCCGCTATCCGCAGGCCGAACCCGTACCTTACACGGTGCTCATCAACCCGACGCTCGAACCGCTGAGCGACGAAATGGAAGAAGGCTGGGAAGGATGTCTATCGGTGCCGGGCATGCGCGGGCTCGTGCCGCGTTACGTGCGCCTGCGCTATCGCGGCTACGATCAGTACGGTCAGCCGATCGACCGCTCGGTCGAGGGATTTCACGCGCGCGTCGTGCAGCACGAGGTGGATCACCTGAACGGCATCCTTTACCCGATGCGCATTCGCGACTTGCGGAACTTCGGCTTCAACGAAACGCTGTTTCCCGGGCAGGAGCTGGCCGACGACTGAGCCCAGGCTCGGCACGGCCCCTGCTCTTTCCATTGCCCGATTGTGAGGATGTCATGAGTGCCGCCCGCCCCCTGCAGCTTCCTTTGAAGGATCCGAGCCTGTTTCGGCAGCAAGCATATATTGCCGGTCGCTGGGAAGAGGCCGATTCGGGCAGGGTCACGGAGGTGACCAATCCTGCGACCGGCGAGGTCATCGGCACGATTCCGAATCTCGGCACGAACGAAACGCGCCGGGCCATCGAGGCAGCACAGCGCGCGCTGCCCGATTGGCGCGCACGAACCGCCAAGGAA
>JGI25327J35509_1001276_pt1 | contig 19927 bp, 20 predicted proteins | sample HigsolmetaAR202D_FD_35509 | JGI IMG/M metagenome (IMG submission 35509)
GGGAAATGCCGCGGTTGCCGTATACGCGCCCCGTACAGGGCGCGGCCCTGTGTGGCGGTCGGACGCCGGTGCCGGGTGCGCCGGCGTGACGAGGCGGCCGTTGCGGCGCGTGGTCGGGGTCAGCGCACGATCAGGTCGATCAGCCGGTCGATGGCCGCGTACGGCGGGCGGATGCGGTCGGTGAGGCTGCGCCGCGGCTGCCACAGCACCGGCAGCAGCTTGCCGAAGGCATCGAAGCCGGCGCGGCCGTGGTAGGCGCCCATGCCGCTGGGGCCGACGCCGCCGAACGGCAGCCCGGTGGCGGCGAAGTGCAGCAGGGTGTCGTTGACGGTCACCCCGCCGGCCAGCACCGAGCCCAGCACCGCCTCGACCTGGCGCCGGTCGTGCGAGAACGGATACAGCGCCAGCGGCCGCGGCCGCGCGTTGACGAAGGCGATGGCCTGCTCCAGCGAATCCACCGCCAGCACCGGCAGGATCGGGCCGAAGATCTCCTCGCGCATCAGCGCGATGTCCTCGGGCGGGTCCAGCACCAGGGTCGGCGCGAACAGCCGCCGCGCCGGGTCGTGGCCGGCGGCCAGCGGCAGCACCGTGCAGCCGCGCGCGTGCGCCTCGTCCAGCCAGGCCTGCAGGCGGGCGAACTGGCGCTCGTCGATGATCCGCGCATAGTCGCCAGCCTCGCCGGACAGGTCGCCGTAGCGCGAGGTCACCTCCGCGCGCAGGGCCTGCACGAAGGCCTCGCGGCGCTGGCGGCCGACCAGCAGCACGTAGTCCGGGGCGATGCAGGTCTGCCCGGCGTTGAACCACTTGCCGGTGGCCAGGCGTGCGGCGGCACGTTCCGGCGGATAGTCCGCGCAGACGATGGCCGGCGACTTGCCGCCCAGCTCCAGGGTCAGCGGGGTGAGGTGCTCCGCGGCGGCGGCCATCACCTTGCGCCCGACCGCGGTGGAGCCGGTGAACACCAGATGGTCGAAGGGCAGGGCGGCGAAGGCCTGGCCCACCTCCGGGCCACCCTGGGCCACGGCCACGCGCTCGGCCGGGAACACCTCGGCCAGCAGCTCGCGCAGCAGGCGCGAGGTCGCGGGCGTGGATTCGGACGGCTTGAGGTAGACGTGGTTGCCCGCGGCGATGGCGGTGGCCAGCGGCACCAGGGCCAGGTTCACCGGATAGTTCCACGGCGAGATCACCCCGACCACGCCCAGTGGCTCGTGGCGCAGCTGCGCGCGCGCCGGCCACAGCCGCCAGCCGGCGGCGACCCGCTGCGGGCGCATCCAGCCGCGCAGGTGCGCCAGCAGGTGGTCGATGGCGGCCAGCACCGGCATGCCGTCGGCCAGCAGGCTCTCCTGGCGCGGGCGGTGGCCGAAGTCGGCGGCGATGGCCTCGGCCATGCGCGGCAGCCGCGCCTTCAGCGCCGCGCGCAGGCGGCGCAGGTCGTCGCGGCGTTGCGCGTAGTCCGGGCGCCGCGCCTGCCAGGCGCCACGCAGGCGCTGNAGGGTCGGGGCCAGTTCCGCCACCGGGGTGGGCGGGTCGCCGGGCGGGGCGTGCGGGGTGCGGGTGGCGTCCATGCCCCCCATTGTAGGAGCCGCGTCCGCGGCGGCCCGGCGGCGTGTCCGGCGCCTGCGTCGAACCGCCCCGCACGAGGCGCCATGGACGCCCCCGGCGCCGGCCCGCACGCCGCGACCGGCCGTGTCCGTCGCCTCGCCGCGGACGCGGCTCCTACAATGGCGCCATGCACATGCCCAACCTGCGCCCCTATCTGGACCGCTCGCCCGTGCTGGGCCGGCGCGTGTACCTGGATCCGGCCGCCACCGTGATCGGCGACGTGGTGCTGGAGGACGACGTCTCGGTCTGGCCCGGCTGCGTGATCCGCGGCGACGTCAACCACGTGCGCATCGGCGCGCGCAGCAACATCCAGGACGGCACCATCATCCACGTCAGCCATCACAGCCCGTACAACAAGGGCGGCTTCCCGACCCTGATCGGCGCGGACGTGACCGTGGGGCATGGGGCCATCATCCACGCCTGCACCATCGAGGACGCCTGCCTGATCGGCATGGGCGCCTGCGTGCTGGATGGAGCGGTGGTGCGCCGCCACGCCCTGGTCGGCGCCGGCGCGGTGGTCGGCCCGGGCAAGGAGGTGGGCGAGGGCGAGCTGTGGCTGGGCAACCCGGCGCGCTGCGTGCGCAGGCTGGGCGAGCGCGAGATCGAGAGCCTGCACTACTCGGCCGCGCACTACGTGCGGCTCAAGGACCAGTACCTGGGGATGGCTCAGTCCGGCTGATCCGGGGCGGTGGCCGCCTCCTCCGCGGCCAGGATGGCCAGCGCCTCCTCGCGGCTGGAGCCGCACATGGCCGGGTGTGGCGGCAGCGAGGCGCACACCGCCGGCCGCTCCGGGCGGCCGAACAGGCGGCAGCGCAGCGCCCCGTCCAGGTGCGGGCAGGGCACGCCCGCCGGCTTGCCGCCCGGCAGCCCGGGCAGGGGCGAGGAGATCGACGGGGCGATGCAGCAGGCGGCGCAGCCGCTGCGGCAGGCGAAGGGCGCGGCCTGGGACATGCCCGCAGTGTAGGCCATGCGCCCCGGGGCGGCCGCCCGCGCCTCAGGCCGGACGCACGATCCGCGCCGTGAGCCTGCGCACCAGCGGCAGCACCAGCAGCAGCACCGGGAAGGCGATCAGCCAGGACACGCCCCAGGCCGAGAGCCAGCGCGGCAGCACGTCCGGCGCCAGGCCGATGGCCTTGAGCGTGGTGATCAGCGAGACGATCGCGGTCATCAGCAGCGACAGCAGCAGCGGCATGACCAGCGCGCCGTAGCGGGCCGGCAGCCTGGGGATGCCGAAGGCGATGGTGTGGTCCTCGGGTCGCATGGTCGTGGGGATCGCGGAAGAAGGGGGAGTGCGGCGGCGGCAACCGGTGCGGAACCGCCGCCATGGCCCAAGGATGCCGCCGGGCGGCCGCGGGTGAAGCCACGCGACCGCCGGATCCTTGCCCGATCCTGCAGGCTTGCTAGGGAGCGGCCACCGGCTGCCGCGCCCCGGCCGCGTCCAGCGCCTGCAGCAGCGGCTGCAGGGGCAGCGCCGGCGCGGTGCCGCGGTGGCCGTGCACGGTGGTGGCGCGCAGCATGGAGTTGAGGATGGCCTCCTCGGTGGCCTCGGCCACGGCCTCGAACAGCGGCGTGATGGCCTCGCCGCCCACGCTGGCGGCCGGCTGCACCGCCTGCCCCGGGTCGCGCCGGTTCTGCCCGGCGGTGGAGAAGGCGATCACGTAGTCGCCCGAGCCGTTGGACATGTCCGANCCGGTCCGGGCCAGGCCGGTGAGCGCGCGCGCGGCCAGGCGGCGCAGCGCGGCCGGGTCCAGCGGCGCGTCGGTGGCCACCACGATCATGATGCTGCCGTCGCCGGTGCTCGGGGCCGGCTCGGCGGCGCGCGCCACCTGCGCCGGATCGGGCAGCGACTTCCACACCGGCACGCCGGCCACGGTCAGGCGGCCGCCGTAGTTGCTCTGCACCAGCACGCCCACGGTCCAGCCGCCGTCGGCCCCGGGCAGCACCCGCGAGCTGGTGCCGATGCCGCCCTTCCAGCCGAAGGCCACGGTGCCGGCACCGGCGCCGACCGCGCCCTCCTCGACCGGGCCGTAGCCGACGCCGGCCAGGGCCTGGCGCACCTGTTCGGCGCCGACCGCGCGGGCGCGGATGTCGTTGAGGTAGCCGTCGTTGGTCTCGCCCACCACCGGGTTGATCGAGCGCACGTTCTCCATGCCCGGCTGCTGCAGCAGGTGCTCGACCAGGGCGTCGGCCACCTTCCACACGCCCAGGGTGCCGGTGAGCAGGATCGGCGNCTCCAGCTCGCCCAGNTCCTGCACCTGGGTCACGCCCAGCAGCTTGCCGAAGCCGTTGCCGACCACGATGGCCGCCGGCACGCGCTCGCGGTACAGGTTGCCCGGGTGCGGGACGATGGCGGTGACGCCGGTGTTCAGGCGCCGGCCCTCGCGCAGGGTGGCATGGCCCACGCCGACCCCTTTCACGTCGGTGATGGCGTTGTGCCGGCCGGTGGGCAGGGTGCCGATGACGATGCCCACGTCGCGGGCGCGCGGGCGCGCCTCGCCGGTGCCGGCCGCCAGCGCGGGGGNGGCGGCCAGCAGCAGGGCCAGGGCGGGCAGCAGCAGGCGGCGGGGACGGGACGGGCGGGGGACGCGGGTGCCGGGATGCATCGCCGCCCTCATTCCGCGGTCGCCAGCTGGACGTGCTGCGCGCGCAGCTCCTCGTACACCGGGGTGGTGTCCGGGCGGCGGCCGTGCCACAGCTCGAAGGCCTCGGCGGCCTGTTCCACCAGCATGCCCAGGCCGTCCACCACCTTGCGGCAGCCGGCGGCACGGGCCCAGGCCAGGAACGGGATCGCCGCCTCGCCGTAGTTCAGGTCCACGGCCACGGTGCGGCTGTTGACCAGGGTCAGCGGCGCCTGGAAGGCCGCCCCGGGCTCGCGGCCGGCCGAGGTGGCGTTGACGATCAGCTCGAAGTCGCCCTGGTCGGCCAGGTCGGCCCAGTAGCGCGAGGACGCCCGGTCCGGTTCGCCCAGCGCGTCCACCAGCGCGTCGGCGCGCTCCGGGGTGCGGTTGACCACGGTCATCTCCAGGATGCCGGCCTCCAGCAGCGCCGGGGCCACGCCGCGGGCGGCGCCGCCGGCGCCCAGCAGCAGCACGCGGCAGCCGCGNAGGTCCAGGCCGTGGCGGGCGGTGAGGTCGCGTACCAGGCCGGCACCGTCGGTGTTGTCGCCGTGCCACTGGCCGTCGTTGCGGGTCAGGGTGTTGACCGCGCCGGCGCGGCGCGCGCGCGGGCTGNGCTGCGCGCACAGGGTGAAGGCCAGCTCCTTCAGCGGCAGGGTCACGTTGCCNCCGCGGCCGCCGCCGGCGGCGAACTCCTCCAGCAGCGCGGGGAAACGGTCCGGCGGGGCGTCGACGGCGGTGTAGTCCAGGGCGATGCCGAACTGCGCCGCGAACGCGCGGTGGATGCGCGGGGACAGCGAATGGCTGATGGGGTGGCCGAAGACAGCGTAGCGGGACGTGGGCATGGCGGTCTCTGCGGTGCGGGTGGGCGCCGGACGGCGCCCCTCGCCGCGAGTCTACCGCGCCGCGCCGGACTCAGCCCTCGCGCAGCCAGCGCGCCACGTCCAGCGCGTAGTAGGTCAGCACGCCGTCGGCGCCGGCGCGCTTGAACGCCAGCATCGCCTCCATGGCGCAGGCCTTCTCGTCCAGCCAGCCGTTGGCGGCGGCGGCCTTGAGCATGGCGTACTCGCCGCTGACCTGGTAGGCGAAGGTGGGCACGCCGAAGGCGTCCTTCACCCGGCGGATCACGTCCAGGTACGGCAGGCCNGGCTTGACCATGACCATGTCCGCGCCCTCGGCGATGTCCAGCTCGACCTCGCGCAGGGCCTCGTCGGAGTTGGCCGGGTCCATCTGGTAGGTGTACTTGTTGCCCTTGCCCAGGTTGGCGGCGCTGCCGACCGCGCTGCGGAACGGGCCGTAGAAGGCGCTGGCGTACTTGGCCGAATAGGCCATGATCCGGGTGTTGCGGAAGCCGGCGTTCTCCAGCGCCTCGCGGATGGCGCCGATGCGCCCGTCCATCATGTCCGAGGGCGAGAGGATGTCCACGCCGGCCTCGGCGTGCACCAGCGACTGCTTGACCAGCGCCTCGATCGTCTCGTCGTTGAGGATGTAGCCGTCCTCGTCGACCAGCCCGTCCTGGCCGTGGGTGGTGTACGGGTCCAGGGCCTGGTCGCTCATCACGCCCAGCTCGGGGAAGCGCGACTTCAGGGCGCGGATGGCGCGCGGGATGATGCCGTCCGGGTCCCAGGCGATGCGGCCGTCGGCGGTCTTGGCCGCCGGATCGGGCACGCCGAACAGGTCCAGCACCGGCACGCCCAGCTCCAGCGCCTGCTCGGCCACGCGCAGCAGCTCGTCGATGGACAGCCGCTCCACGCCCGGCATCGAGGGCACCGGCGCNCGGCCCTTCTCCTCGTGGACGAAGACCGGGTAGATCAGGTCGTCGGTGGTGAGCACGTGCTCACGCATCAGGCGGCGCGAGAACCCGTCGCGCCGCATGCGCCGCAGGCGCACGTGGGGAAAACTCATCGCGGACTCCGGGAAACGGATCNGGACAGGCGTCCATGATACGCCCGCCTCCGGCCCGCCCCGGGGCTCAGATGAAGCCGCCGCCCAGCGACAGGCGCACGATGCCGACCACGACCACCACCAGGTTCAGCGCCAGCCCGGCCTTGGCCCGGCCGCGCCTGCCCGGCGCGGTGAACAGNATGCCCAGCGCGGCGATGATCGCGCCCACCGCGGCGAACGGGATCAGGAACCAGTTGCCCCAGCCCAGCAGCGGTATCAGCGCCAGGACCATCCACACCAGGGCCACGATGCCCCACAGCAGGCTGATGATGCCCATGCCACCTCCCCGTGATCGGTCCGGATGGGCCGACCATACCGCAAGCCGGCGGCGGTTTGCGGCCGATTCACGCAAGCCCCACGATGATGGCGCCAGTCCGTTCATGGGGGAGCCTGCCATGCGCCGCCTGCCTGCCGTCCTGCTCGTCCTGCCGCTGTTCCTGGCCGGCTGCGCCGGCGCCTCGAAGGTCATGCTGGGCCCGGCGCGGGCGCCGGTGGACCCGGCCACGGTGCGGATCTACACGGTGCCGCCGCCGGGTTCGCAGGAGATCGCCCAGCTGGAGGCCAGCAGCGCGGTCGGCTTCGGCACCCAGGGCCAGACCGACGCGGCCGTGGCCCGGCTCAAGCGCGAGGCCGCGGCGCTGGGCGCCAACGGCGTGGTGCTGATGGGCGTGGGTTCGTCCGGTTCGCCGGTGGGCATGTCGGTCGGCGCCGGCACCTTCGGCCGCCACACCGCCGGTGGCCTGAGCGTGGGCATCCCCACCACACAGAAGAAGGCCGCCGGCATCGCCATCTGGGTGCCGCCCGAGTCGGTGCCGCCGGCCGAGGCCGGCCCGCCCGCCCCGCCGGTCAACCCGCGCTGATCCGCCCCGCCGGCCTGCGGGAGCCGCGTCCGTGCCGACGCCGCGGATGCCGCCGCCTGCGACGCACGCGCCTGTGCCGCGGGCGTTCCCGGTGCTGCCGTGCGGCGCGGTCGAACGCCGGTTGCGGATACGCCGGCCGGGTCGCCGCTGGCGAGGCTCCTGCAGGGGAAAAAACGATGGCCCGGGCACGGCCCGGGCCACCGTCGTGCCGCCGCGTGCCGGCCTCAGCCGCCCGGCTGCAGGCAACGGCGGAAGAAGTCCTCCGCCAGGCGGTAGCGGTGCAGGGCGTCCATCCCGGACAGGCCGTGCTTGGCCCCGGGGTAGGCCATCATCTCGAACGGCTGGCCGCGCTTCTGCAGCGCGCCCATCACCGCGGTGGCATTGGTGAACAGCACGTTGTCGTCGGCCATGCCGTGGATCAGCAGCAGCTTCGGCGCCTTCGGGCCGACCAGGCCGTCGATGTGCTCCAGCACGCGCGCGGCGCGGTAACCCTCCGGGTTGGCCGCCGGCAGGCCCATGTAGCGCTCGGTGTAGTGGGTGTCGTACAGGCCCCAGTCGCTGACCGGCGCGCCGGCGATGCCGCAGGCGTAGGCGTCGGTGCGGGCCAGCAGCATCAGGGTCATGTAGCCGCCGTTGGACCAGCCGTGCACGCCGATGCGCGAGGCATCCACCCATGGCTGCGACTTCAGCCAGGCGATGCCGCGCAGCTGGTCGTCCACCTCCACCGTGCCCTGGCGGCCGTACAGCGCGCCGCCGAAGGCGCGGCCGCGGCGCGGGGTGCCGCGGTTGTCCAGCGAGAACACCACGTAGCCCTGCTGGGCCAGGTACTGGTTGAACAGGGCGTCGCCGCGGGCCGGCCAGGCGCGGGTCACGGTCTGGCTGGCCGGGCCGCCGTACACGTACACCACCACCGGGTACTTCTTCTTCGGGTCGAAGCCGGCGGGCCTGATCAGGCTGTAGTGCAGTTCGGTGGTGCCGTCGGCTGCGGTGAGGGTGCCGAACTCGACCGGGCGGTGCGCGGCGCGGAAGCGCGCGTACGGATGGGCCGGATCGTCCGGGTCGTTGTCCAGCAGCACGGCCAGGCGGGTGCCGTCGTTGCGGTACAGCTCCACCTGCGGCGGGGTCGTCTCGTTGGACCAGTGGTCCACGTACACGCTGGCGTTGCGGGCGAAGCTGGCCGCGTGCATGCCGGGCCGGGCGCTGAGCTTCTCGATCGGGCCGCCGGCCAGGGGCACGCGGTAGACGTGCTTCTCCAGCGCCGAGTCGCGGGTGCCGGCGAACCACACCCAGCCGGCGTCCTCGTCCACCGCCAGCAGCTCGTCCACGATCCACTCGCCGGAGGTCAGCGGGGTGAGCGTGCTGCCGTCCTCCGAGGCCAGGTACAGGTGCTGGAAGCCGCTGCGCTCCGAGCCCCAGATGAAGCGGCCGTCGCGCAGGAAGCGCAGCTGGTGGTGCAGCGGCACCCAGGTGGGCGAGGTTTCGGTGACCAGCACGCGCTGCCTGCCGCTGGCCAGGTCGGCCTCGATGAGTTCCAGCGTCTTCTGGTCGCGCGACTGGCGCTGGAAGGTGAGGCGGCCGGCATCGCGCCAGTCCACCCGGGCCAGGTAGATGTCCGGGTCCGGACCCAGGTCCACCCACTTCGGCCTGGCGCCGGCGCGCGGGGCGATCACGCCCAGCTGCACGTGCACGTTGGGCTCGCCGGCGGCCGGGTAGCGCTGCTCCACCACCACGGTGCGGTCCGGGTAGACCTCGTAGCGCTGGCGCAGCGGCACCGGCGACTCGTCGATGCGGGCGAAGGCGATGGCGCTGTCGTCCGGCGCCCACCAGTAGCCGGTGTGGCGTTCCATCTCCTCGTCGGCCACGAACTCGGCCACACCGTTGCCGATGGTGTCGCTGCCGTCGTGGGTCAGGCGGATCTCCTCGCCGCTGGCCAGCTCGATCACCCACAGGTCGCGGCCGCGCACGAAGCTGACGTAGCCGCCGCGCGGGGAGATCTTCGGGTCGGTGGCGAAGCCCTCGCCCGAGGTCAGCTTGCGCACCGCCTCGCGGCCGCCGCGGGCCAGGTCGTACAGGTACAGCTGGCCGCCCAGCGGGAACAGCAGGGTGCGGCCGTCCGGCGACCACTGGTAGTCCACGATGCCGGACAGGGCGGCGATGCGCTGGCGCTCGCGGCGGGCCTTCTCCTCGTCGCTGAGCACCTCGTCACCGGGCAGGACCACGTCCGAGTCCACCAGCAGGCGGGTCTGGCCGCTGGCCACGTCGTATTCCCACAGGTCCAGACGGTTGCGGTCGTGGTCCTTGCCGCGCAGGAAGGTCACGCGCGCCCCGTCCGGCGAGACCTTGGGTTTCATCAGTGTCGGTCCGGCCAGCGGCGCGCTGCCGGTGATGGCTTCCAGGGTCAGCTTGTCCGCGGCCGGCGCGGTGCCGGCGGCGTGGGCGGGCAGGGTCATGGCGAAGGCGAGCAGGGGTGACAGGACGAGTCGGGACAGGCGCATGCGTGGGTCCGCGGTGACGACATGGCCGGCATTGTAGTTGCAGGCGGGGCACCCGCCGGGCGTGGACGCACGACCCCGCCGGGGCGGNGCTGCGGGGATCCGCGCCCGCCGTGTCATACTTCCGTGATCTGGCTGCTGGGGAGCGGCCATGCGGGCGGCCGCGCGGCCGGGAATCAGGGTCCAACAGGGGGAAGGAAAACGTGGCCATTGCAGCGGCTGTGCCGGAGAAGCACTCCGGTCCGGGGATTGCGTCCTTCATCATCAGCNTCGTCGCCAGCATGGCGATGTTCGTGCTGATCGGGATCGCGGGCGTGCTGGAGGTGTCCACGCCAGGTGGCATGGACGNGGACTCGCCGGCCGCGGTGCTGATCGGCCTGTGCATGTTCCTGCTGCTGGGCCTGGAGCTGCTGGCCGCCGGCCTCGGCGTGGCCGGGGTGCTGCAGCAGGCGCGCAGGCGCGTGTTCGCGGTGCTGGGCCTGGTGATCAGCACGGGCACCATGCTGTTCACGCTGTTCCTGATGATGGTCGGGCTGATNGCCTGACCGCGGACCCAATCACACATTGAGAAGGTGGAGACGATGCAAGGCAGGAAGCGGTTCACCGTGGCCGGGACGCGCGGTTGGCAGGGCGTGGGCGCGGGCATGCTGGCGGCCGCGCTGGCGCTGCTGGCGCCGCTGGCCCACGCCGGCCCGTTCGGGCTGGAGCAGGGCATGCGCCTGGAACAGCTGAAGCAGGTGGCCGGGCTCAAGGACGAGGGCGAATTCCTCTATTCGACGACCAGGTTGCCGCGGACCCATCCGGATTTCACCGACTTCCGCCTGCTGGTGACGCCGGAGCAGGGTCTGTGCAAGCTCACCGCCTGGACCGACCCGATCCCGACCAACACCTACGGCGAGGGGGTGCGCCGCAAGTACGCCAGCCTGCTGGCCGCGCTGGAGGCCAGGTACGGTGCCCACAAGAAGTTCGACTTCCTCCGCGCCGGCAGCATCTGGGACGAGCCGCGCGACTGGATGATGGGCCTGCTGCGCGAGGAGCGGACTTTGGCCACCTACTGGGACAACGAGGAGGGCTCGCGGATGTCGGACCGGCTGGTGTCGGTCTCGCTGCGTGCCCACGCGGTGTCCACCAGCCAGGGCCTGATCCAGCTGACCTACGAATTCGAGAACATGCCGGCCTGCATCGCGGAGATCCGGCGCCGGGAAAGCTCCGCCCTGTAAGGACCGCGGCGCGACCCGGAAGCCCCGGGAGGCGGCGGGGNCGCCCGGAGGGATGGCGGNCTCAGCGCCCGAACAGCTGCTTGCGCTCCTCTTCGCTGAGCGGCTTGCCCGCGTCCGGATTGACCTGCTTCGTCAGCGCGTAGGCGCGCTGGGTGGCCGGGCGGGCGGCGATGGCCGCGTGCCAGCGGCGCACCTCCGGGTAGGGCTCCAGGTCGAGCGGCGCCGCGGTGTAGGGATTGATCCACGGGTAGGCGGCCATGTCGGCGATGGTGTACTCGTCGCCGCAGATGAAGGCGCGGCCTTCCAGGCGGCGGTTGAGCACGCCCAGCAGGCGCTGCACCTCGCGGGTGTAGCGGTCGATGGCGTAGGGGATCTTCTCCGGCGCGTACACGTTGAAGTGGCCGTACTGGCCGGTCATCGGGCCCAGGCCGGCCATCTGCCACATCAGCCACTGGTCCACCTCGACCCGGCCGCGCAAGCCGGTGCCGCCGAAGCGGCCGGTCTTGTCGGCCAGGTAGCGCAGGATGGCCCCGGACTCGAACACGCTGACCGGGCCGCCGCCGTCGGCCGGCTCGTGGTCGACGATGGCCGGCATGCGGTTGTTCGGCGCGATGGCCAGGAACCCGGGTTCGAACTGGTCACCCTTGCCGATGTTGACCGGGCGGATGGTGTAGGGCAGTCCGGTCTCCTCCAGGAACAGGGTGATCTTGTGGCCGTTGGGGGTGGGCCAGTAGAAAAGCTCAATCATCGTCACACTCCCGCTGGATGGGGGAAATCGAGTCTACGCAGTCAAGCCGTTGGCAGCGCGGGGGCGGCGGCGCTAACCTGCGCGTCCTTTTTTCCGCGTTGCAACATCCATGGCGCGTTCCACCCCCCGACTGGCTCCCCTTTCCGCCCTGATCTTCGCTTCCCGCTGGCTGCAGCTGCCGCTGTACCTGGGCCTGATCGTGGCCCAGTGCGTCTACGTGTTCCTGTTCGCCAAGGAGCTGTGGCACCTGATCCACGACGCCTCCAACATGGGCGAGCAGGAGATCATGCTGATCGTGCTGGGCCTGATCGACGTGGTGATGATCTCCAACCTGCTGGTGATGGTGATCATCGGCGGCTACGAGACCTTCGTCTCGCGGCTGCGCCTGGAGGGCCACCCGGACCAGCCGGAGTGGCTGAGCCATGTCAACGCCTCGGTGCTGAAGGTCAAGCTGGCGATGGCGATCATCGGGATCTCCTCGATCCACCTGCTGAAGACCTTCATCGCCGCCGGCGTGCTCAACGGCCTGCCGTTCTGCCCGCCGGAGCTGATCGCCACCGCCGCCTCCAACATCGGCGCCTCGCGCTGCAGCGCCCTGACCACCGACGGCGTGCTGTGGCAGACCATCATCCACGTGGTGTTCATCCTGTCGGCGCTGGGCATCGCCTGGACCGACAAGCTCATGGCCAGCTTCAGCCACAACCATCGGCACGACCACCACGTGATGTGAGGCAGCCGCCGGCCCGCCTGCCGGGCCCGCGCCTTTCCGGGAGGGCCGCCGCCAGGCGGCCCTTTTCCGTTCACCTTCCCGGCGCCGCCGCCGGTCGCGCACCGTGGCCGGGGTGCCCGCGGACGTAAAATGGGCGGATGGATGTCTCCCACCTTCTCGACGGCCTCAACGCCGCGCAGCGCGAGGCCGTCTCGGCGCCGCCCGGCCACTACCTGGTGCTGGCCGGTGCCGGCTCGGGCAAGACCCGGGTCCTGACCCACCGCATCGCCTGGCTCAACGAGGTGCTGGGCGTGCCCACCCACGGGATCCTCGCGGTCACCTTCACCAACAAGGCCGCCGGCGAGATGCGCGCCCGCGCCGACCAGCTGCTGCGCCACGGCGCGCGCGGCATGTGGATCGGCACCTTCCACGGCCTGGCGCACCGGCTGCTGCGCCTGCACTGGAACGAGGCGCGCCTGCCCGAGTCCTTCCAGGTGCTGGACGCCGAGGACCAGCTGCGCCTGGTCAAGCGCGTGGCCCAGCAGCTGGAGCTGGAGGAAGGGCGCTTCCCGCCGCGGCAGATCGCCTGGTGGATCAACGCGCAGAAGGACGAGGGCCGGCGCCCGCAGCACATCCAGGCGGTCAACGACCCCTGGACCGAGGCGCTGCGCCGGGCCTACGAGCTGTACCAGGAGCGCTGTGACCGCGCCGGCCTGGTGGACTTCGCCGAGCTGCTGCTGCGCGCGCACGAGCTGCTGCGCGACAACCCGGCCCTGCTGCAGCACTACCGCACCCGCTTCCGCGACCTGCTGATCGACGAGTTCCAGGACACCAACGCCATCCAGTACGCCTTCGTGCGGGTGCTGGCCGGCGACACCGGCCGGGTGTTCGTGGTCGGCGACGACGACCAGGCCATCTACGGCTGGCGCGGCGCGCGGGTGGAGAACGTGCAGCAGTTCCTGCGCGACTTCCCCGGCGCCAGGACCATCCGCCTGGAGCAGAACTACCGCTCCACCGCCAACATCCTCAACGCCGCCAACGCGGTCATCGCCCACAACCCGGACCGCATCGGCAAGCAGCTGTGGACCGACGCCGGCGACGGCGAACCGGTGGACGTGTACGCGGCCTACAACGAGATGGACGAGGCCCGCTTCGTGGTCGAGCGCATCCGCCAGTGGGTGCGCGACGGCGGCAGCTGGCGCGAGGCGGCGGTGCTGTACCGCAGCAACGCGCAGTCGCGCGCCCTGGAGGAGGTGTTGCTGGCCGAGCAGGTGCCGTACCGGGTGTACGGCGGCATGCGCTTCTTCGAGCGGGCCGAGGTCAAGGACACCCTGGCCTACCTGCGCCTGGTGGCCAACCGCGACGACGACGCGGCTTTCGAGCGCGCGGTCAACACCCCGGCGCGCGGCATCGGCGACCGCACCCTGGANGAGATCCGCCGCCGCGCCCGCGGCGACGGCACTTCGCTGTGGAAGGCGGCCTCGGCACTGGTCTCGGGCAACCTGCTGGCGGCGCGCGCGCGCAACGCGGTGGCCGGCTTCCTGGGCCTGATCGAGGCCCTGGACGCGGAGACCACCGACCTGCAGCTGAAGGACCGCGTGGACCACGTGCTGGGCCGCTCCGGCCTGCGCGAGCACTGGGCCAGCGAGGCGCGCGGCCAGCTGGACGCCGAATCGCGCCTGGAGAACCTGGACGAGCTGGTGTCGGTGGCCTCGCGCTTCTCCCGCGCCGAGCTAGACGACGGCCAGGAGAGCATGAGCGAGCTGGTCGCCTTCCTCTCCTACGCGGCGCTGGAGGCCGGCGAGGGCCAGGCCCAGGCCGACGAGGACGGCGTGCAGCTGATGACCCTGCACTCGGCCAAGGGCCTGGAGTTCCCGCTGGTGTTCCTGGTCGGCATGGAGGAGGGCCTGTTCCCCAGCAGCAAGTCGCTGGAGGAGGCCGGTCGCCTGGAGGAGGAGCGGCGCCTGGCCTACGTGGGCATCACCCGCGCCCGGCAGAAGCTGGTGCTGACCTACGCCGAGACCCGCCGCATCCACGGCATGGACAACTACGGCATGCCCTCGCGCTTCCTGCGCGAGATCCCCGGCCACCTGCTCAACGAGGTGCGGCCGCGGGTGCAGGTGTCGCGGCCGCTGGCCCCGCCGCCGCGCGCGGCCCACCCGGTGCTGGAGCCGCCGCCGCTGAAGCTGGGCCAGGGCGTCATCCACCCGACCTTCGGCCGCGGCGTGGTCACCGACTACGAGGGCAGCGGCGCGCATGCCCGGGTCCAGGTCAACTTCGACGAGGCCGGCAGCAAGTGGCTGGTGCTGGCCTTCGCCAACCTGCGCCCGGCCTGAGGCAGGGGAAGCACCGATTGCCCCGGCGCCCGCGCGGGTGTGCAATGCAGGCCACAGCCGCGCGGAGGTAGCCGCCATGTACAAGCGCATCCTGATCGCCACCGACGGGTCCGAACTGGGCAACCGCGGCCTGGACCACGGCCTGCAGCTGGCCGCCGCGTTGCGGGTGCCGGTGGTGGTGGTGACCGTCACCGAGCCGTGGATGCCGGCCTTCGACGACGCGATGGCCATGACCGCCGCCCCGTCCATGCGCGAGCAGTACCGCCAGGGCTGCGAGCGCTCGGCCCAGCGCATCCTCGGCGACGCGGCCGCGCAGGCCGCCGCCGCCGGGGTGGAGTGCGCCACGGTGCACGTGCCGGACGGGTACCCGGCCGAGGGCATCGTCAAGGCCGCCGAGGAGCACGGCGTGGAGCTGGTGGTGATGGCCTCGCACGGCCGTCGCGGCNTGGGCAAGGTGCTGCTGGGCAGCCAGACCGAGGCGGTGCTGGCGCGCTGCCGGATCCCGGTGCTGGTGGTGCGCTGAGCGCCGCGCGGGCGGCCGGATCAGGCCGCCCCGCCCAGGTGCTCGTACAGGATCGCCGCGCCGATCCCGATCATCACCAGGCCGCCGAGCAGCTCGGCGCGCTTGCCGGCCACCGCGCCCAGCACCCGGCCCAGCAGGATGCCGGTGGTGACCATCACCAGGGTGCACAGGCCGATGACCAGCGCCACCAGGGCGATGTTCACCTCCAGAAAGGCCAGGCTCACGCCCACCGCCATGGCGTCGATGCTGGTGCCCAGCGCCAGCAGGGCCATGCCCCAGAAGCCGCGGTGGCGCGGCGGGATGTCCGCCTCGTCCGGGCGGATGCCGTGCCAGACCATGTGCAGGCCCAGCAGGNCCAGTACGCCGAAGGCGATCCAGTGGTCCCAGGCCTTGATGTAGCGCGCCGCGGCGACGCCGGCCAGCCAGCCCAGCAGCGGGGTCAGCCCCTCGATCACGCCGAAGGTCAGGCCGGCGCGCAGCGCGTCGGGCAGGCGCGGCCGCTGCATGGCCGCGCCCTTGCCCAGCGCCGCGGCGAAGGCATCGGTCGACATGGCCATGCCGATCAGGAGGATGGAGGGAAGGCTCATCGGGGCGTCATCGCGGTTGGAGGGCGGACAGGGCCCTGCCGGCGTCCAACCATGACGCCGCCGGGAGGGCCGTTGGTCTCGCCAACCGTGATGGCGTCCGCGCCACGGCCGCCTGGCCGAGCATGTTGACGCGGACGCTCCGCCGCGGGGCGGGCGGAGCAGGCTACTCCCCAATGAACGGTCGGAATGATACACCCCGGGGAAAGCGGCCGTTTGACCGTACGCCAACGCAGGGACTGCCCGCCGGGACATGTGGCCGACGCCGGACCGGCGTAGGATCGGACCCGGCCAAGTCCGTGCCGCCAGGAGGAGGAGAACCACCATGCACTCGCCTTCACGCCGCCGGTTCCTCGCCACGTCCGCCGCCGTGGGGTTCGGCCTGCTTGCCGGCCCGCTGCGCGCCGGCGGAGCGCAGGACGCATCCAGCGCCACCCCCGGGCCGCTGCTGGCCCGCNCGGTCCCGTCCACCGGGGAGATGCTGCCGGTGATCGGCGCCGGCACCTCGGGCAGCTACGACGTGGCCTTCGACTCGCCCGAGTACGCCGCCCTCAGGGAGGTCGTACGGATCTTCTTCGAGGGCGGCGGGCGGGTGATCGACACCTCGCCCAACTACGGCCGNTCCGACACGGTGCTCGGCCGCCTGCTCGACGAGGGCGGCTGGCGCGACCGCTGCTTCCTGGCCACCAAGATCGCCGCCGACAGCCGCCAGGAGGCCGAGGCGCAGTGGGCCGAGTCGCTGCGCCGCCTGCGCACCGACCACGTCGAACTGCTGCAGGTCCACAACATGCGCCACTGGCAGGAGCAGCTGCCCTACGCGCACGAGCTCAAGGCGCAGGGCAGGACCCGCTACGTGGGCATCACCCACTACACCGACGCAGGCCTGGAGGAGATGGAGCGCATCCTGCGCCGGGAGAAGCTGGACTTCATCCAGATCCACTACTCGGTCAACGCGCCGCGGGCCGCCGACACGGTGCTGCCGCTGGCGCAGGACCGCGGCGTGGCGGTGCTGGTCAACCGCGCCTTCGACGACGGCCGCCTGTTNGCGAAGGTGGCCGGCCAGCCGCTGCCGGGCTGGGCCGCGGAGGTGGGCGTGACCTCGTGGGCGCAGCTGTTCCTGAAGTTCGCCATCAGCCATCCGGCGGTGACCGCGGTGATCCCGGCCACCGGCAAGCCCGAGCGCCAGCGCGACCAGCTGCGCGCCGGCACCGGGCCGCTGCTGAGCGAAGCCCAGCGGCGGGAGCTGGTCCGCCGCTTCGCCGCGTGAGCCCGCGCATGGGCGAACGCTCCGGCGGCCACATGCCCTGGCTGGCGCGCGTGTTCGGCGTGCGCCCCTGCGAGGCCCCGGCGGTGGCCGCCGGGCTGGCCATGTTCTTCCTGCTGTTCACCGGCTACTTCATGCTGCGGCCGGTACGCGAGGCCATGGGCGTGGCCGGCGGCGTGGACAACCTGCAGTGGCTGTTCACCGGCACCTTCGTGGTGACCCTGGCGATCCTGCCGCTGTTCGGCTGGGTGGCCTCGCGGGTGCCGCGCCGGCGCATCGCGCCCTGGGTGTTCGGTGGCGTGGTGGCCACCCTGCTCGGCTTCGGCGCGGGCCTGGTGCTGCAGCCGGAGCACGTGTGGGCCGGGCGCGCGTTCTTCATCTGGGTCTCGGTGATCAACATGCTGCTGATCTCCCTGGCCTGGAGCGTGCTGGCCGACGTGTTCGCTGCCGGCGAGGCCAAGCGCCTGTTCGCCCTGATGGCCTCCGGCGCCTCCGCCGGCGGCCTGCTCGGCCCGGTCCTGACCACCCTGCTGGTCGGCCCGCTGGGCCACGGCGGCCTGCTGCTGCTGTCGGCGGCGCTGATCGGCGCCAGCGGAGCCACTGCACTGTGGCTGCACCGCTGGCGCGACCGCCATCCGCTGCGGGACGGGCAGGCCGCCGCGGCGGTGCGGCCGGTGCGCCTGGGTGGCAACCCGTTCGCCGGCGCCACCGCGGTGTTCCGCTCGCCGTTCCTGCTGGGCATCGCCCTGTTCGTGGTGCTGCTGGCCACCGTCACCACCTTCCTGTATTTCGAACAGGCGCGGCTGGTGGCCGGGCTGTTCCCGGACCGCGCGCAGCAGACCCGGGTGTTCGGCCTGATCGACACCACGGTGCAGGTGCTGTCCATCCTCGCCCAGCTGTTCCTGACCGGGCGCATCGCCCAGCGCCTGGGCGTGGGCGTGCTGCTGGTGGGCGTGCCGCTGGTGATGGCGGCGGGCTTCCTGTGGCTGGCCCTGGCCCCGGCCTTCGCGGTGTTCGTGGTGGTGATGGTCGCCCGCCGCGCCGGCGAGTACGCGCTGGTGCGGCCGGGCCGGGAGATGCTCTACACGGTGGTCGCGGCCGAGGACAAGTACAAGGCCAAGAACTTCATCGACACGGTGGTGTACCGCGGCGGCGACGCCCTCAGCGGCTGGGTCAAGCGCCTGCTGGACGTGATCGGCGAACATCCCTCGCTGGCCATGTTCATCGGCGCCGGCATCGCCCTGGTCTGGGCCGGCACCGGCCTCGGCCTCGGCCGCGCCCAGCGCCGCCGCGAGCAGGCCGCCGTCACCCTGTAGGCACCACGCCCGCGATCGGGGCGGCGGATCCCGGCGCCGCGGGCCCGCACGCCGCCCTGCGTCCCCGCCGCGGGGGCGTGTGGTGGGGATGGGGGCGTCGCGCCGCCGCCTGCGCGGCGCTAGGTGAAGCGGCCCCCAGCCGCCCTTGGTACCGGCGCACGGAGGCGGCGGGTCGCCGCGTACGCGGCATCGCACGGATGCGGGGCGCGGCGCTGGCTACAGGAACCCGCCCGACTGCCGCTGCCACAGGTGCGCGTACAGGCCGCCGGCCGCCAGCAGCTGCTCGTGCGTGCCCTGTTCGATGATCCGGCCCTGGTCCATCACCACCAGGCGGTCCATCGCGGCGATGGTGGACAGGCGGTGGGCGATGGCGATCACCGTCTTGCCCTCCATCAGCCGGTACAGGTTCTCCTGGATCACCGCCTCGACCTCCGAGTCCAGCGCCGAGGTGGCCTCGTCCAGCACCAGGATCGGNGCGTTCTTCAGCAGCACGCGGGCGATGGCGATGCGCTGGCGCTGGCCGCCGGACAGCTTGACGCCGCGCTCGCCGACCTGGGCGTCGTAGCCGCGCCGGCCCTGTGCGTCGACCAGCTGCATGATGAACTCGTGCGCGTTGGCCTGGCGTGCGGCCTCGACCATCTCCGCCTCGGTCGCGTCCGGGCGGCCGTACAGGATGTTCTCGCGCACCGAGCGGTGCAGCAGCGAGGTGTCCTGGGTGACCACGCCGATCGCCGCGCGCAGCGAATCCTGGGTGACCGTGGCGATGTCGGTGCCGTCGACCAGGATGCGCCCGCCCTCGCGGTCGTAGAAGCGCAGCAGCAGGTTCACCAGGGTGGACTTGCCGGCGCCGGAGCGGCCGACCAGGCCGACCTTCTCGCCCGGCCGCACGTGCAGGTCCAGGCCCTCGATCACGCCGCCCTTCTTGCCGTAGTGGAAGCGCACGCCCTCGAAGCGGATCTCGCCGCGCACCGGGCCCAGCGGCCTGGCGTCCGGGGCATCGTCCACGGTCGCCGGCAGGGCGATGGAGCCGATGCCGTCCTGCACCGTGCCGATGTTCTCGAACAGCGCCGACATCTCCCACATGATCCACTGCGACATGCCCATCAGGCGCAGCACGAAGGCGATGGCCACGGCGATCGCGCCCACGCTCACCGCGTCCTGCATCCACAGACCGATGCCGCTGGCGGCCACCGCGAACAGCAGCAGCATGTTGAGAGTGTCGTTGCTGACGTTGACGAAGGTCGCCAGCCGCATCTGCCGGTGCACGGTGCCGAGGAACTGGTCCATCGAGCCGCGCGCGTACTCCTCCTCGCGGCGCGAGTGCGAGAACAGCTTGACCGTGGCGATGTTGGTGTAGCTGTCCACGATCCGGCCGGTCATGGTCGAGCGCGCGTCGGCCTGCTCCTGCGCCACCCGGTTCAGGCGCGGGATGGCGTAGACAGCAGCGCCACGTAGGCCAGCAGCCAGCCGGCGAACGGCAGCATCAGCCGCCAGTCGGCGGAGGCGGCCACCAGCAGCGCGCCGCCGAAGTACACGACCACGTAGTTGCCCACGTCCAGCAGCTTGAGCACCGTCTCGCGCACCGCCAGCGCGGTCTGCATCAGCTTGGTGGCGACGCGCCCGGCGAACTCGTCCTGGAAGTAGCCCATGGACTGGCGCAGCAGGTAGCGGTGCACGCGCCAGCGGATGCGCATGGGGAAGTTGCCCAGCAGGGTCT
>JGI25327J35509_1001294_pt1 | contig 19793 bp, 16 predicted proteins | sample HigsolmetaAR202D_FD_35509 | JGI IMG/M metagenome (IMG submission 35509)
ACCGTCACCCAGATGCACAGATCGCGCAGGTAGCGGGCGGGGGCTTCCCAGCCGATCTCCTTCAGCCAGGGGCGGAAATCCACGTATGCGAGGATCACCATGATCGTGATCGACTGGATCACGAGCTTGAACTTGCCGCTCCACGCGGCGCCGAAGCTGTGTCCCTGCGCTTCGCTGATCCCCCGCAGGCTGGTTACCAGCAGCTCCCGGCCCAACAGCAGGATGACGATCCACGGCACAACGCCGGTGATCGTCGTCACCTGCAGCGGATCGGTGCCCGCCTGCTCGGTCGACGCAGGGATGATGAAGTTCTTGCCGGCGAAGAATGTGAAGCTCCCCAGCACCAGGATCTTGTCCACGAACGGGTCCACGATCCGCCCGAACGTGCTCTCCACCTGCCATTTGCGAGCCAGGTGTCCATCCAGAAAGTCGGTGAACAAAGCGACCCCATACAGCGCCGTCGCCACCAGCAGAAACGTCGGGTGGCCGCGCACTTCGTACTGGTACACCGCCAGCATCACGAAAAAGACGATCGCCAGCAGCAAACGCAGTGCTGTCAACGAATTGGGCACATGACGAAACATCTGGCGGGATTGTAAGACTTTCTGCGGGCTCTACCAAATGGGAGACGCCTGGGTGGTGCGGCATTTGCGTGCCTTGCCGGACATTGCTTCCCGTCCCCAGCAAGGAGCCTCTCATGAGCAAATGCGAGTTCTGCGGCAATGAGTACGACAAATCGTTCGAGGTGATCATGGCCGGCCAGCCGCACACCTTCGACAGCTTCGAATGCGCCATCCAGGCCCTGGCACCCCGATGCGCCAATTGCGGTGTGCGCATTGTCGGTCATGGGCTGGAGTCCCAGGGTACGTACTACTGCTGCCGGCACTGTGCGGAAGCGGCGGGCGTGCAGGGGATGACGGACCGGACGCAGTAGCGGAGCTACCGCAGGAAAAGCTGGTCCAGCCAGCGGCCGATCTGCGGGACGTACAGGCAGGCCAGCGTGCCGATGGCGAACAGCACCGTCGCCATGCGAACCCCCGCATCCTCGAACAGGGCGTCGACCGGCCGATCCGACCGGCCCAGCAGGGCCCGGCGGTAGAAGCGGTAGATCGCGATGACCACCAGGGGCGTGAGCAGCGCCAGCCCGATCGCGCGACCGCCAAACTGCTCGGCTGCGTGCGGGCTGAGCGTGTACATCAGATAGGTCATGATGGCGAGCGTCGCACTGACGCCCAGCAGCCAGTGCAGTTCCGGCCCGCGGTCATATCGCGCCGTCGGCTGCCAACCGCCAGCCAGGCCATCCTCGCGGGCGCTGGTGATATCCGCCAGCCGCTTGGCGAATCCCAGGTACAGGCAGAGGAAAAAGACGCACAGCACCATCCAGATACTGAGCGGGACGGCAATCGCCGCCGCGCCCGCGGCTGCGCGCAGGACAAAACCGAGTGACAGCGTCACCACGTCCACCATCACCACGCGCTTGAGGCGCATGTTGTAGACGAGCTGCAGGCCGATGTAGATTGCGAAGATCGACCCCAGCAACACGTTCAGGCTGAACCCGATCGCCATCCCCGCGACGATGCAGCCGAGGCCGAAGATGGCCGCGTGCTTCGACGGGATCATCCCGCTGGCCACCGGGCGATGCCGCTTCATCGGATGGTGGCGGTCTGATGCAACGTCCAGCGCGTCGTTGATCGCGTAAAACCCCGACGCCATCAGGCAGAATCCCATGAAGGCGAGGATCGATTCGATCCACGCGGGGCCGTTGAGCAGGTTCTGGCTGAACACCAGCGCCGCCAGGACAAGGACGTTCTTCGTCCAGTCCACCGGGCGCATCAGCATCAGGTAGGCGATCGGCGCCGGCATCGGCCGGTGTGGCGGGGGAGCCGGCGGCGGGGCTGAGACTGTGCGCGCAGCATCCTGCATTGGTGCATCCAGTGTATCGGGTGTCCGGCAGCGGCGCTACACTGACCTGCGTCTGATAACTGCGTCTAGAAGGGAAAGATCAGCGGCGTCAGGCCCACAACCACCGTCATCACCAGCAGATCCAGCGGGATGCCAATCCGCAGATAATCGCTGAANCGATACCCGCCTGGGCCATAGACCATCAGGTGGGTCTGGTAGCCCAGCGGCGTGGCGAATCCGCCGCTGGCGGCTAGCGCCACTGCCACCGCAAACGGCATGAAATCGACGCCCAGCCCCCTGGCCGCGGCATAGGCGATTGGAAAGGCCAGTGCCGCGGCGGCGTTGTTGGTAACCACCTCCGTCAGGATCAGCGTGACCAGGTACACGCCCAGCAGCACGCCCCATGGCCCCCAGGCTTCGAAGACCCGCATGAGGCCGTGGGCCAGGCCGGCGGCTGCGCCGGTCGCTTCCATCGTGCGCCCGATTGCCAACGCCGCCGCGATCGCCAGCAGCACCGACCATTCGATGCTCTGCCGCGCCTGCGTGCCGGAAATGCAGCCGAACAGCAGCATCAGCCCCGCCGCAACCAGCGACGCATTGAAGACGCTGATCCGCGAGGCCCATTCCCATGGCAGCGCGCTCAGCGCAAGCGCGATTACCAGGCCAACCAGGATCAATCCCGCCGTCAGCGCCTTGTCGTGGCGGGGCGGCGTGGAGTTTTCCACAGCCGAGACGAGGTAGAAATCCCGGCTGTCGCGATATTGCTGGACGAAACGCGGATGCGTCTCCAGCAGCAGCGTGTCGCCCGGCTCCAGGATGATGTCGCCGATCTTGCGGTTGATGCGTTCGCCGTTGCGGTGCACGGCAATGACGGCGGCGTTGTAGCGTGTGCGGAACTGGCCTTCGCGGATCGACTTGCCGATCAGCGGGCAGGTGTTGCTGACGACGGCCTCGATCAGGCAGCGGTGAGCGCGCGGATCATCGAGCTTGAAGACCTGATCCGTCGCCGGCAGCAGACCGCGAATCCGCTGCAGCTCAGCCACGGATTCGACGACGCCGGCGAAGATCAGCCGGTCTCCGCCGCGAAGCACCTGTTCCGGGCCGACGGCGACGATGGTTTCGTCGTCCCGCTGGATTTCCATGAGGTACGCGCCGACCAGATGCCGCAAGCCGGCCTGGTCGATCCGCAATCCGTCGATCGCGCCGCCCGGCTGGACGAGCATCTCAACGATGTACTGTCGCGGATCGCGGAGCTGTGCCGATGCACCTTCGCGCTTCGGCAGCAGGAAACGCGATGTCAGCACAATAAAGCCGGTCCCGACGATCGTCGCCGGTAAGCCGACCGCGCCCAGCGTGAACATCGAGAACGGCCGCATCCCGGCGTCGGGATTGAGCCGCAGCGTCTCGAGGATCATCCCTTGCACGACCAGGTTCGTGCTCGTGCCGATCAGCGTGCACATACCGCCCAGCAGGGCGGCGTAACTGAGCGGGATGAACAGCTTGGCCGGGCTGATGCCGATGCGCTTGGCCCAGTCGTTGACGACGGGCATGAACATGGCGACGACGGGCGTGTTGTTGAGAAACGCGCTGATGCCGGCCACCGGCAGCATCATGCGAAGCTGGGCGCCGATGGTGGTCGTCGGTCGACCGAGCAGCCGCTCGCTGATGAGCTTCAGCCCGCCGGTCTGCGTCAATCCGCCAGCCACGACGAACAGCACCGCCACGGTGAGCATGCCTTCGTTGCCGAAGGCCATGGCCATTTCCCGCGGGCTGGGGAAACTCGAGCCGGGCACCAGCCCCAGCGTCATGAAGACGGTCATGCCCGCCAGCAGGATCAGATCCGGCCCGGCGAGATTACGTGCCAGCGCCACGAGCATCAGCACGACGCCGGCAAGTGTGACCCACGCTTCCCAAGTCATGGGGCGGTATCGTACGTTTCCTATAGGATTTGTCGATCCGCCCGGCGGTTGCATCCGTCAGCCGGGGTGACACAATCGCCGCTTCGATGATCGACACCCATTGCCATCTCACCGATCTGCGTCTTGCGGAGCAACTGGACGATGTGCTCGCTCGCGCCGCGACTGCGGGCGTGCGGCAGATGATCACCATCGGCACGGATCTGGACGACGACCAGGCCGCGATCACCCTGTGCGAGCGGCTGGCCAATGTCCGCTGTGCCGTGGGGATCCATCCGAACTACGTCACCGAAGCCCATCGCCAGCAGGTCAGCCGGCTGGGCGAACTTCAGGCCCATCCCGCCGTGCTTGCGATCGGGGAAATGGGCCTGGACTACCACTACGATCGCGCGCCGCGGACGTTGCAGCGGGAGCTGTTCGAAGCCCAGCTTCAGATCGCCGATCAGGTCGGCAAGCCCGTCGTCATCCACTGCCGCGAAGCGGTGGAGGATACCCTGGCCATTCTCCGCCAGTTTCCGCGCGTGCGGGCGGTGTTTCACTGTTTCACCGGGACGCCGGAAGAAGCCGAGGCGATCGCGTCAGCCGGCTACTGGATCGGATTCACCGGACCGGTGACGTTCAAGAAGAACGATGCCCTGCGCGAGGCCGCCCGCCGCGTGCCGATCGATCGGATCGTGGTGGAAACGGATGCCCCATACCTCTCCCCCGAGCCGATGCGGAAGCAGAAGACCAACGAACCCGCCCTGGTGATCCACACAGCCGCCGTCGTCGCCGGCTTGCATGGGTTGAGCATCGAGGCGTTTGATGCGAGGACGACGCAGAACGCCAAAGAGCTATTCGGGTGGCCGGGGGCGTAGCAGACACAAGTCAGAAGAGAGAAGCGAGAAGGCAGAAGACAGAAGCGGAGACGCAGTGCAGGGCTCGTGTGCGGGCCGAGATCACGCGTCTATCAGCCATTACCACCACCGCATCCGCACGCGGACTTGCCGGTGTTCGGTCGCACCTCCGCGCTTCTGCATTTCTGCGGTGAACAGCCTTAGCCCTGCATGCAGATACTCGCTTCCATGCGGGCATTGGGCTCGGGGACGTCAAGCTGCTGAGCGGCGGCGCCAGCTTTCTTTTTCTGCAGCTCCTGCATGAGCAGGGCCCACGTTTCCCGCTGGTACTGAAGGATTTCGAGGGCTTCGTCGAGGGCCTTGACCTCGTGCGTGACATTGGCGTCGACGAGGCGGCGGTAGACGAAGTTGTAGAGGCTTGCCAGCTTGGCGCACAGATCCGGCGCGACCTCGTGCTTGAGGGTGCTCATCAGCTCCAGCACGATCTTCTGGACGCGGACGATGAGCGTGTAGCTTTCCTCGTAGCGCTTGTTGTCCAGCGCTGCGCGAGCCTGTTGACCGAAGCGCAATGCGCCGTCGTAAAGCATCAACTGAAGCTGCTCGGGCGTGGCTGTCAGGACCTTGGTACGAAGATAATGCTGCGCGCCTTGAGGATTCATGATCAGAATAAGGGGGTTATGCCCTGTGTACTATCGGCCACACGTGGGTTGGGGGTTGATGAGGGAAGTGCTGGAAAATGACCAGCCGGTGCGGGTTGACGCGCACGGAGGGGTATTTGGCGATCGGATCGGCGCGACAAACAGCGTCTNGATTGCGGCAATTAGCCGCAGGTGAATCAGGCATCCGCACACGAGCGATGTGAATTCTATAACCGTTTGTTACAAAAAGAGTTATTGGCGTGATCGCGGCGCTGCGTCCCGGTGGTCGAATCCGGGCGTCTGATGACACTATGAAACCGAGTCTCAATTAGCTATTCTGCGTCTCGACCTGCAAGAAAGGCTGGACGCCAGATGAGCAAGGCTTGCGAAGTGCCAGGATGTGTCAAGCCGCCGATGGTGGGCGACTGCCGGTTGAACCAGCTCGGGATCGGCTGCCGCGGAGCGGTGTGTGGTGTGGAAGGCGATGCCGACCTGCGCCGCCGCCTGCTGGAGATGGGATTCTGCAACGGCGCGACCGTCGAGGTCGTCCGTCGCGCGCCCCTGGGCGATCCGATCGAGTTCCGCTTGCGCGGCTACTGCCTGTCCCTCCGCCAGGAACACGCCAGGTTCGTGAAGGTCACGGTCGCTTCAGCCTGACGCAGGAATCTCCACGGCGACCGTTCCCGCAGGTGCCACGAGTTCATGCACGATTGCACCTTCACCATCGAGCCCACGCGCACGACATCGGCTGACGTGATCGTTGCGCTGGCGGGCAATCCCAACTGCGGAAAAACAACGATTTTCAACGCCCTCACCGGCCTGCGGCAGAAGGTGGGCAACTACCCCGGCGTGACGGTCGAGAGGAAGACCGGCCGCTGCCGCCTGAGCGGGGGGCGCTGGGCGAGCATCATCGATCTGCCCGGGACATACTCGCTGATCTCACGCGCCCCCGATGAGCGCATCGCGATGGAAGTCCTGCGCGGCTTGCGCGAGGATACGCCGGCGCCGCAGGTCGTCATCGCCGTCGTCGACGCCAGCAACCTCCAGCGGAATCTCTATCTGGTCAGCCAGCTCATCGAAGTCGGCCGACCGCTGGTGATCGCGCTGAACATGCTCGATATCGCCCAGCGGCGGGGGATCCATGTCAACGCAGGTGCGCTGGAGAAGGCATTGGGCGTACCTGTCGTGCCTGTCGTGGGGCATCGCAAGCAGGGGATCGCGGAGCTGATCGCGGCGATCGACCGGGCAGCCGTCGCGCCGATGCCGGCATTTCCGCTGCCCGAGGCGATGCGCGCGGAGATCGAAAAGCTCGCCCCGCACGCCGGCCGCCATGCCGAGCGGCTGCTCATCGGCGACCATGCCGAAGATGTGCAGCGCCTCGCCCGTCGCGACGACATCGCCCCAATCGTGTCTGCCTCGATGGCCCGCCTGCGCGAGCAGGGCATCGATCCGATGCAGGCTGACATCGAAGCCCATTACCAGTGGATCGACTCGATCACCGAGCAGGCGACNCATCGTGGCGCGGGCTATCAGCCCGTGAGTGATGGCCTGACAGCCCATGCCACAGGCAGCCCGCTCGTCTATGCGCCGCCGAAAACTTTGACCGAGCGGGCGGATGCGATCCTCATCCACAAGGTCTGGGGACTGCTGATTTTCGCAGCCATCATGGGGGCGCTGTTCTATTCGCTGTTCTTCATCGCCGACCCGATCATGGGCTGGGTGGAGGAGGGCGTGGCATGGCTGGGCGGGCTGGTGACGGAGCATCTGCCCGAAGGGCCGATCCGGGACCTGTGGGCCGATGGGATCGTCGCCGGCGTGGGAGCCGTCGTCGTCTTCGTGCCGCAGATTGCGCTGCTGTTTCTGTTCCTGGCGGTGTTGGAAGACAGCGGCTATCTGGCGCGGGCGGCGTTTCTGATGGATCGCCTGCTGCGCGGCGTCGGCTTGCATGGCAAGAGCTTTATTCCGCTGCTCAGCAGCTTTGCCTGCGCGATTCCGGGGATCATGGCGACGCGGACGATCGAGGATCGCCGCGATCGGCTGGCCACGATCTTTGTCGCGCCGTTCATGAGCTGCTCGGCGCGCCTGCCGGTGTACATCCTGCTGATCGGAACGTTTTTCGCGGGGCTGAGCGCCTGGGGGCAGGCTGCGATCATGCTGAGTCTGTACGTCCTGGGCATTCTCGCCGCAGCCGGCACAGCCTGGATCTTCAAGCGATCGCTGCTGAAGGGGCAGTCGTCCGCGTTCATCCTCGAGCTGCCGGTCTACAAGATCCCGCAGATCTCGCAGATCGGCAGGACGGTTTGGACCAACAGCAAGGCCTTCATTGTGCGGGCGGGGACAATCATCTTCTGCCTGAGCGTGATCCTGTGGGCGATGGCGTATTATCCGCGGTTGCCGGAGGAGCGAATTGCGCAGATGGAAGCCGATATCAGGGCAGCTCCCCCGATAGAGTTAACAGCTCCCTGGATTACAGCTCCGCCCCCAACCGATACCGCGGCGATGCGCGCGGAGATTCTTGAGGAGAATCTGCGTGCTTACATTCCGGAGGCCATCGCCTCCGCCCAACTCGAACACTCGATTTCCGGCCGTCTCGGCCATGCGATGGAGCCGGTGATCCGTCCGCTGGGGTATGACTGGAAAATGGGTGTTGGCCTGGTGGCTGCGTTTGCAGCCCGCGAAGTCTTCGTCAGCCAGATGGCGATCGTCTACAGCGCCGGCGATGCCGAGGAGGACGCCACGGATCTGCAGGCTTCGATGCGGGCGGATACGTATCCCGACGGCAGGCCCGTCTGGACGCCTGCGGTGGCAGCCAGCCTGCTGGTGTGGTTTGTGCTGGCGATGCAGTGCATGAGCACCGTCGCCATCGTCCGCCGCGAAACCGGCACCTGGCGCTGGCCGATCCTGATGATCCTGTACATGAACGCACTGGCGTATGTGGCGGCATTGCTGACCTACCAGATCGGCTCGCGGCTGGTATGAGGGACGTCGCCAGAGATAGAGCACGGATGGACACGGATACAGCCGAGTTTGGATCGTGCCTCGTAGCACCCATCGATCCAAAACCCGCCATCCGAAATTCGAGGAAGCCATGAGCCTTCTACTCCAACATCTTGTGGTGCTCGTCCTGGTGGGGGCGTGTGTTGCGGTGGTGGGTGTGGGGGCGATACGGACCCTGTGGGGTGCGAAAAGCCAGGTAGGTAAGTGCTGTTCACGGGGATGTGGGGCGGCGGAGGCGGATTCCGGGAAGGCGGCCCAGCGGATGGTCTTCGTGCCGGCGGATAGCTTGAGATTGCGGAAGTGAGGGCTGGTAGTTTTTTTGGTGTGAGTGGCCTTGCATTTGGGAAAGCGGTCGCTAAATTCCCCGCATCATCGAACCACGTGAGTGGTTCTGGCGTAAGTAGTTAGCTGCGAACGCCGTCAACGAAGCGACTCGAAAAAATTAAGTCGCACCGCTTGACGAGACGAAATCGAAGGCTATACTTCGCCGCTCGTAATCGGGAATGCGGTTGACACCGCTGACTCGAATGCGGTAAGAGGAAAGAGGATCAGACGCCTCAAAAGGAAGCAGCAGTTTGAGCTGGACTCGAACGTCATCCCGCCGCTAGTTTCCGGTTGACCCCCTCACAATGGAGTCGCCGGGATAACGGCGACCGTGCTTCAGGAATGATCCAGGATCATTCGCGGAAGCGATTTCGCCGAACTCGAATGAGTTCGCCGTCTGCAGGCTGATCTGCCTGGTGCCGGCTAACTCACCCGCGTTCGGCGGGACAGGTCTGCTCGAAGTAAGACGTCGGCGCGAGCCGGCGAAACTGCCGAAGGCAGGCGTGCTCTTTGACAAGTGAATACGAGGTTCAATTCAAGGTAAGAAAGACACTTGCGGTGTTCACCCCTGCGAGGAACGTCCCCCGTTCCAAGCTTTCCGTCGGGTGAGCATCGTCGAGCACCTTTTTCGGTGAATGATCCGTTGTCGATCTGCCAGGCTCGTATAGCTGGCAGCCGTTTCCACCACGCCCGGTGGATGCGGGATTGTGGTTGTTGGGGTTGGATTGTGGAGTCAAATCTGCAATCCAAAGTCCAAAATCCGCAATCTGCGTTGACGGTGATCGATAAAAGTGATCAAGCTACTAAGGGTGTGCGGTGGATGTCTTGGCATCGAGAGGCGATGAAGGACGTGGTAGCCTGCGATAAGCCACGGGAAGCCGGCAAACAGGCGTCGATCCGTGGATTTCCGAATCGGGAAACCGGGCTGGGGTAATACCCAGTCACTCCCGGCTGAATGCATAGGCCGGGTAGAGCGAACCCAGGGAACTGAAACATCTAAGTACCTGGAGGAAAAGAAAAAGACATTGATTCCGTCAGTAGCGGCGAGCGAAAGCGGACATAGCCCAAACCAGGCTTCGGCTTGGGGTTGCGGGCGCCTTGAGGGGTTACAAAACCGTTGATAGCAGAACTGTCTGGAAAGGCAGACCAGAGAGGGTGATAGTCCCGTAAGCGAAATCGACAGGTCCCCTTTGAGAGGCGTACCAGAGTAGCATGGAGCTCGTGGAACTCCGTGTGAAGCTGGCCGGCCCACCGGCCAAGGCTAAATACTCCTCGATGACCGATAGCGAACTAGTAGGGCGACTGAACGATGAAAAGCACAGCTATTAGCTGAGTTAAAAGTACCTGAAACCGTACACTTACAAGCGGTCGGAGCACTATGCCCCTTTTGGGGAATGTGTGACGGCGTACCTTTTGCATAATGGACCGGCGAGTGCATGTATGCGGCAAGGCTAAGGTGTTTCGCACCGGAGCCGTAGCGAAAGCGAGTCTTAAGATGGCGTGAAGTCGTATGCATGCGGCCCGAAACCCCGTGATCTACCCGTGGCCAGGTTGAATGTTCCGTAAAAGGAACAGAAGGACCGAAGCCGTGAACGTTGAAAAGTTCTGGCATGAGCTGCGGGGAGGAGTGAAAGTCTAATCAAACGGGGAGATATCTGGTTCTCTTCGAAATGCCTTTAGGGGCAGCCTCGAGTCATTAGTCTGTGGGGGTAGAGCTACTGAAAGGAGATGGGGGGCTACCCGCCTACCCACTCCTACCAAACTCCGAATACCACAGACCGTATCTCGGGAGTGAGTCCGCGAGGGATAATCTTCGCGGTCAAAAGGGAAACAACCCTGACCGTCTGCTAAGGTCCCTAAATCCAGCTTAGTTCGAAAGGAAGTTTTTCTGCAGTGACAGCCAGGATGTTGGCTTAGAAGCAGCCACCATTTAAAAAGTGCGTAATAGCTTACTGGCCGAGCAGAGAAGCGCCGCAAATGATCGGGAATAAGTTGGATACCGAAGCAGCGGGCCCTGACTTNGTCAGGGCGGTAGAAGAGCGCTGCACTCCGCGTTGAAGCCGTACCGTGAGGAGCGGTGGAGCGTGTGCAGGTGAGAATGCCGGTATGAGTAACGATAATGCAGGTGAAAATCCTGCACGCCGAAAGCCTAAGGTTTCCTGGGGAAGGTAAATCCGCCCAGGGTTAGTCGGCACCTAAGGCGAGGCCGAAAGGCGTAGTCGATGGACAGCGGGTTAATATTCCCGCACCAGCCATGGCGGTTGAACCTGTACGTGTGGTTTGTCTAAGCCGGTCCCCCGACTAGTCGTGGGGGTCCCGCAAGGGCGAGGGCGCTTTGACCCGAAGCCGGTGGCGACAGATCCGAGAAGAGCGTACAGGGGACAAAATGGTTGACCGTACTAAAACTGACACAGGTAGGCGAGGAGAATATCCTAAGGCGCTCGAGAGAACTGTGGTTAAGGAACTAGGCAAATTTACCCCGTAACTTCGGGATAAGGGGTCCCTACCCACCTCGGTGGGAGGGCGCAGAGAAAAGGCTCTGGCGACTGTTTATCAAAAACACAGCTCTGTGCTAACTCGCAAGAGGATGTATACAGAGTGACGCCTGCTCGGTGCCGGAAGGTTAAGGAAGTAGGTCAGGACTTCGGTCCGAAGCTTGCAACCGAAGCCCCGGTAAACGGCGGCCGTAACTATGACGGTCCTAAGGTAGCGAAGTTCCTTGTCGGGTAAGTTCCGACGCGCATGAACGGCGTAACGACTGGAGCACTGTCTCAACCACAGACTCGGTGAAATTGAAGTGGCGGTGAAGATGCCGCCTACCCGCAGCAAGACGGAAAGACCCCATGCACCTTCACTATAGCCTGGTAGTGACGCCGGCTGTGGACTGCGTAGGATAGGTGGGAGGCGATGATCCCCTGGTTCTGGCCAGGGGGGAGCCAACGGTGAAATACCACCCTGTTTGCAGTCGTCGTCTCACCCCGTTCCGTGAATCCGGGCGGGGAACATTGCTAGGTGGTTAGTTTGACTGGGGCGGTCTCCTCCAAAAAGGTAACGGAGGAGTGCAAAGGCAGGCTCAGACCGGTTGGCAATCGGTCGTCGAGCGTAAAGGTAGAAGCCTGCTTGACTGCGAGAGCGACAGCTCGAGCAGAGATGAAAGTCGGCCTTAGTGATCCTGTGGTCCCGTGTGGAAGGGCCATAGCTCAACGGATAAAAGGTACGCTGGGGATAACAGGCTGATCGCATCCGAGCGTCCATAGCGGCGATGCGGTTTGGCACCTCGATGTCGGCTCATCACATCCTGGGGCTGAAGGCGGTCCCAAGGGTTTGGCTGTTCGCCAATTAAAGTGGTACGCGAGCTGGGTTCAGACCGGCGTGAGCCAGGTCGGTCCCTATCTGCTGTGGGCGTAGGAACCTTGACGGCGATTCTTCTCTAGTACGAGAGGATTGAGAAGGACGGTCCCCTGGTGTACCAGTTGTCGCGCTAGCGGCACGGCTGGGTAGCTATGACCGGAACGGATAAACGCTGAAAGCATCTAAGCGTGAAGCCAGCGCCAAGAATAGGGTTCCATGGGGCTTGCCCCGAGAGACCCCGGGTAGACCACCCGGTTGATAGGCCGGAGCTGTAAGTGCTGAGAGGCATTAAGGTTACCGGTACTAACGGTCGATTGCTTGATCACTTTTATCGATCATCGTTGATTGATCGGTGGTTCTTGGTCAGTCGCTGNTTGCAAGACCAGTGCTGACGATGGGTTGCCGATGGTCGACACGAANAATGTGTTCGACGGCGCATGTGCTTTCGTGCTGCGAAACGAACCTCTGTATTCACGAATCAAACTCTGCTGGGCCCTCACCGGCTCGGCAGGGCTTTGTCGGTGGCTATACCGTGAAGGTCACACCCGTTCCCATTCCGAACACGGTCGTTAAGCTTCACGGGCCGATGATACTGCTTCAGCGGGAAAGTAGGTTACTGCCGGCATTTAAACTCAGACCCCCGGTTCTTCGGAACCGGGGGTTCTTTTTTGGTCGCGATGTCCTGGTGATTGGGGAGGGGACGAGTCGATCCATCGCGCGGTGCGTCGCATCGTGGCAGATCTCGATTCAGTTTGGGTCTTTGTCGCTCGGTCTGTTCGTCTTTGTCGCACCGTCTAGACGACTTGCTCGTTCCCCTTGCCCCAGACCATGGTCATGGTGCTCGGCCGGAAGCCGCAGGCGCGGAACAGGGCTTCAGCCCGGCCGTTGCTGACCAGCACGTCCAGGCGGACCTGATCGATGCCGATTTGGGCGAAGTGCTCAAGGGCGAGCATGATCATCTGCCGGGCGATACCCTCGTTGCGGTAGGCTTCCTCAACCCAGACATCGTGAATGAACCCGATCTTGGCGGTGCGATAGATCGGCAGCTCGCGCTGCGTTGCGGCTGCCAGGAACCCGACGAGCTGGCCGTGACCGCGGTCCGCCACGAGCAGCACGCTTTCTGGATCCGTCACCCGTTCGGTAAGCCAGCCCCGGTACATCTCCGCAGCCTTTGGGACATACGCGAACCTCACCGGATCGCGCTGTTCATGGAACTGGCAGATTCGGTCCACCATGGGAATGATCGCGTCGACGTCATCAACGGTGGCTGGACGGATGGTCATGGCGCTCCCGTGTTTGAGGTGTGTGGCGGCGGTGAATCCAGGGGCTCGAGGCGCTCCCAGATCAGAGAGCGAAGTTCCTCGGCAACGACCTGTTCGGAAACGACGACCGCTTCGGCGCCGCTGCGGATGGCTGACATGCCCGCGCTGGTGTAGTGGCAGCGGGTGATGATCCGCACATGGGGATTGAGTTCCCGCGCCAAGCGCGTGGCTTCGATGGCAACGGTCTCATTCGGCACAGCCACGACGAACAGCCGCGCCGTTGTGATGCCCGCCCGCNGCAGGACCTCCGGGTCCGCGACATCCCCCGCGATGATCTGCAACCCCGCGGCGTGGCATCGTTCAACTGTGGCCGGATTAAGCTCGATGACGCAGAATCGCTCGCCGCGCTCCTGCAGGATCGTGGCGACAGCCCGGCCGGGCAAGCCGAACCCGGCAATGATCACATGTCCCGTCATCTCCTGACGGGAATTGTCCTCCGCCTGGGTCATACCGGATTGTATTGTCGCAGGAGCCGGCGGAAACGGCAAAACGAACCTTCTGGGGCGTCGGGGGGCCGAAATGGCCCGCGAGGGATCAGCGGTCGACTTCGCCCATGACGATGTCGATCGAGCCGATGATGGCTGGCACGTCCGCGAGCAGTACCCCGCGGCACAGCTCGCCCGTGACGGCCAGGTTGACGAAGCTGGGCCCGCGGATTTTCACACGGTAGGGGATCGTTCCGCCCTGCGATTCGATGTAGAACCCCAGGTGGCCACGGGGGTTTTCGTACTCGCAGTAGACCTCCCCGGGCGGCACTTTCATGGCGCGGGGCAGCTTGGCCCGGAACGGACCATCGGGGATCTGCTCGATGCACTGCCGCAGGATCCGGCAGCACTGCTTCATCTCAGCCATTTTCACCCAATACCTGTCCCAGCAGTCGCCGAGCGTGCCCATACGGCCGTCGCCGACGCATACGTCGAACTCCAGCCGATCGTAGATCGAGTAGGGCCGGTCGCGCCGCAGGTCCAGCGGGATGCCGCTGCCGCGGATCATCGGGCCGGAAAGGGCGTAGCTGATGCACAGGTCCTTCGAGCAGACGCCGACATTGGCGGTGCGCTTGATGAAAATGTGGTTGTAGGTCAGCAGGTCGTTGTATTCGTCGATCTTCGGCTCGAAGTAATCGAGGAATTCGCTGAGTTTCTCGAGGAAACGAGGGGGCAGGTCCCACGTGACGCCGCCGACGTTGATGTAGCTGAGCGTCAGCCGCGCGCCGCACATCTGTTCGAACAGGTCAAGGATGTACTCGCGCTCGCGGAAAGCGTAGAGGAAGGGCGTGAACGCGCCCAGGTCCATGCCGTACGTGCCGAAACTGACCAGGTGCGACGCGATACGGTTTAGCTCGGCTGCGATGACGCGGATGTACTCCGCCCGCAGCGGCACTTCGATCCCCGCGAGCTTTTCCACCGACATCGCCCAGGCGTGGTTGTTGTTCATCGCCGCCAGGTAGTCCAGGCGGTCGGTGTAGCCGACGTACTGGTAGTAGGCCAGATTCTCGGCGATCTTTTCCTTGCAGCGATGCAGATAGCCGAGGTGGGGGACGGCTTCGAGGACCAGCTCGCCGTCGGTTCGCAGCACGACGCGCAGCACGCCGTGAGTCGAGGGGTGCTGCGGGCCCATGTTGACCAGCATTTCCTCGGACTGGACGTCGATCTGCTCGTCGCCGGCGCCGGGCGCGAGCACATAGGTCTGCTGTCGGAGGCTGGGCGAGGTTGTCGAACTGATCATCATCAGTCTTTCATCCTACGGGCACGGGGGGCAATCGGCCATCATGCCCAGCCGGCTGGGGAGCTTGCGGGTGCGGATTTGTGCGTCAGATCGTCCAGCGGCGGTCCGACTGCGTATCCGCCATCTCGATCCACGGCCGGGGCGTGCCGGCGACCAGGCGAAGCGTCATCGGCAGCACGCGGCTGGTCAGAATCTGACCCTCATCGAGCGTGCCGAGGCCGGCAATCTTGAGCTTCTGTCCATCCAGGCGATACAGCTCAGCGCTTGATCCGGGCGCTGCCGCCTTTGTAGACGTGCAGCAGCTCGTCCAGATCGATCTGGCTGGTGTCGCCGCGGGTCGACTGCAGCAGGGCGCCGTGCGCCGCACCGAGCTCCACGCATTCCTGCGGGGTCTTGCCCGTCAGGAAGCCATAGGCAAAGCCGGAGCTGAAGCCGTCGCCGCCGCCAACGCGGTCTTCGATCTCGAGGTTGTCGAAGCGGCGGCTTTCGTAGAACTGGCCGTCATGCCACAGGATGGCGGACCAGTTGTTGACCATCGCGCTCTTGACCTCGCGGAGCGTCGTGCCGACGACCTTGATGTTGGGATAGGCCTTGACGACCTTCTCGACCATCCGCTTGTAGGCGGAGGTGTCCAGCGCGCTCAGGTTCTCATCGACGCCTTCGACCTCGAAGCCGAGGACCTTCTGGAAGTCTTCCTCGTTGCCGATCAGGCAGTCGACATAGGGGATCAGCGCCTTGGTCTTGGCCTGGGCGTCAGCCGAGCTCCAGAGCTTTGAGCGGAAGTTGAGGTCGTAGCTGGTGATCGTGCCGGCTTCCCGGGCGGCCTTGAGGGCTTCGAGGCAGACCTGGGCGCAGCCGTCGGACAGGGCCGTGAAGATGCCGCCCGTATGCAGCCAGCGCACGCCCTGGCTGAAGATCTTCTTGAAGTCGATCATGCCGGGCTTCATGTTCGACGCAGCCGAGTGGCCGCGATCGTACATCGACACCGACGCCCGAACGCCCGTGCCGACTTCGGTGAAGTTCAGCCCGACGCGATCCTGNCGGCCGACGCCGTCGTACTTGGCCATCACGACGTGGCTCATGTCGACACCGACGCTGCGGCCGTGGTTGAGGATGATCCGTCCAACCGGATTGTCCACGAGGCGCGAGAGGAACCCGGTCCGCAGGCCCAGCCGCGCCAGCGCGTAAGCGACGTTGTACTCGCCGCCGCCGACCCAGACCTCCAGCGTAGTGGCGAACTCGATTCGCCCATGCCCCGGGGGCGACAGGCGCACCATGCACTCGCCAAGGCTCATCAGGTCATAGCGGCACTCACCGGCATCACGAATCTTCAACATGTCGTCTCCTCAAACTCGGTACAGACGGGTATTGTGGCCATCAGGCTGTGGGGTTGTCCAATACCTCGACCGGCCTAAACATTTCCGTACTGGCGTTGGTAGAACTGAAGATATTCGCCCGTCTTGATGGCCCGCCACCAGGCTGAATTCTCGCGGTACCAGGCGATCGTCCGCTTGATCGCGTCGTCAAACGCGTGCTTCGGCGACCAGCCGAGTTCGCGGCGGATCTTCGTCGCATCGTTGGCGTAGCGCCGGTCATGCCCGGGGCGATCAGCGACCGGCTGAACCCACTGGTCCCACTGGCAACCCATTTCGCGCAGGATGATCTGCGTGATCTGGCGATTGGTGACCTCGTTGTCGGCGCTGACGTTGTAGATCTCGCCCGGCTGGCCGCGCTCCAGGATCGTCCAGATGGCTGAGCAGTGATCGTCGACGTACATCCAGTCGCGGATGTTCATGCCGTCGCCGTAGAGGGGCAGCTTCCTGCCTTCGATCAGGTTGGTGACGAACAGCGGGATGAGCTTCTCAGGGAACTGATACGGCCCGAAGGCGTTGCAGCAGCGGGCGATGACCACCGGTACGCCGAAGGTATGGAACGCCGCGCGGGCCAGACAATCGGCAGCTGCCTTGCTGGCGCTGTAGGGGGAGTTGGGCGCAAGCGGTGAGTCTTCGGTGAACTTCAGGTCAGGCCGATCTTCCGGCAGGCTGCCGCAAACCTCGTCTGTGCTGATCTGGACGAAGCGCCGGATGCCGCGATCTCGGGCGACGTCCAGCAGCACCTGCATGCCCAGCACGTTGGTGTGGATGAACGGCTGGGCGCTGAGAATGCTGCGATCGACGTGGCTCTCAGCCGCGAAGTGCACGATGTCGGTGACGCCATGCTTGTCGACGGCCTGCGCGATGGCGGCCACGTCGCACACGTCGCCACGGATAAAAGTGATCTGGTTGCTGTCGATCAGGTCCTGGATATTGGCCAGGTTGCCGGCGTAGGTGAGCTTGTCGAACGCGACAATCTTCACATCAGCGCCCGCGCGGCGGAGCATCCGGACGAAGTTCGTCCCGATAAACCCGGCAGCACCAGTGACAAGTAACGTTCGCATGCGCTATGAAAGAAACCACTGATGAACACAGATAAACACAGATGAAGACAAGTAACAAGCGAACAATCTAACTGTGTTCATCGGTGTTCATCTGTGGTTCGCATCTTCCGGATCCTTGTTGGCTCCGCGTTCAGCCACGATGTTACAGGCTCGCAGGTAGAAGTCGATGTTCTCGCCGCAATCGGCGTAATAGCCCTTGATGATCTCCGCCTGAAGCTGGCCCCGCTGGACGTAGACGTTGTTGACGTCGGTAATCTCCAGCTCGCCGCGGGGGCTGGGCTTGAGCGTGCGGATGATGTCGAACACGCCGGCATCGTAGAAATAGACGCCGATGACCGCGAGATTGCTCGGCGGGTGAACGGGCTTTTCGATGATCCGCGTCACCTGGCCGGCGGAGTTGACCTCGGCAACGCCGTAGGAGCTGGGATTCTCCACGCGTGCCAGCAGGACACGGGCGCCCGAGCCCTGTTTGCGGTAGTTCTCGCAGGCGGGGGCGATGCTGTATTCCAGCACGTTGTCGCCCAGCAGCAGGCAGATCGGCCCGCCGTCGGCAAACGACTCCGCCAGGCTCAGCGCGTGGGCCACGCCGCGCGCACCTTCCTGGTATGTGTAGCTGAGCTGCTTCAGGCCGAAATCCCGCCCGTCGCCCAGCAGGCGGATGAAATCGCCGACGTTGTTGCCCCCAGCCACCAGCAGGACCTCGGTGATGCCCGCGCGGGCGAGGCACTCGATGGGGTAGTAGATCATCGGCCGGTTGTAGACCGGCAGCAGATGCTTGTTTGTGACCTTGGTCAGCGGCAGCAACCGGCTGCCCGTCCCACCGGCCAATATCACGCCGCGCATGGGGGTCTCCGTCTGGTGCGTAATGCATGATGCATGATGCGGGTGGCCTCTCGTGTGTCGCCTGAAACGGCCGAACAGGCGGCTTCATCTGTGATGCATCATGCATCGTCCATCCGCCACATCCAGTGTAATCCATTTGGCAGGCGGCGTCACTGACAGCAGGCAGCAGGCAGCACGTATACCGGCGTCATAATGTCGATGGTAAGAGCAGGGCGGCGGTGCTCGGAGCGGCGAAACCCAAATCACGAGCCGATATAGCCGCGCTGGCGGAAGTGCTCGATCGCCTCAGCCGTGCTGCGGAAGACGCGCGTGGCGGTTTCGGTGATGAAGGGGCTGGGCATGGCTCGGCAGGCCCAGATGACGTAGACCTCCTTGCCCGCGCCGAAGGCGTGCTGGAGCTCGCGCTCGACGCCGCTGCTGAGCGCCGGCTTGCCGCCGGGCAGTTCGGGCACGAGGCTGATGATCATGTCCGACTGATCGATCATCTTGAAGTCGCGCGCGTAGATTTGGCCCATGATGTCGCCGGAAATCTGCGCGACCTCAGCCGTCTTGAGCGTAACCCGGCCTTCGCCGGTCTGGATCTGCACGGTCGTTTCGCCGTTCTGCATGGCGTTGAGGGCCGTCGTGTGCAGCAGCATCTCATCGACGTCGGCTGGGTCGAATGTGATGAAATGCGCGTTGATCTCGCGCTTGAATTGGTCGATCTGCTCGAGCGTCTGCGGCAGATCCATGACATGGCTCATGGGGAAGGAGAGGTAGACCTTCTTCTTGTGCGGCTCGAACATCAGGCGGTAGAGCGTCTGGCTGGTCAGGTGCTGCCGCCCGCGCGCCAGCATGTAGAAATGCCCATAGCCGCGGAGGATGTTGGCGAGAATCTCCGTGGCCAGCAGCTCCTCTTCGCGCCAGACCATGATGTCCTTCAGCGTGTGGTCGATGTCGTGATCGCGCATCAGCCGCTGATGGACGTTCTCGACGTTGTCCAGCAGCGTGACGTAGATATCAGCCTGGAGGGCCTTGATCTGGTCGAAGTCGAAGGCTGCAAACAGGCCATGTCGCCAGCGGAAGGTGGCATGCGTGTTGACGATGACATGCTCATGCTGGTCGGCGATGCGAAGGATCTCCTTGAACACCGCCCGCCGCAGCGCGTTGAGGCGGGAGATGGGGATGTTGAGGATGCGCCCCTGGGGGACGTCGGGGGCTTCGGCGTACATCATCTGGCCGACATGGCAGATGACCAGATCGATGCCGTTCTCGCGCGCGTGGGCCTGCACAGCCTCCAGATAGGGGGCTTTCTCAACGCCGACCTGTCCGGTTACGATCGCGCGCATTCAGTCCAGCTCCTTTGCCTATGCCGGGATCGTCCGGCAATCCGTACGATAGCCTAACATTTGGTGGCTGTCAAATGGGTGAGGGGGAGTTGTCAGTTGTTAGTAGCCNGTNGCCAGNGGCCAGTGGCCAGTGAGGGAGCCGCCACTTCGTCTCTTTGTCTCTTCGTCTCCCAC
>JGI25327J35509_1001310_pt1 | contig 19625 bp, 15 predicted proteins | sample HigsolmetaAR202D_FD_35509 | JGI IMG/M metagenome (IMG submission 35509)
ACCTTCTGCCCCTGGTCGGAGGCGATGTTGTCGGCCGTCCAGCGGGCGATCTGCGAAAGGAACTCGTCAGAGCGCAGCGTCGGCAGCAGGTTGCGGTCACCAATGCGGTAGAGCTCCACATCCACCTTGTCCGTGTTCACGGTCACGACGGGGATGCCCTCCTGCCCCGTGCGCGGCAGGATGTAGTTGCGGCCGGTGAAACGGCCCTGCCTCCGCCTTCAGGTCCGCCTGCAGCCTGACGGCGGCGCTGGCGAGATCGCTCCGCTCGAAAGATTTCTGCGCCGATGCGGGCGGCGCCGATGCGGGCGGCGCCGCTGCAAGCATCAAGAGGGTTGCGACAGCGACGGCAAGCAGTTGCGCAGCACGAATCATGCTCCCCTCCCTGAGCGGGTCTGCCGGCAGCGTCCGGGAAAAAGCAGCACCGCCCCGACGACGAAGGCGAGACTAAGCGCCCCGGTTCGGGCCTGCAATCCACGGCTGCACTGCATGTCGTGACGACACCATGCCGTTTTGCCATAGTCGCGCGAGGGACAAACGGGGAGCGCGCGATGACGCAGACGGGACGCGACCGCAGGCAGCCACGCAGCAAGGCGCGGATAGGGGCCACGATCCTCGCCCTGGCCGGCGCACTTAGCTTGCCGGCCGTCCCGGCCATCGCGCAGCAGAAGCCGGTGGCGAGCGACGCGCTCGATGCCGCCCGCGCGGTCTTCGAGGCTCTGCCGGAAGCCGAGCGCAAGGCCATCCAGGACGCGCTCGTCTGGACCGGCGACTACAACGGCACGGTCGATGGCACGTTCGGCAAGCGCACCTTCGACGCCATCCGCGCCTTCGAGACGCGCAGCGGCCTGGCCGCAGACGGCATCCTCACCCCGGCAGAGCGTGACGCGCTCCTCGCAGCGGCGCGCCGCGAGCGAGACGCGGCCGGCTTCGCCGTCATCGACGAGCCGCGCAGCGGGATCCGCATCGGCGTGCCCCAGAAGATGCTCACCGAACGCAGCGACACGGCGCGCGGCGCCATCTTTCGCGCCAGGCGCGGCGGCGGCTCCCTGATGACGGACACCATCCCCGCCTCGACCGGCGCCAGACTCGAGGATCTCTACGCCGATCTCATCGCCGCCCTGCCCGGCCGCCGCATCACCTACAAGGTGCTGCGGGACACGTGGTTCGTCGTTAGCGGCGAACAGGGAGGCATGCGCTTTTTCACCCGCTTCGCCGCAACCCGTGACGGCCTCAGCGGCTTTACGGTGACCTACCCGCCGGCCGCTGCCGCAACCTTCGACCGCCTTGCCATCGCCATCACGAACAGCTTCGACCCGGAGCCCGGGACTGCGGCGCCCGCAACGGCCGACGCAGTCGGTGCGGCACCGGCCGCTCCCACCGTCCCGGGCGACAACGCCTTCACCGCCGTCATCCTCGACAGCGGCAAGGCGCTGACGAGCGCAGCCGCAACGGCCTGCAAGGCTCCCACGGTCGCNGGCAGGCCGGTGACGTTCACGGCGCGCGGCGAGACGGCCCTCACCGAAGGCTCGTTCCGGATGCAGGGAGCGCCCGTCGCCTGGCACCGTCCGGCGGGGGCGGATGTCGAGGTCTTCGTCCTCGGCCATGCCACCGTCGGGGGNGAGCGCCGCCTCATCGCNACGCCCGGACGGCTGAAGGTGGCGAGCGATGGCACCGCCCGCCTTGCGGCCCCGGTGCAGCCCGGCATGGCGGGGGCCCCGGTCATCGACAGATCGGGCGCGCTTGTCGCCCTCACCGGGCCATTGCCGCAGACGATGGCGCGCGTGGCCGGCATCGCTCTGAGCCCAGGCGTTCCGGCGACGTTGGCGGAGCGCTTTGCCGAAGGCGTCGGTCTGCCCGAAGCCACGGCGACCGACGACGCGACCGGCCTCGGCGCCGCAGCCGCCGCGTGGCAGGCTCGCATCGTGGCGGTGGATTGCACCGGCGGCTAGGGTCCGCCAGGCCGCCGGCGCCGGAGGCCGTCAGCGCATGTAGAGATCCTTGTAGGTCTCCCGCAACACGTTCTTCTGGACCTTGCCCATGGTGTTGCGCGGCAGCTCGGGCACCACCACCACCTGCTTGGGCTGCTTGAACTTGGCGAGGCGTCCCTCGAGGGCCTTCACGATGGCGGCGGNATCGAGGCTCGCCCCCTTCTCGGGCACGACGGCTGCGGTCACCCCCTCGCCGAAGTCGGGNTGCGGCACGCCNAAGACGGCGCTCTCGGCCACGCCGGGCATGGCGTCGATCTCGGTCTCNACTTCCTTGGGATAGACGTTGTAGCCGCCGGTGATGATGAGNTCCTTGCCGCGGCCGACGATGTGGACATAGCCGCGCTCGTCAATCCTGCCGAGGTCGCCGGTGATGAAGAAGCCGTCCTCGCGGAACTCGGCCTTGGTCTTCTCGGGATTGCGCCAGTAACCCTTGAAGACGTTGGGCCCCTTGACCTCGATCATGCCGATCTCGCCCTGCGGCAGCTCCTTGCCGCTTTCGGGGTCGACGACNCGCAGCGACACCCCGGGCAGCGGGAAGCCAACGGTGCCAGCAACACGATCCCCGTCGTAGGGATTGGAGGTGTTCATGTTCGTCTCGGTCATGCCGTAGCGCTCGAGGATGGCGTGCCCCGTGCGCTCGCGCCATGCGCGATGGGTGTCGGCCAGCAGCGGCGCCGAGCCGGATATGAACAACCGCATGTGGGCGGTCGCTTCCCGCGTCAGGCCCTCGTGCTGCAGAAGGCGCACGTAGAAGGTCGGCACGCCCATCATCGTGGTCGCCTTGGCCATCAGGCGCATCACCTCGTCGGCGTCAAACTTCGGCAGGAAGATCATGGACGCCCCTGCCGCGAGGATGACGTTGGTCGCCACGAAGAGCCCGTGCGTGTGGAAGATCGGCAGCGCGTGCAGCAGCACGTCTTCACTGGTGAAACGCCAGTAGTCGACGAGCGTGAGCGCGTTGGACCAGAGGTTGTCGTGGCTGAGCATGGCGCCCTTGGAGCGCCCGGTGGTGCCGGAGGTGTAGAGGATTGCGGCAAGGTCGTCCGGCCCGCGCTCCACGTCGGCAAAGTCCGGCGCCTCCGCGGCCGCGCGTTCCATCAGGCTGCCCTTGCCCTCCACGTCCAGCGTGTCGATCCGGGCCCCGTAGCGCCCGGCGACGGGCGTCAGGCCATCCCGGCTTTTCGGATCGCAGACGACGAGCGCCGGCTCCGCATCGCCCAGGAAATAGTCAAGCTCAGCGAGCGTATAGGCCGTGTTGAGCGGCAGGAAGACAGCACCCGCCCGCACGCAGGCGAGATACAGCATCACCGCCTCCGGGCTCTTCTCCACCTGGACCGCGACACGGTCCCCCGGCCGGACGCCTCGTGCCACGAGCGCACGCGCAATTCGGCCTGTGCCCTCGACGAGATCGCCATAGGTGATGATCCGCCCCGTCGGCGTCTCGATGAACGTCCGGTCGGCGGAGGGCATGCGGGCGGCGAGCTTTGCGAAAAGATAGGATGGCATGAGCTTTGTCTGCGTTCTGTCTTCTTGTGTTCAGTCGCTGATGGGCACGAGCGTGCGTGAGGCCCGCTCGCCCTTCAGCTGCTTTCTCACCGCCGCGGCGGCGATGACCTCTCCCGAGCCGGCGAAGGCTTCGTGATTCTTCTCGATGTCTTCAAGCGCGTAGAGATAGTTGACCATCAGGCCGTGCGCCTGGGCGAGGCCCTTGGGGCTCGTGTCGCCGAGGAAGTTGAGCCGCTCCAGCCGCGCTCCGTTGCCGAGGTGGAAGCGCGCCACCGGGTCGAGCGGCCGCCCGTTGGNNGTCTTGGCCTTCAGGAAGTACCACGCGGCGGCGGGCAGNAGCNCCTTGCGCACCTTCTGCGCCGTCGCGACGTCCTCATGCCACCCTTCCTCGTCGAGCGCGGCCAGCACCGCCTTCGCCTCGCCGTCGAGNACCTGCGAGGCCTCNGCGGCGCGCTCCCGCGCCAGCCATCTGGCNAAGCCCGGCACCGGCGACAGCGTGACGAAGGTCTTCAGGTTGGGCAGCTCGCGTTTGAGGTCGTCCACCACCTGCTTGATCAGGAAGTTGCCGAAGGAGACCCCGGCGAGCCCGCGCTGGGTGTTGGAGATGGAGTAGAAGACCGCCGTCGTCGCCGTCTCGGCGGCGATGGGCTTGCGGTCCTTGGCGAGCAGCGGCGCGATGGCGTCGGGAATGTCCTGCGTCAGCGCCACCTCCACGAAGATCAGCGGCTCGTCCACAAGCTGGGGATGGAAGAAGGCGAAGCAGCGCCTGTCCGGCGGCTCGAGGCGCCGGCGCAGGTCGTCCCAGTCATGGATCTCGTGAACCGCCTCGTAGCGGATGATCTTCTCCAGGATGTTGGCAGGCGTCGTCCAGTCGATGGGGCGCNGCACCAGGAACCCCCTGTTGAACCAAGACGAGAAGAGATGCACGAAGTCGGCGTCGACCGCCTTGAGATCCGGGCGGTTCGGCAGATGCTCGATGAGCTCCTCCCGCATCTTGACGAGCGCGGCGGTGCCGCCCGGCGCCAGATTGAGCCGGCGCATCAGCTCCTGCCGGCGCGCCTCCGCCGCGGTGTGCAGGCGGTGCAGCGTCGCCGCACTCGGCTTCTCGCGATAGGCCTGGATCGCCTCCTCGACCTTCTGCGGATCGGCGCCGAAGCGCTCGGCGAGCGCCGTGAGGAAGGCGAGACGGGTGGCGGTCGGCGCGTTGGCATAGCTGTCGAGCACGGCCTTGGCGAGCGCGACGCCCGAGGCCTCGCCGCGGCCGGAAAGCAGGTGTTCCGACAGCTCTACGATGTCGCCGCGCGCCGCCGCGTCGCGGGCGAGCCCGAGCATCGCCCGCCCCCGCTCGCTGAGCTGCTGCAGCAGTTCGTTGAAGAACGAGTTCGCCATCCGCCTCTCCTCCATCCTGTCAGACCGCGGGCCCCATCACCGCATCGGGCAACCAGGTGGCGATCTGCGGGAAGATGCACAGGAGGATGATACCGATGAACATCACCACGACATATGGCAGCGAGCCCCAAAGGATCTCCCGCGTCGGCACCTGCGGCGCGATGGCATTGATGACGAAGAGGTTGAGTCCGACCGGCGGCGTGATGAGGCCGACCTCCATGTTGATCGTCAGCACCACCGCGAACCAGTAGGGATCGAAGCCCGCCTGCGTCACGATGGGGAACAGCAGCGGCGCCGCCATGACGATGACCGCCACCGGCGGCAGAAACATGCCCGCCACCAGCAGGAAGATGTTGATGACGAGCATCAACAGCCAGCGATTGATCTCCAGCGCGGCGATGGCGCCGGCGATGGTCTGCGTGATGAAGAGCGAGGAGAGCGCAAAGGCGAAAAGCTCCGCCGCAGCCATGATCATCATGATCATGATGCTCTCGCGCATGGCCGTGCCGAAGATCTCGATCACCGGCCCGGCGCGGAACAGCCTGTAGACGATCAGGACGACGGCGAGCGTCAGGAAGGCCCCCGCCCCGGCGGCCTCGGACGGTGTCGCGACGCCCCCGTAGAGCACGTAGAGCACGCCGACGATGATGGCGAGGAATGGCAGGACGCGCGGCAGCGCGGAGAACTTCTCNGCCAGGGTAAAGCGGCGCTGTCCCGCGTCGGAGAAGCGGTAGCCCTTGCGCTTGGCATCAATCAGCGCCCAGGCCATGAACATCACTGTCAGCATCAGCCCGGGCATCACGCCGGCAAGAAACAGCCGGCCGATGGAGGTCTCCGTGGCGATGCCGTAGACGATCATCGTCACCGACGGNGGGATGAGGATGCCCAGCGTGCCGCCGGCACAAATCGAGCCGGTCGCGACGGATGCGGGATAGCCCCGCCCCATCATCTCGGGAATGCCCATCTTGCCGATGGCGGCACAGGTCGCCGGGCTGGAGCCGGTCATGCCCGAGAAGATGGCGCAGGCGCCGAGATTGGAGAGGACAAGCCCGCCCGGCACCCGGTTGAGCCAGCGGTCAAGCGCCTCGTAGAGATCCTTGCCGGCCGGCGAGGCCGCGACCGCAGCGCCCATGAGGACGAACATCGGGATCGAGACATAGGCAAGGTTGGCGATGCCGGCGTACATCGTCTCGCCGAGAACCTCAAAGATGCCGAATCCCTCCTCGACGAGGAGGCCGGCGATCGCGGCGAGGCCGAGAGCGAAGGCGATCGGCATGCCCGTCGCAAGGAAGGCGAAGAGCGAGCCGACGATGACGTAGGTGGCGATCGAGAGCGTCATGCGCCGGCTCCTGCGGCATGCGGCACGGACTGGGCCGTCTCAGCCGCCATGAAGAGTTTCAGGATCTCGGACACGTACTGCAGGGTGAGCAGACCGAAGCCGACAGGCAGCGCGAGGAGCGGGATCCACAGCGGCGGCGCCCAGACGGTCGGAGTCGTCCAGCCGCCCTCCCACGCCTCGTGAAAATAGATCACCGAGGCAACGAACATCGCGACGCAGAAGGCAAGGCCCAGAAAGGCGCCGATGATGGCGAGCCGCCGCCGCACCGGCGCACTCACCATGGTCTCGATGACGTCGACCCCGACATGGCCCTTGCGCATGAGGACGTAGGGAGCGCCGAGGAAGACCGCCGCCGTGGCGCTGAAAACGACGAAATCACTCTGCCAGATGGTCGGCGCGCGAAAGACGTAGCGCATGAAGATCATCTGGCAGACGACGACCATGGCAGCCGCGATGAGGATGCCGGCGACGACGCCGAACAGGCGCGATACGCTGTCGACACCGGCAACGAAGGCTCGAACCATTTGCTTGTTCCGTTCCCAGAGAAATGCTTGTGCCGGCGGGTCCCGTCGGGACCATTCGGTCGACACGGCCGGCGTTCCGGATGCACCTGCAGCACCCTTGCGGCGCCCGGCACCCTTTCGCGGTGTCTTCCCGAAGGCGGGAAGCGGAGCCCCCCCTCCTCCCGCCGTCGGTGAAGCCTGGCCGTCCGCGCGNCCCGGCACAGGCTCCGCCTACCTGAGGCGCTTCGCTCACTCGACGGCGAGCGCCTTCTCGATCAGCTCCTGGCCGCCCTTCACCTCCTCGGCGAAGTGCTTGTAGGATGACTCCTGCGCCACCTTGAGCCAGGCGTTGTAGTCCTCCTCGGACATCTCGATCACCTCGACGCCCGCCTTCTTGAAGGTCTCGATGAGGAGCTCGTCGCCCTTCTTCGCCTCCTCGTTGAAATATTCCTCGGCCACCTTGCCGGCGTCGAGAATGGCCTTCTGCTGCTCGGGCGTGAGCTTTTCGAAGACGCGCTTGGACATGAGCACCGGCTCGTACATGAACCACAGCGCGTTCTTGCCGGGCGCGGTCAGGCACTTCACCTGCTCGTAGAGACGATAGGAGATGAAGCTCGACGAGGAGGTGTTGGTCGCGTCCAGCACGCCTGTCTGCATGCCGGTGTAGATTTCCGACGAAGGCATGGACGAGATCGAGGCACCGGCTGCCGCCAGCATCTGCTCGAAGGCCGGGCCGGCAGCGCGCGTCACCTGCCCCTTGATGGAATCGGGGCCGGTGATGCAGTTCTTCTTGGAGGCGAANCCGCCCGACAGCCATGCGTCGGCAATGACGATGGCGCCCGCATCCTCGACGATCTTCTTGATGTCGGCCATGAAGGGCGACTTGTTGAGCCGCTGCGCCCTCTCGTAGTTGCGTACGAGGCCGGGCATGAGCGTGGCCGAGAACTGGGGATGGCGACCGGCCGCGTAATCCAGCGGGAAGGCCGTGATGTCGAGCTGCCCCTTGGTCACAGCGCCCCACTGCTCGTTGGGCTTGTAGAGCGAGGCACCGGGAAAGACCTGGATCTTGATCCCGACGTTCGCCTTCTCCACCTCCCGGGCGATGATCTGCACCATCTCGTCGCGCGGGTCGCCCTTGCCGCCCGGAAACTGATGAGACGCCTTGAGCACAATTTCCGCNGCGGCCGGCAGCAAACCGCCGATAAGGACGGCCACGGCACCGGCCGTCGCCAACAACGTCTTGCGCATGTCGTTTCCTCCGAAGTGATGGCTCGTCGAGGAGCCGGGCCTCTTGCGGGCCTTGGAGTTATCGAAGTCAAACTTGCATCCGCTGTCAACGATTTCGTATACAATTCGATCTGGTTCGTATGCGACGGTCCGGTTCCATGAGCGGCAAGCGCGGCTTTGTCCTGAGAGACGCCCTCGAGAACGACATCGCCATGGGCGTCTTCAAGGCTGGCGAGCGGCTGGACGAGGCATCGCTGGCGCAGCGCTTCGGCGTCTCCCGCACGCCGATCCGCGAGGCCCTGCTACAGCTCGCCACCACGGGTCTCGTTGAGCTGCGCCCGCACCGCGGCGCCGTTGTCGCACAGGTGGGGCCTTCCCGCCTCATGGAGATGTTTGAGGTGATGGCGGAGCTGGAAGGCATGTGCGGCCGTCTCGCCGCACGCCGGGCCGATAGCAGCGACCTGTCCGCACTGGCAACGGCGCAGGGCGAATGCCGCGCGGCCGCCGAGGCCAACGACACGGACGGCTACTACTACGCCAACGAGCGATTCCACCACGCCATCTATCAAGCCTCCCGCAACGGCTTCCTCGCCGAGCAGGCAACGCTGATGCACAGGCGCCTCAAGCCCTACCGCCGCCTGCAGCTGCGCGTCCGGGGCCGCCTGCAGACCTCGCTCGCCGAGCACGACGGCATTCTCGCCGCCATCGAGCGCGGAGATGCGGAAGCCGCCTCCAGCCTGCTCAAGGCCCACATCATCATCCAGGGTGAACGCTTCGGCGACCTCGTGGCGAATCTCGCTGAGCATTCGGCGTGATACGGCACGCGCTGTTTGTCATACGCCGGCAAATACTGGGCGAATCTTCGAAAGTAGCGGACAGTTAACCAACGCTTTGATGAGTTGCCGGCGCTCTGCACTGAACGCCACAACTTTCGACAAGTTCACCTTTCATTACCCTCTGTCTCCTATCATTCCGACATTCGGACAATAGCGGGACAAGAGAAAGCATGCGCACGCTCGTCGGCCTGATCTGTGCCGCCATCGTCGGCTTCAGTCTCCCCACCACCGCGAAGGCGGAAGAACTGCGCATCGTTGGAACCGGCGACGGCGTCGACATCCTGCGCGCCGTCGGTGAACTCTACACGCAGCGCAATCCGCAGACGACGATTGTCGTGCCGCCAAGCGTCGGCTCGGGCGGTGGCATCCTCGCCGTCGGTTCGGGCCAGGAAATTCTTGGCCGCATCGCCCGCCCCCTCACCGACACCGAGAAGGCCCAGGGCATCGTCGCCGTTCCTTTCCTCAAGCTTCCCTCAGCCTTCTATGTTCATCGTAGCGCCGGCATCTCCTCCCTGACCGGAGCGCAGCTGCGCGCGATCTTCGCCGGCAACATCGAGAACTGGCGCGAGGTGGGCGGCAACGACCTGCGTGTGCGCGTCGTGCGCCGCGAGGACCGTGACAGCACGCTGCTCGTCCTGCGGGACACCATGCCGGGCTGGGACAACCTCGTCATCACCGACAAGTCGAAGACCGCCTTCACCACGCAGGAGGGCATCGAGTCCGTGCGCGATGTCGAAGGGGCCATCGGCTGGGGGCCCTATTCCACCAGCCTGCCCGAACAGATTGTTGTGCTGAGCGTGGATGGCCTGTTCCCCACGGACGAGGGCTACCCCAGCGCAAACACCATCGAGCTCATCTACAACGAGAAGACTGTGACGCCCGAGGCGCGCGACTTCCTCGCTTTCATTTCCTCTCCCGAGGCCCGCGAGATCGTGCGTCGCATGGGCGGCGTCCCCACCGCAAAGTGAGGTCGACGTGAAAAGCCTGTCGTCCCTCGGCACGCGTTTCACCATCGCGATCGTCGCCACGGCGCTGGCGGCATGCTCGGCGTTGGTGGCGTTGACGGTCATGCGCCTCGACCGGGGCCTGAACCGGCAGGCGCTTCAGCTCGAGGCACTCGCCGAAGCCAAGCTCTCGGAACGGCTCGAGGCTGACGCGAAGCTCGCGGCTGCCCGCCTTAAGAACGTCTTCGACGAGGTGACCTACCAGATCAACGCCATCGCGCAGCGGGCCGATGTCAGCCGCGCCATCGCTTCCAGAAACGTCGTGGCAATGAGCGAGCTGCTGTCGCGCGCAGCCGAGATCGCGAAGCTCGACGGCATTCTCGTCATCGACAACAAGATGCGCGTCATGGGCGCGCACGATCAGTGGCTGGACATTCTCGGCGCCGACGCCGCGTTGCAGAAGAGCCCGCTCGCCGAGCGCATCCGCCCGCTGCTCGCGGAGAACGACCGACGCCGGCCGCATATCCTGGAACTGATCACACCGCTCGATGAGGCGCTGGCAACGGCCGTCGGCGCCCCTGCCCCGGTGGCGGCTGCCGCCATCGTCGTCACGCCCATCTTCGACGATTTCGGTGACGTGGTCGCCGCTCTCATCGCCCACCGGGCGCTGCGCATGAACGAGCCCTCTCTCAGCGAGTTCTCGCGCCTGACAAATACCGGCATCGTCGTCCTCTCCGGCGAAACGGTTGTCTCCCGCGCGGGAGCACCGCCACTGACGGGTGGCTTCTCACTGCACGAGCCGAGCAACCTGCTCGAGACTCCCGATGGGATGTACTTCGCCCGGTGTACCGGCTTTCCTGCGGACCTGCAGATCTGCGCCCTCGCCCCGCGCACNGAGGCTTACCAGCTCAGGGATGAGACCGTGCGCATCGGCGCGGCCGAGACGCGTGCGCTCGTAGCATGGCTCGTCGGCGGCGGGTGCGTTACGCTCATCGCCTTCGCCGCCATCGCCCTGGCAACAGCCCGCCACGTCACGCGGCCGCTGGCACGCATCACGGAGGCGGTCGGCGCCGTGGCGCAGGGCGACTGGCGCACCCATGTCTCCGGCGCCAACCGCAAGGACGAGGTGGGCGACATCGCGCGCGCCGTGGTGCTCCTCCAGCGCTCGCTGCAGGAACGCGACCAGCTGCGCACGCACGTCGCCTTCGCCGAGACCGTCAAGCAGCGCCGGGAGGCGCTGGAGCAGGCGATCCACCGCTTCGACGAGACAATGCGCTCGGTGCTGACTCGTGTCGGCAACGGCATCGACACGATGGACGCCATGGCCCATCAGCTCGCTGACGTGTCAGCCGCCGCCGAGAGGGAAGCCGTCGAGGCCGTTGCCGCTTCGGAGAGCACCGTCTCCAGCGTCACGCTCGTCAAGCACGCCACGGAGCAGCTCAGTACCTCCATTGCCGAAATTGCCAGCAAGGTGCAGGAAACGGCCACCGTTGTGGACGACGGCAATGCGGTTGCGCGCGCCGCCACAGCCAAGGTCGACAGCCTGGCCGAAGCGGCGAGCAAGATCGGCGCGGTCGTGCGCCTCATCGACGAGATCGCGGCCCAGACCAACCTCCTCGCGCTCAATGCCACCATCGAGGCAGCCCGCGCCGGCGAGGCCGGCAAGGGCTTTGCCATCGTCGCCAACGAAGTGAAGGCTCTGGCGGGCCAGACGGCGAAGGCCACCGACGAGATCGCGAGCAAGGTCGCCGCCATTCAGGAGGCGACCGGGGAAGCGGTCAGCTCCATCGAGATGATCGCGCGCACCCTCGAGAACGTCATGGCCCACACCAAGGCGATCGAGGTCTCCATCGAGCGCCAGACGGTCGCGACGCAGGAGATCGCCGGCAGCGTCTCCGCCGCCTCAAGCGGCACCGTCGACCTGTCGCACAGCGTCGATCGTCTCAAGGCGACGATCGGCGACGCGCGCAGCACGTCGGTGCATGTGGTCAACACGGCGACCGTCATGGTCGAGGAGGCGCGCCGCCTCGACCAGACCGTGCGCGCCTTCCTGGCCGAGGTGTCAGCTTAGACCGGACGCGCTGCATCAGGCCGGAAAAAGCCCTTCTTCCAATATGATAGACGCGCTTTTCGATTCACCCTTCGACAAGCGCGTCTGCATTTGCAGCCCTATTCCCTGCGCATCAGCCGCCGGGCCGCGAACAGCGTTTCCTGCAGCGGCCGCCGGGCCGCGGGGCGGTTCACGGATCTAGCGGCAGCGGAGCGACCGGCACTGTCCTCGCCCGCCATCTGCGGCGCGAACAAACCGGCGTCGCGCACGGAGCCCCGGCCAGGTGCGCGCAGCAGCCGCGCCATCCTGTCCATGAAGGACATGCGCTGCTCGCTCGGCAGGAACGGATCGGCGAAGCAGAACGCGCCGGCCGCCAGCGCCTTCTGTTTGACGGAGTCGACGAGGCCCGGCGCCCCCGCGACATAGACCATGTCGGAGGGACCGAGCAGCGGCAGGTAGTTGGTCGGCCGTCCCGTCCGCACGAGCCCTCCCCCGCCCTGCCGCGAGGTGGCGATGACCTCGCGCGCGCCGTGGTCGCGCAGCCAGTCGAGGGAATCGCGCATATAGAGCCCGTCGAGATCTCGCGCGCCGACGATGACAATGATGTCGCGCCTCGGGCGTGCCCGCACGGCCTCGTGCGCAACGGCCCAAATGGGTGCCCAGCCAGTGCCGCCGGCAACGAGCACCATCACGCCGTCACCGCGGCGGAAGAAGGCATGGCCGAAGGGCCCGCGCACCTCCACACGGTGGCCGGGCCTGATGTCCCGCCCCAGTTCGGACGAGACGATGCCGTCCGGCAGCATGCGGATATGGAAGATGAGTTCGTGCGCGGCCCGCGTGCCGTCCCAGCGCAGCGTGGGGCTGTAGTCGCGCGCCGGAAAACCGGCGAAGGTCACGCTCACATATTGTCCAGGCAGATACTCGAGCGGGGTGCGCAGCTCGACGATCACTTCCACCACGTCGCGCGACAGGGCACGCATGGCGGCGACATGGCCGGCGCGCCTCGTCGCCTCCGGCACCTCGTCATAGGCGATCACCGCATCGCCCAGGAGCGTCGCCTGGCAGGCGAGCACGGTGTCACCCTCCCCCGTGCCGCGGGCGTCGACTAATCCCGAGACGACCCGCACGCGGCAGGTCTCGCACTGGCCCGAGCAGCAGTCATGCGGCACCGCGATCCATGCCCCCATCGCCGCATCGACCAGCGTCTCGCCGATATTCGCCCGAACCGTGCGCCCATTGACTGTCAGATTGCACTTGCTTGCCATGTCTCAACCTCTGGCGCGGCGCTGCAGAAGGCGCAGCCCGCCGCGCAGCAGGCGCATCACTCGATGACCAGCTCGACCGGGCGCACGTGGCGCGTGTGGCGGGTCTGGTTGTGGTCGAAGACGGCGACCCACATGTAGAGGGGCTCGCCGGGCACGAAATCGACGTCGTGCTTGCTGCCTGTCGCCATGGCGCGTTTAGCCTCCAGCGTCCAGTACCCGTTCTCCCAGCGGGCGGCCCCGGTGACATCGGCCCTGTCGCCGCTGTACTCGCCCATGATGAGCACGCCGGGGATCACGGTGCCGACGGGAATGGTCGCATCGAGCTCCGGCGAATAGGGAACCGTCTCCGCCTCCGTCATCCACCACTGCGCCCCTTCGCTGTCGCTGCTCTCGGGGTTGAGGTCGAAGGTCTTGAGCTTGGCGACGGTCTGCCGGTAGTCGACCGGCAGGCGCTTCACCGTCACGGGGCCGCGGAATCCGCCGGGGGGCTCGGAACCGAAGTTGTAGACGTAGAAGGCATTGCCCGGATCGCCCGTATAGCCGCCCTGGTAGCGGGCGGTCTTGTTCCAGTCCGCCTCCGTCGGCTCCATCGGCGGACCGATGAACTGGTCGTCGACACGTCCGAGCAGACCGCCGCGCGACGCCTTCCACTGCCACATGTCGATGTAGCTGCCGTCCGTGGTGTAATGCAGCCCACGGCTGTTGAGCGCGCCGGGCTTGTCGGCCATCGGCTGGGGGCCGAGATGGGTGGCCCCGCCGCCACCGAAAGCCTGTGAGCGCGAGAAGATGACGGACAGCTTATCCTCGTAGAAGTCAGTCTCGTCCGCGATATCGGCGCGGTTGTGGGCGAGGTGCCAGCCGTCCTCCCGCTTCACGAGCGGCAGACGACGCAGCGAGCGCGTCGGGTCCTCCCAGCGGAAGGCAAAGTAGATGTTGTCGGCATCCCTCACCGCCCGCACCTCGACGACCGATTCGCCGGTGCCACCCAGGTTGGCGCCCTGCTGGGTGCGGATGCGCACCGGGGCAGCGCGACGCCAGACCGGATCGTCAAGCGTGCCGTCGAGCTTCGGCGCCTCGTCCACCCTGGTGACCGTGAGCTTGTCGCGCGTGCCCCAGTCGAAAGCGGCGATCGCGCCGGCGACCGGCACGCCAACGAGAACCGCCGTGAGCAAGGGCCGTGCCTTCATACCGCTGTTGGAGACGAGCGGCGTCGGCCGGAACAGCCGCAGGATCTGCCCCCAGCCGCCGTAGAGGAAATGCGCGATAACGTGCACGAAAATGTAGACCAGCACCGCGATGGCGCAGGCCGCATGGACGGCAACGACCCAGCCGCCATAACCGACATAGAGCGCGATGCCCGTCGCCGTGAGGACCGTAACGAGACCGTAGAGCACCCAGTGCAGGATGACGTTGACAGCGCCCCAGCGCAGCTTGCTGGCGGCCGGCATGACCAGCGCCCTCGCCTTCTTCAGCGCCACCCGGTGGCGCAGGCCGCTGCGCAACATGTAGAGCGCATAGGCTGTCGAGGCGAAGAAGAGGGTAAGGCTCGAGATGAAATGGACGCTCCAGATCTCTCCCTGCGGGAGGATGGGCTCCAAGGCCTTGGAGATGACGGCATCAGGCGCATCCGCCGAAATGCGCAGCCCCGTCAGAAGGCTCACCACCATCACGATGGCCACGAGCCAGTGCAGGAGGATGGTGCCTATGTCGGTACGGGGTGGCCCTTCTTTGTCCCGGCTCGCCTGCCGTGCAACTCTGGTCATCGCCTGTCGGGGTCTGTCGATCCCCTCTCGCAGATGTCCGATATCGGCCATGCCGTCACCCGTTTCGAGGAAGTCGGATCGGAGAATGCTGATTTGACTTAAATTTTAATCTATCTTTTATCAAATCAAACTGATCGCCAATAGCCAAGACCGATCGTGCGGTGAAATTCGGGGCGCGGCCTCGCAGAGGCCCTTGCGGATTCTGCAAAAAGGATCAAAACGGCCGCATGTCACAGCCGCATTACGTCCTCACCCTTTCCTGCACCAACCGCCCGGGCATCGTGGCGGCGGTCTCGACGCACCTATTCGAGTCGGGGTGCAACATCCTCGACGCGCAGCAGTTCGACGACACCGAGAGCAACCGCTTCTTCATGCGCGTGGTATTCAACCCGCTGCACGGTGCGCCGACGCTGGCGGAGCTCAGAAAGAGCTTTGCGACGCTGGCCGAGCGATTCGGCATGACCTGGACCATGCGCGACAAGGCGGAGAAGAGACGGGTGATGATCCTCGTCTCCAAGTTCGACCACTGCCTCGTCGACCTGCTCTACCGCAAGCGCCTCGGCGAGCTGCCCATGGAGCTGGTGGCGGTGGTTGCGAACCACCCGCGCGAGACCTATGGCTCGCTCGACTTTGACGGGGCCGCCTTCTATCACCTGCCGGTCACGAAGGAGACGAAGCTCGAGCAGGAAACGCGCCTGTGGGAGCTGATCCGCGAGACGGAAACCGAGGTCGTCGTCCTCGCCCGCTACATGCAGATCCTGTCCGACGGGCTGGCTGCCAAGCTCGCGGGACGTTGCATCAATATCCACCACTCGTTCCTGCCGGGCTTCAAGGGCGCCAAGCCCTACCACCAGGCGCATGCACGCGGCGTGAAGCTCATTGGCGCCACGGCCCACTATGTGACGTCAGACCTCGACGAGGGGCCGATCATCGAGCAGGACGTGGAGCGCATCAGCCACCGCGACACGCCGGAAGACCTGATACGAAAGGGCCGCGACATCGAGCGGCGCGTACTCGCCCGCGCCCTGCGCTACCACCTTGAGGATCGCGTCATCCTCAACGGCCAGCGCACGGTGGTGTTCACGGATTGAGGCCAGCCTCCGGCTGCGTCAGCCTCCCGGGGGAACCTCGCCCGCTGCCCGGTTTGTCGTGGGTGCGCGCATGTCGCGCGCCGCGAGGGCCCGCGAGAGATCGGGCGAGGCAGCGAGAAGCTCGCGCGTATAGGCGTGCCGCGGCGCCGAGAACACCTCCTCCGTCGGCCCCTCCTCCACAATCCGGCCGGCGCGCATCACAAGCACCCTGTCGGTGATGGCGCGCACGACCGCAAGGTCGTGGGAGATGAAGAGATAGGCCAACCCGTGCTCCGCCTGCAGCTCGGCGAGCAGATCGAGCACCTGGGCGCGGATGGAGACATCGAGCGCCGACACGGGCTCGTCGAGGATGATGAGTGAGGGCCGCGTGATGAGCGCCCTGGCGATGGCGAGCCGCTGGCGCTGGCCACCGGAGAACTCGTGGGGATATTTCTCCGCATCCTCCGGCTTGAGGCCAACGTCGCGCAGCACGGCGGCGATGCGCCGGTTGCGCTCGGCCGCATCGATCTCACCACGCAAGAGGTAAAGGGGCTCGGCAACNAGCCGGCCAGCCTTATGCCTGGGGTCGAAGGAGCCGTAGGGNTCCTGGAACACAACCTGCANGGCCCGCCGCAGCGCCGTCAGGTCGGCAGACGAGAAATCGGCGAAGGAGCGGCCACGGAAGAGCACCGTCCCGCCCTGCGGCGGCTCCAACGCCATCAGCGTGCGCGCCAGGGTGGACTTGCCGCAGCCGGATTCGCCGACGAGGCCGACGCTTTCCCCCGGCCGTATGGCGAGGCTCACGCCATCGACGGCCCGGTGTTTCNCGGGTGCCCTGAAGAGCGATCGGCGCCGGCCCCGGTAGTCGCGGACGACCTCCTGTGCGAGCAGGATCGGCTCCNCCTGCCCGCCCTGCGGCTGCGCTGGGGGCAAGGACGNGGGCCGGGCACAGCCGGCGCGCCGGCGCACCGGCACGTGGGTGGAAGCCGCCAGCAGAGCCCTGGAATAGGGATGGCGCATGCCGGAGAAGAAGGCGGCCGTCGCGCCCTCCTCCACCACCTCCCCGTCGCGCATCACGCTGACGCGATCGGCCATCTCGGCCACCACGGCCAGGTCGTGCGTGATCATGAGGAGGCTGGCGCCGTCCCGCGTCACCAGTTCCCGCATCAGCGCGAGAATCTGGGCCTGCGTCGTCACGTCGAGCGCCGTCGTCGGCTCGTCGGCAATGATCAGTTTGGGCTTGAGCGCCACCGCCATGGCGATGACAACTCGCTGTCGCTGGCCGCCGGAAAGCTCGTGCGGGTAGCGGTCGAGNGGAAAGCGCGACGGCGGCAGTCCCACCCGCTCCAGCACCTGCCCCGCCCAAGCCATACATTCGTCGCGTGGCGCCCCCAGATGCTGGGCAAAGCACTCCGCCACCTGCGCGCCGATGGTCTTCAGCGGGTTGAGAGCCGTCATCGGCTCCTGGAAGATCATGCCGATATCGCGCCCGCGCAGGTCACACATCTCCGCTTCACTCTTGGCGAGGATGTCCTCGCCATCGAGCAGGATGCGCCCCTGCGTCCGCGCACCGCGCGGCAGGAGCCGCATCGCCGCCAACGCCGTCATGGACTTGCCGGACCCGGATTCCCCGACGAGGCCGAGAATCTCCCCCTCGCCGACCGAGAGCGAAACGCCCTTGAGGATCGGCTGGCCGTAGATGGAAACCTGAAGGCGCTCGATGCTGAACAGGCTCATGGCTCAGCGNTCCCGGGCAAGGCGCGGGTCGAGCAGGTCGCGCAGGCCGTCGCCGAGGAGGTTGAGCCCCATCACCGTGACGACGATGGCGAGCCCCGGCACCAGCGCAAGGCGCGGCGCAATGGCCATCAGTGTCTGGGCCTCGTTGAGCATGCGCCCCCAGCTCGGCGCCGGCGGCTGAACGCCAAGCCCGACATAGGACAGCGCGGCCTCGGCCAGCACGCCGAGCGAAAGCTGGATGGTGGCCTGCACGATAATGAGGCTCAGCATATTGGGCAGGATGTGCTCAAGGGTGATGCGCCCCCTGCCCTTGCCGGCAACACGCGCCGCCATGACGAACTCGCGCGTCCACAGCGGCAATGCGGCGCCGTAGGCGAGCCGCGCGAAAACCGGCACGTTGAATATGCCGATGGCGACCATGGCGTTGAGCGCGCCGGGCCCGAAGATGTCCCGCAGCATGATGGCCATGACGAGCGCCGGAAACGCGAAGACGAAATCGTTAGCGCGCATCACCGCCTCGCCGACGGGCCCGNGCCGCCCGGCCGCGAGCAGCCCGAGCGGCACACCAAGCCCGAGGCCGATGCCCACCGCGACGAACGACACGGCCATGGAGGTGACGGCTCCACCCATGATCATCGACAGCACGTCCCGGCCGTACTGGTCGGTGCCGAGCCAGTGCGCCGCCGAGAGTGGCTGGAGCTTGCGGCCGATGTCGAGCACCGTCGGATCGTGGGGCGTCCACACGAAGGACAGGAGAGCCGTCGCCGCCACCACGAGCGAAATCGCCGCCCCCACGAGGAAGCTCGGATGGCCGAGGGCACGGGCGGCAAGGCCCTGCCTGCCGGCGACGACCGCGCTCATGCGCGCCTCCTCAGGCGCGGATCNACCGCGGCATAGGCCAGCTCGACGAGGAAATTGACGATGACCACGCTCGCCACGAGCAGCATCACGACGCTCTTGACCACGATGAGATCGCGCTGGGTGATGGCCTGGAAGACCAGACGGCCGAGGCCCGGCAGGAAAAAGACGTTCTCGATGATGATGGTGCCGGCGAGCAGGAAGGAGAATTGCAGGCCCATGATGGTGAGCACCGGGATCAGCGCATTGCGCAGCGCGTGCCGCCGCACGGCCTCGCTCCGGCTCAAGCCCTTGGCGCGTGCCGTGCGCATGTAGTCCTCCCCGAGCGTGTCGATGAGCGAGGAGCGCATCACGCGGGCGAGGATCGACGCCTGTGGCAGCGCGAGCGCCACGGCCGGCAGGATGAGGGAGCGCAGGGCCGGCCACAGGCCCGCACCCCAGCCGGGGAAACCGCCGGCGGGCAGCAGACGCAGGCTCACCGCGAAGACGAAGACGAGCAGCATGGCGAACCAGAAGTTCGGCACGGCGATGCCGACCTGCGTGGCCGCCATGATGCCGATGTCGACCGGCCTGTTGCGCCGTGCCGCGGCGATAGCGCCGACCGGAATGGCGATGAGCACGGTGAGAAGCAGGGAGATGGCGGCGAGCGGCAGGCTGACCCACAGGCGCTGGGCGACAAGCTCTCCGACCGGGACGGAATAGGTGTAGCTGCGACCGAGATCACCCTGCAAGAAGCCGGAGACCCAAGCGACGTAGCGCTCCGTCGCCGGCCGGTCGAGCCCGAGATTGGCTCGCAGCGCCGCTAGTGTGTCCGGCCGCGCGTTGGTGCCGAGCATGATCTCCGCCGGATCGCCCGGCAGCACCTCCATCACCGCGAAGATGACGGCCGAGGCGACGGCGAGCGTGACAAGCAGTGATGCGAGGCGCCTGGCGAGAAAGGTGAGCATCGGTCAGGCCGGCTCCCGCACCGCCCCGGATGACGGCGCGGCACGAACTCCCGCCTTCCGCCCTCGACGAGAGGAGGACGACGTCGGGGAACCACCCCGCGCCATCGCCTGTGTCACTGCTACTCGCGCCACTTCACGCCCGTCAGGTCGTTGGCGGGCACGGGCGTGTTCTCCCACAGCCCTTCGAGCCGCGCGTCCCAGAT
>JGI25327J35509_1001329_pt1 | contig 19474 bp, 19 predicted proteins | sample HigsolmetaAR202D_FD_35509 | JGI IMG/M metagenome (IMG submission 35509)
TTCGGGCCCCGGCACACGCCGGGGCCCGTCATTTCTCGCCGTGCCGGCAGGACGAGAGCCCACCGGCCCCGCAGGACGGTCAGCCGGCGGCCGACCGCTGTGCAGCCGCCTGGGCCGGCTCGTCGTCGAACGTCAGGGGACGGTCGCCGGCCTCGTCGCGGATGCGGGTCGGCAGGCCCATGTGGTTGAGGAGGTTGAGGAACGGCCGCGGCGGCAGCTCCTCTACGTTGGCCATGCCGCGGATGTCCCACGGGCCCTGCGCGATGAGGATCGCGGCCGCGACGGGCGGCACGCCCGCCGTGTAGGAGATCGCCTGGCTGCCAACCTCCTTGTAGGCCTCCTCGTGGTCCGAGATATTGTAGATGAACACCTCGCGCGGCTTGCCGTCCTTCTCGCCCTTCACGAGATCGCCGATGCAGGTCTTGCCGGTGTAGTTCGGCGCCAGCGACGACGGATCAGGCAGAACCGCCTTCACCACCTTGAGCGGCACGACCTCGAGCCCCTCCGCCGTGCGGATCGGCTGCTCGGACAGAAGCCCAAGGTTCTTCAGCACGGTGAAGACCGTGATGTACCGCTCGCTGAAGCCCATCCAGAAGCGGATGTGCGGCACGCCCAGGTTCTTGGACAGCGAGTGGATCTCGTCGTGGCCGGTCATGTAGGTCGTGCGCGTGCCGACCACCGGCAGGTCCCACTCCTTGCGGACCTCGAACATCTTGTTCGACGTCCACTGGTTGTTCTGCCACGACCACACCTGGCCCGTGAACTCGCGGAAGTTGATCTCGGGGTCGAAGTTGGTCGCGAAGTAGCGGCCGTGGTCGCCCGCATTGACGTCGATGATGTCGAGCGAGTCGATGCGATCGAAATATTCGTCACGCGCCAGGGCGGCGTACGCATTGACGACGCCCGGGTCGAAGCCGGCGCCGAGCACGGCCGTCACGCCGGCCTTCTCGCACTCCTCGCGCCGCTTCCACTCGTAGTTGCCGTACCACGGCGGCGTCTCGCAGATCTTGAGCGGATCCTCGTGGATCGCCGTGTCGATGTAGGCCGCACCCGTGCGGATGCACGCGGTGAGGACGGACATGTTGAGGAAGGCCTGGCCCACGTTGATGACGATCTGACTGTTCGTGGACCGGATGAGCTCGACCGTCTTGTCCACGTCGAGGGCGTTGAGCTGATGGGCGACGAGCTTGCCCGCCGTCTTCATGCTCTTCTTCTCGTGGACGGAGCGGACGATCGCCTCACACTTGGCGAGCGTCCGCGAAGCGATGTGAATGTCGCCGAGGATGTCGTTGTGCTGCGCGCATTTGTGGGCCACGACCTGGCCTACGCCACCGGCACCGATGATCAGAACGTTTCTCTTCATTTGGGCTGGGATCTCCTTTCGCTGTTCCGCATGAGCCTCAGGACAGGCTCGACTTGTAGTCTTCGAAGGAAAATTCGCGCACACACCGCAGGCTGCCGTCGAGCTCGCGCACGACGATGGACGGCATCTGGACGCCATTGAACCAGTTCTTCTTGACCATAGTGTAGCCGGCCGCATCGTTGATCGAGATGCGGTCGCCCGGCTTCAGCGGAGCCTCGAAGGAGAACTCGCCGAAGATGTCACCGGCCAGGCACGACTTGCCGCAGATCATGTAACGGTACGGGCCGGAGTCGGGACTGACCTTGGCACTCTGGCGGTAGATCAGCAGGTCGAGCATGTGCGCCTCGGTCGAGCTGTCGACGATGGCCAGATCCTTGCCGTTGTTGAGTGTGTCGAGCACGGTCACCTCGAGGGTGGTGCTCTTCGTCACTGCCGCCTCGCCCGGCTCGAGATAGACCTGCACGCCGTAGCGCTGCGAGAAGGCCTTCAGCCGCTCGCAGAAGGCATCGACCGGATAACCCTCGCCGGTGAAGTGGATGCCGCCGCCAAGGCTCACCCAGTCGACCCGGGAGAGCAAGGCGCCGAAGCGCTCCTCAATCTGGCCAAGCAGCCTGTCGAAGCGGCCGAAGTCGGCATTCTCACAGTTGTTGTGGATCATGAAGCCGTCGAGCCGGTCGACGACTGCCGCGACCTTCTCGGGGTCCCATTCACCGAGCCGGCTGAACGGGCGGGCAGGATCGGCAAGGTCGAAATCCGACGAGCTGACGCCAGGGTTGAGCCGCAGCCCGCGCGAGAGCGTGTCGGCCCGGCCGGCGAAACGCTCGAACTGGCTGATGGAATTGAAGATGATCTTGTCGGCGTAGGACACCACCTCGTCGATCTCGTGGTCGGCATAGGCGACGCTGTAGGCGTGCGTCTCGCCGCCGAACGTCTCGCGCCCGAGCCGGACCTCGAAGAGCGAGGATGAGGTCGTGCCGTCCATGTACTCGCGCATCAGGTCGAAGACGGACCAGGTGGCGAAGCACTTGAGCGCCAGCAGCACCTTTGCGCCCGATTGCTCGCGCACGCGCTGGATCACGCGCAGGTTCTTCAGGAGCGCGCTCTTGTCGATGAGGTAATAGGGCGTCTGCAGCTTCAAGGTCTCTGGCCCGTCGGGTTTGGTGGTTGATGCGTCGCGGCTCGGCAGCCGCTGCCTGAAATGCCGTTCTGCGCACGAGCACGCGATGGCCACGGGCCAACAGCGCCGCCGTGCGCGACGAGAAAAGTGATCGGGAAGCGGCTAGGCCCGGCCGGTTGCGNAACCTGTCGCCGGGAAAAGCGCCTTTGCGGCCGCCATGGCCGCATCAGGACTGATGCCCCGATCCGTGGCGCATAGCGCCGTCGCGCGTGCCCCTATGGCCCGCGCCCCAAAAGGTTCTTCCGTTTGGGTGGCATTCAGTCCGACTGAGCCCATCCCCAATTGGAAGAGGGCGTCGTGAGACATGGCGTCCTCCCCAACCAGCAGATGAAACCTGCAAAAGGTGAATGGGGCTTATCGCATCGNGGCCCGCAATGCAACAGAGGCAACCGCCCGAACGCATCGGATCGGTTGCCTCTGCAGCGCACTGCGGAGCGGCGCGTCGAGCGCCGCGAGATCCGGCTCAGCCCGGCAGGCTGTAGTTGACCGGCACCCAGTCGTAGCCCCTCTCGTCGCGTCGCACGTGGCCAAGCCCGGGAAAGCGGATGTGCGCGCCGCCGACGAGATAGCGCTCGTCCGCCGCCTCAGCAAAGGCGAGCGCCCGCGTGGCCGCTGCCGCCTCGGAATCCTCATCGAAGGCGATGCCGATGCCGGGTTCGTCGAACTGGATGACGTCGCCATGGGTGATGTCCCCCCACAGCACCAGCTTCTCCCCGCGGCTATCGACAACAACGGCGCTGTGCCCGGGCGTGTGGCCCGGGCGCAGGACCGTGCGGAAACCCGGCACCGGCTCGGCATCGTCGTCGAACGGCATCAGGCGGCCTGCCTCGCGGTAGGGCGCGAGCGAGGCGATCGCGTTCACGAATGACTCCTTCTTGCCCGCCGGCGCCGCGTCCCGGTTTGCCGGATTCAGCCAGTAGTCGACATCGCGGCGGTTGGCGTGAACCGTGGCCTTGGGGAAGACCGGCTCCCCGCCCGCGACGAGGCCGCCCGAATGGTCCGCATGGATGTGGGTGAGGATGATGTCGTCCACCTGCTCGGGCGAATAGCCCGAAGCCTTCAGCGCCGCGGGCAGCCGCCCCAAGGACGGGCCGAGCAGGGAGCCCGTGCCCGCATCGATGAGGACGAGCCGCTCCCCGGTATTGAGGAGAAAGGCGTTGACCGAAAGCTCCACGGGCGAGCGCAGGAACGCGGCGCCGAGCGCCTCCTCCACGTGCTCGGGAGTGGTGTTGTTGTAAAGATCGGCAAGCGGCACCGGCAGGACGCCGTCGAGCAAAGCAGTGAGTTCGTAGTCGCCGAGCTTCATGCGATGGAAGCCCGGCGCGGGAAAGCCCGCCATCGGCGCGGCAGCGAGCGCCGGCCTGGCCACGGCCGCCGCCGCAGCGGCGGGAACTAGCGACAGAAAGCTGCGTCTATCCATGATACCGTCCGATGATCCGCTGTTGCTCTCGCGGCGCATTGCGCCGCCGCAGAAATCTGGCTACGGCTGATCCAGCAAACAAATCGATACGGATCATGAGCTCCATCGATCATTTCGATTTGCGCTCCTTCGATCTCAACCTGCTCGTCGCGTTCGACGCACTGATGCAGGAGCGGACGGTGACGCGCGCCGCGGCCCGGCTGAAGATCGGCCAGCCCGCCATGAGCCACAGCCTGGCGACGCTGCGCCTGCTGATGCAGGATGAGCTCTTCGTGCGCGTGGGGCAGACGATGCAGCCGACGGCGCGGGCGCTGGCGATCGCGCCGCGCGTGCGCCATGCACTCGAGGAGATGCAGCACGCCATCCGCGCCGAGGACAGGTTCGATCCGGCGACGCACCGGCGCACCTTCCGCATCGGCTTCTCGAGCGAGATGGAGCTGCTGCTGCTTCCCGACCTGGTCGCGCTCACGCGGCACGCGGCGCCGGGCATCCGGCTGCTCGGGCGCGCCACGGACAAGAAGGACGTGTACGCGCTGCTCGACGACGGCACCATCGACGTCGCCGTCGGCTGCTACGAGGCCGGCGCGCAGCGCCACCGTCAGCGGCATCTCTTCGAGCCCGAGCTGATGTGCTGCTTCAACGCCGACCTGCTGCCTCTCGCAACGCCCATCGGCCTCGATGCCTACCACGCCGCCGAACACGCGCTCGTCAGCCTCGGCCAGTCGTTGCAGGGTTGCCTCGACGAGGCGCTGACCCGCATCGGGGTGTCGCTCAACGTGGTGATGGCCGGATCCGAATTCCTCACCATCCTGGCTGCCGTTGCCGAGGCGCCGCTTGTCGCCACCCTGCCCGCGCGCATGCTGCGCCGCTTTGCACCCCGCTTCGGCCTCACCACGAGCCCGCTGCCGCTCGCCCTGGACCTGCCGCCCGTCTCCATGGTCTGGTCCGCGCGCAGCGACCGCGACGCAGCCGCCGCCTGGCTGCGGGACAGCATCGTGGCCGTGCTCGGCCCGGGAAACGAGCGGTCACCGGCGGCAAGACCGCAGACCGCGCGCGCCAGCTGATCTCCAGGGGGCAGAGCCGCGACGCGCCTTCCCTCTCCCCTCCCCCACCCTCGCTGCAATGGCGCCCTGCCAACCGGAAGAACCGAAGGTTCTTCGAGCGTAATCGCGTGCCCTCATCCCGCTGCTGCCCATGAATTCGGCACGCGTGCAGTACGAGCTGCCCAAACCGTCATCGGAATGTTATGAATGGAAGCTATCCGGACCTGGCTTGCAGGCAGCGCCACTCGGCGATGCACAGCTGTGCAAAGGGGGCTCGATGACACCGGCGCCGTTTCTCGAAGTGAAGAAGGCGAGTGTCGCCTATGGCGCAACCACGGTGCTGGAGGGCATCGATCTCGCCATCGCCAAGGGAGAGTTCGTTGCCCTGCTCGGCTCCTCCGGCTGCGGCAAGACCACCCTGCTGAGAACCATCGCCGGCTTCGTGAAACCCGTGGCAGGAACCATCTCTGTTGCGGGGCGCGACGTGACGCGGCTGCCGCCGGACAAGCGGGGCATGGCCCTCGTCTTCCAGTCCTACGCCCTGTGGCCGCACATGACCGTGGCACAGAACATCGGCTACGGCCTCAAGCTGCGCCGCCAGCCGGCCGATGCGATCGCCCGGCGCGTCGCCGAGATGGAGGCGCTGCTCGGCCTCACCGGCCTGTCCCGGCGCAAGCCGGCGCAGCTCTCCGGCGGCCAGCGCCAGCGCGTCGCCCTCGGCCGGGCACTCGCCATTGATCCCGAAATCCTGCTCTTGGACGAACCCCTGTCGAACCTCGACGCCCGCATCCGCCTGTCCGTACGGCACGAGATCCGCGCCCTGCAGCGTCGTCTTGGCATCACTGCCGTCCACGTCACGCACGACCGCGAGGAGGCCATGGTGATGGCCGACCGCATCGTCATCCTTGACGGCGGGCGCATCGCCCAGGCGGGCACGCCGGAGGAGGTCTACAACCGCCCCGTCTCGTCCTTCGTCGCTGCCTTCATGGGTGCGGAGAACTGCGTCAGCCTCGCCGGCCGCGTGACGGGAGGGCACTTCGCCATCGCCGCCGGCCCGACGAACGCACCCTGCACCGTACCCCTCGCGGGGCGGCCACTGGTGGACGGGCCCGTCGTCGCCCGCTTCCGCGCCGAGGCGGCCACGCTCGTGCCGGCGGACGACGCCTCGGCGAAGCCGGAGGGCACCCTGGTGCTCTCAGGGCGTGTCGAGAGCGCGAGCTATCCCGGAGGCCACTGGCGCCACGCCGTCGTCGTCGGCCCCGACACCGTGCTGGTCGATGCGCCCGCGGCCTTCGCCCCCAATACGGCCGTGAAGGTGTGTGTGCCCCCGCAGGCGCTCTTCCTGTTCAGCCCGGCCGGCGCCGAGACGGCCAAGGCCGGGCCCTCTGCGTACAAGAGCAACAAGGCCAGCGAACTGGCCGGAGCCTGACATCGGGCCGAGCCCGACCATAACGGAGACCGAGCGATGAAAACGTTGTTGAATGCGGTTCTCGTCCTCGGCTTCGCGGCTTCCCCGGCCGCGGCAGCCGAGCTCACGGTCGTCACCGCCGGCGACCAGAACATGGTCGAGTATGTCAGCGAGTATCTCGGACCGCTGTTCGAGAAGGAGAACCCCGGCACGAAGGTGCGTGTGGTCGGCACCGGGCCCGGCGATGCCGGCTCCCAGAAGATCCTCGAGCGCTTCGAGGCCCAGCACAAGGCCGGCAGCGAGAAGTGGGACGTCGATGTTGCCGTGGTGCACGAGAAGTTCGTCGGCCCCATGGTGCAAGGCGGCTATCTCGCCGCCTATCGTGACAAGATCCCGACGGGCAAGCTCGTCACGCGCAGCAATGCGGACATGGCACTCGGCACCAAGGTGAGCGGCTACGTCATGCCCATGTTCAACAGCCAGACGGCGCTCGCCTACAATCCGGCCCTCGTGCCCAATCCGCCGAAGAGCTATGCCGAGCTTGCCGAATGGGCCAAGGAGAACCCCAAGCAGTTCGGCTACAACGGCATCAAGGGCGGCGCCTCAGGCGTCAGCTTCGTCATGGGCTGGATCTACGCCTTCGGCGAGGGCGATGCCGAGAAGCTGCAGAACGGCCCCTTCGAGGAGGCCGAGACCAAGAAGTGGGACAAGGCCCTCGCGAGCCTCAAGCACTTCACCTCCAACGCGACACTGACGCCCGGCAACGCCGGCACGCTCGACCTCCTGAGCCGCGGAGAGATCGCGATCGGCCCGGTGTGGGTCGACATGTTCTACTCCTGGCAGGCCGACGGACGGCTGCCGCCGGACCTCAAGCTCGTGCTGCCCGCGCCCGGCATGCCCGGCCAGCCGATGCACTATGTGATCCCTGCCAAGAGCCCGAACCAGGAGCTGGCGGAGAAGTTCGTCGCCCTGGCAACGAGCCCGAAGGTGCAGGCCGAGGGCATCGTCAAGCGCTTCAACTGGTATCCCGGCATCGACGCCCAGCACGTCCAGGCCGAGCTCGACGAGGCGACCTGGAACAAGCTGTTCAAGGACATCACGCCGGAAGACCTCGCCAAGTACGGCAAGCCCTTCCCCATCGCGCCCTACAACAACGCGATCCTGGAAGCCTACGAGCGCCAGGTCACCAACTGACGTCACGAACTGACGAAGGCCTGCGGCATCCGGCGGCCCCGCCGGGCGCCGCCCCCTTCCCGGCGGGAAGGGCAACGTTCCCGACATCACGGACCCTCCCATGTCGAAACGCCTTCTCGGCCTCATCCTCGTCCTGCCGGCGCTCGCAACCATCACGCTGCTCTTTCTCGTGCCGCTCGCCGCCTCGATTATCGGGGCCTTCGAGATCGAGGGCAGCTACGGGCTCGGCAATTTCGACAAGGCCTTCGCGCTCTACAGCCAGGACATCCTGTTCACGGTCGTCATCGTCAGCCTGTCGACGGCGATCATCGGCCTCGTCGCCATCGCCATCGGCGGCTATCTGACGCTCGGCGAGAACACGCTTGCGGTCTCCATCCTGCGCTGGCTCTACCGCTGGCCGCTGTTCATCCCCTTCATCGTTGTCGGCCAGGTGCTGCGCACCTTCCTCGCCAAGAACGGCATGATGAACAACACGCTCGTCTCCCTTGGCGTCATCACGCCGCTCGAGGCGACGAGTTTCCTCGACTGGCGCGGCATCGTCATCGCCTTCGTCTGGAAACAGGCACCCTTCGTCGCCCTCCTCGTCTCCGGCGCCATGGCCTCGCTCGACCGCGGCACCATCGAGGCGGCGCGCAACCTCGGCGCCTCGCGCCTGCGCATCCTCGTGGAAATCGTCGTGCCGCAGGTGGCGACGACACTCATCGTCGGGCTCGTCCTGTCCTTCGTCACGATGATGTCGGTGCTGTCGGTGCCGCTGATGATCAACGCCCAGTCGCCGACCATGATCACCGCCGACATCGCTTTCCGCCTCAACGCATACCGCGACTACGGCGTCGCCAATGCGCTCGGCCTCATCTCCCTTCTCATCACGGCGAGCGTCGCCTGGATCTACCTGAAGCACAACGTGAGGAGCCAGGCATGACGAGCCTCGCGACGACGACGGCCACCGCCCGCCGCCTGCCGCGGATCGACCTTTGGTGGGTGCCGCGCGGGCTCGTCCTCGGCCTTCTCGCCTTCGCCATCTTCGGGCCGCTGACCAATCTGGTGCTGTGGACGGTGGCGGAGCGCTGGTACTTCCCGCACGCGCTGCCGCTCGAATACGGCTTCAGCTACTGGCAGCGCGTCTTCTCGCCGCGCGGCAACGCCATGGAGTCACTCGCCAACAGCGTCTTCGTCGCGAGCCTGACGGTGATCGTGGCGCTCGCGCTCGCCGTGCCGGCGGGCTATGCCCTGGCGCGCCTCAGACTGCCGCTGCGCAGTCTCATCCTCGTCGCCTTCCTCATTCCGCAGGCGTTCCCGAACCTGCCCGTCTACGTCAACATCGCCCGGCTGTTCTACGGCCTCGGCCTCAACGGCACGATCCCCGGCGTGGTCCTCGTCCACGTCACGCACGGGCTCGTCTATGCGGTGTGGATCGCCACCGCCGCCTTCTCGGCAATCGACCGGGAGCTGGAGGAGGCCGCCCGCTCCATCGGCGCGAGCGCGCTGCGCACCTTCCGCGATGTCACGCTGCCGCTCGCCGCGCCGGGGCTCATGGCGAGTGCCATCTTCGTCTTCCTCGAGTCGCTCGACGAATTCACAGGCTCGTTCTTCGTCGGCGCGCCGGATGTCAACCTGCTGCCGCTTCTGCTCTATACGGCAGGTGCCGGCGGCAACTACCAGATCGCGTCGATCACGGCGCTGCTGCTGCTCGTGCCCTCCATCGGCTTCATGCTGGTGGTGGAACGTTTCCTCAAGGCGGACGTGCTGTCGCGCGTCGGCCACTGACGCAGGGGCTGCATGACCGTGGACGACCTACCCCGCCCGCTCCGCCTCGCTGGCAGACCGCGCTTCGTCAGTGCGCAGGATGTGGCGCGACGCGCCGGCGTGTCGCGCTCCGCCGTCTCGCGCGCCTTCACGCCCGGCGCCAGCATCGCCCCCCAGACGCGCGAGAAGGTGATGCAGGCAGCGGCCGAGCTCGGCTACCAGGTCAACGACCTCGCGCGCGGGCTGCTGGCCAACCGCAGCCGCCTCGTCGGCATCGTGGCGACGAGGCCCGAGGTCGGCTTCCGCGCCGATCTCACCGCGGCGCTTGCCAAGGCGCTCATCCGGCGCGGCAGCGTGCCGCTGCTCATCAACACGGGCGAGACGGCGGAGGAACTCGCCGCCGCCCAGCAGGCGCTGTTCGGCCATCGCGCCGAGGCGACCATCGTCCTCTCCGGCTCGCCGCCCTCGTCCTTCGTCGATCTCGCCCGGCGCAATGGCCAGCCGCTCGTCGTTATCGGCCGCTCCGAGCCGGAGACCGACCATGTGATGGTAGACAACATCGCCGCCGCGCGCCTCGCTGCCCGGCTGTTCACGGCGCGCGGTTTCACGCGCCTCGGCCTCGCCGGCTCGAGCCTGGCGACGCCGAGCATCCTCGAGCGCGAACAGGCGTTCTGCGACGAGGCCGTGCGCCTTGGCGCCTTCGTCGCCGTCGAGCGCGGAGCCGACACCACCTATGCCAGCGGGCTCGCCGCCGGTCGCGCCCTGCTCGGCCGGCAGCCCCGGCCGCAGGCGGTCTTCTGCGTCAACGACCTCGTTGCCCTCGGCGTCATGGATGCGGCGCGGACCGATTTCGCCCTCGCCGTGCCAGACGACATCGCGGTGGTCGGCTTTGACGACGTGCCCCAGGCGGGCTGGCTCGCCTATCGCCTGACCACCTTCCGCCAGAATCCGGAACTGATGGCGGCACGGGCCGTCGCCGTGCTCGATGCACGCCAGGCGAACCCCGCCGGGCCGCTTATCAGCGAACGCATCGAGGCCCGGCTCGTGGTGCGCGAGAGCTTCATCCCGGAGCCGTGAAGGGACCTCTTGAAGGCTGCCTAACCCCGCCTAGATCAAGGATGCCGGTTGCCGACAGGGGCCGGCGGACCGCGGGGTCCGCTCCGCAGCGCCCGCTTGACCATGCTGCTTATGGAAGGGCATGGGCACCGGGCGACGTTCGACCGCTCTCCTCCGGCCCTTGCCGCCCTGCGCCGGCGCTCCGCTTCGGAGCGGCTTNATCCGAACGAAGGAGGAGACCCATGACCTTTCGCGATCTCATTCCCTGGGGCCGCAGCCANGAGACGGCGCCCGTGGCCTATCGTGACCGCGATCCCTTCCTCGCCCTCCACCGCGAGGTGAACNGGCTGTTCGACGATGTCTTNCGCAGCTTCGACAGGCCCTTCCGCGACGGGCACCTTGCCGCCTTCTCCGACGCCTGGCCGAGCATCGAGGTCAGCGACGACGACAAGGAGATCCGCGTCGTGGCAGAGCTGCCCGGCCTCGAGGAACGTGACGTCGAGGTGCTCCTCGACAACGGGGTCCTGACGCTGCGCGGCGAGAAGAAGGCCGAGGTCGAAGACAGGGACCGCCGGTTCTCGGAGCGCTTCTACGGCCGCTTCGAGCGGCGCATCCGGCTCGACGATGAGATCGACGAGGACAATGTGAGCGCGAGCTTCCGCAACGGCGTGCTCACGGTGCGGCTGCCGAAAACCGAGAAGGCCCGCAGCAAGGCGCGGCGCATCGCCATCGCCAGCGCCTGACCGGCGCCGCTTGCCCTAGCCGCCGCTCGCCGCGAGGATCNGCCGGGCGCGGGCGACGAGCGGGGCATCGATCATCGCCCCGTCGAGCCTGACGGCCGCGCCCGTCCGCGTCGCGGCAATGACGCGCCTTGCCCAGACGATGTCGGCCTCGCTCGGACGGAAGGCCGCCTGAATGGGTGCGACCTGCCGGGGATGGATGGCGAGCTTGCCGCCGAAGCCGAGCGCTGCCGCCCGGCGCGCGTCGGCGGCGGCACTCTCCTCGTCGAGCGCCGTGGTGACGCCGTCGACCGGCGCCGGCAGGCCCACGAGACGCGAGCGCAGCACCAGCTCGCTGCGCGCCATGAGCAACGCCTCCCACGTGTGCTCGCAGCCGAGGTCGAGCGCAAGATCGAGCGAGCCGAAGGCCGCCGCCGTCACGCCNGGCGCGGCAAGGACCGAGGACAGCTGCGCCAGCCCCCGCGCTGTCTCGATGAGCGGCACGATGGCCCGCGCCTCGCCGAGGACGGCGCGCAGGGCTGCAATGTCGGCNGCCTCCTCCGCCTTGGGCAGCACGACGCCGTGGGCAGCCGAGGCGGCGACGGCCGCAAGGTCNTCCTCGAACCAGCCACTCGCGCGGCTGTTGATGCGCACCAGCACCGGGCAGGCATCGACGGGCAGGTGTCCGAGGTTGGCGCGCGCGCCCGCCTTGGCGTCCGGCGCCACAGCATCCTCGAGATCGACGATGATCGCCCCTGCGCCGCTCGCCGCCGCCTTGGCGAAGCGTTCCGGCCTGTCAGCCGGCACGAAGAGTGGTGAGAGAAGCGAAAGCTCGGCCATCGTCGCTCCACGGGCGCACGGCCGCGGCGCGGGCCGCGGCCGGCAGGCTCACATTTCCATCTTCATCGGCTCGGGGAAGTAGCGGAAGCCGTCCCCGTCCTTCGCCACGTGGCCAACGCCCGGCCAGGCGAAGTGATAGGCGAGGACGGGAATGCGGTTCTCCGCCAGCATGGTCAGCATCTTCACCCGCGTCTGCGCCGCCTGTTTCGGGTCAGTGTCATAGGCGAATTCCGTCAACGGCTTCTTCATGAGCAGCACGGGGTGGTGCGTGAGGTCGCCGATGTAGCACATCTGCTTGCCCCCCGAGCTGATCATGAAGATCGTGTGGCCGACGGTGTGGCCGGGGGCGGAAATCGCCTGGATGCCAGGCAGGAACTCTTCCCCGTCCTTGAAGAAGACGAGACGGTCGCGGTTGGGCAGCAGGTTCTTCTTCGCCGTCTCGAGAAAGACGGTGAAATCCTTCGGCACCTTGGTGTCGTCCGTCCAGAAGTCGAAGTCCGCCTGGCTGATGTAGTACTGCGCGTTGGGGAAGTGGCGCGTACCGTCGTCCGCCATGCAGCCGCCGCAGTGGTCGACATGGGCATGGCTCAGCACCACGGCGTCGATGTCCTTCGGGTNGATGCCGGCCTGCTTCATGGAATTGAGCAGCTTGCCTGTCGACGGGCCGAAAAGCTTGAGGCTGCCCATGCCGGTGTCGAAGAGGATCAGACGGTCGCCCGTGTTGAGGATGAGCGCGTTCTGCTCGAGCACCGCATCCGTCAGCGGCAGGAAGTGGTCGGTGAGCTGCTGGTCCATCTCCTCCGGCGTCAGGCCGAGAAAGTTGGTGTGCGGGTTGCCGAGCGGCAGCGTGCCGTCAGAGACCACCGTCGCTTCCGCGTCCCCAAACTTGAAGCGGTAGTAGTAGGGTGCCGGCTGGCCGATCATCGGCGCCTTGGCGAGGAGGCTGGCCGGATGCATCAGGGCGAGCGCGCCGCCTGCGGCGGCTCCCCCGATGAGCTGGCGACGCGACAGACTGAAGTCGAGACCCTTCATCGAACCTCCCTCCAACTTGCTGTTGCGCATCCGCTTGAAAACGCCCCCGGGCGCGGATGCCCGGCCCGGCACCCCCAGCCCCTTTTCCCTCAGACGCAGCGGCCGCCGTCCACCTCCAGCACGACGCCCGTGATGAACTCCGCTTCGTCAGATGCGAGAAAAAGGCAGGCGTTGGCGATGTCGCGCGGCGTCGACAGCCGCCCGAGCGGGATGGTGGCGAGGAACTTCGCGCGGTTCTCCGGCGTGTCCGGCGCACCCATGAAGGCTTCGAGAAGCCCGGTGGCGCCCAGGACAGGGGCGATGCAGTTGACGCGGATCCGGTCCGGCGCGAGCTCGACTGCCATGGAGCGGGACAGGAGGTTCACCGCACCCTTGGTGGAGTTGTACCAGGTTAGGCCCGGCCGCGGCCGGATGCCGGCCGTGGAACCGATGTTGATGATGGTGCCGCCGCCGGCCTTGCGCATCAGCGGCACCACGGCTCGCGTCATGTGGAAGATCGACTTGACGTTGATGTCGTAGACGCGGTCGAATTCNTCCTCCGTCACCTCCAGCATCGGCTTGTTGCGGTGCGTCCAGCCGGCATTGTTGACGACGATGTCGATGCGTCCGCCGCCGAGTTCGGTCGTCGCCGCCACGGCCTTCTCGATGTCGGCCGCCTTCGTCACGTCACCGGCGACGGCACGGGCGGCAGGGCCGATGGAGTCGGCCATCTTCTGCGCGCCCTCGCCGTTGAGGTCCATGATGACGACCCTGGCGCCCTCTCGGGCGAAGGTCGCGGCGATCTCGGCGCCGAACCCCGAGGCGCCGCCCGTGACCAGTGCCGACTTGTCCTTGAGCCGCATGGTGCGTTTCCTTCCCGTTGGTCTCAGTTGTGCTTGAAGACGATGGTGCGCAGCGTCGAGAAGTCGTGCAGCGCCTCGAAGCCCTTCTCCCGGCCGTGGCCCGACTTTCTCATGCCGCCGAAGGGCAGCTCGATGCCCCCGCCCGCGCCATAGGCGTTNACGTAGACCTGGCCGGCGCGGATGGAGCGGGCGACGCGCGTCGCCCGGCTGGCGTTCTGCGTCCAGACGCCGGCGATGAGGCCGTAGTCCGTGCCGTTGGCGAGCGCGATGGCGTCAGCCTCGTCGTCGAAGGGNATGACGGCCATGACCGGGCCGAACACCTCCTCGCGTGCCAGCGGGNTGGACCGCGGCACAGGGCCGAAGAGCTTCGGCGTGACGAAATAGCCCTCGGCCGGCGTGCCCTCGGCGATCTGCCCCTCGGCGAGGAGGTCGATGCCGTCCGCACCGGCCCCGTTGCAGAACTGCTCGACCCGCGCCTTCTGGCGGGCACTGATAATCGGTCCGAGGTCGAGGTCCATCTCCGGCGTGCCGGCGCGCAGAGCGTTGAAGCGCTCCACCACAGCGGCGACAACGCGGTCATAGGCCTGGCGCTCGACGAGCAGGCGCGAGCCCGCCGAGCAGGTCTGGCCGGCATTCTGCACGATGCCGTTGACGAGCGCCGGCAGCGCCGCCTCGAGATCCACGTCGGCAAAGACAATCTGGGGCGACTTGCCGCCGAGCTCGAGGGTGCAGCCGATGTGGTTGCGCGCCGCGGCGGTCTGGATGAGGACGCCTACCTCCGGGCTGCCGGTAAACGAAATGAAATCGATGCCCGGATGCTCAGAGAGTGCGCGTCCCGCAACGCCACCGAGCCCCGGCACAACGTTGATCGCCCCTTCGGGGAAGCCGACCTCCGCCGCCATCTCGGCGACGCGCAGGGGCGTGAGGCACGCCTCCTCCGCCGGCTTGATAACCGTCGCATTGCCGACAGCGAGCGCCGGAGCCAGCGTGCGGCCGAACATCTGGGCCGGATAGTTCCAGGGGATGATGTGGCCGGTCACACCATGCGGTATGCGTTCCGTGGCGACGAAATAGCCCTGGAGAAAGGGGATCGTTTCGCCATGGAGTTTGTCAGCCGCACCGCCGTAGAACTCGAAGTAGCGCGCAAGCGCCGCGATGTCGGCGCGCGCCTGCTTCATCGGCTTGCCGGTGTCGCGCGCCTCGAGGCGGGCAAGATCCTCTGCAGCCGCGAGCACAGCATCAGCGAGGCGGATGAGGAGCCGTCCGCGCTCGGCCGCGGTGAGGCGCCCCCAGGCGCCCGTTTCATAGGCCCGGCGCGCGGCCTTCACGGCCTTGTCGACATCCGCCGCGTTGCCCGCGGCGATCTGAGCGAAGGGCCGGCCCTCGGCGGGCGCGATGACATCGATGGTGCCGCCACTCTCGCTTGGCTGCCACTGATTGTCGATGAAGATGCCCTTGGCGGGTTGGAGGCGGGCGGCTTCGCGTTTCTTGGCGGTGGCGGAAACACTCATGGCACTGTCCTCAGGCAGCAGCCCGGCCGTCGATCTCGCCACGCTCGATGGTGATCGTGCGTTCGGCGAAATGCTTCAGCAGGGCGGGATTGGATTCGGTGATGATGAGAGAGAGCGTGCGGTCGGCATCGCGCAGGGCGCGCAGCGCCTCGGCGTAGCGATTGGCAAGAACCGGCGCGAGGCCCTGGAAGGGCTCATCGAGCAGCACCAGCCGCGTGCCGAGCATGAGGGCGCGCCCGAGCGCCACCATCTTGCCCTGCCCGCCGGAGACGGAGCCGGCCGGCCGCTCGGCGAGCTGGGCGAGCTCCGGCAGGATGGCGTAGACGCGGTCGAGCCGGCGCTTCGTCTCGGCCGCCGACAGCCGCGCAACGCGGGCCGGCAGCAGGATGTTCTCGGCAATCGAGAAAGCGGAGAAGAGCCGCCGGTCCTCGGGCGCATAGCCGATGCCGAGGCCCGGGCGCTCGTGCGCCGGCACGGCATCGATGGGCCGGCCGTCGAGACGGATCGAGCCCGTGTAGTCGATGAGGCCCATGAGGGCGCGCAACGTCGTCGTCTTGCCCGCGCCGTTGCGGCCGACGAAGGCGACCGTCTCGCCCTCGCCGACGCGGAAGGCGACGCGCCGCAACACGGGCGTGCCGGCGATGGAGACCGAGATGTCGGCAAGTTCCAGCATCGCATCAGCCTCCGATCACCGTGCGCACGACCTCAGGGTCGTTGAGGATCTCTGCCGGCGGGCCCTGGCGGCTGATGGTGCCGGCGCTCCACACGGCCACGCGGTTGGCGTAGCGGGAGACCATCTCCATGTCGTGCTCCACGAAGACGGCCGTGACCGCCCGCTCCTTCAGCGCGGCGACCAGCGTGTCCATGATGGCGAACTTCTCCGACGAGGCGACACCCGAGGTCGGCTCGTCCATCAGCAGCACCTCGGGCTTGAGCGCCAGGGCGAGCGCGATGTCGACGAGTTTGCGCTTGCCCTCGGGCAGCTCGCCCGCCTTGCGGTCGGCGACGTCGGCACAGTCGACGAGGGCGAGCAGGCTCTCCACGTCGCCGCGTTCGGGAATATCGGCAAGTCGCGCGAAGGGGGCGAAGCGCCGCGCCGCGGACGCGGCGGCGATCAGCATGTTCTCGCGCACTGTCTGCTCGAGGAAGAGCTGCGGGATCTGGAAGGCCCGGGCGATGCCGAGGCGCGTGATGGCCCGGGGCGAGGAGCCGAGAATGTCGCGACCCTTGAACTGCACGGTGCCGCGCTGGGGCTTCAGATAGCCCGTGCAGATGTTGAGGAAGGTCGTCTTGCCTGCTCCGTTGGGCCCGATGATGGCGAGGTGATCGCCGGCGAAGACATCGAGCGAGACCCCGTCGGCCGCCACGACGCCGCCGAAGCGGATGGCAATGTCGCGGACAGAGATGAGCGCGTTCATCGGCCGCCTCCCACGATGCGGAGGGGCCGGGCATCACGCGCCGACGCGGCGTCCGGCGCCGCCTCCGGCGAGGCAGCCCCGTGCCGCGCCGATGCGCCGGTGATCCGGCCCCACAGCTCGGCCGCCATGCCGACGATGCCCCGCGGGGCAAAGAGGATGACGGCGAGCAGGACGATGCCGAGCGTCATCTGCCAGGTGTCACCCACATAGGCGGCAGCGGCGGAGCGGATGAACTCGTAAACGAAGGCGCCCGCCAGCGCGCCGGCAACGTGGCCGGTGCCGCCGAGGATGGCGACGAAGACGAACTCGCCCGAGCGCACCCAATAGGCATAGTCGGGTGTCGCGATGCCCTGGACGGCACCGACGAGGGCGCCGCCGACGCCGGCGAGCACGGCCGATGCCACATAGGCGACGAGAAGCACGAGCCGGGCTGAGATACCGAGATATTCGACGCGCGTCTCGTTCGACTTGATGGCCTTCAGGGCATGGCCGAGCGGGCTGTCGAGAAAGCGCGCGCCGCCNTATAGCGCGAGTGCCAGGATGGCGAGCGAGACATAGTAGAGCACAGTCTCGTAGTCGCTCCGCTCCATCGCCGCGCCGAGAACCGCGGGNCGCGCGATGCGCAGCCCGTCCGAACCGCCGGTGATGTGGATGAACTTGTCCAGCATGGAGAACAGCACCATGGAGAAGGCGAGGTTCAGCATGCCGAAGAAGATGTAGCGGTAGCGCACCACGAAGACGCCGATCACGAGGCCGGCGAGCAGCGAGGCAAGCGCCGCCGCGGGAAGCAGCAGCGCCAGGTCCCCACCCGCCATGGCGCGGCCGATGAAGCCGATGGTGTAGGCCCCCACGGCGAAGAACATGGCATGGCCGAAGGACACCTGCCCCGCCTGCAGCAGCAGGATGATGCCGAGCACGGGCAGCGCCTTTGCCCAGACGATGGTGAGAAAGCTGCCGGACGAGCCCGTCACGAGGGGATAGGCGATGGCCGCGAGGGCGGCGACGGCAAGGGCAGTGCGGCGGAGAGAGCTNTGGGTCGCCATGGCTCAGATCTTCCGTGCCGTGGCTTTGCCGAAAAGGCCCTCAGGCCTCACGAGAAGGACGAGCACCATGATGAGATAGGGCATCAGCACCTCGAGCTCGGGAGCGAAGAAGACGGCGAAGGAGCGGCCGAGACCGATGGCGAGCGCCGCCACCGCCGTGCCTTCGATCTGGCCGAGGCCCGCCGTCGCAGCGACGGCGAAGGACAGCACGATCATGTCCGCCCCCATGCCAGGCAGAATGGAGGTGGTGGGCGCCGCGAGCGCCCCGCCGAGCGAGGCGAGGGTCGTGCCGATGATGAAGGTGATGAGGAAGACGCGGCGCGCGTCGACGCCGATGGCCGTCGCCGCCTCCCGGTCCTCGGTCACGGCCACGATCACGGCGCCGGCAAGCGTGTGGCGCAGGAAGAGGCGCAGCGCCACGAGCACGGCGATGGCGACGAGGGGCAGGAACACCACCTGGTAGGCGGTGTAGGTGATGCCGGCCACGGAGACGTTGCCGAGAAGGCGCAGCGGCTCGCTGTAGAAATAGGGCTGCACGCCCCAGATGAGGCGCTGCGCGTTGTCGAGGATCATGAACACCGCGAAGGTGACGAGAAGCTGCAGTGCCTCCTCGTGCCGGTAGATCCTCTGCAGCAGCAGGCGCTCCAGCGCGCCGCCCACGACNACGCCCACCGCCGCCGCCGCCACGACGAAGAGCGGGTAGCTCAGCCACGGGGAAAGGCCGAGGGCCGTGAGCCCGAGGCCGAGGCTCGCCGCAGCATAGGCGCCGAGGGCATAGAAGCTGCCGTGCGCCACGTTCAGGATACGCATCACGCCGAAGACGAGTGTCAGGCCGACGGCGACGAGGAAGACGAGGGAGCCGTACGCGATCCCGTCGAGGACGGCGAGGATGATGATGTGTGACATCGGACCCGCTGCACCAGGAATGGGAAAGGGGCACCCGGGGCCGTCGCCCCGGGCGGGCAAGTGTCACTTGCCGTGCTTGTATTCCTTGGCCGGCGTCTCGAGGAAGCTCGCGTCGAGCTCCTGGATCCACTCGAGCGAGTTCTTGCCGGGCGGCGCCATGATGGTCTCGGCGTCGAAGATCATGATGTCGTCGATGATCGGGAACGGATACTCGCTGGTGGTGCGCGTGACGCCGATGAGCTGCGCCTCGAGGCCCTGGTTGTCGGGCCGGATGGTGATGGGCCGCCCGTAGCCGCGGAACTGCAGCCCGCTCATGGCATCGACGACCTTCTCCCGGTCCGGAAAGGCGCCGCCGTTCGCGGCCGCAGCCTTGTCATACGCTGCCTCAAGCGCAGCGAAGGCCTGGGCCATGTGGAAGGCGGGATAGATCGGATAGGAGCCGGTCCGCTGCTTGAACTCCTCGACGAAGCTCTTGAAGTCCGCATCATCCTTGTATTCGGGATGCAGGAAATAGTGGTCGCCGCGGGCGCCCACGATGACGCCGTCCGGCAGCTCGCCGGCGAGCCGCTGCAGCGAGGATTCGGCGAGCGGCAGCACGAAGGTCGACATGCGGAACAGGCCGCGCTGGTTGGCCTGCCGCACGAAGGTGTCGAGATCCCCGCCCCAGGAGGTGGAGAGGATGACGTCCGGGCGGGCGGCGAGAAGCCGCGAGATCTCCGCCGAGAAGTCGGGGGCGCCGAGCTTCGGAAAGAGCTC
>JGI25327J35509_1001333_pt1 | contig 19463 bp, 16 predicted proteins | sample HigsolmetaAR202D_FD_35509 | JGI IMG/M metagenome (IMG submission 35509)
ACGATAGTGGTACCACTCGACGCCGAGCGCATGCGACCGCTGCCATTCTGGACAGCGGTTACTACCATTATCTACAACTTGGCCGTTGCGGTCGCGGCCGTGAACTCGTTTTGATTAAGAGTATCGAAATGGCTTTGAAAGGGATTATCCTCGCGGGTGGTTCGGGGACGCGATTGCATCCAGTCACCCTCGGCGTCAGCAAGCAATTGTTGCCGGTCTACGACAAGCCGATGGTTTACTACCCGCTGTCGACGCTGATGCTGGCCGGCGTACGGGATATGTTGCTGATTTCCACACCGACAGACCTCCCGCATTATCAGCGCCTGCTGCAAGACGGCAGCCAGTGGGGCATTTCCATTAGCTATGCCGAGCAGCCTCGTCCAGAGGGACTCGCACAAGCATTCACGATCGGCCGTAGCTTTGTCGGCAGCGACCGAGTCGCTCTCGTTCTGGGCGACAATATCTTCTACGGACACGGGCTGCGAGAGCAGCTTCGGAAGGCAGCGCAACGCCCCGCAGGCGCCACGGTGTTTGCGTATCATGTTAAAGACCCGGAACGCTACGGTGTGGTTAGCTTCGATTCGAATGGGCGCGCACTCGACATAGAGGAGAAGCCCAAACAACCGAAGTCGAACTTCGCTGTGACGGGCTTGTATTTCTATGACAACACCGTGCTCGACATTGCTGCAAGTTTGCGGCCGTCCGCGCGGGGTGAGTATGAGATCACGGACGTCAATCGAGTCTATCTCGAACGTGGTCAGCTGAATGTCGAGCTTTTCGGACGCGGCATAGCCTGGCTCGATACTGGGACGCACGAATCCCTGCTGCAAGCAGCGTTGTTCATCGAAGCCATTGAGACGCGCCAAGGGCTGAAGGTCTGCTGTCCTGAAGAGATTGCCTATCGTGCAGGCTATATCGACGGCAAGCAGCTGGAGGCTCTTGCGCGACCTCTGGCGAAGACAAGATACGGACAGTACCTCCTCGACATATTAGCGGGGCATAATCCCTGATGCAGTTTGAGCGCCTTTCTATTCCGGACGTTATATTAGTTCGTCCGAAGGTTTTCAGCGATGCACGCGGCTTCTTTCTTGAATCCTGGGAAGAACGCAAGTTCGCTGCAGGGGGAATCGACACTAGATTCGTGCAGGACAATCACAGCCGTTCGTCGCAGTACACGTTGCGCGGCCTCCACTATCAAATCCAACGACCTCAAGGAAAGCTTGTTCGTGTCGTAACTGGCAAAGTCTGGGACGTTGCCGTCGATATGCGACGCAGCTCGCCAACATACGGCAAGTGGGTGGCGGCAGAGCTCTCGGAAGAAAATAAGCACATGCTCTGGATACCGCCAGGATTCGCGCACGGCTTCCTCGTTCTGAGCGAGTTCGCGGACTTCCTGTACAAGTGTACGGATTTCTATGCGCCCGAGCATGAGCGCGCGGTGCGTTGGGATGATCCGGATATCGGCATTGAGTGGCCGCTTCCAGCGGGCCTGACGCCTCGGCTGTCACAGAAAGACAGTCAGGCAGCGCCTTTTCGTTCGGCGGAGTGCTTCCCATGAAGGTGCTCATAACCGGGGCGCAAGGACAGGTAGGCCGCGCGTTGCTGGCTGCACCACCAGCACACGCCGAAATCGTGGCCATGGGGCGCGCCGAGCTTGATATAGGCGTGGCAGATGCCGTGGCCGAAGCGGTTCGGAGGCACAGGCCGGAAGTGATCATCAATGCGGCCGCGTATACGGCCGTCGATCGTGCGGAAAGCGAGCCGGAGATCGCACGGATCGTGAACGAGCTCGGTCCGAAGCACCTGGCGGACGCCGCCCGTGCAACCGGGGCCCGTCTCATTCACGTCTCTACTGATTTCGTGTTCGACGGCCGCTCGTCGTTGGCCTATGCTCCGGATGCTGCGCCGAATCCGCTCAATGTGTACGGAGCCACGAAGCTTGCCGGTGAGAGAGCCGTTCAGACCGTGCTTCCCGAGCATTCCGTGGTCTTGCGGACGGCGTGGGTGTACGCAGCAGAGGGCCGGAACTTCGTCCGAACGATGCTGCGGCTCATGCGGAACGAGCGCACCGTTCGGGTCGTAGCCGATCAGATCGGTACACCGACTGCCGCGCACTCCGTCGCGCAGGCGCTCTGGCGCTTCGCGGAACGCCCGGTACTCAGAGGCGTCTATCACTGGACCGATGCTGGTGTCGCCAGCTGGTACGACTTTGCGGTCGCCATCGCGGAGGAAGCGGCTGTCCTCGGGCATCTGTCCGAAGACATCGAGGTGCTGCCGATCTCGACGGAGGAGTATCCGACTCCTGCTCGTCGCCCAAGTTTCAGTGTACTTGACAGCCGCGCGACCATTGGGGCGATCGGATTCGCTGCGCCTCACTGGCGTCGTAACCTGCGGCGCGTGCTCAGGGAGATGTTCCGTGCGTAGATTGCTCGTAACCGGTGGGGCCGGATTCATCGGCTGCAACTTCGTGCACTACTGGTTGCGCAAGTATCCCGGAGACCGGGTAGTCGTGCTGGATGCGCTTACGTATGCCGGTAATCCGAGGAATCTCGATCCCGTACGAGACCACCCGGGATTTCGCTTCGTGAAAGGCGATATTTGCGATACGGCGCTGGTCGAAAGCCTGTTGCGCGAGGAGCAGCTGGATACCATCGTACACTTTGCGGCCGAGTCGCACGTGGACCGGTCCATTCTGGGCCCGGATGCGTTCGTCCAGACCAACGTGGTCGGGACACATGCGCTCCTGCGGGCCGCACGATCGGTCTGGCTCGATGGCGCCAGGGTGCCGCATCGCTTTCACCATGTGTCCACGGACGAGGTTTATGGCGCTCTTGGGCCAGGCGATCCTCCGTTCAGCGAGAGCACTCCATACGCGCCGAACTCCCCGTACGCGGCGAGTAAGGCGGCTTCAGATCACCTGGTGCGGGCCTATAACAGGACTTACGGGCTGGAGACGACCATCAGCAATTGCTCGAACAACTATGGGCCTTATCAGTTCCCCGAGAAGCTGATTTCGCTGGTGATTCTCAATATCCTGGAATCGAGAGCATTGCCGATCTACGGAGACGGGCTGCAGGTACGGGACTGGCTCTACGTGGAGGATCATTGCGCGGGAATCGATCGCATCCTGGAGCTCGGGCGCAGCGGAGAAACCTACAACATCGGCGGGAACTGCGAGGTTGCCAACATCGACCTGGTGCGACGATTGTGCGGAATCGTCGATGAGCAGTTCCGCGTGGAGCCGGCTTTGAAGACCCGTTTTCCACTGGCGCCGCCATCGCGTGGAGAGCCTTCCGAGTCGTTGATCACGTTCGTGCGGGATCGGCCGAGTCACGATCGACGTTATGCCATCGACATGAGCAAGGCCCGCAGGGAGCTGCAGTTCGTGCCGGCGGTCAGTCTCGAGGACGGATTGCGTCGCGTGGTTCGATGGTATCTCGACAACGAAGCATGGTGGCGCGGCGTACTGTCCGGAGAGTACCGCAGTTGGCTGAATCTCCAGTATGGCTTCGAGCTGCGAGCAGTCTGACTGTCGCCGCTACGGGGTCGCTTCGACGGTATCGTTAGGAGATCCATCATGCCCGAAGTCAGCAGACCCGAAGACGAGGGGCGCCGCCCTGAAGTCCCGTCCGCCACACGGGATTACGTACTTCGGGTCTACCCTGCGGAGAGCGAGGGCGAAGTCCGCATATCCGATCTGTGGCGTGCCGTCCTGCGAGGGAAATGGCTGGTCCTTTGCGCCATGTGCTCGGGAATCCTCCTGGGGGTGGCCCTTGCGTTCGTTGTTCCCCGGACGTATCGCGCGGAGGTGGTTCTGGCTCCGGTGTCGGCCGACTCGAGTGGTCAGGGCATGGCGTCATTGGCAAGGCAGCTCAGCGGGGTTGCGGCAATCGCGGGTATCGATCTCGGCGGGAACAATAACGTGGCGGAGTCGATGGCGACCTTGCGCTCGCGCGCCTTCACCGAGGAGTTCATCAGGGAGCGCAACCTGTTGCCAGTCCTGTTCTCGGAAATCTGGGACGAGACTACGCAGACCTGGACCGTGGATGATGAAGACGACATTCCCACGATGTGGGATGCCTACAAGCGCTTCGATTCCATTCGCGGTATCAGCGAAGATGCCAAGACGGGTCTGGTTACGCTGACCATATCCTGGAAGGACCCTCAGATCGCGGCAACGTGGGCCAATGAGCTCGTCAGGGACGTGAACGAAGCGCTGCGTACGAGGGCGATCCGGGAGTCCCGGCGGAATCTCGAGTTTCTTCAGAACGAGCTGGAGGCGAGCAGTGCGGTCGAAGTGCGAAACGCGGTGTTTCGCCTGATAGAGGCCGAGATGAAGAATGCGATGCTGGTAAACGTCAAGGAGGAGTATGCATTCAAGATCATCGACCCGGCGGTCGTCCCCGAAGATCACTACTGGCCGAAGCTCGGCCTGCTGATCGTGCTGGGAGGCGCAGGAGGGCTGATCGTGGGTGTCCTGGTAGCTGTCGCAAGGAGACCGGGGCCGGCATGATTGGCGGAATCGCCGTTCCCGGGCCTGCTCGTCGAACGCCGGTGGGGGTCAGGCGCCCGGGGCGTGAACCTGGATGGCGGTGCGAGAGGGCGCAATGAATCGAGCGCCTGTCAAGGTGCTTTTTCTGGTTCCCACTCTTCGGCAGACCGGCCCTACTTCCCAGTTGCTCAACATCATCAGGCATCTGGACCTGGATCGGTTCGCGCCGGTCGTCGTTACGCTGTCGCCGGAACCGCAATCATCCATGCTGGCCAGCTTTGTCAATTCCGGCGTTCCGGTTCGATCCCTTGCGCTTACGAGAATGCAGAGCATAAGGCGAAGGGACTGGTGCGCCGACATCGGCCGGCTCCTGGGCACGGAGCTGAGGGAGCGCGTCGTCGTCCATTCGCACGGGCTTCGGGCCGACGTGATTTCGGCCGGTCAGCTTGGCGCGCTGCCGAGGGTGGCGACCGCCAGAAACTACCCGTATGACGACTACGTGATGAAGTATGGGCCGTTCACCGGGCGGATCATGGCATGGACGCACATCAGGGCCTTCCGCAGGCTGCCGACCGTAGTGGCATGTTCATCTACGCTTGCGGAGAAGCTGCGTGCACGGGGGTTGAGCCCGCTGGTGATACGCAATGGCGTCGACACGGAAAGGTTCAGGCCATGTAATCCTGCCGATCGCGCGAGAACGCGAGCGGAGCTCGGGATACCCGAGGATACGCGAGTCGGAATATGTGTCGGTGGCCTGACGGTTCGAAAGGATCCCTTGACGGTGATCAGGGCGGTCAAGGCCATCGATCAGCGCAACATGACGATGATCTTCGCCGGAAGCGGAGAGCTGGAGGAAAGATGTCGTCGTGAGGCTGAAGGCGACGGACGCATTCGATTCCTGGGTCACGTCCGTGAAGTCGTGCCTTACCTTGCGTCGGCGGACTTCTTCGTATCCGCGGCGCACTCGGAAGGGCTGCCAAACGCGGTCCTCGAGGCTATTGCGTGTGGACTGCCCGTGATCCTTTCGGACATCGAGCCGCACAGGGAGGTCCTGCAGCTCGCGCCGCAGGCAGGTGAGCTGTTCAGGCTCGGATCCGAGGCGGACCTGGCGAAGGCCATGTTGCGGGTCGTGACGGGTCCGAGCGGCGGCGCGGGTGACGGGGCCGAACAGGTACGACGCCTCATCAGTGCGGAGCGCATGTCCAGAGAGTACCAGGAGCTGTACTGGGAGCTGTCTGCGCAAGCGCTGTGTCGGTGAGCCTGCTTGAGCCGGCAGGGACCACATATCTGTGAGCGGCGGGATCATTGTGAAACGTCATGTCCTCGAATCTCCCGAGAGCCGAGCTGGATGTGAGTGCCATGCGTGAGCACGCCGGGGGAACGGCTAGGAACGGAAAGGTGCTGTTGCTCGTCAGCAATCTGTGCGCTGGCGGCGCGCAGCGAGTCATGTTGACGCTTACAGGCCGCATGCGGCAGGACGGACTTGCTGCAACGCTGTATTACCTTTACCCGTTTTCCCCCGTGTATCAGGAGGAAGCGGAGAAGGTCGGCGCCCGCTGCGTTGTCCGGTCCGGCAGCCGACTTGTCTATTATCTGACCGTAGTCCCCATGACGCTGCTGACTCTCTGGAAAGAGAAGCCGCAGGTCGTGATGAGTACCTTGAACCTCCCGAGTCTGCTGGCGCTGATCGGCGTCAAGACGATGCTCCGGGGACGTTGTGCGGTGGTTCTGCGCGAGGCGAACGTCTTCTCGCACAAGAAGGCTTCGGTCGGCCGCAGGCAGAAAGTGATCTACTGGCTGCTCGAGAAGCTCTACCCGGCTGCAGATGCGGTCGTTGCCATCTCGCAAGGTGTGGCGCGTGATCTGATCGAGAACATCGGAGTGCCCGAGGAGCGGATTCGTGTCGTCTACAATCCGATTCTGACTCCGGAGCTGTCGGAACGGATTCGATTTCCGTGCTCCCACGGCTGGCTCGTGAGGAAATCCGGCCCGGTCTTCGTCGCCGTCGGGAGACTCACGCATCAGAAGGGATTCGATCTGCTGTTGCAGGCGTTCGCGCGGGTGAAGGAGAAAGTTGCCGACGCGCGACTGATCATTGCCGGCACGGGTGAGCAACTGCAGCGGCTCGAATCCATGGCAACGGCATTGGGGCTGCGGAACGACGTCGACTTTGTCGGCTACATCAGCAATCCGTTGCCGCTCATTCGGGAAGCGGACGCGTTCGTGATGCCCTCGCGCTGGGAGGGGCTGGGCAATGTGCTCGTAGAGGCGCTGGCTTGCGGGACGACGCCGGTAGTGGCGGATTGCGTTGGAAGTCCGCGTGAGGTACTGGAGGGCGGACGGTACGGCTATCTGGTGCGCCCCGAGGATCCGGAGAGCCTGGCGCAGGGCATGCTGAGCGCCCTGGAGAAGCCGCTGGCACCGGAGCTGCTGAAAGCGAGGGCAGCGGATTTCTCGCTGGACGCCTGTTATTCGAAGTACCTGGACGTCCTCGGGACGTTGGCCGGGGGCGACAATCCACCGGCTCTCCATTGCGGACATTTGTCTGCCAAGCGCCAGCCGTGATCGGGTCTGGAAGAGGCATGCCTCCTCTCAGGAGAGCTGATGACTGACGAAAGAGCGCGCGGTCCCGAGTCGCAGGATCGTCCCTGGCCTTCGGGTGAGCTCGAGCATGTTCGTGCATGCCCGGCCTGCGGCGCGGACTCGCGACGGCTGCTTCATGAGGGCCTGGTGGACCGCGTGTTTGGCGCTCCGGGCCGATGGAATCTGTACGAGTGCCAGAGCTGTCGCAGCGCGTATCTCGATCCACGTCCGAGCGAGAGAACCATTCACCTTGCCTATGAGCGCTACTACACGCATGAGCTCACGAACGCCCGATCTTCGGAGGAGCTGAATCTGATCCACCGTTGGCGGAGAGCGTTGGCCAACGGCTACCGTAACTGGCGATTCGGAACGAATCTGCAGCCTGCGTCGTATCTCGGTGTGATACTGGCATGGATGCTCCCGAGACTACGTACGGCGATCGACCACGAGTACCGCCATCTGCCTCGGCACGCCGGCGGGCGGCGTGTCCTCGACGTCGGATCCGGAAACGGCGGTTTTCTCGTGCGCGCCCGTTCGGCAGGCTGGCAGGTTGTCGGGGTGGACCCGGATCCGCAGGCCATGGAGCTCGCCAGATCCATGGGGCTGGATGTTCGCGCAGGAGGCATCGAGGTCCTTCAGGAAGAGGAGGGAAAGTTCGACGTCGTGACGATGAGTCACGTAATCGAACATGTGCCGCAGCCGGCAGCGGTGCTGCAACAGGTGTATCGATTGCTGAAGCCCGGCGGTATGCTGTGGCTCGAGACGCCCAATATAGCGAGCGTCGGCCACAGGCGATATGGCGCCAGCTGGAGAGGCCTGGAGCCTCCGCGGCATCTGGTTCTGTTCAACTGGCCTTCGATCACCCGTCTGCTCGGTGATGTCGGGTTTCGGTCGATAAGAAGACTGAGTCAGCGTAACAACTATTCTTCGATGGCGAGCAAGAGTGCCGCGATCTCACAAGGACGAGACCCTTACGTGGAAGGGACTGCTTTTCGTCATCGGGTCTACGGCGTGGTTGCGACGGTGTATTCGAAGGCCCGGCCAGGCACGAGCGAGTTCATTACCTTGATCGCCAGAAAGCCGGATGCGAGTCGATAGGTGTTTCGCTCGATGTCGTCCTGTCATTCGATTCGTCTTTTCATCCTTGACGGCGCGGCACATGTGTCCTGAGGGAGGCCCGAACGAGGCACGGCGCTGGCGTGTTCGAGAGCTGGTGAGCCGATGAGTGAAACTGCGCCGTCACTGAGTGGCAGGCATCTGGCGCGTCACGCCATCTGGAATCTTGTGGGTATGACCGCGCCATTGGCCGTGGCGTTCCTGGCCGTGCCGCTGCTCATCGAGGCCCTTGGCCCGGAGCGGTTCGGTCTGCTGGCCATCATCTGGATGGGAGTCGGCTACTTCACCCTGTTCGATATGGGGCTGGGCCGGGCGCTGACCAGGCTGATTGTCGAACGGCTGAGTCGCAAGGATACGTCGGACCTCGGCGAGCTGATCTGGACGGCGGGCGCATTGATAGCTTTGATCGGAGCCTTCGGAGCCGTGACCCTGGTTGCGACCGCCGGTTGGCTTTCGGATCGTGTCTTCAGCATGGCCGAGGCGCTCGAAGCGGAATCGACTTCCGCATTGCGCGTGTTGGCGGCCGGAATACCGATAGTCGTACTGACGTCCGGTCTCATCGGCATCCTCGAGGCACATCAGCGTTTCGCGGCCATTGCGAAAGTGCGAATGTTGCTGGGGCTTCTGAACTTCCTTGGGCCTCTTGCCGTTACGTTCATCACCCCGGATCTGACCGCGATCACCTCCGTTCTTCTGCTGGGACGGATCTGCGCATTCATAGCTTTCTTCATGCTTGCCAAGGGTGTCTGCCCGGAGCTTGAGCGCCCGTACACGCCAAGGCGCCGTCACGTACGGCCGCTGATCTTCTTTGGCGGGTGGTTGACGGTGACGAACGTCGTGGGCCCCATCATGGTCTACTTCGACCGTTTCTTCATCGGCAGTGTTCTGGGTATGGCAGCGGTCGCCTACTATGCGACACCGCACGAAGCAATATCGCGACTGTCCCTGATTCCGCGGGCTGTCATCGGCGTCCTTTTCCCCTCGCTGACGAGAGCATTCGTGAGCGACAGGAGACGCCTGGCCGAGCTGTACGGCCAGTCCTCGTTCGTTCTCCTGCTCATCATGCTCCCGCCGGTCGCCGCCGTATTCCTGCTGGCACCGGAAGGCCTGACGCTCTGGCTGGGGGAAGACTTTCGCAGGGAGAGCACGGTAGTCGTCCATTGGCTGGCCGTCGGATCTATTATCAATCTGCTCGGACGTGCGCCGCTCACCCTCCTGCAAAGCAGCGGACGACCTGATCTGACTGCCAAGCTGCACGTTGCGGAAGTTGTTCCCTATCTGGTTCTGTTGTGGTGGCTGACGGCCGAGTACGGTATTGCAGGTGCCGCGGCGGCATGGGCGCTGCGCATACTGGTCGATACCGTACTCCTGCTCGTTCTTGCATCGAAGACCGTGCAGGATGTGCGTTCGCAAGTGACGCGTACGTTGACCGGGCTGCCTGTCCTGATGGGTGCGTTCGCTCTTGCCGGCATGATCGAAGACGTCGTCATGCGTCTGCTCATGACACTGGCGGTCTGTGTCATCTGCACGGTGTTGCTGTGGCCGAAGGTATCTCACCTGCTGCGGCGGCGATCGTATGCTGCGTAGACCGGCGAGCGGCTGATGATCCGGCGTCGTTGCTTGTGAGCCTGTGGGGGCGGAGGGCAGATGAAGATCTCGATCGCGATGGCGACCTACAACGGGGGGAGCTTCATTCGCGAACAACTGGAGAGCTTTCTGCAGCAGACGCGACTGCCCGACGAGGTCGTGTTCTCCGACGACGGCTCGACGGACTCGACGCTGAGTGAGCTGGAAGATTTCAGGCGCAAGGCGCCATTCGAGGTCCGGATTTACCGCAACGAGCGGCGTTTGGGGTACGCGCACAACTTCGGCAGAACCATCGAGCTGTGCTCGGGCGATCTGATTTTCCTGAGCGACCAGGATGATGTCTGGTTTCCGCAGAAACTGGAGCGGGTGAGTCGTTGTTTCGAGGAGGATCCTTCCCTCCTGGTGCTCATCAACGATTGTGCGATGACGTACGGGGATCTTCGTCCGACCGGCTTGACGAAGCTGGGGCAGACCCGAACGGCGCGGCTCGGTGACGATGTGTTCGTCACCGGGTGCTGCACGTGCATCAGGAAGGAGCTCGTGGGCATCATCTGTCCGATTCCGGGTCAACGATGCGCTCACGACGTATGGATTCACAGAGTCGGCGTCACGCTGGACAGGCGGCGGGTTCTGCCGGAAGTGCTGCAGTACTACCGGCGGCACGGTCAGAATGCTTCCGCAGCACTGAGCAGCAGTACCGAGAAGCTGCGTGACGTGGAGGTGGCGAAATCGCTGTGGAAAGCCGATCCGCGGCAGCTTTGTGCGTACCGTCTTGCCCTGCTCGAATCGCTCGAGCGGCGCCTGGAGGAGCGGTCCGGACTCATTCGCGAGACTGGTGTTCTGTCCGCATTCGAGCTGCAGCAGGCGTTGGAAAGGATAAGCGACGAGAGAGCGGCAGTGAAGGGCAGGCTGAAGGTGCTCGAGCGTGGTCTTCCGTGGCGACTACCGCATGCGGCGGCGCTGTTCCTGTCGGGACAGTACCGGTACTTCAGCGGATGGAGAAGCCTGATCAAGGACTGCTTCCGGCGCTGATCGAGCCGTTGAGAACGTCTCGGCAAAGGTCATGAGGTCTCTCGAGCGAGCGCGTGAACGAGTGGCAGTAGCGAGAAGTGACTCGTTAGAGCGTCTGTAACTACCACCATGAAGGCAGCGGTCAGTAACCGTGTGATTCGTGATTCCGCGAGCTCAGGGTCTCGGCAGCACCATGCGACGAGCCTTCCGGGCCGCGGAGCAGCAGGCGGACGCCGTGAGTAACAGGCAGGTGGAAGGCGGGCTGACGAATACGCTTCCAGGGTACGTGGCGGGGATTCGTGAACCGCCTGCGGGCTCCTGCGCGAAGCATCTGGCGTCGAGCTGGTATGAACGGCTGGTGCTGGCTTACCTGCTGACGCAGCTTTACTTCTATCCTTACGGCGTCACTGTGGGGGCGGTGGGGAGTATCAGGGTTCCGGATGTCCTTGGCATGCTTTGCATTGCCTTCGGTGTGGTAATCCTGCTGCTGAGGCAGCGCATCTTTCTGGATCCGGCATTCCTGATCAGCGTGGGGCCGTTCCTCTTGCTCGAGCTGGCGACACCCGTCATCGGCGCCATCGGCTATCGCCAGCTGGGCGATATCGCCAGCAGTTTCCGGATGGCGCTGTTGTGGTTGCCGATGGTGCTCCTGACCATGCAACTACCGGCCTTTCGCGCGGAGGATTTCGAGCGACGGCTGGCAGGGATGCTGAAGGTGGCCCTTTGGGCCAACGCGATCTACGCAGTCATACAGATTGCCAGCACTCTTGGGTACCTTCCGGGCTGGCTGCTGTTCACTGAGCGATTGCGGCCTTTCGCTGTAGATCGACATTTCGATCTCATTGAAGGCATGCGTCCCGGTGGTTTTTTCATCAACACTACCCAGCTGGTCATATTTGGTGTACTTGGCTTCATATTCTTCTATGCGCGCTACATTTCGAACCGACAGCGGGCCGACCTGTTCTATGTCGCCATGGCGGTCGTAGTCATCCTGCTGACGACGTCGCGGGCCGCATATGTGCTCACCGTCCTGATCATCCTTGTCGGGTGCCTTGCGTTGGACGGTCGCAGAAGGCTCGTTGTGCTGGCAGCGCTGGGAATCTGCAGTGCCGGATTACTGTTTCTGATCCAGGCAACGGTAGGCCTCGAGCAGTTCCTGAGACGGTTTATCCGCATAGCGGAAGCCGGAATCTTGGAGGACGTATCCTTCGCGTCTCGCTATCAAGTGAGTTGGCCAGCCGCGCTGGAGCTGTCCCGTATGTATCCGGTTGGGACACTGGTCTCGGCGGTGCGGGTCACTGGTGTTATTGACTCCGGGTATCTGACGTACTTCGTACAGGGCAAGTGGGCATTCGTGGGTGCAGTGGCCATTCTGCTCGGCGGACTGGGCTGGCTGGGGATGCAGGGCTGCCGGGCGCGCGTTGGCCAACCTGGAAGGCTCTACATGCTCTTTCTGGCGGTTTATCTCGCTCTGGCAATGGTAACGGCGAATCCGGCGCGAGGACCGCTGACCGTGTTCTTCCTGACGTTCGCTTTCTGGAAGGTCAAGGCGGAACGCGAGAGCCGGGTGTTGCGCATCACGGTGGAAGGTAAAGCGCGTGGCCGGCGGCAAGCGGTAGCTAGCGAGGCATTGCTTCCGGCCGTGCACTGAGCGGCGGTCCACGAAAGCGACATGGGTGCCCCCTGTCGAACGCTTTGGTGCGGGTCCTTATGGGTAACGGGACGAAGAAGAGTGTCATGTCTTATGGTCGCGTGGAGCGCCATATCTCGAGGCTCCTCGACAGCACGCCCCGAGTGCGGAAGCTGGCCAAGGCAGGCTATCAGCGCCTGAACTATCTGCTGCACGGCTGGCGCCGGACGGCAAGCACGGTGCATCCGCTTGTGAGCATCGAGCGCGTGCCGGTGTCGGCGGCTGCCGATTCGGTCGAGCGCCGAGAGATGCCGGAGACCTTCTTCGGCTATTTCGATATCTCGCCATGGTCCAGGAACGGACGGTTCTACCTTCTGCATGTATGGGACAGGAAGCGTCCCGGAACCGTGGATGTCTGTATTCATGACAGGCACACGGCAGGCCTCACGGTAATTGGGTCCAGCTCCGCCTGGAACTTTCAGCAAGGCAGCATGGCTCAGTGGCTGCCCGGGCAGGACATGGACACGGTCGTCTTCAATGACGTCGTTGATCGACACCTGGTTTGTCGAATCATGACGATGGATGGGCAGGAAAGACAGCTGCCCTGGCCGGTTCAGGCATTGCACCCGGGGGGGCAGGCGGCGATATCGATCAACTACAGACGTCTGGCCCGCATCCGTCCGGAGTACGGTTATGCGCCGGAAGTGGAGAATTTCGCTTCGGATCAGGCACTGGAAGAAGACGGCATCTGGGGCGTCGATCTGCGTTCCGGAACGGCAAGACTCGTGGTTTCACTGCGAGAGCTGAGTGAGATCGACGCCCGGCCGGACATGAGGGATGCCGACCATAAGGTCAACCACGTCGTGTACTCGCCTTCCGGCGACCGTGTCGTTTTCATGCATCGCTGGTTCGGCCGCCAAGGAAAGTTTTCTCGGCTCTATTGCGCCCGGTCGGATGGTACGGAGTTGCGCCTGCTTCTGGATCACCGCGTGGTGTCGCATTACGCGTGGCAGGATGACAGGACGCTGCTGGTCTGGGCGCGTACGCCGGCGGACGGCGATTGCTACTACCTTGTGGATGTGGAAGACGGCGAGTACCGGGTGTTCGGGCGCGGTGTGCTCGATCCCCTTGGGGATGGACATCCTTCCTTCTCGCCTGATCGGGAGTGGGTGGTGACCGACACGTATCCAGACAGGGCGCGCATGCGTCACTTGCTGCTGTTTCAGATGTCGACACAGCGTCTCGTGGAGGTCGGGGCCTTCTTCGCCCCATGGCGCTATGACGGTCCCGTTCGGTGTGATCTGCATCCGCGGTGGAGTCCGGACGGTCAGGCAATCTCCATTGATTCCGCGCATGAAGGCGTAAGAAGTACCTATGTGATCGACGTCAGCCGTCTTCGGACCTCATGAGCTGGTCGACCGTTGCGCTTTCCGACCGATCCGAAGGTGTGTCAGCGGAGGCGGCTCCTGTACGCAGCCTTGATGAGCCCGCTGGGTGCCAGGCGAAACAGCAGGCGCAGCATCGGGTAGATGAACCGCCAGCTCAGTCCATGAATCTGCCAGATGCCGCTGGTCAACACGCGGAACTCGTCCAGAGCCCGTTTTGCACCCCGCCGGCGAAAAAAGGACTCGGTTACGGTCATATCCACGAGAACTTCTCTGATGCTCGACAGAGTGAGCCCCGCCCGAAGGCATCGGAACCACAGCGCCCAGTCCTGATTGGTGGGCAGCTCCGGGTAGCGGCCGAACCGCTCGACGGCGGAGCGGCGGAAGCATACCGTGGGATGTGCGAGTGGACTGCGTCGAGTAATGTACTTCGAAATGTCCGCGCTGCCGTCGGGGTAGTGAACGACCTTCATCACCCGACCGTTCTCGTCTACCTCTCTGATGCTGCCGCCGAGAATGTCGACGTCAGGCCTGCGGCGCATCGTCTCCACCTGCAGCGATACCCGGTTCGCATGTGAGTAGTCGTCGCTGTCCATGCGAAAGACGAACTGCTCATCTTCCAGCGCATCGAGGAGCTTGTTGAGGGAGCGCGCCAGCCCGAGGTTCGATTCGTTTCTGACGATCTTGTAGATCCTGTCTTCGTGCGCCCTGATGACGTCGAGAATCTCCGTGCCGACGGGCCCGTCGATGCAGAGATAGATCCGCACCGGCCCGTCATCGTAGTCCTGATTCTCGATGGACGTGAGCGCTCGGTCGAAGAGCTTCGGGTCGTCCTTGCCGTAGACGGACATGATTACGGCAACTGGGGTCGCCGTACGCGAGCTCACGTGCCGGCAGCTGTCGGGAATGGTGTTCGGCTGGTTCATGGGAATCGCTTGCGACGCCTGGAGTCGAAGCTATTGCTGAAAGCAGCGACGTGCCATCTTGTGGTTCGTATGAAACGGCCGATTGCCTGAACCATTACGCGCCGAAATTCAGGTCTTACGGCGTCACGTTCAACGGCTCGCGGGCGGACACAGGCTCGCACCCGGGAGCAACGCTCTCAGTGCGTCTCCCCGCAGGGTGGTCCCAGGTCTGCAGCCTGTGATCGCTCGAACGCAGCATGCGGGTGCGTATTCTACATGCTCACGCAAGTGGTCCTCGATTCCGGACGGGTTCTACCCGGACAGCGGCGACGATACAGCAGGCTTCAATGGCGGGACTTGCCACCTTACGGATACTTCCCGAGCGCCCGCTAGCAGGAGGAGGCGCGTATACGTAGTATCCGCAATGGTTTCCGGGCGAGTCGCGATTCCGCAGCAGTCGACTTTCGGACGGTAATCGAGCACACTCTGGTTTCTCGGGGGGTGACGTGCTTTATCGAGGGATATGACCAGGCCATTACTGCTTCTGGAGCTCAACGAGGTCAATTTCGAGAGCGTCAACTTCTATTGTCGCCGTGGCGAGCTTCCGAATCTGGGGGCTTTGATCGAGCGCAATCACTGGGCCACGACGATCTCCGAGCGGCGGTACGAGGAGCTCGAGCCCTGGATTCAATGGGTGACGGCGCATACGGGCCTGACCCTTGCCGAGCACGGCATCTTCCGGCTCGGCGATATCGTCAAGAGCGATCTGCCGCAGATCTGGGAGCGGCTTGAAGATCTGGGTCTGCGCGTGGGGGCCATCAGCCCCATGAACGCGAAGCACCGCCTCCGAAATCCCGCCTTCTTCGTTCCTGATCCGTGGACGACTACCGAGGTCACGGCAGGCCCGCTGCTTCGGCGCCTGTACACGGCGATCGTTCAGGCCGTGAACGACAATGCCCATTCCCGGCTGACGGTCGGCTCGCTTTTCAATCTCGCCATGGGCCTGTTGTTCTATGCAAGAGTCTCCAACTATCCGCTGTATGGACGGCTCCTGGCGTCTGCGCGTTCCGCGCCATGGCGTAAGGCGATGCTGCTCGATCAGCTGCTGGCGGACGTTTTCATCAGGGAAGTAAAGCGTACCGAGCCGCATTTCGCCACGCTCTTTCTCAATGCCGCGGCTCACATTCAGCACCATTATCTGTTCTCGGCGGAATGCTACGAAGGCGAACGCCGCAATCCGGACTGGTACGTTCCGGCCGGCGTCGACCCGGTCCGGGAGGTGTACGAGATCTACGACCGCATTTTTGGAGCGGTGCGAGCCGCGTTCCCGGAAGCGCGGATCATGATCGCGACGGGCTTGCATCAGGATCCCCACGATGAGGTGACTTACTACTGGCGCCTGCGCAGGCACGAGAAGTTCCTGAGAAGGATCGGGGTGCCGTTTCTGCGGGTAGAGCCACGCATGTCGCGGGATTTTCTCGTCGTGTGCGCCTCCGAAGAGCAAGCGAAACGGGCGCAGGACCGACTGTCGCAAGCCACGGCGGCCGACGGCACGCCGCTTTTCGAGGTGGACAATCGTGGAACGGATCTCTTCGTCATGCTGACGTACCCGCGCAGCATCGATCCCGGGTTCGTCGTTCGAGTCGGCGCGCAGGAGTATCCTGAGTTCGACAAGGAAGTGGCGTTCGTGGCATTGAAGAATGGCAAGCACAACGGCTTGGGATACTTCCTCGATACCGAGACTCAGTTCCGGAACGGTGAGACCACCATGGCACTGAAGGATCTGCCGGATCGGATCATGGCCGCGCTTGGCCTTCAGGTCGGGAGCAGGGAAACCGAATCACGAACGGCCGGCGCACGATCGCTCGCTCGTGATTACGCTCTCGGGTGAAGGAGGAATCGGGAGGCGCAGCAATTGCTGCTCGTGACGGCGTTCTCGTGCCTGTCTTGACGGATGTCACAGCCGAGGCGGCGCGCAGAAGCGGACTAGGCTAGCTCCACGGTTGACGAAGGTGGTGCTCGAATTTACGTCGCCAAATTGCGACGGTACGCAATGATGTACAGCTAAATCCTAGAATTCGGTATACTTTTTGCCCGCGCGCATCTGGCATAAACACGGCCAATGACAAAGGGGATTGCGCCAGATCCGAACGGGGAGGTCTCGTGCTACGGCTGATCGGTCCGGCCGCGGCAAGCTTTGCGCTTTGCTTGCTCGCCATTTTCGGGTTGCGGCCACTTGCCGTTGCCGTGGACCTCATCGACCGCCCAGGAGGGCGAAAGACGCACCACGGGGATGTCCCCATCGTGGGCGGCTTGGCCATGTTCATGGGTATCGTCCTGGGGGTGGGGCTGCTGCCGCTGGGAGAGGCGACCGGCGCGAGCTTTCTTGCCGCCTGCACCGTCCTGGTGACGGTCGGGCTGATCGATGATCGCTTCGACCTTTCCCCGTGGACCCGGCTGCCCGGCCAGGTTGCCGCTTCCATCGTGCTCATCGTCGGTGCCGGTGCCGTCGTCACTACGCTGGGTGAGCCGTTCGGCAATGGAGAGCTGGTTCTGTCCGGCCCCGGCGCCATCCTGTTCACCGTTCTGATCACCATGGCGGCCATCAACGCCTTCAACATGCTGGACGGCATGGACGGCTTGGCCGGGGCCAGGGCGCTTACCTCTCTGCTTGCGATCGCCTATGCCTGCTGGACGGCGGGTGCGCCCATTCTGGCCGGGCCCTGCTTCGTCGTCGCGGGGGCGATCGCGGCGTTTCTCGTCTTCAACCTGCCATCCGACTCAATCGTCCGGTGCGGTGCTTCATGGGGGACGCCGGCAGCACGCTGCTGGGCTTCTCCGTCGCATGGATGTGCATCCAGGCTACGCAGGACCCGGGGTCCGGGCGATCTCTCCGGTGACGGCGCTGTGGATCGTGGCCATGCCGCTCTATGAGCTGCTCTGGAGCACGATCCGCCGCATCGTTCGCGGCGTTTCCCCGTTCAAGGCGGACAGCGACCATTTCCACCATCTGCTGCTCAAGGCCGGATTCGGTGTGCGTGGCGCCTTCTTCGTGTTCGTTCTGCTGGGCGCTGTGCTGGCCGCCTTCGGGCTCGCTGCCTTCCGCCTGGGCCTGCCGGATCACTACTCCTTCATGCTGCTGATCGCGGCGGGCGTCGGCATCGTCTGCCTGATGTACCGGGCCGACCTGCTCTGGAAGTTGATCCCGGATTCGCTGCGGCGCCTTCCTCCGCTCGAGCCTCCTGCGCCGCGCAAGGGTGGCGTGGACCAACTTCTGGACCACCACCGCGTTTTCGAGCTTCCTTCGGTTTCCGCGGGTTTCCTCTTGTTTCCGCGTAACTCCGCGAATACGCTAGACATTGATGATTAGGCCCGTCTAAGTCGGGAGGGTGCAAACAGGCTGAAAATCCGCGTGTCGGCGGTTCGATTCCGTCCCTGGCCACCAGTTCGCTTTCAAATTTAATACCTTGAAAGGCCGCGCGCGGACTAAGCTCTTTCATTTGGACCAGCTTTAAACCACGACCATCGCGTGTGCCTGGGCTGCCAGCCAAACCTGATTCCTAAGCGGGTCTCCACTTCAACTCTGGAGACTTGCGATGGCATCCATCGATAGGCGCGGCACAGTCTGGCGTGCTCGCGTGCGGATTCGCGGCTTTACGCCGAAAACTCGCTCATTCGATACAAGGGCGGAAGCCGAGCAGCGGGCTGCTCGAATCGAAAGTCAGCTCTTAGCCGGAGAAGACATATGGACAACACGGCGGCACTCTGTCCAGCATGTCACTTGCGTGTGCAGCGGGAAAACCAAAAAAGCCAAGAAATATCGTCAATGCTCAAGCTGGAACTAGAACTTCTCGTAAACTCGAGGCTGAGTTCAGTCTCGTGACTGAGCGCTCAGAGCCGCGAATGTCGGCAATGTGCTCTTAAGTGGGTTGGTGCGACAGTACGCAGGATCCTTGTCAGAACAGACCTGCCCTACGCTGAAGATGCAGCGTGAAAACGCTNGAGGAAATACTGCAGTTTGTTCGATCAGAGCGGCGAGTATGTCCGCGCCCTCAGAAGTGGGCTGAGCTGTTCGACCTGATATCAGGCGAGCCGCGTGCGCCGAGAATTCCGCCACCGTTGATCATTGCTGCATGGTGGCATACCTCGGACGAGGATAAGCGGGAGCGTTTGGCGCTGCATATTCGGTTTGCGAGCGACACCGGCAAGCTTCCGCAAGTCGCGGCCTTCCTATTAGCTCTTCCGCCCGACGAATGGGTTTCGGAGGGGGAATCTGGATAGAGAGGAATTTGCTCGGCAGCATGACGCCCGCGCACTGCCGTGCTCAAGTTCGACGGCATCTTCCAACCCCATACCATCTTCTCCTCAGGGCGAACCGCCATCCCGCTCGAGGATCGATGGCGAAGCTCGAATGCCCCAGAAGCACGCTGCATCGGTGCGTAAATGTGTGCTCGCCCACCCGATCATTGAAAGACTTGAGGCCAGCATTGGGCTGTTCGCGACGACCAAAGATCATTAGCGAAGATGCGGTCACCCAACGTGACCGCGTATGCTGACAGAGGGAATTTGCGCTTCGCGAACTCTTCGGCCCTAAGACAAGACCGCACTGATAATCCCTTCGCCAACAGGCTCGCTGAAGGATGCGGTTTTTGCATGATGTGAGGAAGCTACAATCTGATCTGACATTTGCGTAATCTACTCCAGTGTCGGTCGTTTGACCACCGGAGAGGAGAACCGACAATGACGCAGATGGA
>JGI25327J35509_1001351_pt1 | contig 19287 bp, 16 predicted proteins | sample HigsolmetaAR202D_FD_35509 | JGI IMG/M metagenome (IMG submission 35509)
AGACCGTGGAGATGCNGCCCCATGATCGACATGGTGTTCCTGCTGCTGGTCTTCTTCATGGTCACCGCAAAACCCATCAAACCCGAAAGTGATATCAGCATGGCGCTGCCCGGCACGGTCGCGCAGGAGCAGTCGCTGGAGATTCCGGACGAACAGCAGATTTATGTCTCTCCGGACGGTCAGATCATCCTGAACGAGCAGCTCGTCGCGGCGCCGGGCGACGTGAAGATGCCGCAGCTTGTCACGATCCTGCAGCGTTTCAAACAGGCCGCGGACGCCAACAAGAGCCAGGCACTGGTGACGTTGAATGTCGCCGATGATTCGAATCATCAGCGAATCGTCGACGTGTTGAACGTTTGCGCCGAGGCCGGCATTACCGGCGTGACGTTTACGGCGCCGACCGACGACGAAGGTTAGGCCTTCGCGAGCGAGCTTAAATCCTCGAGAAACTCGGCGGCGATTGGCGTCAGCCGACCCGCCCAGAAGGCTCCCACCGAGAGGGATGGGAATTTCTTCAATGGCAGCTCGCGAACCCCGGCGGGCAGCTTCAAGTGGGGCGTGCTCACCGACAGTCCGGCGCCCAGACCGCGGGCCACATACGGGCCGATCAATTCAGCCGAGGTCACCTGCAGGGCAATCGGCCAGCGGCGGCCGCGTCTCTCGAGTTCCTGCTGAAAGAGGCGGGAGATGAGCTCATGAGGAGGAAGTGAAATCAGGTCGAGATTGCCTTTCTCGCCACTGTGCAAGGCTTCCGCTGCGGACTGACAGGGAGAGTTCTCCGGGACGAGAAGCACCAGCGGGAGCTTGAGAAGAGTCCGGCACCGCAAGCCACTGGCCGGACCGGAATGCTCAAGCACCGTGACGGCAAGGTCCGCCTCGCCTCGCAGGATGAGTTGCTCGGCGGCGCGTTGCTCGGCTTCGATGAGTGTGAGTTGCAGGCGGGGATGCCGTTTCTTGAGGCGCGCGAGCAGGTCGGGCGCATGATTGCGCATCACCTCCGACAGGCCGACGAGGCGAAGTCGCTCGGTGGTCTCGCCTCGAAGCGTCTTCTCGAGAGTTTCCAGATTGCCGAAGAAGGGTGCCACGGCCTCGTAGAGTCGTTCCCCCGCAGGTGTGAGCTGAAACGGACGCCGGCGGAAAAGGCTCGTGCCGAGGTCCTCCTCGAGCCGAATCATCTGCGCGCTGACCGCCGGCTGCTGGATGCCGTAGGGAATATGCCGGCAGGCCGGCACGATCCCCTGATGCCTCGCGACGTAGTAGAACAGCTCCAGATGGTGAAGATTCAACATTGACGAAATCGATATGAAGCAAAAGAGGATCGATTAGGCAAATTCGGAAGCACGCGCCACCATCGCTTCATGAACGAGTGGACCTTTCGGCAAAGTGGTTTCGATCGCCTGGTGCAGGGTGTGGTGCGCACGGTGGTGCTGGGGCTGGGACGGCTGGTTTATCGCGTGCGTGTGGTCGGAGAGGCGCCAGCCGACGGCGGTGTGGTGATGGTGTGCAATCACGTGAGCTATGCGGACACGATTCCGCTCTCGCTGGCGACAGGGCGCAGACTGCGATTCACCTCGTTCGAGGGACTGTTTCGGATGCCTGGACTCGGGAGATGCCTGCGTGCCTTTGGCTCCATTCCGGTCAGTTCAACCAATGCGCGGGAGACCATCCGCCGCGTGGCGTCCTGTGCACGGGCGGGGGAGGCAGTGCTGGTCTTTCCGGAGGGCAGGCTGACACTTGACGGCGATATTCAGGACATCAAGGGCGGGTTTGAACTCATGGCACGGAAGGCGGAATGTCCGGTAGTCATGATTCACCTCGACGGATTGTGGGGGTCCCTCTTTTCGTTCGAGGGCGGGAGGTGGTTCGTGAAATGGCCCCGGACGTTGCGCCGCGATGTTACGGTGACGTTCTCGCGTCCCATGCCACCACAGGAGGTGACTGCGGAGCGACTGTCGGAGTTCTGGAAGGCATGCCGGCGCCTTGATCTGCCGTCGGCGGGTATTGCGAAACTGGAGGAGGCGCTGTCATGACCGGCCAACGGCGGCTGCGAGGAACGCTGGACCGGTGGGTGAGCGAAGGATTGATCGAACCCGCGCAGCGGGAGGCGATTCTGCGGTCGTGCCGGGATGCGGTGCCGGGGCGCTGGGCGCTTGCCTACGGGGTCATCGGCGGCGTGCTTTGCGTGGCGGGCGTCTCGCTGCTCATCGCGAGCAACTGGGGGACGATCCCCGATCTCGCGAAGCTGGGCGGCCTGCTGGGCTTGCTCGTCGCCAGCACGGTCGTCGCGGTCGAGGCGCGGGCGCGCGGCTGGAGCCGCACGTGGCAGGAGCCGGCTTTTCTTGGTAGCGCCGTGTTTCCGCTGCTGGGGCTCGCGTTGGTGAGCCAGATTTTTCATCTCGACGGTCCGGCAAGTGCGCTGGCTGGATGGTGGTGGCTCGCGATCTGCCCGCTTCCGATTTTCAGCCAAAGCCTGCTCGCGTGGCTGGTGTGGATCGTGGCCGGCTACTGGTGGATCGGCGCCAGGCTCGGAGAGGGGGCGGACGTCGATCTTTGGAGTGGATGCGCGGTGTTCGCGGTCGCGGGAGCGGCTCTCGGCTTCGGCTCGCAATTGTGGCGGCGGGCGCGCCACCTGCGCGAAAGCGGGGAGTTTCTCGGCGTTCTCACCGTCGCGCTGTCGGTTTATGTATGGGGCTTCGACAGCACCGGATGGCTCGCCCTCTGGGGTGCCTTGTTCGTTGGGGCGCTGTGCTGGATCGGCTTCAGCCTCTCCTCGGGCCGGATCCACCAACTCAATCTTTCCTTTCTCGTCGTCGGACTTGTGATCCTTTCCACGTTTCTGCGTCTCGCGGGAAGCATGGCCGACACCGGCACGCTTTTCGTGAGCGGTGGCCTCGCGCTCCTGGCGGTGGCCTGGGGATTGCGCCGGCTGCATCGACACCTCGTCCACCGACGCCCATGAGATTCGCCCTCTATCTTCTTCTCGGCCTCCAGGTCGCAGGATTGAGCCTGACGTATCATCATCTCGCCGCCGAGAAGGGGCCGCGCTACCGGCTGCGAGTCCACACGGCGGATCCGCGGGATCTGCTGCGCGGGGACTATGTCATTCTTCAGCCGGATATCGCGACGCTTCCGGAGAAAATGGCAACACCGCCTGCCGGCGAAGTCTTCGTGCGGCTTCAGGAAGAGTCCGACGAGTGGCGCATTGCGGAGGTGGTGCAGACGCGCGGCAGCCATGCCGGGCCTTGGGTGCGGGCGCGCTGGGACGGCGCACAACTGCGCTACGGGATCGAGAAATATTTCGTGCCTGAGGGCCGGGGAGTTCTGCCGAATGACGATCTGGTGCTCGAGATTTCCCTCGACCGAGCGGATCGTGCACAGTCGCGGCAGCTTTTCGTCGGTGGCGAACCCTGGCCTTGATATGCACTCGCATTTTGACTCGGCGGGCGTGAGCGCGTAGGCATTCTCTCTCGCTGTTCATGAATATTATCGACCGCTACGTCGGGAAAAACGTCTTTGTCACGATGCTGATCGGCGTCGTGGTGCTCAGCCTTGTGCTCGTGCTGGGCAATCTGTTCAAGGAATTGCTCGATCTGCTGATCAACAAGGACGTGCCCATCAAGACGGTGCTGGCGTTCATGGCGTTCGTGCTGCCGTTTTCGCTGACCTTCACAATTCCGTGGGGATTTCTCACGGCGTTGCTGCTGGTCTTTGGGCGAATGTCGGCGGACAACGAGCTGATCGCGTTGCGGTCGAGCGGGGTGAGCATCCCGCGGATTTGTGTGCCGGTTTTTACGCTGGCGATTGCCCTCACGGGCATTTGTTTTTGGATCAACATCGAGGTCGCGCCGCGGGCTGAACAGCGAATGACGCAGGCGATCTTCGAGATCGCGACGAGCAATCCGATTTCGTTGTTCACCGCGGACGAGGTGGTCGATCAGTTCCCCGACAAGCGGGTGTATGTCGGCGACAAGGAGGGCGACACGCTGAAGAACCTGATCGTGTTCGAGATCAGCAAGGACTCGGAGCCGTTGAAAGTGTTTTACGCAAAGACGGGACGCCTTCGGCCGGATCCGCAGAATCAGCGGCTTTTGCTCGAATTCAAGGATGCCCGCCTCGAACAGCGGGACAAGGACGATCCGCGCGACATTTCCAAGATTCAGCATGGAATTGTCGTGGGCGAAGGGCAGTTTGCACTGCCGCTCGATGCCCTCTATGAGGAACATCTGCGTGGGCGTCGCCTGGAATCCTACACGCTTCCGGAACTCCTGGAGCTCATTCAAAGCGGGGCGGACGGCAATCCGCAGCCGGCACGGGTGGAATTCAACAAGCGTTTCTCCGCCTCGCTGGCGTGTGTGGCGTTTGCGCTCGTCGCGGTGCCACTGGGGATCACCGCGCATCGAAAGGAGACCTCGGTCGGCTTTGCGTTCAGCATCGCGATCGCGTTCACCTATTATTTCTTCATCATCATCGCGAATACGTTCCGCGACAATCCCCACGCCTTCCCGGAGCTGCTGATCTGGATTCCCAACGTGCTGTTCCTCACGCTGGGCTCGGTGATGTTCTACCGACTGTCGCGCCGGTGACGGTCAGGTGAAGTAGTTGCGCTGCTTTTCGGAGATCGGCGCGCCGAGTTTTTCGAGCACCTTCAGCATGTCCTCCCACACCTTGCGCTTCTCCGTAATCGACTGATTGCGGAGGAGGTAGGCGGGGTGGTAGGTGGCGATGACGGGAATGCCACGATAATCAAGCCAGCGACCACGAAGCTCCCGCATGGGTGCGGTTTCGCCGATCAGGCCCTCCACGGCGGTGGCTCCCAAGGCGACAAGCACTTTCGGGCGAATGATCTCGATCTGCTTGGCAAGCCAGGGGAAACACGTGCGCATCTCCTCGGGGCGCGGCTTGCGATTTCCCGTGCTGCCGGATGGCATGTCGGGGCGGCATTTCAGGACGTTGCCGATGTAGACGGAGTCGCGCGTGAAGCCCATCGTCTGGATGATCTTCGTGAGCAACTGGCCTGCGCGACCGACGAACGGTTCGCCTTGAACGTCTTCATCCGCCCCCGGCGCCTCGCCCACGAACATGAGATCGGCATTCGGATTGCCCACACCGAAAACGACCTGCGTGCGGGTGCGAACAAGATGTGGACATTCCACGCACTTCAGTGCCGCTTCGCGCAATGTCTCGAGCGTCCATTCGCGGGTTGGTATAATGGCCGGTGACGTGCCTGCAGTGGCGTCGGTTGCCGTGAAGCGGGGCTCGGGTCGCCCGACGGCGGCAGGTTCGGCGGGAGATGCCTTGATCGTGAGACCGCGCAGTTTTTCGAGGTCGGCGACCGATGCGCGAGGCTGGCGACGAAACCCCGACTGCATCTGCCGGAGCAGCGGAAGCGTGGCGTCAATCGCAGGTTTAAGACGATCCATTGGAGGTATCGTGCCCGGCGGAATCGGGCGGCACGAGCGGAAAATCCGCGGGGACGGGTGCGACGAAATGCAGGCGCTGCGAGCTGCGCGGATGCTCGAACGAGAGTTTCCACGCGTGCAGCAGGTGACGGGAGAATTCTCCGCGTCGGCCGTAGATGGGATCGCCCACGATGGGATGGCCAAGGTGCTTGAGATGCACGCGAATTTGATGCGTGCGGCCGGTCTTTGGCCGGCACTCGACAAGGCTGAGTCCGCCGGCGGAGGTGAGGACGCGGTAATCGGTCAACGCTTCGCGTCCCTTGCCGGGTGCGGAGACCGCCATTTTCTGCCGGTGCGTGGGATGCCGGGAAATCGGCGCGTCGATGGTCCCGAGGGGCCGACGCAGCACGCCCTGCACGATGGCGAGGTAGGTCTTTTCAACAACACGTTGCGCGAACTGGGCGGAGAGCGCCTGGTGCGCGAGATCGTTCTTGGCGATGACGAGACAGCCGCTCGTTTCCTTGTCGAGTCGATGAACGATGCCGGGACGCTCGACGCCGCCGATGCCGGAGAGGTCCTTGCAGTGGTGTAGCAGCGCGTGAACCAGCGTGCCGGTGTCATTGCCCGCTCCGGGATGAACGACAAGGCCGGCGGGCTTGTTCAGAACGAGGAGATCGGAATCTTCGAACAGGACGTCGATCGGGATCGCCTCCGCCTGAGGGCCGGCCTGACGCACCGGCGGGGGGACATGCACGCGAACCTCGTCGCCGGCGTGCACCGTTTCCGAGGCACGGGTCGCGACGGCATTGCGCAGGATGTGCTGCGACTTGATCAACGCCTGGACCCGGGAGCGCGACAATTCCGGCATGCGACCGGCGACAAAGCGATCGAGCCGCTCGCCGTCGTTCTCCGGTCCGACGGGAAAAGTCACGAACTCCATTGGTGCAATTGATGACGAATGGTGGGAATGGTAGAGGAAACGTAATGTCCGACGCGACTCCCCAGATCATCGAAACCTGCCCGACGTGCAATCAGGAAATCGATGTCACGGATCAGGAGCCCTTCAGCAACGTTTTGTGCCCGGCGTGCGGTGCCGGGATGCGGGTGCGGGTTCATTTCAACGACTACACGTTGCTCGAGTCGCTGGGCGAGGGGGGGATGGGCGCCGTGTTTCGTGCGACGGACGACCGCCTGCACCGTGAGGTCGCGTTGAAGATTCTCAAGCGCGAATCGGCGGACGCCCCCGTCGACCACGCGAAGCTTGCCGAGGAGGCACGGCTGACGGCGTCGATCAATCACCCGAACGTCGTGAGGGTTTTCGCGTTCGGTGAGGATCACGGCCAGTTTTACCTCGCGATGGAACTCGTCAACAAAGGCTCGCTCGACGAGCTGATGGAGTTGCACAAGCGGGTGCCGGAGGCGCAGGTGCTGGACATCGGGATCCAGATTGCCTCCGGGCTCCAGGCGGCGGCGGAGCGGGGGCTGATTCACCGCGACGTGAAGCCGGGGAACATTCTTTTCGCAAATTCGCGGCTCGCGAAGATCGTGGACTTCGGCCTCGCGAGGATTCTTAGCGGTGCTTCGGACGATTCGGAGGAGATCTGGGGCACGCCCTTTTATGTGGCGCCGGAAAAGCTCGAGCATCGTCCGGAGGATTTCCGGAGCGACATTTACAGCCTGGGGGCGACGCTCTTTCACGCGATCGCGGGGCAGCCTCCGTTCGATGCGGAAACCGCGACCGAGACGGCGCTGATGCACCTGAACAGCACCGGGGTGGATTTGCAAAAAGTGGCGCCCGACGTCTCCGACGCGACGGCGTATGTGATCAATCGCATGCTGAACCGCGATCCGGACAAACGGTTCGCGTCGTATGCCGATTTGATCGAGCAACTGAGCTACGCGCGGCAGCGGTTGAAGGAGGCCGAGGAGGCGGCGAAAAAGCCGAAGCCGAAGAAGCAGTCGCAATTTCCTGTCGGGCTTACGCTCCTCGCAATCGGACTCTTTGCGGTCTCCGGGTTCGGCATTTACGCGCTCATCGAGCGGAACGAGGCGATGGCCCGTGCGGCGTCGAAGGTGGATCTCGATTTGATCGAGACGGAATTGCGGGAGGGGCGGCGGGCCTTGGTCCAGCAGCGGTTCGATGACGCGGTGGAGAGCTTCGGGAAGGCGGCCCAGGCCGCGCGCGGCGGCGGGCTGATCGAGGGCGAGGCGCTGGCGCAGCGGGGAATCGCGGAGTTGATGCTTGGACAGCAGGAGGAGGCAATGCGGACATTTGCCGAGCTCGCCGCGCATCCGCTGTATGGCATGGAGCTGCGCGAGCAGCCGCGCGCGAGGTTTCTTGCGGAACTTGGCCGGCGCATGTCCGACGGGCGCCCCGTCGAACCATCGGAGGTCGCGGGGCTCAGTGCGTCGGGCATCGAGGCGTTGGGCCTGCTGGCGTATGGCCTTCGAAACTGGGGAAGCGGGAACATTGACGCCGGTGGAGAGATGCTGAGCCGCTTCCGGGAGGGGAGTCCGACCGGACAGGACGCCTGGATTGCAGAGCTTCGGCCGATGGTGGACCAGCACGTCAAGGATTTCGCCCGTTACCGGAAACTGCGCGCCGCCGGAGAGTCGGATCGGTCGGAGAAATGGCTGGAGACGGTGCGGGAGTTTCGCGATCACGCAAGGACCGGCACCGGGCTAAAGAAGGGACTGGACCGCCTGCTGGCCGGGAATTCCGGAGAGTGAGTGTGGACACCGGAGGGTTGCCGGGTAAGTTCGAACCATGAGCAACGAACCGCCAAATATGACGCCGGAGCAAATCCAGCAAAAGCTTGCGGAGTTTTTGCGCACGGGTTTTGGCGCGCGAGTCGGCGCAGCGGTTCCTCAGGCGGCGGGGGATCCGCCGGACGTTGAGGAGGACGAAGACTTCGAGCAGGATGTTTTCGAGTTCAATCTCACCCCACGCGAAATCAAGAAGCACCTGGATCGGTTCGTCATCAAGCAGGACGAGGCGAAGAAGGTCCTGAGCATCGCGGTGTGCGATCACTACAACCACGCCCGCTACGCGCGCCGGCTCCGCGAGGAGGACGGGAATGCGGTGATCGAATACGCGAAGCAGAACGTGATTCTCGTTGGCCCGACCGGCGTCGGGAAAACCTATCTCGTGAAGCACATCGCGGAGCTGATCGGCGTGCCCTTCGTGAAGGCGGATGCGACGAAATTCAGTGAGACCGGCTATGTCGGCGGCGACGTGGAGGACCTCGTTCGCGAGCTGGTGCACAAGGCGGATGGCAACATCGAGCTCGCCGAGCACGGCATCATCTATATCGACGAAGTGGACAAGATTGCGGCCACTCCGGGTGGCGTCGGACGGGATGTGAGCGGCCGCGGCGTGCAGACGACATTGCTCAAGCTGATGGAGGAAACCGAGGTCCCGGTGAGGAATCCGATGGACCTGCAGGCGCAGCTTCAGGCCGCCTTCGAGATGCAGCGAAAGGGACGCGTGAAGCGCGAGTCGATCAACACGCGGCACATCCTCTTCATCGTGAGCGGCGCTTTTGACAAACTCGAGGATCAGGTGCGGCAGCGCCTCAAGCAGTCGCGGCTTGGCTTCAATGCGGAGCCGAGCGCGCTCGCCGACGACGAAAATGTCCTTCGCGAGGTGACGACGCAGGATTTCGTGCGCTTCGGAATGGAACCGGAGTTTATCGGGCGTCTGCCGGTGCGGGTGTTTTGCGATCCGCTGAGTGCCGACGATCTTTACGAGATCTTGAAGCGCTCGGAGGGCAGCATCATTCGCCAGTATGAGCGCGCATTTTCGGCCTATGGCGTCGAGGTGCTCTTCGAGGACGACGCGTTGCGCGACATTGCCGCCCGTGCGGCGGAGGAAAAGACGGGCGCGCGTGGCTTGCTCACGGTTTGCGAGCGCCTGATGCGCGACTACAAGTTCGAGCTGCCTCAATCGGGCGTGCGCTCGTTCCGCGTGACGCGCGAACTGGTTGCCGAGCCCCGAAAGGTTCTCGACGAGCTCTTGCGCACCGGGCACGCGGAGAAAGGGCGTGAGCTGGCGGCGATCGTCGAGCAGTTCGCCGAGCGGTTCAAGGAGCAGTATGAGATCACGCTCCAATTCGAGCCGGCGGCCGTGGACGCGCTTGTGAGCCGTGCGATCGCGGAGGATGCCGCGGTGCGGGACCTGTGCGAGACGCTTTTCAAGGACTATCAATTCGGACTGCAGCTCATTCGAAAGAACAACGGGCAGAGGGAATTCACGATTCCCGCGCGAGCCATTCAGGATCCTGATGGCGTGCTGAGCGATTGGGTGGTGAAATCCTATCGCAAAATCGAGCCGAATGAGGCAGGCTCTCCCGATTCCCCATGAGGTTTCTTAAGGCTACTCTCCTGATCAGCGCGATTTCGTTTGTCGCGGTGCTGGTGCTCGATGCAACGGGCTGGTTGCGCACTGCCGAGACGTTGAGCGCGACGGCGCTGAATCGACTTTCCGCGGAAGGCACGCTGCTCGCCACGCCGCGTGTGTGGATTTATCTGTCTGCATTCCTGGCGGCGCTCGCGTTCGCCTGGACGACCGTTGATATCTCGCGACCCGCGGCGAAGCTCGGCATCGCCATGGGCGGCTTGTTCCTGCTGCTGACGGGATCCGTCGTCTTCTCGCTCTACGGCATTTTCTTTTCTCCGTATCAGGCGGTGCTCGCGGTGATCTTCAGCTATCTGATCGGGCTGGGTTACAGTCAGAGTCGGGGCGGCTCGAGGAAACGGATATTCCAGCGGCTTTTCGGGCAGCGCATTTCGCCGGCTCAGTTCAACGCCCTTGTTGATTCCGACCTGCCGCTGCATCTGCCGGGCACGGAGCTGAATGCGACGGTCGTCGTCTGCGAGGTTCACAACCATGTCGAGCTCATGGACGCGCTGAGTCCCGAGGATTACGTTGCGATGACGAATCTGTATCTGAAGACCGCGTCGGACTATCTCGTCGATGTCGGCGGGTATCTCGACGAGTGCGGTGGCGAGAGCCTCCGGGTGGTTTTTGGCGCGCCATTGCCGCGTGAGGATCACGCAGTCGCGGCTTGCAAGGCGGCGCTGGAGCTGGCGACCCGCATCGAGACGCTCAACAAGGAATGCGATGCGCGCTGGCATCAGCGGCTCGACTTCCGGGTGGGCATCAACTCCGGGCCGATGATCGCCGCGGCCTACGGTGGCACGAAGCTGGGATCCTTCAGCGTTGCGGGCTCCGCGGTCGAGTTTGCGCGACGGCTTTGCGCGGCCTGCGCGAACTACGGCTGCCGGATCATGGTCGGGCCGGAGACGCATTCGGCCGCCGGGGAATTTGTGGAGGCGCGACCCATCGAGATGCTTCGCCGGGCCGACGGACGCCGCATCGAGCTTTACGAGATTCTGGCGCCGGTGAACACGCTTTCACCGGAGCGGGTGAGGAGCCGCGACCATTTCTGGAAGGGCGTCATTTACTATCGCGAGAAGCGGTGGGACCGTGCGCTGGAGGAGTTTTCCAAGGCGCGCATTGTCGGCATTCCCGATCCGGCTCTCGACCGGTTCATTCTCCGCACCGAGCGCGCCCGTCGAGGAAACGTCGATTCGGAGAGCACGCCGTCGCCGCTCGCCGAGATCAGCTGATTCGCGTGAAAACCGTCGACTACCCGGAGCCGTTCATTCGGTTGATCCGGCAGCTTGCCCGTCTTCCATCCATCGGTCCGCGAAGCGCGGAGCGGATCGCGTTGTGGCTTGCTTCGTCGCCGGATGCCCGTCCCGCGGAGCTCGCGACGGCCCTGACGGAAGCGCAGGGACAGGTTCGCGCCTGCACGCTGTGCGGCTTTTTTTCGACGGAGGAATTGTGTGAGATTTGCCGGAATCCGGATCGCGCCGGCCGGGAAATCTGCGTCGTCGAGACGGCGACCGACGTGCTGCCACTCGAGCGCACGCTTTTGTTTTCGGGCCGGTATCACGCCCTTGGAGGGCGTCTGGCGCCGCTGGAGAACATCGGTCCGGAAGACCTGAGAATCGATGCCCTGGTGGCGCGTGTCGCAGACGAGCGGCCCAGCGAGATCATTCTCGCGCTGAGCGCGGACGTGGAAGGCGAGGCGACGGCGAACTATCTCGCGGAGGTCCTCGCGCCGACCGGGGTGCCCGTCACGCGGATTGCCCAGGGATTGCCGGCGGGTGGGGGACTGGAGCACGCCGACTCGCTGACGCTTCAGCGAGCCCTCGCCGGTCGGCGGGGCGTGCGAGCTGGCGGCTGACGTATTTTTCGGTCGCCGGAGCGCTTCAAGCGGCCGTTTCAGGTGGCCGTAACCTCGCCTAGGCCGGGCCTTCAGACGATGCAGGAAGACGCCGTCGACCGACTCATGTATGCAGCCAATTATGATACGCATACAAAAGAGAACAGTTGACAGCCTTCAAGAAGTCATATTGTATACAAGACATGAACATCTCCGCTCGCCGGTGAGGTTCTCCGTTACTGAAAAAATGCACCCCCCAGCCCTTGACGCTTTCGCGATCGCGAACCCGCGCAAACGCGGGGAGTGTGTGTTTTTGGAGCCCACAAAAAACTCAACTCCCAAACTCCTATGTTAAAATCCCGCATCCTCTCCATCGGCCTGCTTTTGGTCGGTCTCGGCATTTGCCAGCCGGTTTTGGCCGCAATCAATCCCGGTGACCGGCTGTTGATCGACTTCGGTCCCAGCACGGTTCCCAACGATGGCTCGCCCATGGTCTCTCCCGACAGCAATGGGTTCTACTGGAACAACGCCATTCTGAATATGCGCCGCGGCGGTGGCGACCAACCCCCGAACGTTGTCAACATGGTGACGGACGCAAACATCGCGACCGGAATTGGCATTACCTTCTCGGACAACTGGCAGATGAATGGAAACTCAGCCGGCGGCCTGATGTCGCCGAATCCGGCGCTTCTTGGCGATCTGGCCCAGTTGAACGCCACCCGCGACTACATCTTCCTTAACTCGTCGGACTCGGGATCGTCGGCCTGGATGACGTTTACCGGACTGAATCCTGCGCTTACCTACGACTTCCAGATCTTCGCGACACGCGAGCATACGGAGACGCGGACCACGCGTTATACCGTCGAGGATGCCAACGGAACGTATGAACAGCTCCTCCAAACTTCGGGAGCTGGAATCGGTGCCGGAAACTATAATGGAAACAACAACAAATTCGCGGTCTTCACGGGTCTGGTTCCGAATGAGGCGGGAGAGATCAAGTTGACCCTCTCGGCGGCGGCAAGTCCGTTCGCCTACATCGGTGCGATGAGCATCACTGCGGTGCCGGAGCCTCATGAAGTGGGCCTGGCCCTCGCGCTGGGTTGCTTCGTATTGATTCTGGCCCGTCGGTATCAGTTGCGCCGTGCCAATGCCTGATCTTCAGGGGTAAGAGCTCGAAAGTGAGCGGATGGCGGCTTTTCCGAAAGGGGAGGCCGCCATTTTCTTTGTGAATGAAGCTCACGAGGCGGAGAGGGACCGAGGCCGCACCAAACCGTGGAAGCTCTTTGGGGGAGTGAGCCGTGAGGCCGTAGGGGGCGGTTCTCGCGACTGAAAGAAACGGACTCTTAGGGGTGTCATTCCGGGACGGCAAAGCTCGCCCACTTGGAAGCGATGTTTTACGAGCCCGCTATGAGGCGCACTTCGCGTCTCCACGTCACTCGATAAGCGGAAGATCTCTGCGGGTGATTTCGCGGCCTTCGAGTTCATCGACAGCACTTGGTTGAGAATTACGTTTTAAAGCTGCTCAAATCACAGGAACCAGCGTGGGCGCCGGTGTGATTGGTCGGAGAGGTGGCATTGCCTCTCGACGCCGCACGTGAGGCTGCGGAAAAACCTACGCGACTCGTCAACGTAGATGTCGTGCGGTTACAGGTGGCTCTGCGGATCGTAGAGCGAAACATCATGCGACGCAGCCGGCGCAGCGGATGCGTCCGGATCATCGAAGACTCACGCCATGCCTGTGAGCTTGAAACGGAATACCGGGTCGAGCCTTCGCGAAAGTGAGCGATGGTTTCGTCGTCGCCCAACACAGTGTCTGCTTCAGCCAAGAGGACGGAAGGGCGGGGAAATCTCGATCGTATCTCGCAGAGACTGCGGCCGCGCGTCGCGAAACGCGCCGACTTCCGGGAGCCCGGCCGAGGGAATATTCACGAGGTTTCGCGAGCCGAGCAACCGGCGGCGAATGAGTGCCTGCAACGCCGCGTGCGGGGTGTTGCCGCTCATGACTGAAGAATCGTGGACGGCGCCCCGGCCTTCGCAAAGTGCGAGCCGTGCGGATGAAAACCTCCAAAGATTCCCTGCATTTCACAGAGGTGTGGAAGTCGCCGGTCGCTGAGGAGAAATTGTCAAATGGGACCCTATCGCGACGAGCAAAGAGACCTGTTTGGATGCGTGTCCGTTTTGAAAACGTTCCGGGCAAAACAAAGGCCGGGAAACGCAAGCGCGTCGCCCGGCCTTTGATGAAAGGAGTGTCTTCTATGCGTTTCTGCGCATACGGCGCATCTGGGAGACGAGGGCGATCAGCCCGAGGCCAACGAGCGCGCAGGTCGAAGGCTCAGGGATGACAGTCAGCGAACCTGTGCCGGCGAGGAACTCGCTGAGATTGCTGCTGTCATACACGCCGAACTCCTGAAAAACATCGTTGATATACAGGGCGAAGATAACGTCCGTTCCCTCGAAGTCCAGGTTCAGCTTGACGCCGTCATAAAGGTAAAGCGTCGAGGAGTCCGCCAGATAGGGGGTGGCGAGGGAGAGCTCGCCTTCCTTAAGGATCGTATTGCCGGTGTAGTCCTGAGCGTCAAAGATAAACAACGCTCCCTCGCCGACTTTCGTGAAGGATCCCTCGCCATGAAGGACCGTGCCCTGGATGACGACTTCAAATTCCTGGGTGTCGAACGTCAACCCGCCCGCCTCAATCTGCACGTAAGGCCGGGCCGTATTGTGCGCGGTCACCTGGAAGAAGTCGGCTTGATGGTCCAGCGCCCGGATGGTGCCGCCGTTGGCGGTGATGTTGTTACGGGTGGCGTCGGGCTCAGCTCCGGCGTCTGTGCCGCCCTGGCGAATCGCCGACGTCACAAGCGTGCCTCCGTTGAGGAGGATCCGGCCGTTCATCCCTCCGTTGGTTGCGTTGTCGTCCCGACCGATCGTGACGACCGTGTTCACCTTGACCGTTGAATTACCGTTGATCGTGACGGTTGCGGTGGAGGTCGGGTCACCGAGGTGACCCACGGTCATTTCACCCAGTTCGAGAGACGAGTTTCCGTTCAAGGTGATGGAGGCCGTTCCGGAATTGGATGTGCCCCCGAAATCGGCAACCTTCCATTTCGACGTGGGCGCCTCGATGGAGGCGTTGTCGGACAAGGTGAAGTTTGCCACCGATCCGTTACCAAAGCCGATGCCTACGCTGGAGTTCCCGTTGATGGTTATCGTGGAGTCGCCACTCATGGTCAGCGTGGCTTTTGCGCCCTGTCCGTCCACCAGGCCCATATCGAGACGGCCGGCGATCTCGACAGTGGCATGATCGCGCAGAATCATCGTCGCGTCGGCGTTGGCGCCTTCACCGAGACGCACGTGGTTCTCGGAGATCACTGAGCCGAATCCTTCGACTTCCAGTGTCGCAGTCGAGTTGTCGCGAGCGACGGTGAGGAAGCCGCCATTTCCGCCTTTTCGAATAACGGCATTCCCGGAAACCAGGAGGTGACTGGTGGAGGTGGCGCCATTGCCGACATAAATCTCTCCATCGACCGTGCTGATCTCGGATTCGCCATACATCTTGACGTCCGATTGTCCTCCATTTCCGAGGTCCAATCGGGTTCTCGAGATGATGGCGGAGTTGTCGTTGAGCGTGACGTCTGCGATTCCCGAAGCTCCGTCGGCGATAATGAGACGGTTGGTCGTGCCCTTCTTCTCGATTTTGGCGTTGTCGTTCAGGACAACCGTTGCCTTGCCGCCCTGGCGACCGATGACAATGTAGTCATTCTCGTTGGTGATGACGGAATTGCCCGAGAGAGTCATGTTGACCGTCGACACGGTGCTCGAGTTCCCGTTGCCATCTGCGATGTAGAGCCGGCCGATTGCAGTAATCGAGGAAGGGGTCTCCGAATCGGAATCCGACATCGAGAAATTGACGGTGCCTTCCTGTGCATCGAACTCGTAATCGCCAATCCGCATGATACCAGTAACATTGGCGATGGAGCCCCCTTTCATGGCGAGACTTCCGTCGACGAACCGGACGGTGGAGACGAAGATATCGTCTTCTTCACCCACCTGGACGGCACCTCCGTTATTGATGATCGCCACATCGTCGGTCGTCGGGTAGTATCCCAGAGACCAATTGGCATCCTCCATCCAAGGGGCCGGCCCCTCCACGATCCAGAAATTGTTGTCGGCATACAGACTGGTAACGGCGCAGCCGAGGGCGATGGGAAGCAAGGCTTTACGAAGCCCTGAAGCGGTGGAAGAGGGGAATGTCGGGATTTTCATGAGGGACGGATCAACTGAGATACACTGGCGAGCTCTCATTGGAACCGCAATGTGGAATGGATAACGCAAATGGGTTAGAGGATGACCCAAAGCTCGCCCTCAATGAGTGGTGAGCAGCAATAAAATTCGCTACCGACAATCACGGAGCGATCGTTCTTACAAGTGGCGTTTAGGGAGAAGTCGGCGATTTTGCGGAGTTGATTTTGTGCCTCGTCCGGTCTGTGATGGGCTCGCCTGAACGAATAAGAAAGGCCGGAACCTTTCGGTTCCGGCCCTCGCGAGGAAGTCGAGGCTTCGCCTATGCCTTGCGTGCCTTACGACGGCGCATGATCGCGCTCAGAGCCAAGACCCCGGCAACGCCCACGGCGTAGGCCGAGGGCTCGGGGACGACGGTTAGCGAGCCGGTGCCGGTAATGAATCCGGCGAGATTGCTGCTGTTATACACGCCGTTCCCTTGTATCACGTCGTCGATATAGAGGGCGCAGATGGTGTTAGTGCCCAGGAAATCGAGGTCGATCGTTGCCCCGGTATAGAGGTAAACGGCTGCCGTATCGGCGAGATAGGCCGTGTTGATCGACAGGGTGCCGTCTACCACAAACGTGTCGCCCGTGTATTCCTGAGCGCCAGCGAGTGTGAGGATGCCTCCACCAATCTTGGTGAAGTCGCCGGTGCCATGGAGCACGGTCTGGATGCCGACGTTGAATTCCTGCGTGTCGAAGGTCAGGCCTCCTGCGTCGATGACGACATAGGGGCGATTCGTGTTGTGAGTTGTCGCCTGGAAGAAGTCCGCTTCGTCGGCGAGTGCCCGGATCGTGCCGCCGTTGACGCTGATGCTGTTCCGCGTCGGATCGGGTTCGGCACCCGCGGCGATTCCGCCCTGGCGGATCGACTTGGTGGCCAGCGTGCCGCCATTGAGGATGATGCGGCCATTCATTCCGCCGTTGGTGGAATTGTCATCCCGGCCAAGCGTGACGAAGTTATTCACCGTCACCGTGGAGTTGCCGTTCACCGTGACGGTCGCGGTGGCGTCGCTGTTGCCGATGTGGCCAACGGTCAACTCCCGGAGCGTGAGCGAAGAGCTTCCATTCAAGGTAATGGAGGTGGTTCCAGTATTTCCGGTGCCGCCGTAGTCGCCGACCTTCCATTTGGAATTAGAGGCGGTGATGGAGGAGTTGTCAGACAATGTGAAATTGACCACGGCGGTATTCCCCGCGCCGATTGTGGCGGTGTCGCCTCCGGAGATGGTTATTGCCGCGTTGTCGCTCATTGTCACCGTGGCATTCGATCCGCCGTTGTGCGTCTCCAGTCGGGTGGCAATTTCCATCGTAGCGTTTTCGCGCATAATCAAGGTGGCGTTCGCATTCGCGCCTTCTCCGAGCCGCACGTGGTTCTGCGAGATCACCTTGCCGGAACCTTCGATTTCAAGGGTAGCGGTCGCATTCTGCCGTGCCACAGTAAGGAAGCCGGATGCTCCGCCTTTGGTTACGATGGCGTTATCCTTGACCAGAAGATGGGCCTTGGCGTTGACGTGGTTATTGCCAATATAGATTTCCGAGTTTTCGGTCTTCAATTGGGAGTTGCCATTCAGCGTGACATACGCTTCCCCGGCGTTGCCGTCGCCCAGCACCAAGTGGTTGGTGGTGCCTTTCTTTACGATCTGAGCGGAGTCATTCAGCTCGACGGTGGCCTTGCCTCCCTGGCGCCCGATGACGAGCCAGTCGTTGTTGGCTGTGATTGTCGCGGTGTCGGAAAGCGTGACGTTTGCAGTGGAAACGATGGAACCCGCGTTATTTCCGTCGGCGATGTAAACTCTTGTGTTTCCAGTAATCGACGACGAACCGGACATGGTCAAATTCGCGGTGCCGGAGGTCGAATCGAAAGCGTAGTCACCGATTCGTATGTAATCGGTGCTGTTGGCGATCGAGCCTCCCGTCATGGTGAGGGTGCCGTTGATGAAGCGGAGATTCGAGATCGTGATGGTATCGCCAGCTCCCACCGTGGCTTCGCCGCCGTTCTTGATGATCGCGAGGTCCGCGTTTGTTGGCGCGTGGCCGAGAGACCAGTTTGCGTCGTCCGTCCAGGATGCAGGACCGGCGACGTTCCAAAAGTCATCTGCTGCATGGCTGGTAAGGGCCACGCAGCTCATTGCGATTGGCAGGAAGCGCAATGCTCTCGACGTGGAGAAACGGGGTTTGAGTATTCTAGGAGGAATCATACGGGTGTGTTTGTCGCCTGATATGCGTGCATGCGAAGGGAATTTAGCTCAAGAGGGTTTTCAAAACCGTATGGGATAGTCCTTGACCCATTGAGTGATGGTGAAAATTGATCGCTGTCGAGACACTCGCTTCACGAGGAGCGGATTTTTCTGTGAATTTCCCGGCGCTTTGCGCGAGAGTGGCGGCCGATGTCCTGTTCGAAGATCGATCCCGCTCTGCACCAGTCGAAAAAGCCGGAATGGATCAAGGTGCGCCTTCCCTCGAACCCCGTCTTCTTCTCCACGAAGGGGCTGATCTCGGATCTCAAGCTTCACACGGTGTGCGAGAGCGCCCAATGTCCGAACCGCTGGGAGTGCTGGAGCCAGGGCACGGCGACGTTCATGATCGCGGGCGAGCGCTGCACGCGCGCCTGCGGATTCTGCGCCGTTTCGACGGCGAAGCCATTTCCGCTCGAGGAGGATGAGCCTGAGCGGGTCGCGGAGGCGATTCGTCGGTTGAACCTCAAGCATGTCGTCATTACCGCGGTCGCGCGCGACGATCTCGCCGATGGCGGTGCGTTGCACTTCGCCAGGACGATCGAGGCGGTGCGCGCGGTCGATCCGGAAATCATCATCGAGGTGCTGACCCCCGATTTCAACGGGCGCGAAGCCCCGTTGCGCACGGTCATCGACGCGAAGCCGCACGTCTTCAATCACAACCTCGAGACGGTCGAGCGCCTGACTCCGCTGGTCCGCTCACGCGCGAAATACCGCCTGTCGCTCGACTTCCTGAAACGCGCGAAGGAGATGGATCCCGGCGTGGTCACGAAGAGCGGCCTGATGCTTGGTCTCGGCGAGACGGAGACGGAGCTGTTCCAGGCGATGGATGACCTTCGCGAAGCAAACGTGCAGGTGTTGACGCTGGGCCAGTATTTGCGGCCGACGCCTTCGCATCTGCCCGTGGTGGAATACATCCGCCCCGAGGCGTTCGAGCTTTACCGCGAGATCGCCTACAAAAAGGGCTTCGAATACGTCGCGAGCGGACCGCTGGTTCGCAGCTCCTATCATGCGGCGGACTACAATCCGGTCGAGCGCAAGCCGAGAGCCTAGATCGGCTCTTCCACGACGGGATTCGTCAGCGCGCCGATACCGTCGATTTCGACGGTGACGGTGTCGCCGGGCGCGAGCCAGCGGGGCGGGG
>JGI25327J35509_1001363_pt1 | contig 19174 bp, 10 predicted proteins | sample HigsolmetaAR202D_FD_35509 | JGI IMG/M metagenome (IMG submission 35509)
CCGGAGCGCCTCGACCGCGACGTCGATCCCGACCTTGTTGCGGAACTTGAAGCAGTCTGCCACGGTCTTCGCGGCGCTGAAAACCCGGACCTTCACGCCGGCGATCCGGTGCTCCTCGACACCTTCCCGCAGCGCGGGACCGGACAAGTACACCAGGCGCAGCGGGGGGGAGTCCACGCGCGGACGCCAGGCCTTCCGGTCGATGGCCATCCAGACCTCGAACGGGTTCTGGGTGGTCAGCCCGTGGAAGCGCAGGGCGGACAGCAGGCAGATCACCCCGCCGGGCACCCGGCTCGCCGCTTCGGCGAGCTGCTGCCGCTCGGTCAGGTCGGCGCCAGGCAGCGCGTACAGCCCCCGCCCGATGCGCTCGATCTGCCCCTGCTCGCGCAGCCGGCGGATCTGGGTCCGCGAGAGGCCTGCCCTCTCCAGGTCCTTCGACCGTGCGATCCCCGTCCGCCGCAGCACGCGCCGGGCCCGTTCCATGGCGCTCTTTGTCACGTATCCTCGGCCATCATAGACAAGTGCCGAGATATTGTAACATGTCCGACCCTTGCCTGTCCAGTCGAGGCCCCAAGCGCCACCACCGCCCGCGCCCGGGGTCGCTGGCAGCATTCAGCCGCGTGCGCCCCCTCAGCGGGACCCGGTCACCTCCGCCAGCATCCGGATGATGTCTTCCTCGATCTGCCTGATCTCGGCCTCGATCTCCTCGAGGGGGCGAGGTGGCTTGTAGCGGTAGAAGTAGCGGTTGAAGTTGATCTCGTAGCCCACGATGCCCACGCGGCCGTCTTGAGGATCGCGCTTCCCGGTGTCGATCCACGCATCGGAGACGTACGGCTTCACCTCGCGCTCGAAGAACTCGCGCACGCTCGCCGGAACGCCCTCGTCGTCCACCGGGTCGTCGCCCGGGTGAAGCGGGACAGTCTCGGTATCACGCAGCTCGGGGTCGGGCTCCGGCCGGCCGTCCGCATCCCGGCAGATCGCAGCGGTTTCGTCACGCTCGGAGAGCGCCGAGAGGATCGCCCGCCGGATCGGTGCGCTCAAACGGACGCCTTGCGCCCGGGCAGCCGAGTCCAAGACCTGGATGAACTCGTCGCGGTCCTTGTAGAGCGTCGACGGCAGGGACCGGAGGAGCCGGCGAATGGCGTCCTGCTGCGCGAGCCCGGCCTGCCTCTCGAGCTCTCCAGCGGCCCCCGAGCGCCTCGAACGGGCCAGGGCCTGGAACGCGGGCTCTTCCTCGAGACGCGCAATACGCTCGGGGCTCGCCTGGAAGTTCAGGCGGAGCGGCCGCTCGACAGTGATCTTGCGGTACCCGAAGTGGGTGGTCGGGAACACCCTGCTGACGACGATCTCTACTTGCTTCCCGTCCTTCTCCACAATGCGGGTCTCGCCGTCCTGGAACCTGGCGAGAATTTCCACGATCTCCTGGGCCCGCTCCGGCGGGATCTCGCGACGCTTGTCGCCGAGACTGCGCCGCATCGGGACCCAAAAGGAGGTGGCGTCGATGAGTTGCACCAGTCCGCGCCGGCGTGGCTCCTTCCGATTCGTGAGCAGCCAGATGTACGTGGCGATCCCGGTGTTGTAGAAGAGCTGCTCCGGGAGGGCGATGATGGCTTCCAGCAGGTCGTTTTCGAGGATAATAGCGCCGGATCTGGCTCTCGCCGCTACCCGCATCGCCCGTGAAGAGCGGCGAACCGTTCATGATGATGGCGATTCTGGAGCCGCCTTCCTTGGGATCCTTCGCGTGAGCCAACATGTGCAGGAGGAAGAGGAGCTGCCCGTCGCTGATGCGAGGCAGGCCCGGGGCGAAGCGGCCGGCCTCCCCTCGCTCGTGCTCGGCGCGGACGGCTTCCTCATCGCGCCTCCACTCCTTGCCGTACGGTGGGTTGGCGATCAGGTAGTCGAATCGGCGACCCGCGTGGCGGTCGTTGGAGAGCACACTGCCGAACGCGATGTTGTCCGCGTCCCGACCGGTCGGGTCTTTTCATGAAGAGGTCCGATTTGGCGATGGCCCAGGTTTCCGGGTTGACCTCCTGACCGAACAGGTGGACGTCGGCCTCCGGATTGATGGGCGGGCGGATGATCTCGCCGTTGTGCCGGACGCCCACCGTGATGTGCTCCTTGGTGATCATGAGCATCCCGCCGGAGCCGCAGCACGGGTCGTAGACCGTACGGACGATCCCGGGACGCCGGATTTCGGCCTCATCGCCCGCAAGCATGAGATCCACCATCAGGTGGACGACGTCGCGTGGAGTGAAGTGCTCGCCCGGGTTCTCGTTCAGGGCCTCGTTGAACCTCCGGATCAGCTCCTCGAAGATCATCCCCATCGTGGGGTTGTCGACCTTGTCCGGGTGCAGGTCCACGTTCTTGAACCGCTCGAGGACCTGGAACAGGAGGCCAGCCTCGTCGAGCTTGCTGATGGTGTTGTCGAAGTCGAAACGCTCGATCACCTCCCGCATGTTGGGGCTGAAGCCGGCGATGTAATTACGCAGGTTGGTTGCGAGGTGCTGCGGGTCGGCCACGAGTTTCTCGAAGTCGTACCGCGACGTGTTGTAGAAAGCGAAACCGGATGCCCTGCGGAGCTGCTTGTCGAGGTCTTGGAGCCCGCGGGCGGCCAGCTCGGCCTGTCGGGCGAGGACTTTCTCCTTCGTGGCAGCCACGAACGCAGTCGAGTCGGCGGAGGACGGTCAAGGGCAGGATGACATCCTGGTACCTGCCGCGCTTGAACGTGTCGCGGATGAGGTCCGCGATGCTCCAGATGAAGCTGACGATTTCGCTGTGGTTCGTTGTTCCTTACGTAAGATGCGCTCGAGCGATCACTTGGTCATCGTGAGCCGCGCCGGCGATAGATCCACGACGAACCCCGACCCCACGACGTCGCCTAACCCCGGCGACCCCGGAAGTAGACTGCCGCCAGCGGAGGCAGGGTGAGCGTGAGGGAGTACGGCCGCCCATGGGACGCCGTGGCCTCGGCCTCCACGCCGCCCAGGTTCCCGACCCCGCTCCCCCCGTACACCTCCGCGTCCGAGTTCAGGAGCTCCTGCCAGAACCCGCCGAAGGGCACGCCCAGCCGGTACCCGTAGCGCACCACGGGCGTGAAGTTGCAGACCACCAGGATCACCTCGTCGGCGGAGCGCCCGCGGCGGAGCAGCGCCACCACGCTCTGTTCCGCGTCGTTCGCCACGACCCACTCGAATCCCGACGGGTCGAAGTCCAGCTCGTAGAGCGCCGGCTCCTCCCGGTACAGCCGGTTCAGGTCCTGGACCCAGCGCTGGACGCCGCGATGGGTCGGGTACTCGAGGAGGTGCCAGTCCAGGCTCTGGTCGTGGGACCACTCCCGCCACTGGCCGAACTCGCCGCCCATGAAGAGCAGCTTCTTCCCCGGCTGCGCGTACATGTAGCCGAACAGCACGCGCAGGTTCGCGAACTTCTGCCAGTCGTCCCCCGGCATGGTGGCGAGGAGCGAGCCCTTGCCGTGGACCACCTCGTCGTGAGAGAGCGGGAGCACGAAGTTCTCGTGCCAGGCGTACAGCATCCGGAAGGTCAGGTCGTTGTGCTGCCACTTCCGGTAGATCGGGTCCCGGGACATGTAGCGCCGGGTGTCGTGCATCCACCCCATGTCCCACTTCATGGTGAAGCCGAGCCCGCCGAGGTAGACCGGGCGGGAGACCATCGGCCACGACGTCGACTCCTCGGCGATCGTGACCGTCCCCGGGTACTGCCCGTGCACCTCCTGGTTCAGCCGCCGGAGGAAGTAGATCGCCTCCAGGTTCTCGCGCCCGCCGTAGATGTTCGGGATCCACTCCCCTTCCTTGCGCGAGTAGTCCAGGTAGAGCATGGAGGCGACGGCGTCGACCCGGAGCCCGTCGGCGTGGTAGACGTCCAGCCAGAAGAGCGCGCTCGAGAGGAGGAAGCTGCGCACCTCGTTCCGGCCGTAGTTGAAGATCAGGCTGCTCCAGTCCGGGTGGAACCCCTTGCGCGGGTCCGCGTGCTCGTAGAGCTCGGTACCGTCGAAGTAGGCGAGGCCGTGCTGGTCGGAGGGGAAGTGGGAGGGCACCCAGTCCAGGATCACGCCGATCCCGCGCTGGTGCAGGTGGTCGATCAGGTACATGAAGTCCTGGGGCTCGCCGTACCTGCGGGTCGGCGCGAAGTAGCCGGTGACCTGGTAGCCCCACGACCCGTAGAACGGGTGCTCCATGACCGGGAGCAGCTCCACGTGGGTGAAGCCCATCTCGGTCACGTAGTCCGCGAGTTTGTGCGCCACCTCCCGGTAGCTCAGGAACCGGTTCTCCGGCCCGCGCATCCAGGAGCCGAGGTGCACCTCGTAGATGGACATGGGCTCGTCGAGGGGCGCGCGCCGGGCCCGGCGCTCCATCCACTCGGCATCGCGCCACTCGTAGCCCAGGTCCCAGACCACGCTGGCCGTGCGGGGCGGCTCCTCGTGCATGAACCCGACCGGGTCCGCCTTGTCCACCGTGTAGTGGCGGTACCGGGAGACGATGTGGTACTTGTAGAGCGCGCCCTTGCCCACGCCCGGGACCCAGCCCTCCCAGATCCCCGACCGGTCCCGGGGGCGCAACGGGTTCGCGCTCCGGTCCCACCCGTTGAAGTCCCCGATGACCGCGACCCGCTCGGCGTTCGGCGCCCAGACGGCGAAGTACGTCCCGGCCTGGCCGTCCACCTCCATGGGGTGCGCGCCCAGCTTCTCCCAGATCCGCAGGTGCGCGCCCTCGTTGAACAGGTACAGGTCGTCCGCCGTCAGCAGGGTCGGGCCCATGACGCTCTCGCTCTCCGCAGGATCGGTCGCTGCGCGGCGCGCGAACCGCTCACCCGCCGCGCGGGGCGCCATTGCCGCGGGGGCCCCGCCCCGCCGACGTCGCCTCCGACCACGACGCTATTTCCCACCGTACAGGTGCTCCCAGTACTCCGGCTCGCCCTTCAGGTACCGGTCGAACCACGCGACGATCGTCTCCATCCACAGCGTCCGCTTCGGATACTGCAAGATGTGGTGATCCTCGCCGTCGACCTTGATGAATTCGACCTCCTTCCCGAGCAGCTTGAGCGCCGTGTACATCTGCTCGCTCTCGCCCGGCGGCACGTTCGTGTCCGCCGAGCCGTGCAGCAGGAGGAGCGGCGTGTTGATCCGGTCCGCGTGGAAGAGCGGGCTCTGCTCCACGTAGATGTCCGGCCGGTTCCACGGGAAGCTCTCGGCCGTGGCGATGGCCGAGTACGAGTAGCCCCACCACCCCTGTCCCCAGTAGCTGGAGATCGAGCTGATCCCCGCGTGGGAGACGCACGCCGCGAAGAGGTCCGTCCGCGTGACCAGCAGCATGGTCATGAACCCGCCGTACGACGCGCCGATGCACCCCACCCGGCCGCGGTCGATGAACGGGTGCGCGGCGAGGACGCTCTCCACGCCCTCGATGATCTCGTCCGCGACCGTGATCCCCCAGTTGTTCACGTGCCGGGCCGAGAACTCCTGCCCGAACCCGATCGCGCCGCTCGGCTCCGGGACGTAGACCACGTAGCCGAGCCCGGCCCACATGTCGACCGGGTAGCGGCCGCCGAACGACCGCCCGACCGGCGTCGTGCCGCCGTAGTAGTGGACGATCATCGGGTACTTCTTGGACGGGTCGAAGTCCGGCGGGAAGTGCAGCCGCCCGGTCACCCGCACGCCCTTCGACGTGGTGAAGTCCCAGTCCTCGACGCGGGAGTGCACCACGCGCGCGTATTCCGACTTCCCCGGCTCCACGAGCGTCCGGGCCACCGGCGCGCCCCGGCCCGCGAGTTCCACCGTCAGCACCCGCGGCGGCCGGTTCGCGGAAGAGCCGATCAGCGCGAGGCGCCGGCCGTTCCGGGCGATGCTCAGCCCGCCGGCCGCCTCCACGCCCGTCTCGATCCGGGTGAAGGTCTCCCGCCGCGGGTCCCAGCGGAAGAGCCCTACCCGCGCGCCCTCCTGGGCCAGCAGGTAGAGCGAGCCGTCGGCGGGGGACCACACGGCCTGCAATACCGCCGGGTCGAAGTCCCGGGTGATCGACCGCGCCTGGCCCGTGGCCCGGTCCAGCAGGTACGCCTGCGTGTCGTACTCGTTCGGGATCACGCCCTCGGGCACGGCCGCCCCGATCCCGCCGAACGCGGACGGCCCGGCCAGCACCAGCACCCGCTCCCCGTCCGGCGCGTAGGTGGCCGAGCCGCCGAAGCTGCCGGACGCCAGGAGCTTCGGCTCCAGCGTCGCCAGCGAGAGCTCCCAAAGCTCCCACTCGCTGTACGGCCGCTGCGTGCTGAACCGGCTGCGGGTGAAGAGGAGCCGCTGGCCATCCGGGCTCACGTCCAGGAGCGATGTGCTCTCCCCGCCTGCGGTCAGCCGCCGCGTCAGGCCGCTCGCCACGAACGTCTGATAGAGGGAGGCGACGTCGCGTGCGCCGGCCCACCGGTCCTGGAGGTCCCGCATCCGCTTCACGCCCCGGTCATCCCGCGGCCCGGGCTCGGTCACCGAGTAGACCACGCTCCGGCCGTCCGGCATCCACCGGTAGCCGCCCATCCGCTCCACCTCCCGGACCACGGGCCGCACGCTGTCCACGTCCAGCGCGCCGACCCAGAGCGTGGCCTTCCCGCCCTGCCGCGTCACGTAGCTGAACGCCCGGCCGGTCGGCGCCCAGGCGAAGCTCGAGACCGGGTTGTTCCCCCGGAACGTGCGGACCGGCCGCCCGTCCGAGACCCGCAGCACCTCGACCCACGTCTCCTGGTTCTGCGCCGGGACCTCCGGCCGGCGGTACTGGACCGCGATGTACTCCCCGTCCGGCGAGAGCTGCACGCCCGAGACCGCCTCGATGTCCAGCAGGTCCGTGATCCGCACCGTGCGCTCGGGCTGCGTCGTGGCCCGGAGCGGCACCGTGCCGTTGATGCTCCCGATCGAGGCCTTGCGCGCCCCGCCCGAGTCGCCGCCCGCCGCGGCCACCGCCTGGACGCCCGAGCCGTGGGTCAGCACGCCGGACAGGCTCCACGCCGCGCCGGAGGAGGGGTCCCGCACCGCCTTCACCAGCAGCAGGTGCTTCCCGGGCGTGAGCGCCAGCTCCGCCGTGGTCTCGGACTCGTTGCCCCCAGCCTTCCGGATCGCCACCTGCCGGTCGTCCAGGAAGACCCGCACCGGGTGCGCGCCCCGGAGCGAGAGCTTCGCCTTCACGAACCGACCGGCCTCCAGGTACGCCGCCAGGTAGGCGACGTCCGGCACGCCGCCCTCCACGCCCTCGGCTCCGCCGCCGGCGCCGAGGACGATCCGGCCCTCCGCGTCCGCCGCCGTGCGGGTCCAGACCAGCGAACCGCCGGCCGGCGCGTCCACCCGGTCGCCCGCGGCCGGCCAGAGCCTCGCCCGGTCCAGCGTGTTCGCCTCCAGCAGCTCGCCCGGCCCGTACCGCTTCCCCTCCTGGTCGTGGAACGCCGGGAGCGGGACCGGGAACGGGCCCAGCACCAGCCACTCCCGGAGCGCCACCGTGTCCGCCTCGGCCTGGACGGCGGCCGCGCTGGCGGTCGGGCCCTCCGCGGCCACGGCTCGCGCCCGAGCCCCCAACCCTGGCTCCCCGGCGGGCCCGGCGGCGGCGCCGTACGGCCCGGCGACGAACCCCGCGCCCACCAGCACGAGGATCCACGACAGCTTCTTGCGAGAAAATGCGCTATGAGCGGACGACATGATCCGGTCCTCCATTGCGAGACTCCGTCGGCCGCGAATTATAACCCGCGCGGGCGGGGTGGAGGGAGGGGCGGCGCTTCGCCGCTGAACGGGAACGCGCTCCGCCGCCAGCCACCGCGCGCGGCCCACGCCCCCACGAGACCCTCCGCCGAAGAAGGGCCTGCCGCTCCCCGGTCCGCAAACCGCACCGCGCCACCCACCGGCCACACCGCTACGACCACCCAATCGCCCGGACGCCTCTGCCCGCGTCCCGCTTCCCCGCGTCGGCCACAACGCCGCGACCGGGCCGCCACGCCCTGCCCCCGCAGCCCTGAGCCACCCGGACGCCGTGACGCTGCCGCCGCTCACCACCGCCACCCCCAACCGAACGCTGCCCCCGCCCCCGGCGTACCTGACCACAATCCGGCACCGGCCGAACCACCCCCCGCCCCAGCTCACCTTCCGCCGCCTGCCTGTCCCCCTGGCGACCGACGCCCCATAAAACGGAATCCTTGCCCATGACGGGCCGGCCGTTCATATTCCATTGCTACGGGATGTGTCGGCTTTCGTCACGCCGCACGCCCAGCGCCGTTGCAAGCGCAAATTCTCGATACACACGTCGGTGCCGACGCTCGGGCTACCCCAGTCCCGGGCTTTTTTCGTTACGATCCGAGCCCTGCGGCCGAACCGCCGGGAGGGGAACCGTGGACAGCGGCCAAGCGAGCTCCGATGCAGCGGCCCGGCTCCGAGAACTCGAACTCGTCAGTCATGCGCTGACGTNCGACGCCCCGCTCAACGACGTCCTCCAGCTCACCGTCGACTGCGCGACCTCGCTCCTCGGCGCCCCGCTCGTGGTGCTCCTCCTCGAGAACGGGCACGGGCTGGCGAGGGTCCATGCGGGCCATGGACTCGACCCGGAGCTGACCCGGCGCTGCCGGATCCCCATCGACGAGACCGTCATCGACCGGCTGCGCGAGATCCTGGTGGCCGACCGGCCGGACGCCATGATCGCCTCGCCGATCGTGCTGCATGGCCGGGTCGCCGGCGTCCTGGCCGCGGTGCGTCCCCACTCCAACGGCGTCCGCCCCGAGGATCCCCCGACGATCTCCGTCCTTGCGGACCTGGCCGCCATCGCGCTGGACACGGCGAGAACGACGGACGAGGCCCGGCGGGCCGTCGCGCAACACGTCGAGGCGACGGAGATCCGGGACCGGGCCATCGCGACCCTGAGCCACGACCTCCGCTCCCCGATCAGCGCCATCGTGAGCTACACGGAGCTGGTCACCAGCGAGCTGCTCGGCCCGATCACGGAGAAGCAGCGCGGGGCGCTCGAGCGCATCCGGGTCGGCAGCCAGCACATCCTGGCGCTCGTCGGCAACATGCTGGAGCTGGCCCGGGTCGACGCCGGGGAGGTGCGGTTCGCGGATACCGAGTTCGGCGCCCCGGAGGTCGCGTACGAGGCGGTCATGGTCGTCCAGCCCGCGGCGGAGGCGAAAGGCCAGGAGATCGCGATCCTGCCGGTGGTCCCGGTGCGGGTGCGCGGGGACCCGGACCGGCTGCGGCAGGTGCTGATCAATCTGCTGGACAACGCGGTGCGCTACTCGCCCGCGGGGAGCCGGATCGAGATCCGCACGGACGTGGAGCGCCGGGACCGGAACTACGGCGTGATCGCCATCACGGACGCCGGGCCGGGGATCCCGCCCGAGCTGCGGGAGGCCATCTTCGAGCCGTTCCGGCGCCTTCCGGACGCGGTGGCCGCGGCGCCGTCCGGCGCGGGGCTCGGGCTCTCCGTCGCCCGCGTGTTCACCCGTCGCATGGGAGGCGACGTCGAGGTCTCCAGCGCGCCCGGCGGCGGCTCCACCTTCACCGTATTCCTCCCGGCTGCGGGTTCATTCGCCTGACCGGCGGCGGCCACGTGGTGTGTCGCGGCGTGGCGGTGCGCCGGGCCCGGCAGCGCGGCATTCCCTGGACCGCGGCGCGCCCGGCGCGGGCGGGTCCGCTGCCGATGGACCCGGCTCACGCGACGTCGCCTCGTGGACGTTCATCGGCATCCGCCGCCGTGCGCCCCCGCCGGCGCCCGGCGGCGACCCGTTCCCCGTCCGCCACTGCCCCGACCGCACCCCCGTACGCCAGCGGCGCTCCCGGCGCCCGAGGCCGCAGAATGGCGTGGTTACGCGCCCGAAGGCGCCCCGCGTGCCCCCGCGGGCGCGGTCGTCCGGACCCGCTCCAACGTTTTTCGCCCGTCGCGTGTCATCGATTCATACGGGATCCACAACGCGGGGGAGGGGCTTCGGGGGAGCCGCCCCCCGGCCCGGGCGAAGAGACCCGGGCCGGGGCCGGGCCCGGCGGGCGGGGCGCTCGGGCAGCGGCCGGGGCTTCATGCCACCGGCTGACCTGTCCGCGCGCCCGTGCTCTCCAGGGTGAGCCTGCGGCCCGGTGCGTGGCCGCGGACTGCCGCAGGCCCGCCGCCTGCCATGCCGTCCGCGCGCCAGCCCTTCCCGTACTCGAGCCTTCCGCCGGTCGCCGCGGCTTCCGGCTCGCCTCGAGTCGCCGCGGCCGCCGTGTCGGGCGCCGGCGGGCGCACGCCCGGCCGCAGAACCGCCTGACCGCGCGAGGCCGCGCTACCGCCCGCCCCGCGCCGCGCCGCCCGCCGCCTCCGCCGCCGAAGTCGCCGACCGATCCTCGTACGGACGCAGGTTCCACTCGAAGAACGTCCACGTCCGGTTCCACGAGTCCCGCAGCTCCGGCGTCCACTGCGGCTCCCAGGTCTCCCGGTTCACGAGCCGGCTGAAGCTGTGGCCGCCCGGCGGATCCACGTAGATCTTCGTCTCGGCCAGCTCCGGCTTCTTCACGCGCAGCGCGTGGACCAGCATCTCGGCCTCCACGAAGTTCACGTCATCGTCGTTCGTGGCCACGTGCACCAGGACCGGCACGTCGATCTTGTCCACGTGGTAGACCGGCGAGCGCTCCACGTACAGCTCCGGCTTCTCGAACGGCAGCCCCTGGATCCGCCGCTGCGTGGCGAACTGCCGCTGGTAGCGCGGGCCCTTGTACGACAGCCGGAAGATCAGGTTCGTGACCGGCACGATCGCCGCGCCCGCCTTGAACGGATGCCCCTCCCGGATGAGCGCGTGCAGGGTGATGAACCCGCCGTGGCTCCAGCCCATGATCCCGACCCGCTCCGGGTCCACGTGCGGGTAGTTCTTCACCAGGTGTTCGTACGCCGTGAGGACGTCGTCGATCTCGTAGCCGCCGTAGTCGATCGCGTCGTGGTGCTCCTTCCCGTACCCGGTGCTCCCCCGGTACTCCGGCGCGATGATCACGTACCCGCGCTCCACCGCCTCCCGCACGAACGGCCACATCCCGATGCTCCAGTTCCCGTGCACGCCGCCGTGGACCCAGATCATCGCCGCGTGCCCCCGCGGCCCCCGCTTCTCCAGCGGCTGGAACACGTACGCCGGGATGTCCATGTCCCCGATCCGGCTGCGGTACGTGACCTTCCTGTAGTCGACGACGCCCTTCGTCAGCACCTCGTACAGGCTGTCGGTCGCCGCCTTCATCTCGATGTCCCGCTGGTAGTCCCGGTTCGGGTCGTGGTCCTCCGGCCGGTTGCTGACGTAGAGGAGCGCGGCCCGCTCCGGGTCCATGGGCACCGTGCGGCCGGGCTGGGCCCTCCCGTCCTGACGGGCCTGGCCATTGAGCGGGCCCGCGGCCGCCAGCGACACGACGACCAGGGCCGCGAGCGCGCGGACCGACTTCAGGGTGTGACGACCGATGTTCTCCATGATCGGCTCCTGGGTCTACGGGGGAAAGGTGATCGCTCCGCGGCGGTACGCCGGACACGCCGCGCCGGTTCCGGGATCCACTACGCGACGACGGGCGCCGCTCCGCGCCGGGGCCGCGGCCGCTCCGCGCCGGGGCCGGCTCCGGCGGCGTCGCCCGAGAACTACCGCACCGGGGCCCGCCGGGCCCGGAATCTGGCTCCACGCCGCCGTGGACGGCACGCCAATGCCCGGCGGCCGGCCCGGTGCGAGACGAAGACCCGGGCGCCCCGCGGCCCGCGCCCGGAGCCCGCAGCAGCGCCGGTCCTCGCCCAACGCCCGAACCGGCCGGCCCGTTGGGCACTACTCGTGGAGGTTCGGGTTGGAGTTCATTTCGTTCCGGCTGATCGGGATGCACTTGTCCCGGTTCGCCAGGAACTGGTTCCGACCCTCCTCGTACCAGCGCCGGAGGTCCCAGAACCGCCGCACCTCGAGCCAGACCACGGCGCCACGCTCGAAGTCCAGGACCTCCCACGCCTCATCTTCGTTCGCCGGCTGCGGGATCGGGTCCATCCCGTAGTGCCCTCGCTGCTCGTTGATCAGCGCCGTGAACTGCGTCAGATCGCCCCTGCGCAGCGCCGCCTCCGCCTGGAGTACGCGCATCTCCGTGCCCTTCGAGAGCGGTACGTCCGAGCCCCGCTCCGGATACTTCTTCTGCTGGAAGTACGGCGTGAACCCGTCCTGGCCGTTCCGGATCCCGCCCCCCGGCGCGTACAGCGTATCCCACGGGACCCGCGGATCCCCATGCACGTTCGCCCAGCGGGTGTTGTAGACCGTGTACTCCAGACGCACATGCGTCTCGATCCAGAAGTTGTTGTTCTCCCGACCGCTGTTCTCCGAAAAGATCGCCTCGTAGACGAAGTTCGTGGGCACCTGGGCTGCGTCCTGCGCCGCCTCGTCCCACTTCCCCTGCCACGCCCGGACCGATGCGCGGCCCGCGAGCGCGGCGTAGCGCAACGTCGCGTTGCCGACCCGCTCGGCGAGGCGAAGTCCTTCAGTGAAGTAGTCCTCGGCTCGCGAGAAGTGGACCTTGTGGTCCTCCCGGGGCCCGCCATCGATCACCGCGTAGCACATGTTCTCGCCGAGCAGCCGGTTCGCGTAGCCCGCAAGGACGTTCGCCCGGGCCGCTTCCGCGCTCGATTCGTACCCCTCCTCCCCGAGGATCTCGCGGATCCGCAGGATCCCGTTCTCCGCGACCCAGCGGGCCCGGTGCGCGCCGGCCCAGACCCCGTTCACGTCCTCCGGCAGAATGATGCCCCGATAGTAGAGCCCCGGCGCCGTGTAGCTCCCGCCGTGCGCCAGCTCGTCCGCGGCGATCGAGGTCAGCTCGATCATGTCGTCGATGGCGGCGGACAGGTCGCCGGACATCCCGACCACCAGCGCCGGAACCACGTCGGGGTTGTTCAGGTCACTGTCCTGGATCGGCCCGGGGTTCGTGACCTTCGTGAACTCGCTGCACGCGGCGGCCGGGAGCAGGAGCACGGCCAGGGCCGCGACGAACGAGCGACGTTCGTACCTCATGGCTGTCTCTCCTCCCTGCCTCAGAACGTGACCCGAATGGACGCCAGGAACGACCGGAGCGGCGGCAGGTTGTAGTACTCCCGCCGACCGAACGACGAGTCGGACATGTCCGCCACCTCCGGATCCACGCCGTCGTAGTCCGTCCAGGTGAACAGGTTGCGGCCAGACAACGTGAGCATCGCCGTGCGCGCGCCCGGCACGAGCCTCGGCGGCAGCCGGTACGTCAACGAGACGGTGCGCAGCTTCGTGAAGTCCGCCGGGCTGATCCAGAAATCGGAGTGCATCTTCTCCCGGTCGATCGCGCACCGCGCACGTTCGCGCGCCGTCACGTCGTTCAACGCGGACTGGTCGCCGGCATTGAAGGCGCGCAGCTTCGCGTTGATCTCGTAGCACGGGCGCCACACGCCGCGCAGGTTGTTCTGGTAACCCACGAAGTTCGCGTTGTAATGGCCGCCCTGGTGCTCGGCCAGGAGGTCCAGCACCAGCCGGTCCTCGAACAGGCTGATCGTCGTCCCGAAACCGATGATCCGCGTCGGATACGACGGGCCGATGTACGTCTCCTCGCTCAGGATCGGCTCCGCGATCTCGTCCGGATTCAGGATCTTGATCCCGAAGAACGACGGGACCGGGTAGCCCTCGCGCACATAGTTCCCCGAGCCGACCGGGATGTCCTCGCCGCCCAGGTCGACCGCCTTGCTGTCGTTCGTCGAGATGTTGAGCCGCGCGCGCCACTCGGCCGTCGGGGTCCGCAGGATCGCGCCGTCGAGGCGCAGCTCGTGGCCACGGTTGTCGATCGTGCCCACGTTCATGAGCTGCCGGTTCAGGAACCCTTGGGACGGCGGCGCGAGCATCCCGATCAGCGCGTCCATGGTGCGCTGGCGGTAGTACGTGTAGTCGATCCCGATCCGCCCCTCGAACGCGCTCGCCTCGAAGCCGACCTCGAACTCCCGCGTGCGCTCCGGGCCGAGATCCGGGTTCCCGAGCTGCGCCGGCGTGAAGCCCGGCTTGCCGTCATCCGCCGCGATCGGCTCCCAGGTCCGCACCGCGTCGAACGCGCCCGGCGCCTTCCCCGACTCGCCGACCGCCGCCCGCAGCTTCATCGCCTCGATGCTGCTCGGCCACCACTCGTGGTCCGAGATCACGTACGCCGCGCTCAGCTTCGGGTACGGCTGCAAGCCGAAGTTCTCGCCGAACGCGCTGTTGCCGTCCACCCGCAGCCCGGCGGTGATGAACAGCCGGTCCCGCCAGCCGAGCATCTCCTGGAAGAAGAAGCCCGCGTTCACGACCCGCAGCCGCGAGTGCGTGGACACTTCCGTGACCGCGCCGGATGTCAACGTGGGCTCGCCGGGCCCGGAGAAGTCGCGGCCCACCGCGCTCACGTAGTTGTCACGGTCCTCGAAGAGCTGGCCGCCCCACGAGAAAGTGGACGCGAGCCCGCCGAGATCGTGACGGACCGAGCCCACGTAGTCGATGGACAGTGTGGTGTGCTGCTGGTCGTTGATGGAGATCTGCCCGAGCGGCGCGCGCAGGAAGCCGAACGGCAGCTCGTACGAGTTCTCGATGCGCAGGTAGTCGTAGCCGAGCGTGAGCCGGTGAGACATCCGGGGCGTCGGCTCCCAGCGCATCGTGAAGCCCGTCACGAAGTGGTCCGTGCGGGCCATCGAGACCTGGTCCAGGACCTCCGCGTTCGACGTGCAGACCATCTCCGGCGTCGAGCACGCCCCGGGCCGCTTGAAGTTGTTCGCCGGCCCGCGCATCACGTTCAGCGTGAAGCCGTTCGCCAGATTGCCGTCCGGGATGAACCGGCTGGACCGCTTGCGGTACGAGGTGTTGACCGCGAAGTCCAGCGTCGAGTACGGCCGGAACGAGAAGTTGCCCCGGAACCCGCCGTCCCGCGAGTAGCCGGTCTCGATGGCGCCGTTCTCGTTGTTGTAGCCGGCGGACAGGAAGTACGTCAGGTCCCCTCCGCCGCCGCGCACCGAGGCGTTGAATCGGTAGATCGGCCCGTTGCGCAGCCAGCTCCCACTGGACGGGCAGGTCACGTCCTCGAANGGATTCCCCTCCGAGTCGANTAGCTCGGGGCCCCGGCACTTGACCATGAACAGGCCGGTCGGGTCCTCCTTCGGTCCCACGTGCCCCAGGTTGTTCACGCCCGTTCCGAGCTCCACGGTCCAGACCGGCCGCCCCGCCTGCCCGCGCTTCGTGAAGATCTGGATCACGCCGCCGGACGCCTCCGTGCCGTACAGTGTCGTCGCGGCCGCACCCTTCACGATCTCGATCCGTTCGATGTCTTCCGCCGGGATGTCGTTCAGCGGCAGCAGGCGCTGGCGGGATGCGCCGCCGGCCAGGCTCTGCTCGCTGTAGATGCGGACGCCGTCCACGTAAATGAGCGGCGCGTTGCTCTGGCTCACGCTGCTGTTCCCGCGCAGCCGGATCGTGCCCCCGGTCCCGGGCTGCCCGGAATTCGCCAGCACGGTCACGCCGGTGGCCCGGCCACCGATCACGTCCTGTGTGTTGCGGACGGGCGCGAGTTCGATCTCCTGCGTGCTGATCTGGGAGAGACTGTTGCCCACCTCGCGCTGCCTGGCCTGGCCGGCCGTGCCGGTGACCACGATCTCGTCCAGCGAGACCGCGGACTCGGTCAACGTGAAGTCGAGGGTCGCCGCCTGGTCCGCCACCACCGTCACCGTCCGCGTAACGGTCGTGTAGCCCAGCATCTGGACCCGGACCGTGACCTCTCCCACCGGCACGTTCAGGATCAGGTACCTGCCGTCCGGCCCCGTCACCGTGCCGGCTCGGCCGTCGACCAGGTAGACCTGGGCGCCGGCCAGCGGGCGGCCCGATCCGCTCGCCCGGACTTCGCCCTGGATCCGCCCGGTCTGGGCGGCGAGCGGCGCCGCGGCCACGAGTCCGAGCGCGATGGCGCAGACCACCGCCCCGGCTCGCCGGAAGCACGATCGATCGCTCATCTGGACTACCTCCCTCGCACGACGTGTGGTTGATCGGAGCGCTTCGGCACTACGAAGGCTTCAACGGATCCCGGCAGCCAGAGCTCCGGGATCACGACCGTGCACGAGGTAATCGCGGGGAGGCGAGGCTTCGGCCCGGCCCGTCGTCCATGGCAACGGCGCCATCGGTCGGTTACGCCGCCACGCGGGCCCCCGGCGAGGCGCAGTGCGGCATGCNGGGATACGCCGGGGTGCAGACCGGTAGCGCGCCTGGCAGCCACGCCACCGCGTTCGATCATGGCCTGCTCCACGGGACTTTGTGGGATTATCAGCGACAATACGTCGGCCGCGCACGCGTTGTCAAGGATTTTCGGGGAATGCGAGCCCGTGGTGTATCCGTGGTCGTGCCCGGCCGGTCGCCTCCGTTGACGCGGAAAATTCTTGCCCCGGCCGCGGGCTCGTTATTACCATGAGCTCCGTACCACAAAACACGGATTCGCGCGGGCGCGCACCCGGGTTCGGCCGGGGCGGTTGTGCCCGCTGGCCGTATGGTCGGTTTCTCTCGTTGGCGCGGAGGTCCCGCAATGGTTTGCGAGCACCGAGGGATGGGCGCGTCATTGGAGACCACCCCCGCCTCCCACGCGGCGGGCCGTCACGCGCGTCGTNGTCCACACCTCACGGCCGGCCTCGCCATGATCCTCGCCGCGTGCCTCGCCGCGTGCGGCGGAAGCGACGCGGAGCCGATCGGTCCGGCCGGTACCGTGATCGTGCTGGAGTTCCGGGGCCTCAGAGCCCTGGACCCGGAGCGCGAGGGCCGCTACGGCGTCTGGATCGTGGACGCCCGCGACCAGCGCCACTACGCCGGGGAGCTGAAGCTCTCGGCCTCCGGCACCGCCGAGGTCGAGACGCCGGTCCCGAACGGCGTGGCCATCGAGATCACGCTCGAACCGCCCGGCGGCGGCTCGTCCACCACTCCCCTCCGGCTCCTCCACGGCCGCTTCTCCAACGGCCGCGCCACGCTCTCCATCGAGGGCGCGGTCACGGCCGGCAATCAGCCGCTCCGCCGACGCCCCGGCCAGTTCACCATGTTCACGCCGAGCAACAACTGGCGAGACGGCTATCCCTCGGCCGAGGAAGCGGGCATCTGGCTCTTCAACATGGCTCCCCGCGAGACCGAGCAGAACGACCAGTGGGTACGGCTGACGCCGCTGCGACCCGGGTGGGTCTACGAAGGATGGATGGTGCGGGACATCGACTCGCCCGGCGCGATCTGGCTCTCCTACGGCAAGTTCCTGCCGGACGCGGGCGGCGCGGTCAACTCCCGGGATGACACCGGCTGGGGCCCGTTCTCCGGCGTCGTCGACTTCCGCACCGCAGGGGAGGAGGATTATCCGGGCGACGACTGGATCTCCAACCCGCTCGGCTTCCCCTGGCCCTCCGAGCTCCCGCTCCCTCTGGACCTGCGGGAGAAGACGCCGTCCGGCGAGTTCCGGTGGACGCACGTGATCACGATCGAGCCCGCCTTCGACCAGGGCGAGCCGATCGGGAGCGAGCGTCCGTTCCTGATCCGGCCGTACCGGGACCCGTTCGGCGATGGCGGCCCCGGCGTGCCGCGCAGCATCACGTTCCGGGAGGACGGGGTGCCTTCGGGCACGGCGCGAGTGAGGTGACCCATGGCACGGCGCATTCTGGCCCTNCTCGCCCTCGCCGCCCTGCTCCACGCCTGCTCCGACTCGCCTTCCGGCCCGGCCCGGGACCGGGACGCGGACGGCGGCACCTGGGCGACCTGGGTGCTACCCAGCGCGTCGGCGTTGCGGCCGCCGGCTCCCCCCGCTGCCGGCTCCGCCGAAGCGGTCCGGGACCTGGAGGAGGTGCTCCGCATCCAGCGCGAGTCGACGCTGAGCGACGCCGACCTCCGGCGCTGGGACGGCCCGCCCACGACCCCGTGGACGGAGCTCGCCGTGGAGCTCCTCGAGTTCTACTGGGCGCTCCTCCCCGACGTCCGCACCGCCACGCCCGTTCGGTCCTCGCGCATCCTGGCCCTGCTCCACGTCGCGATCTACGACGCCCTGGTCGCCACCTGGGATGCCAAGTACGCGTACGAGCGCAGACCGCCGTTCCAGGTCGATCGCCGGGTCCGGCGCCGGGTGCCCGATCCGGGCGTTCCGAGNTACCCGTCCGAGCACGCGGCCGCGGCGGCCGCCGCGGCTGCAGTCCTCGAATACCTCTTTCCGCTCGAGGATCCGGAGCGGTTCCGGTCGATGGTCCGCGCCGTTGCCGAAGCGCGCATTGCCGCCGGCGTCGCCTTCCCGAGCGACGTCGAAGCCGGGCTCGCCCTCGGCCGCGCCGTGGCGGAGCGGGTCATCGCGTACGCGAAGACCGATGGATCGGACGCGGAATGGACCGGCACCATGCCGGAGGGGCCCGACATGTGGAAGCCCACCCCGCCCCGCCGGATCTACCCGCCGTACGAGCCGCTCGCCGGCGCCTGGCGCACCTGGGTGATCCCGGGCGGAGATGCGTTCCGGCCGCCACCCCCGCCGGCGCCCGGATCCGCCGCGTTCGAGGCCGACCTGGACGAGCTGCGCCAGCTCTCCCGCGAGCGGACGCCGGAGCAGGCCGACATCGCCCGGTACTGGGGGACCGGGCCGCCATCGCTACGGTGGGTCCTCTACCTGGAGGAGGAGATCGCCCGGCGGGGTCTTTCGCCGCTCCGGGCGGCGCGGGCCCACGCGCTGGTCAGCGTCGCGATCTACGACGCGTTCNTGGCGTGCTGGGACGCCAAGTACGTGTATTGGCTCGCCCGGCCGATCACGATGGACACCACCATCGTGACCGTTTTCAGCACCCCGCCCTTCCCGTCGTACCCGTCCGGGCACTCGACCATCTCGACCGCCGCCGCCGAGGTCTTCGCCGAGCTGTTCCCGGACAGGGCCGACATGTACCACGGCAAGGCGCTCGAAGCCTCCATCTCGCGCGTGTACGCCGCCGTGCACTACCGCTTCGACGTGCTCGCGGGCGAGGAGCTCGGCACCCGGGTCGGCCAGGAGGTCGTGCGCCGGGCGCGGGCGGACGGCTCGTCCTGAAACACGGTGCGCCGACGGCCTCCAGCCGCCGGCGCGTCAAGCCCGGGTACATCCTGACCCACCCTGGAGAGGCGTTGGTACTCGGCCTCGAGGAGGACCGGGGGTAAGGCGAGCACCTCGGGCCGGATGCCGGGG
>JGI25327J35509_1001364_pt1 | contig 19174 bp, 25 predicted proteins | sample HigsolmetaAR202D_FD_35509 | JGI IMG/M metagenome (IMG submission 35509)
CCCCCTTTCGTCGGGGCGGACATTCGGTTATGGAGCGTGCGCTATTGCGTAGGCGAGGGGACGGGAGATCCCCGTCAGGCGTAGTCCGGCAGGCCGGGGCCGAGCCGGAAACCGCTTGAGACAGAGAAAGGATCGTTGCCATGATCCAGATGCAAACCAATCTCGACGTCGCCGACAACTCCGGCGCACGTCGCGTGATGTGCATCAAGGTTCTGGGTGGGTCGAAGCGTAAGTATGCGAGCGTCGGCGACATCATCGTCGTCTCGGTGAAGGAAGCCATCCCGCGCGGGCGCGTGAAGAAGGGCGACGTCATGAAGGCTGTCGTCGTGCGCACCGCCAAGGACATCCGCCGCCCCGACGGGTCGGTCATCCGCTTCGACCGTAACGCGGCCGTTCTGATCAACAACCAGAAGGAGCCGGTGGGCACCCGTATCTTCGGCCCCGTGCCGCGTGAGCTGCGCGCGAAGAACCACATGAAGATCATTTCGCTGGCGCCCGAGGTGCTGTGATGGCTGCGAAGATCAAGAAGGGCGACAAGGTCGTCGTGCTCGCCGGCCGCGACAAGGGCCGCACCGGCGAGGTCGTCCGCGTTCTGCCGAAGGAGGAGCGCGCGCTCGTCCGTGGCATCAACATCGTCAAGCGCCATCAGCGTCAGACGGCGAATCAGGAGGGCGGCATCATCTCCAAGGAGCTGCCGATTCACCTGTCCAACCTCGCCGTGGCCGATCCCAAGGACGGCAAGCCGACCCGTGTCGGTTTCAAGGTGCTCGAGGACGGGCGCAAGGTTCGGTTCGCCAAGCGCTCGGGAGATCTGATCGATGGCTGAGACGGCGAAGATTGACGCGGCCTCCTACACGCCGCGGTTGAAGAAGCATTATGAAGAGGTCGTGCGGCCGAAGCTCATCGAGGAGTTCGGCTACAAGAACCCGATGCAGGTTCCGGCCATCGAGAAGATCGTGATCAACATGGGCGTCGGCGAGTCGGTCAACGACTCCAAGAAGGCGTCCGTGGCGGCCGAGGATCTCGCCCTCATCGCCGGCCAGAAGCCGGTGATCACCCGGGCCCGCAAGGCCATTGCGGGCTTCAAGGTGCGCGAGAACATGCCGCTCGGCTGCAAGGTCACCCTGCGCAAGGCCCGCATGTATGAGTTCATCGACCGGCTCATCACGGTGGCCCTGCCGCGCGTGCGTGACTTCCGCGGTCTCAACCCCAAGTCGTTCGACGGTCGTGGCAACTTTGCCCTCGGCATCAAGGAGCACCTGGTGTTCCCCGAGATCAACTACGACAAGACCGAGCAGATCTGGGGCATGGACATCATCGTCTGCACGACGGCCAAGACCGACGAGGAGGCGCGTGCTCTCCTCAAGCACTTCAACTTCCCGTTCCGGCAGTGAGAGCCATTTCTCTCAAACGCGGACACCGGAGATAGACATGGCGAAGAAGAGTTCAATCGAGAAGAACAAGCGGCGCGAGCGGCTTGTGAAGAAGTATGCGGGGCGGCGCGCGCGCCTGCTCGCCATCGCCAACGACGAGACGAAGTCGATGGAGGAGCGCTTCGAGGCGCGCCTGAAGCTGGCGGAGCTCCCGCGCAACGCGAATCCCACGCGCCTTCGCAANCGCTGCGAGGTGACGGGGCGTCCGCGCGCTTACTACCGCAAGCTCAAGATGTCGCGTGTCGCGCTGCGCGAGCTTGGGTCCAAGGGGCTGATCCCCGGCCTGGTCAAGTCGAGCTGGTAAGGAGGCCCCCATGGCAATCAATGATCCGCTCGGCGATATGCTGACCCGCATCCGCAACGCGCAGATGCGCCGCCGCAGCAAGGTGACCACGCCTGGTTCCAAGCTGCGTGCGCGCGTTCTCGACGTGTTGCAGGCCGAGGGCTACATCCGTGGCTATTCGACGACCGAGTACGGCAACGGCCGTACGGAGTTCGAGATCGAGCTGAAGTACTACGACGGCGAGCCGGTCATCCGCTCGATCGAGCGTGTGTCCAAGCCCGGCCGTCGCGTCTATGCCTCGGTCGAAACCATGCCGCGCGTGGCCGATGGCCTCGGCATCACCATTCTCTCGACGCCGCGTGGGGTTATGGCCGACCACCTGGCGCGCGAGGCGAACGTGGGCGGCGAAGTGCTCTGCAAGGTCTTCTGATCTTCAGGGCACGGACAAGAACCACGGAGAGGCCAAATGTCTCGTATCGGTAAGAAGCCTGTTGTGGTGCCGTCCGGCGTGACGGCCAACGTCGATGGCCAGACGGTGAAGGTGAAGGGCGCCAAGGGCGAGCTCGCCTTCATCGTTCCCGACGACGTCGTCGTCGCCCTGGAGGATGGGGCTATCAAGGTCCAGCCGCGCGACGATTCCAAGCGCGCACGTGCCCTGTGGGGCATGTCGCGGTCGCAGCTTGCGAACATTATCGAGGGCGTGTCGAAGGGCTTCGAGAAGANGCTCGAGATNAACGGCGTCGGTTACAAGGCGGCCGTTGCCGGCAAGGTGCTGAAGCTGTCGCTCGGCTACAGCCACGACATCGACTTCGAGATTCCGCAGGGCATCACGATCGCGACGCCGAAGCCGACGGAGATCGTCGTTGGCGGCATCGACAAGCAGAAGGTCGGTCAGACCGCTTCGGAGATCCGCAAGTTGCGCGGCCCCGAGCCCTACAAGGGCAAGGGCGTGAAGTATGTGGATGAGTTCATCTTCCGCAAGGAAGGCAAGAAGAAGTAAGGAGCGGATGAGATGGGCAAGCACCTCAACGCGACCGAGCGCCGCCAGGCGCGCGTNCGTCGCGCGATCCGCGCCGCCGCCAACGGCCGCCCTCGGCTGAGCGTTTTCCGGTCGTCGAAGCAGATCTACGCGCAGATCATCGACGACAAGGCCGGCCGCACGNTGGTTTCGGCCTCGACGCTCGAGAAGGAGATGCGTGAGAAGCTGAGGACGGGAGCGACGGTCGAGGCCGCCGCNGCCGTCGGCAAGCTGATCGCCGAGCGTGCCGTCAAGGCCGGCGTGAAGGACGTCGTGTTCGACCGTGGCCGGTACATCTACCACGGCCGCGTGAAGGCTCTGGCCGAGGCGGCCCGCGAGGGTGGCCTCAACTTCTGAGCCGCAGATTCAAGGGGCGGGCGGAGCGTCAGGACGACGCTTCGCCCGTTTCCGTCGCCTGAGCGGCCTCTGAAACGCAAAGGTGCGCAGCCGCTTTTGCGTTTCAGAGTCTGGTTGGGCTCTTGTCATCGGCCCTTGCGCATTGCATGTGTGTCCCACATCGCAGGCACGAGTCAGCCGTAGGTGGCATGTTTTGCGAGCGGAGCCGCCCCGCGTCAGTTGAGAAGAAGATATGGCTAGAGAACGTCAATCGCGTGAGCGCGAGGAGCGCGACAGCGAGTTCGTGGATCGCCTGGTCCACATCAATCGCGTCGCCAAGGTTGTAAAGGGCGGTCGCCGCTTCGGCTTCGCCGCCCTCGTCGTCGTCGGTGACCAGAAGGGTCGCGTGGGTTTCGGCCACGGCAAGGCCCGCGAGGTGCCGGAGGCCATTCGGAAGGCCACGGATGCCGCNAAGCGCAGCATGATCCGCGTGCCGCTGAAGGAAGGTCGCACCCTGCATCACGACGTCGCCGGGCGCTGGGGCGCCGGCCGCGTGATTCTGCGTGCCGCCCCGCCCGGTACCGGCATCATCGCCGGCGGCCCNATGCGTGCCGTTTTCGAGACGCTNGGCATGCACGATGTCGTCGCGAAGTCGCTCGGCTCGTCGAACCCGTACAACCTCGTGCGGGCCACCTTCGACGCGCTGAAGCGCGAGGACAGCCCGCGTGCGGTCGCTGCCCGCCGCGGCATCAAGGTGTCCACCCTCCAGGCCCGTCGTCGCGATGGCGATGCCGAGGCCGCTGGCGCCGACGCGTGAGAGGAGGGCAGGTGATGACCGCGAAGAAGACCGGCAAGACCATCACCGTCGAGCAGATCGGCAGCCCGGTGCGCCGTCCCGGCGTGCAGCGCAAGACGCTGATCGGCCTCGGCCTCAACAAGCTCCATCGCCGCTCGACCCTCGAGGACACGCCCGCCGTGCGCGGCATGATCGCGAGCGTCAAGCACCTCGTGCGCGTCGTCGACGAGCAGTGAGGAGGGAAGACCCATGAAACTCACTGACATTCGCGATAACCAGGGCGCGACCAAGAAGCGCATGCGTATCGGCCGGGGCATCGGCTCGGGCAAGGGCAAGACCGGCGGGCGTGGCGTCAAGGGCCAGACCTCTCGCTCGGGCGTCCGCATCAAGGGCTTCGAGGGTGGCCAGATGCCGCTCTACCGGCGCNTGCCGAAGCGCGGCTTCTGGAACCCCTTCTCGCGTGATCTCAACGAGGTCAACGTGGGCCGGATCCAGGCGGCGATCGATGCGGGCAAGCTCGACGCCTCCGCTCCGGTCACGGTCGAGGCGCTCGTCGCAGCCGGCGTCTGCGCCCGCGCGCGCGACGGCGTGAAGATCCTGGGCCAGGGCGAACTCACCGCCAAGCTGGTGTTCGAGGTTGCGGGCGCTTCCAAAAGCGCCATCTCGGCCATCGAGAAGGCCGGTGGTTCGGTGAAGATTCTCTCGCAGCCCGTGGCGGAAGCGTGAGCTGGATCCCACTTTAGCAAGGTGCGGCGGCTGGAGACTTCTCCGGCCGCCGTGTCCNTGAGGGGATCGTAGGGGAAAAAGCGACATGGCATCGGCAGCTGAACAGCTCGCAGCGAATCTGAATTTCGGGGCCTTGGCCAAGGCCGAGGAACTCAAGAAGCGGATCTGGTTCACGCTTGCCGCCCTCGTCGTCTACCGTCTCGGCACCTACATCCCGCTGCCGGGGATCGATCCCAACGCCGTGGCGGACATCTTCCGGCAGGCGCAGGCCGGTGTGCTCGGCCTCTTCAACATGTTCGCCGGTGGCGCGGTGGGCCGCATGGCCATCTTCGCGCTCAACATCATGCCGTACATCTCGGCATCGATCATCGTGCAGCTTCTGACGAGCGTCGTGCCGTCGCTCGAGGCCCTCAAGAAGGAGGGTGAGCAGGGCCGCAAGGTGATCAACCAGTACACGCGGTATCTGACCGTCGTCCTTGCCGTCTTCCAGGCCTACGGCATCGCGATCGGCCTTGAGAGTTCGGGCAATGTCGTGCTCGAGCCCGGCATGTTTTTCCGCATCTCGACGGTGATCACGCTGACGGGCGGCACCATGTTTCTGATGTGGCTGGGCGAGCAGATCACCTCGCGCGGCATCGGCAATGGCACCTCGCTCATCATCTTCGCCGGTATTGTCGCCGAGCTGCCATCGGCTGTCGTCGGCACGCTGGAGCTTGGCCGGCAGGGCGCGGTCTCGACGGGCCTCATCCTCGGCGTGCTCGTGATGGCGGTTGCCGTCATCGCCTTCATCGTTTTCATGGAGCGCGCCCAGCGTCGGCTGCTGATCAACTATCCGAAGCGGCAGGTCGGCAACCGGATGTATGAGGGGCAGACGTCGTTCCTGCCTCTCAAGCTCAACACTGCCGGCGTCATTCCACCGATCTTCGCGTCCTCGCTGCTGCTGCTGCCGACGACCGTCGCGACCTTCACGCAGGACCAGGGCACCGGTTTTCTCGCGACCCTCTCCGCCTACATCGGCCATGGCCGGCCGCTGTACATGGTCCTTTACGTCGCGCTGATCATCTTCTTCGCATTCTTTTACACGGCCATCGTCTTCAATCCGGCGGAGACCGCCGACAATCTCAAGAAGCACGGTGGCTTCATTCCGGGCATCCGTCCGGGCGAGCGCACCGCTGAGTATATCGACACGGTCCTGACGCGCATCACGGTGATCGGCGCGGCCTATCTGGCGCTGATCTGCCTCATTCCGGAGATTCTCATCTCCTATGCCGCATTGCCGTTCTATTTCGGTGGCACATCGCTCCTGATCGTTGTTAGCGTGACCATGGATACGGTCGCGCAGGTGCATGGGCATCTTCTCGCTCACCAGTACGAAGGGCTGGTGAAGAAGGCCAAGTTGCGGGGGGCAAGGCGCAAATGAGGCTCATTCTGTTGGGGCCACCAGGGGCAGGCAAGGGGACGCAGGCCAAGCGGCTGGTGGCGCGCTACGGCATTCCGCAACTTTCAACGGGCGACATGCTGCGCGCCGCCGTCGAGGCCGGCACGCCGATCGGCCTGAAGGCGCGGGCGGTGATGGACGCCGGGCAGCTCGTTTCCGACGACATCGTCATCGGCATTGTCGCCGAGCGTCTGGAGCAGCCGGACGCCCGCAAGGGCTTNATCCTNGATGGCTTCCCGCGCACCGTGGCGCAGGCCAAGGCGCTCGATGCGCTGCTCGAGAGCAAGGGCCTCAAGCTCGACGCGGTGGTCGAGCTCAAGGTCAACCAGGAAGAGCTCGTCGGCCGTATCGTGAAGCGGGCGGAGGAGGCGAGAGCCCGCGGCGAGCCCGTGCGCAAGGACGACGACCCGGAGATCTTCAAGACCCGGCTTGATGCCTACAACCGCGATACTGCCGTCGTTGCGCCCTACTATGCCGAGCGGGGCCAGCTCTCCGTGATTGACGGCATGCAGGACATCGAGAAGGTTTCGGCGGACATCGAGCGCGTGCTCGACGGCGCGTGAAGAGAGTTTCGTGGGCGGGTTGACTTTGCCGTCACAAGGCGGTAGTGGACGCCCCCTACGTTCAAGAGCGATGCTGCTTCCTCTGCGTGAGGAGGCGGTGTCGCTTGTCTTATTGAACGCCTGCAAGGGCCGGGCTCCACCGGACGCAGGTAAAACCACACCCGGTCGGGCTTTCCGGCCGGCCACATGGAGACGGCAATGGCCCGTATCGCTGGTGTAAATATCCCGACGAACAAGCGCGTCGTCATCGCGCTGCAGTACATCCATGGCATCGGCCCGAAGAACGCGGGCGAGATCTGCCAGAAGGTCGGCATCCCGCCGGAGCGTCGCGTCAACGAGCTGACCGACCAGGAGGTGCTGCAGATCCGTGAGACGATCGACCGCGACTATCTCGTCGAGGGTGATCTGCGCCGCGAAGTGTCGATGAACATCAAGCGGCTCATGGATCTTGGCTGCTACCGCGGCCTGCGCCATCGCCGCAACCTGCCGGTCCGTGGNCAGCGCACGCATACGAANGCGCGCACCCGCAAGGGNAAGGCNAAGCCGATCGCCGGCAAGAAGAAGTAATGTTGCGGGTCCGCCTCGTGCGGGCTCGTGTCGTGCGTCCCTCCGGGGACATCATCCCGAGCGCCTGGCATGACGGGCGCGCTTGAAGGATCCTGACGAATGGCAAGAGAAGCCACCCGCGTTCGCCGCCGTGAACGCAAGAACATCGTGTCGGGCGTCGCTCACGTGAACGCCTCGTTCAACAACACGATGATCACCATCACCGANGCGCAGGGCAACACGATCTCGTGGTCGTCCGCTGGCGCCATGGGCTTCAAGGGCTCGCGCAAGTCGACCCCCTATGCGGCCCAGGTCGCTGCCGAGGATGCCGCGCGCAAGGCGGCCGAGCACGGCATGCGCACGCTCGAGGTCGAGGTTTCCGGTCCGGGTTCGGGCCGTGAGTCTGCCCTGCGCGCGCTTCAGGCTGCGGGTTTCACGATCACGTCGATCCGNGACGTGACGCCGATCCCGCACAACGGCTGCCGCCCGCGCAAGCGCCGGCGCGTCTGATGCCCGCCGGTGCGGCCCCTGCGGCCGCGCCGCGCCCGTAGCGGGCAGGCCACCGTGCCCCGCCCGACGTTTGAGACACGCATGAGGTGCGGTCGTGATCCAGAAGAACTGGCAAGAGCTCATCAAGCCGAGCAAGCTCGAGGTGTCGCCCGGTGACGATGCCAGGCGCGTGGCGACGATTGTCGCCGAGCCGCTGGAGCGCGGTTTCGGCCTGACGCTCGGCAACGCGCTTCGGCGCGTGCTGCTGTCGTCGCTGCAGGGCGCGGCGGTGACGGCCGTGCACATCGATGGCGTCCTGCATGAATTNTCGTCCATCCCCGGTGTGCGGGAGGACGTGACGGACATCGTGCTCAACATCAAGACCATCGCGGTCAAGATGCAGGGCGACGGTCCCAAGCGCATGACGCTGCGCAAGCAGGGCCCCGGCGTGGTGACGGCGGGCGACATTGCGACGGTTGGCGACGTGGAGATCCTCAACCCCGAGCTGCCGCTGTGCACGCTCGACGACGGGGCTGAGATCCGCATGGAGTTTACCGTTAACACGGGCAAGGGCTACGTGGCGGCCGAGCATAACCGGCCGGAGGATGCGCCGATCGGCCTCATCGCCGTCGACAGCCTCTACAGCCCCGTCAAGAAGGTGTCGTACCGCGTGGAGAACACGCGCGAGGGCCAGATCCTCGACTACGANAAGCTCACGATGACGGTGGAGACGAATGGCGCGGTGACTCCGGAGGACGCGGTGGCCTATGCTGCCCGCATCCTCCAGGACCAGCTGGCGGTGTTCGTCAACTTCGAGGAGCCCCGCCGCGAGGAGACGGCCGTCTCCACGCCGCAGCTGCCCTTCAACCCGGCGCTGCTCAAGAAGGTGGACGANCTCGAGCTCTCCGTNCGTTCGGCCAACTGCCTCAAGAACGACAACATCGTCTACATCGGCGACCTCATCCAGAAGACGGAAGCCGAGATGCTGCGCACGCCGAACTTCGGCCGCAAGTCGCTCAACGAGATCAAGGAAGTGCTCGCCTCCATGGGGCTGCACCTCGGCATGGAAGTGAGCGGCTGGCCGCCGGACAACATCGAAGAGCTCGCCAAGCGCTTCGAGGAGCACTACTGAGTTTCGGCCCGGCGGTCCGCTGCCGGGCTTCTGCGCGGCGGTGAACGCCAGCCGCGTCCGACCGACAGAAGCAACAAGAGACGGCCGTACCTTGGCACGGCGGCCGTAAGATAAGGAGAGAGCCATGCGTCACGGTTACGCGCACCGTCGTTTCAACCGCACGTCCGAGCACCGCAAGGCGATGTTCGCCAACATGGCCTGCGCGCTGATCAAGCACGAGCAGATCATCACCACGCTGCCGAAGGCGAAGGATCTGCGCCCGGTGGTCGAGAAGCTCGTCACCCTCGGCAAGCGGGGCGACCTGCACGCCCGTCGTCAGGCGATCGCGCAGATCCGTGACGTCGCGCTGGTCAGGAAGCTCTTCGACGTGCTCGCCCCGCGCTACAAGGACCGCAACGGCGGCTACACCCGCGTGCTGAAGGCGGGCTTCCGCTATGGCGACAACGCCCCGATGGCCGTGATCGAGTTCGTCGATCGCGATGTCGACGCCAAGGGCCAGGACTCGGGCCCGACGCAGAAGGAAGAGGTGATCGAGGCGGGCGAGAAGTAAGCCTCGCGTCATCGGCATCAGGAGGGCGGCTTCGGCCGCCCTTTTGTTTTGGGCCGTCGGGCTCCCGCGCAAACGTGACGGGGGCAGACGGATCGCGAAGAGCGGCCCCGCTTTGCGCGCAATCGCTTGGGAAACTATATCTGCCACGGAAACCTTTCGATCCGTCCACGGCAGCACAGCGAGACACCATCGATGCACCGTTTGCTTGTCATTCCCGCCCTTGTCTCGGCCCTCGTGGCAGCGGGGCCGGCGCCGGCGCAGGAGCGCCAGGTGCCCGCCGACAGGGCACAGGTGCAGCTCTCGCTCGCGCCAGTCGTCAAGCGGGCGGCGCCGAGCGTCGTCAACGTCTACGGCGCGCGCGTTGAGAAGCGGCCGTCCAATCCCTTCTTCGATGACCCGTTCTTCCGCCGCTTCTTCGGCGACAACGGCTTCGGCGTGCCGCGCGAGCGGGTGCAGCGCTCGCTCGGCTCGGGCGTGATCGTCGACCCATCCGGCCTTGTCGTCACCAACAACCATGTCATCGAGGGCATGACGGAGGTGAAGGTGGCGCTGGCCGACCGGCGCGAGTTCGCGGCCGAGATCGTGCTGCGCGACCCGCGGACGGACCTNGCCGTGCTGCGCATCGCGGAGAAGGGGCCGTTCCCGGCGCTCAGCTTCGGCGATTCCGACGGGCTGGAGGTCGGCGACTTCGTCATCGCCATTGGCAACCCGTTTGGCGTGGGACAGACGGTGACGCAGGGAATCGTCTCGGCGCTTGCCCGCACCCAGGTCGGCATCAGCGACTTCCAGTCGTTCATCCAGACGGATGCCGCGATCAACCCCGGCAACTCGGGCGGGGCGCTCGTCAACATGCGGGGCGAGCTCGTCGGCATCAATACGGCGATCTTCTCCCGTTCCGGCGGCAGCCACGGCATCGGTTTCGCCATTCCCTCGGCCATGGTGCGCGTCGTCGTCGAATCGGCGCGCAACGGCGGGGCGGCCGTGCGTCGGCCCTGGTTTGGTGCGCGGCTTCAGCAGGTCACCAGCGATATCGCGGAGAGCCTCGGCCTGCCGCGCCCGGCGGGTGCGCTCGTTGCCTCGGTGGATGAGCGCGGGCCGGCGGCAAAGGCGGGGCTGCGGCGCGGCGACCTCATCACTGCCGTCGGCGGGCAGCAGATCGACGATCCGGATGCGTTCGGCTACCGCTTCGCGACGCGGCCNATCGGCGGCACTGTACCGGTGACNGTGCTGCGCGGCGGCAGGGAGATCACCCTGACGGTCGCGCTCTCCACCGCGCCGGAGGATCCGCCCCGCGATCCGGTGAAGATCGGCGGACGCACGCCCCTGACGGGCATCACGGCGATCAATCTTTCTCCGGCGGTTATCGAGGAGTTCTATCTCGAGGATGCGGACAGCGGCGTCGTCGTGGCGGAGCTCGTGGAAGGCAGCCCGGCGGCGCAGTTCGGCTTCCAGAAGGGCGACATCATTCTGGCCGTCAACGGCGTGCGGATCGAGACATCCCGCGATCTCGCGCAGGCGACGAACCGGCGCACCCGCTACTGGGAGCTGACAATCAATCGCAAGGGCCAGGTGTTCACCACCGTGCTCGGGGGCTGAGCGGGGCCATGAGCGATCTCTTCGGGGCTGCGGGGCTGGACAGGCAGGCGCCGCGGCCGCTTGCCGACCGGCTGCGGCCNCAGCGCCTAGCCGACGTTGTGGGGCAGGACCATCTCGTGGGGCCGGACGGGGCTCTGACGCGTCTCCTGCGGTCCGGATCTGTGGGCTCGCTCATCTTCTGGGGGCCGCCGGGCACCGGCAAGACGACGGTCGCGCGGCTGCTCGCTGGCGAGACGAAGCTCGTCTTCGAGCCGATGTCGGCCATCTTCTCCGGCGTGGCAGATCTCAAGAAGGCCTTCGATACGGCGCGCGGCCGCCGGGCGGCGGGGCAGGGCACGCTGCTCTTCGTCGACGAGATCCACCGCTTCAACCGGGCGCAGCTCGACGCCTTCCTGCCGGTGATGGAGGACGGCACCATCACGCTCGTCGGGGCGACGACGGAAAATCCCTCCTTCGCGCTGAACGCCGCCCTCCTCTCCCGCGCTCGGGTGATGACCTTCAAGGCGCTCGACGACGAGGCGCTCCTGAAGCTCCTCGCAAGGGCGGAGGAGATNGAGGGNAGGCCCCTGCCGCTCGACGAGGGNGCGCGGCTGTCGCTCGTGCGCATGGCCGACGGGGACGGGCGCGCCTCCCTGACCTTGGCGGAGGAGGTCTGGCGCGCGGCGGGCGAGGGTGAGGTCTTCGATGCCGCCAAGCTGCAGGAGATCGTGCAGCGGCGGGCGCCCATCTACGACAAGTCGCAGGATGGGCACTACAACCTCATCTCCGCCCTGCACAAGACGATCCGCGGCTCGGACCCGGACGCTGCGCTCTATTATCTCGCCCGCATGCTGGACGCCGGCGAGGACCCGCTGTTCATCGCGCGCCGGCTGGTGCGCATGGCGGTGGAGGACATCGGCCTCGCCGATCCGCAGGCCCTCGTNGTCGCCAACGCGGCGAAGGAGGCCTACGACTTCCTCGGCTCGCCGGAGGGGGAGCTGGCCCTGGCGCAGGCCGCGATCTATCTCGCCACGGCCCCGAAGTCGAACGCCGCCTATGTGGCCTTCAAGGCCGCGAGCCGCGTTGCCAAGGAGGCGGGCTCGCTCATGCCGCCGATGACCATCCTCAATGCGCCGACGCGCTTCATGAAGAACGAGGGCTACGGCCAGGGATACCGCTATGACCACGATGAGCCCGATGCCTTCTCGGGACAGGACTACTGGCCGGAGAAGCTCGGGCGCCAGCACTTCTACGAGCCCGTGGAGCGCGGCTTCGAACGCGAGATTCGCAAGCGGCTNGACTGGTGGGANAAGCTGAGGGCCGAGCGGCGGCGGTGACTTTCGCTGCCGAAAAGGCTATCGACGGGGCCGGGCGCGACGTCCCGGGCCCGGCTGTCATTCGGAGCATAGCATGAAGCACACGAGATCCGGCTCCGGCGGCTCAGGCCCGCGCGCCGGTGCGCCCACGCGGAGCGGCCGCAGGCCGGGACGTGCCGGGCAGCAGGCGGCTCAGGGCGCAGGCAAGGCCAAAGGCGCGGGCAAGGGGCCCGCGCGCAGCGTGCGCGGTCTCGATGGCACCAAGGCGACGCCTGCCAAGGCCCCGCGCGCGGCTGCGCTTGCGGCCCCGCCCGGGGCCGGGACGAAGGCTGCCGCCAAGGCAGCAGCGACCGAGACGCTCGTGACCGGCGTCCAGACCCTGATCGTTGCACCCGACGAGGCGGGCATGCGCCTCGACCGCTTTCTTGTCGCCCGCTTTCCGCAGCTCGCCTTCACCCACATCCAGCGCATCGTGCGCAAGGGCGAGCTGCGCGTCGACATGAAGCGCGCCAAGCCGAACGACCGGCTCGAGGCAGGCCAGAGCGTGCGGGTGCCGCCACTCAGGCTCGAGGAGAATAAGCCTGCCGCCCGCACGCCGGCGAAGGACCAGAGCGACGCGGCTTTCCTCAAGTCCATCACGCTCTACGAGGACAAGGACGTCCTCGTGCTCAACAAGCCCATGGGGCTCGCCGTGCAGGGCGGTTCCGGCACCACGCGCCATGTCGACGGTATGCTGGAGGCCCTGCGTGACGCCGACGGGCAGAAGCCGCGCCTCGTGCACCGGCTCGACAAGGACACGGCCGGCTGCCTCGTCGTCGCCAAGACGCGCTTTGCTGCGACGACGCTCGCCAATCCTTCCGTTCGCGCTCGGCCCGCAAGATCTACTGGGCGCTCGTCGCCGGCGTGCCGAGGGTTCGGCAGGGGCGCATCTCGACCTATCTCGCGAAGGAGGAGGCGGGCGACGGCGACGCCCGCATGCGCGTCGCCCAGCACGGGGAGGAGGGCGCGAGCCACGCCGTGACCTATTACGCCGTGGTGGATACGGCGGCGCAGAAGCTCGCCTGGCTCTCGCTGAAGCCGGTGACNGGCCGCACGCACCAGCTGCGCGCGCACACGGCGCATATCGGCCACCCCATCGTCGGCGATCCGAAATATTTCAACGTCGAGAACTGGGAGCTGCCGGGCGGCATCCAGAACCGCCTGCACCTGCTGGCGCGGCGCATCGTCATTCCGCATCCGCGCACGGGCAAGCCCATCGACGTGACGGCGCCGCTGCCGCCGCACATGCAGCAGTCGTGGAACCTGCTCGGCTTCGACACGAGCGGCTACGATCCGATTGTCGAGGCACCGGAGGACTAGGAGTGCGCTTCCTCGTCTTCGACATAGACGGCACGCTGGTGGACAGCCAGAACCTGCTCGTTGCCGCGCAGGAGGCGACCTTTGCGGCCCACGGCCTGCCGCCGCCAAGCCGGGAGCGGGTGCTGTCGGTCGTCGGCCTGTCGTTGGCGGAGACCTTTCGGGTGCTGGCCGGGCCGGAGGGCCCGCATGCCGCGCTGGAGGCGACCTATCGCGCCACCTTTGCGCGGCTCGTTGCCGAGCCGTCCCTGGCCTCGCAGCTCTTTCCGGGCGTCGATGCCCTGCTGCGTGATCTTGCGGCGCGGGACAATCATTTCCTCGGCATTGCCACCGGCAAGTCGCAGCGCGGCGTGCGGCGGCTGTTCGAGGCCCACGGCTGGCATACGCTGTTCGCGAGCGTACAAACCGCGGACGATGCGCCGTCGAAACCGCATCCGGCCATGCTGGAGCAGGCGATGGGAGAGGTGGGGGCGACGCCGGGGCAGACCGTCATGATCGGTGACAGCACCTTCGACATGCAGATGGCGCGAGCGGCGGGCTGCCGCGCTGTTGGCGTCGCCTGGGGCTACTGCAAGGTCGATGCCCTGCGGGCGGCCGGCGCGCAGCTGATTGTGGAGTCGGTTGAGGAACTTGCGGCTGTTCTTGCTGAAACCGATTCAACCATGGGCCTCGGCGCGGTGCCCTGACTGGCGGCTGCAGCGCCGATTCCGCTTTCGACTCGAAGCCATTGACGGCGAATCGTTTCCGTCGTCGCCGCGGGGGCTTCTTCATGCTAAGGACGCGCCATGCGTGACGAACTGACCATCGACTGGTTCCCGAAGGAAGGCGAGGCCGTGCGCGACCCCATGCGGGCGGCCCAGCAGTCCATGAAGGCNCACCTGCCGCGCCGCTTCTACAAGGAAGCGGCGGTGGAGGAGCGCGCGGAGGGCTTCGTTCTNCTGCTCGACGGGCGTCCGGCCCGCACNCCGGGCAAGNCCCTGCTGGCCCTGCCGACGCAGGCGGCGGGCGAGGCCGTGGCGGCGGAATGGGCCGCACAGGGGGAGCACATCGATCCGGCCGCGATGCCGCTCACGCGCATCGCCAATTCGGCCATCGACGGGGTGTCGCGGGAGATGGAGGCGGTGGCGGCCGATGTCGTCAAATACGCCGGTTCGGACCTGCTATGTTACCGCGCCGAGGGGCCGGAGCGCCTCGTCGCGCGTCAGCAGCAGATCTGGGATCCCATTCTCGCCTGGGTGCGGGAGGCGCTTGGGGNGCGCTTNGTGCTGGCCGAGGGAGTGATGTTNGTNGCCCAGCCCGAGGCCTCGCTCGCGGCCGTGGCTGCGGCTGTTGCCCGCTTCGACCGCCCGATGGCNCTCGCCGCGCTGCACGTGCTGACGACGCTGAGCGGCTCGGCGCTCATTGCGCTCGCCGTTGCGCTGGANCACCTGACGCCGGAGGCCGCGTGGCTNGCGGCGCATGTCGACGAGGACGTGCAGATGGAGATCTGGGGTGAGGACCAGGAGGCCCTTGAGCGTCGGGCGGCGCGCTGGCGTGAGTTTGCCGCTGCCGCGCAGATGCTGCGGGCCCTCGCTTGACAGGAACCTGCCGCATCCGGGCTTGCGCCTATCCGCCTACCGTATCGGTTCCTGCGGCCCGGCCGGCGTGTTAAGCACGCAGCAAGAGGGAACCGACCGAGGGAAAGGCGCATGAAGGACATCCTCGAGAAGCTCGAAGAGCGGCGCGCCGGTGCGCGCATCGGCGGCGGCGAGAAGCGCATCGCGGCCCAGCATGCGCGCGGCAAGCTGACGGCGCGCGAGCGCATCGAGCTGCTGCTCGACAAGGGCTCCTTCGAGGAGTTCGACATGTTCGTCGAGCATCGGTGCGTCGACTTTGGCATGGAGGGGACGAAGTTTCCCGGCGACGGTGTCGTCACCGGCTGGGGCACCATCAACGGCCGCACCGTCTTCGTCTTTGCCAAGGACTTCACCGTCTTCGGCGGCTCGCTATCGGAGACGCACGCGCAGAAGATCACCAAGATCCAGGACATGGCGGTGAAGATGCGCGCGCCGATCATCGGCCTGTTCGACGCCGGCGGCGCCCGCATCCAGGAGGGGGTCGCGGCTCTCGGCGGCTATGGCGAGGTATTCAAGCGCAACGTCATTGCCTCGGGCGTCATCCCGCAGATTTCGGTGATTATGGGCCCGTGCGCCGGCGGCGACGTCTACTCGCCGGCCATGACCGATTTCATCTTCATGGTGCGCGACACCAGCTACATGTTCGTGACNGGGCCGGATGTGGTGAAGACGGTAACCAACGAGACCGTCACCGCGGAGGAGCTGGGCGGCGCCAAGGTACACACGACGAAATCCTCCGTCGCCGACGGCGCGTGGGACAACGACGTGGAGGCCTTGCTGCAGGTCCGCCGGCTGATGGACTTCCTGCCGTCCAACAACACCGAGGGCGTGCCGGAATGGCCGACCGACGACCCGGCGGACCGGGTGGAGATGTCACTCGACACGCTCGTGCCGGACAACCCGAACAAGCCCTATGACATGAAGGAACTCGTCCTGAAGGTTGCGGACGANGGAGATTTCTTCGAGATTCAAGAGGCTTATGCCAAGAATATCATAACGGGNTTCATCCGGCTTGAAGGCCGCACGGTNGGTGTCGTGGCCAACCAGCCGATGGTGCTCGCCGGCGTGCTCGATGCTGATGCCTCGCGCAAGGCGGCGCGNTTCGTGCGCTTCTGCGANGCCTTCGAGATCCCGATCCTCACCTTTGTCGATGTGCCCGGCTTCCTGCCCGGCACGGCGCAGGAGTATGGCGGCCTCATCAAGCACGGTGCCAAGCTGCTCTACGCCTATTCGGAAGCCACGGTGCCGCTCGTCACGGTCATCACGCGCAAGGCTTTTGGCGGCGCCTATGACGTCATGGCGTCGAAGCACGTCGGCGGCGACGTGAACTACGCCTGGCCGACGGCGCAGATCGCCGTNATGGGGGCCAAGGGCGCGGTGGAGATCATCTTCCGCCAGGATATCGGCGATGCGGAGAAGATCGCGGCACGCACGAAGCAGTACGAGGACCGCTTCATGTCACCCTTCGTCGCCGCCGAGCGCGGCTATATCGACGAAGTGATCATGCCGCACTCGACGCGCCGGCGCGTGGCGCGCGCCTTCGCCATGCTGCGCACCAAGAAGGCCGAGCGGCCCTGGCGCAAGCACGACAATATCCCGCTTTAGGAGGCGGGCGTTGCGGCTTCGGGGCGGCGGAGACGCCGGCCCCTGCGGGAACTGACGGGCGCGGAGGCTAGCGCCCGTCGATCTCCTCCACCGTGCCGAGTGCCGGCTTCTCCACCTTTCGCAGCTCGCGCCCGATGCGCTCGACGGCGCGGAACACGCGCACGAAGTTGCGCGAGGCGATGCCGGCAATGGCGTCCTCCGACCAGCCGCGGCGGATNAGCTCGGCCAGGAGGTGGGGGAAGCGGCTCGCATTCTCCAGTCCCTGCGGCGTCGGGCCGCCGAAGAAGTCGGAGCCGATGCCGACGTGCCGGATNCCGGCCTTGTCGGCGATATACTCGATGTGATCGCACAGCTGCTCCAGCGTGCCGCGTGGCCAGGGGCCCGCCTCGCGCGTGCGCGCCGCCANGGCGTCGTCCACGGAGATGTCGTGGCGCCCCTTGCCGAACTCGTCCTTCAGCGGGCGCATCCAGTCGCGCGACTGTTGGCTGATGAAATCCGGCACGAAGGTGGCCATGACGATGCCACCGTTGGTCCTGAGGCGGGCCAGCACGTCGTCCGGCACGTTGCGCGGATGGTCNCACAGGGCGAAGGCATTGGAGTGGGAGAAGACGACCGGCGCGCGCGAGATGTCCAGCACCTGCCGCATGACATCGTGCGAGACATGGGCGCAGTCGACGATCATGCCGAGGCGGTTGAGCTCCCGCACGACGGCGCGGCCGAAGGCNGTGAGGCCGCCGTGGCGCGGCGCGTCGGTGGCGGAATCGACCCAGTCCAGCGTCTCGTTGTGGCAGAGCGTCATCAGCCGCGCGCCGGCGGCGTGCCAGACGCGCAGNGGCGCCAGGCTGTTCTCGAGGCCGACGCCGCCTTCCACGGCGATGAAGGAGGCAATCTTGCCGAGCTTCTTGGCCTTGGCGATGTCGCTGGCCTTCGTTGCCGGCATGAAGACGTCGGGGTGCGCTTCCTGAATGCGCAGGATGGTGTCGATCTGCTCCAGAGTCGTGCGGCCCGGATGGGGCACATAGGTGGGGATGAAGGCCGCCCAGAACTGGGCACTGACGCGGCCGGCGCGCAGGCGGGGAATGTCGGTGTCACCGTCCTGGTGCTCACGCGTCAGGTCATATGCCAGGACATCGCCGCGGACCGTGGGATCCTGGCGGATCACCCACGGCAGGTCGTTGTGGCCGTCGACCAGCGGCAGCGTTTCCAGAAGACGAAGTGCCTTGTCGAGAGCGTCGTCGCGCGTCGGCGACTTGCGAGCCGCAGCCTTTGCCAATTCTTCTTCCCCCTCGTTGGAGCCGGCCCCGAGGCCGGCCGCCAAACACTCNGACCCCCGACGGCGCTTGGCAAGCGACTGCGGGGCGGAGCTGCCGGGCGAGCCCTGCAGAAGATGCGGAGGCCGGCCCGAGTGGGGGCTGTCAGCCGGCCTGCGCCAGCCAGTCTGTAGCGATGTCGAGATCGGCCCGCGTCAGGCTGTGTCCTGCCGGCAGTACTTCGTGCCGCACGGTGGCGCCGGCCCCGCGCAGCAGGCCCGCGAGTCGGGTGGCGTCCTCCGCGGGAATCATCGGATCGGCCGAGCCGGACAGGATCAGCACGGGCTTGCCGCCGAGGTCCGGCAGCTCGTCCGGAACGAGCGGCGTCATGGCCCTCAGAAGAACGGCGCCGGCGAGCGCCTGCGGTGCGAGCAGCATCATCGCCGCGGCGATGTTCGCGCCGTTCGAGAAGCCGAGGGCCAGCGGCTGCGCTATGCCGTAGCGCTCGCGCGCTTCGTCGACGAAGGCGGCCAGCTCGGCCGCGCGCAGCTTGATGTCCTCCACGTCGAACCGGCCTTCGCCGAAGCGGCGGAAGAAGCGGGGCATGCCGTTCTCCAGCACCTTGCCGCGCGGGGAAAGAAGCGCCGCCTCCGGAGCCAGCCTGCGCCCCAGCGGCACGAGATCGTGCTCGTCGCCGCCGGTGCCGTGCAGAAGGAGAAGGGGACGGCGCTGGTCGCTGCCAGCCTCGTAATGGTGGATGAAATCGGCCATTGCACATGTCCTGCCGTGCCCGAGGGGGGCGGGCACGGCTCACGGGGTTGAGAAACCTGCTCAGTCGAGCAGGGGCAGGGCAGCCTCGATCCGCTCCCGGTCCTTCTCGTAGAAGGGCGGCAGCTTGAGCGACGTGCCGAGCGCATCGCGCGGCTCGTCGATGGCGAAGCCTGGGTCGTCGGTGGCGATCTCGAAAATCACGCCGCCGGGCTCGCGGAAGTAGATGGAGCGGAAATAGTTGCGCTCCTTCTGCTCCGTCGTCGCGATGCCGAACTTCTCGCGCAGCGCCTTCGCCATTGCTGCCTGGTCCGCATCGCTCGCGGCGCGGAAGGCGATGTGATGCACCGATCCCGCGCCCAGCGTGCCGGGCAGGAA